>Ga0137409_10000323_pt1 | contig 51782 bp, 49 predicted proteins | sample CZODoug1_16funga_FD_122059 | JGI IMG/M metagenome (GOLD analysis project Ga0137409, IMG submission 122059) | Vadose zone soil fungal communities from Angelo Coast Range Reserve, California, USA - CZODoug1_16fungal (Hybrid Assembly) | ecosystem: Environmental > Terrestrial > Soil > Vadose zone... | reverse complement strand
CTTTTCCTTTTAGAATCCTAATCCCCAATCCCCAATCCCCAATCGCTTCCGGCACGCTGCCACAGTCTTTTCACGATCGGCGCGAGGCAACCGTTCGCATAATGAATCATGGTCTCACTCGCTGCGTTCCTCGCCGTCTCGCTCGCGGCGCAAACGCCTGCCGCGCCAACGACGACCGCGTCACTCGCCGGCGCGTGGACGCTGAACAGGGACCTCAGCGATGCGGCTCCCGACCGTGGGAATCGCGGAGGAGACGAGGGGCGCGCTCGCGGAGAGGGCGGCCGGCGCGGCGGCTCCGGCGGCGGCCGTGGCGGGTTCGGCGGACGCGGCATGGGCCGCGGCCAGATGGGCGGCGGCGCGCCGGTGAATCCCGAGGACAGCGCGCGGATGCGCGACGCGATGCGCGACGTCATGAACCCGTCCGATCACCTGACGATCAGGCAGACCGACTCGATGATTGTGATGACCGGTGCCGACGGACGCACGACGCGGCTCTCGCCGGACGGGAAGAAGATCAAGGACGAGAACACCGGGGTCGAGCGCCGGACGAAATGGGAGGGCGACAAGCTGGTGAGCGAGATCAACGGCCTCGGCCGGGGGAAAGTAACACAAACCTTCGCGGCCGATCCTGAGCATCACCAGCTGCGGATCACCGTGCAGATGGAGGGCAGCGGACGTTCAGGTCAGGCCCGAACCATCACGCATGTGTACGACAGGGATTAGGGATTAGGGATTAGGGATTAGGAACGGTCGCACGTCATCTATTACAAGTCTTCCGCGTTCCGGTCCCGACGCGAATCACCCGCATGTGGCACCGTTCTTGGACTCCACCACGCCATGCTGCTAGCTACTTCCGTGCTGGCGATGATGTTGTCCGGGCAGGCAGTTATCCCGGGCGCTTTGGACGTTCAACCGTCTCAGCCGCCGCAGGCGCAGGCTCAACCTGAGCCGAAAGCGCAAGATCCACAGGAGCAGAAACCCGAGGCGAAGGAGCCGCCGACGCCGCCGCATACCGGCATCCACGCGCTCTTCGGCGACCTCGTGGAGGACGTCAAGCACCTGCCGGCGATGCAGAACCTGTATCTCGCTGCAATCGGTGGAGGGCTGGCGGCTGCGGCTCATCCGGCTGACCGGACGCTCAACGCGCGTCTCGTCAGCAATTACGACACGGTGAACAAGGCGTTCGCGCCGGGCAAATACATCGGCGACACGCCGGAACAGGTCGCCTTGTCGCTCGGGACTTACGCGTTCGGCCGCATCTTCAAGCAGCCGAAAACGTCGCACCTCGGCATGGATCTCTTGCAGGCGCAGATTCTCACCGAGCTGCTCGTCCAGCCGATCAAGTTCGCGGCGGGACGCGAGCGGCCTGACGGCAGCAACCATCAGTCCTTTCCCTCCGGCCATGCGGCGGTGACGTTTGCCACGGCGACGGTCATCGAGCGACACCTGGGGTGGCGGAAGAGCCTGCTGGGCTACACGATCGCGTCGTATGTGGCCGCGTCACGGCTGCACGACAACCGTCACTATCTGAGCGATGTGATCTTTGGCGCGGCGGTAGGATCGATCGCGGGACGCACCGTCGTGCACCACGCGAGCGACTACTGGGCGCTGACGCCCGTCAGAGTACCGGGTGGCGGCGTCGCCCTCATGGTCACCTACCGGAAGTAGAGTCGGAAGATCGAAACTTCGAACGTTCTATTCGTCCTCTTTGTCGATGTCGTCGTGCGGTTTGCTCGTCGCGATGTCGTCGATATCAGGCAGCGGTTCATCCGGCGCGTCGACATCGTCGAGGCTGAAGGAGCGGCCGGTCTGCTTCATCGGAATCGGTCCGCGTGGCTTGTCTTCACCCTTCTTCTTGCTCTTCGCGCTGCCGCCTCGCTGCGGCTTGGCGTCGGGACCGAAGTTCCGGCTGCGTCCCGGCGCGCCGCCGGGCATGGAGGTGCCACCCGTATCGAAGGAGCGCGGACCGCCACTGAAGGATCCCGGGGGACGAGGCGAGAAGCCCCCGGGCCGCGGACCTGAAAAGCCGCCGGGCCGCGGCGGACCACCGGGCCCGCGGTCTTCGCGCGCGCGTGCTTCGCTGACCGCGAGCGGCCGACCGTTGAAGGGCTGTCCGTTGAAGCGCTGAATCGCTTCTTCGGCATGCGCGCGGTCGAGGAATTCGACGAAAGCGAACCCGCGCGGACGGCCGGTTTCGCGATCGACAGGCAGCACAACCTGCGACGGCGGCGCCACGGTGCCGAAATAGGTCCGCAAATCGGCTTCAGTGGTGCTGTAAGCGAGATTACCAACGAACAGACGGACGGCCAATCAACTCTCTCCTAATATGGGAAGAATGGGCGCAGGAGGCGCGGGGATGGCAGGCGCACACACGCTGGCAGCGGGTTTCAGTTCGAAAAACCTTACCTGAACTCCCGTCATCCTGCAAGCGAAGGCTATAGTAAAGCCTGCAATGCGTTTGTACCTAGGGCGATGCTCGAGTCGGCGCCGCGCCCTCCTCCGGGGCTGGCGCGCCGTGGTGGGGCTGGTGGTCGCGGCAGGCGCTGCGGCAGGCGGCGCGTCTGCTTCGATCAAGAGCCAGGATTTGCGGGAGTGGCTCACCTACATCTCGTCGGATGAGCTCGAAGGGCGCGCCGTTTTCTCGGCGGGCATCGGCCTCGCCGCCGGCTACGTCGCGGATCATCTCCACGCCTGGGGGGTGAAACCGGGCGGCGATGACGGCCGGTATCTCCAGACCGTCCGCGTGCTGGGCGTCAAGGCGACGTCGCATTCGACCGTCACCGTTGACGTGGGCGGCGAGTCGCGCACCTTCGCTGACGGCGAGGGGATCACCTTTCCGAGGAACATGGGCGGCAAGCGGCGCGTTGCCGTGGATCGCGTGGAGTTCGCGGGGTACGGCTTCGATGCCGCCAGCCACACGGACTTCCGCGGGAAAGACGTCACGGGCGCGGTCGTCGTCTGGCTCGGGCCGAACGGTCCAAAGGATCTCGATCAGGGGGTGTTCAGCCGCGTGCTGAGCGGGCGCGATCGATACGCCACCGAGCAGCTCGGGGCGGCCGCAAGTATTGGACCCGCCGTGGAAGGAACGGGCAGGGCAGGTGGGTCGGGTCGGTCCGATGGGTCGGGCGGGTCTGGCGATGCTGGAGCGCGAGGGTCTCAGGCCGGCGGTGGTCGGCGGGGCGCGCTTCCGGCCGCCGACTTCACGACGGTGCAGCGCCTCGATACGCCGGTTCCGCCGAACGTCACCGCCACCGACGCGTTCTTCGAGTTCCTCTTCAGCCGCGCGCCGGAGAAGTACGACGAGTTGAAGCGCAAGGCGTCGGCGCAGGAGCCGCTGCCGCCGTTTCGCCTCGCGGGCGTGACGATCACCTTCAACGTCGATGCGGACTATCAGATCGTTCGCACGCAGCTCACCCACAACGTTGTCGGGATTGTCGAAGGCAGCGATCCGCAATTGAAGCACACGTATGTCGCGTTCGGCGCGCACTACGATCACGTCGGCTACGCCGAGGGCGAGCTCACGCCACGCGACGGCGGCGCGTGGCGCGCCGGGGCCCCTGGCCGCGTGACGGCTGGCGCCGAGGACGACCGCATCTGGAACGGCGCCGACGATGACGGGTCGGGGTGCGTCGCGATCATGGCGGTCGCGAAGGCCTTCGCGGAAGGGCCGCGGCCCCGGCGATCGCTCGTCTTCGTGTGGCATGCGGGCGAGGAGCGCGGGCTGTGGGGATCGCGCTACTTCGCGGACTATCCGACCGTTCCCATCGAGTCGATCGTCACGCAGTTGAACATCGACATGATCGGCCGCAACCGGGACGACAAGTCGAGCGAGGCGAACACGGTGTATCTGGTCGGGTCGGACCGCATCAGCACGGAGCTGCACAACCTGAACCGTTCGGCGAACGTGGCGCTGCCCAGGCCGCTGACGCTCAACTACGAGTTCAACGATCCCGCCGATCTCGAGCAGATGTATTTCCGCAGCGATCACTACAGCTACGCCGCGAAAGGCGTACCGATTATCTTCTTCACGACCGGCCTCCACCGGGACTACCACGCGAACACCGATGAGGTGTCGAAGATCGAGTTCGAGAAGATGACGCGCATCACGCAGCTGGTCTACGAGACCGGGCTGCGGGTCGCGAACCTCGATCACGAGCCGGTGCGCGACCACAAAGGCCCCCGCGCGGGCCGCCTCACGCAACACTGACCTGCCCGACCCGACCTACCCGACCCACCTGACTCACCCTGATATTGACCGATATCGAATACTACGGTATCGTAACAATATGCCGTACATCATTGCCGTGCTGCTGGCCGCCTTGTCGCAGCAGACCCAGTCGTTCACCATCTTCCTCAACGCGGCCGTCGCCGACGCGACGCCGCTGTTCGGCCCGGTTCGCGAAGCCGAATGGTCGCCGGCGTGGGCGCCGCGGTTCCTTCATCCCGCCGAGGGCGCGCAGCGCGAGGGCGCGGTCTTCACCACGAAGACTCCGACGGGGTACGAGCAGCTATGGATGTTGACCGAGTACGACGCGGCCGCCGGCCGAGTGGCCTACGCGATTGTCCTGCCGGGATTCACCGCCACCACGATTGCGATTCGCGTCGTGGCCGACGGCGACCGGCGATGCCGGGCGACCGTCACGTATCGCCGCTCCGCGCTCGTGCCGGACGCGAACGGCGAGGTGGCCAGGCTGGACGCCCATTGGGCCGAGCAACAGCAGCCGCACTGGGAGGCGGCAATCAATGCGGCGCTGGCAAGGGGCGGCCGCCGATGATCCCGGCCGGCCCGGTCGGCGATGTCGAGCTCGCCCGCGCGCTCGAGCGCTGCGAGCTCCCCAACGAGGGCTTTCATCACGCGCTGCATCTGCGGGTCGCGTGGGTGTACCTGCGCGAGTCCGCCACCGTCGACGAGGCGCGCGGTCGAATGATGGCGACGCTTCGGCGCTTCGCCGCGTCGGTGGGCAAGTCGGCGAAGTATTCCGACGCGATCACCACGTTCTGGATCTATCAGATGGCCGCGGCGCGCGCGATGATGCCGGAGGCCAGTGTCGACGAAACCCTCCGCGCGTACCCGCGATTGCTGGACAAGAACCTGGTTCTCGCGTACTACTCCGACGATGCCCCTGCGTCTCGTTCCACCGATTCACCGGGCGACGCACCGGATCGGCCTCTATCTCGCCGGTCTGCGTGACGACGGCCTCTCGCAGGGCGAGGCGCACATTCTGGCGCTGCTGGCCACGGCCGCGCCCGCCACGATCGCCGAATTGCATCGCGGCCTCGCGCACAAGCGGTCGACGCTGACGAGCATTCTCGATCGCCTGACGGAGCGCGGCTTCGTCACGCGCGAGGTCGGCGCGGCCGATCGCCGCACGTTCGTGATCACACCGACCGCCAAGGGGCGCGCGGTCGCCACGCGCGTGCATCGTCACCTGACCCACCTCGAGCGGGCGGTGGCCCGCCGCGTCACGGCCGGCGATGTGAAGGGGTTCATGAAGGTGGTGTCGGCGGTCGAGGACGAAGCGCACCGTCGCGCCTCCGCGAAGCGGAATCGCTGAGACGCATGGGCGGCCGTAGCGCGAGCGCCACTTAGCCATCAGCCATCAGCCATCAGCCATCGGCCATGGACGTGAGTCCCTGCCGAACCTCGGTCAACCCGCGCAGCGCGAGGACGCCGAACAGCGGTCCGGGCGCCAGGCAGAGAAACATCCATTGCCAGCCCATCGCCTGTGCGGCAATCGGCAGCAGGCGAATCGATGCCATCGCCAGCAGGAAGCCGGTGCAGTCTGAATCGTCAGCGCCGTGCCCACGTGATCGCGCGGGCTGTACTCCGCGACAAGCGCCGACAGCTGCGCCGAGTCCGCTACGACGGCCGCTCCCCACACGACGGCGAAGACGACCAGCAGCGGCGCCGGCGCGTGAAACACGAACCCGGCGGCCGCGCAGCAGGCGCCGCTGACGCTCATCGCCCAGGCCGCGATGCGCGCTTTGCCAATCCGATCGGCGAACCATCCGGCCGCCGCCGATCCGATCGCGCCACTGCCGATGGTGGCGAAGGCCACCGCCGATCCGGCCGGCGAGCTCGGTGTCGCGCCGCCGGTGACGCCGAAGCTCGCCGACGCGAACGCCGCTATCCAGGTCCAGACCGCGTAAAGCTCCCACATGGGGCCGAGATATCCGAGCGATGCCAGCCGCGTGCCCCGCTCGACGAAGACCTGCGACACGGCCGAGGCGTCGAACCGCGAGCTGCCCGCGAGGTACGGACCGTCGCGGACGACGGCGATCACCAGCGCACCGCCGATCGTCGCGAGCGCTGACGCCGGCGGCATCAAGGTCCGCCACGGCATGGTCGTCGAGGCGGACGCGAGCAGATGCGGCAACGCCGATCCGATCGTCAGCGCACCGATCCGATCGTCAGCGCACCGATCAGCACGCCGGGCGCCGCGCCGCGGCGCGCCTCGAACCCAGCGGCGGCAACCTTCATGCCCGGCGGATACACCCACGCGAGCGCAGCGCCCGTGATGACGCGCAGCCCGATCAACATCGTGGCCGCGTCCGCGCGAACGGGCGCGGCGTTCTCGCAGGCGGCGACCGGTGGCGTGGAGAGTACCGGACAACGCCGGCCTCTGGAGTCCTTCTGCCGTTGCACGCCGTCCGCCCGAGGTGTACCCTGCCCGTCTACGTATCGACTGAGTCGGCTCGTTGCCGTGCTGCAGATGACTCCCGATTGGCGACGTGTGAACAGAGGCGGCCATGAGAGCCAGACCCATGTCGATGCTCGATGAAATGCTCACGGCGTGGGCGTACACGCGTGATGGCGTCGTTGCGGAGGTGAAGAACCTGCCCGAGTCGTCGTTCGGCTTCAGGCCGACCGACCACACGCGGACGACGCGCGAGATCGTGCAGCACATCATCGAGTCCAGTCTGCTGATGTCGGGGGAGCTGTCGCGGCCCGACGGCGACTTTCAGCGCAAGCCGTACCGCAAGCTGCTCCAGGAGCACGCGAGGGGCGTCGCCCGTCATCGAACGAAGGCCGCGCTCCTCGAGGCGCTGAAGCGCACGCACGCCGACGGCGCGAAGCGTTTCCGCGCGGCCGGCGAGGTGGCGATGCTGCAGACCATCCGGCAATTCAACGGCGAGCCCGCGCTGCGCCTCTCGTGGATGCATCACGCGATTGCGCACGAGGAATATCATCGCGGCCAGCTCGCGCTGTACGCGCGGCTCGTCGGCCGCGTCCCCGCGCTCACGAAGATGATCGAGGGCGGCTGAATACTCGGGATTCGGGATTCGGGATTCGGGATTCGATCGGGATTCGGGACTCGGGATTCGGGACTCGAGGGTGTGGAGCTTGCGATCAACAGATGCACGGTGAGCCATTGAGCTGAACATGACAAGCGCCGAAATCCGCGCCTTCATCGAACATTTCATCCATGCCTGGGAAGAGGAGGATCTGCAGGCGCTCCTCGATTGCTATGCGGAGGACGCGAGGCTCGACAGCCCGATGTTCCATACGGTCGAGGGGCGGGCGCAGATCGGGAAGTCGTTCAGCGACCTGTTCGAGTCCTTCGACGACTGGGACCTTCAGATCGACGACATCCTCATCGAGCGCGGACCTGACGATCGCGCGGCGCTGGTGTTCACGTCGCATGTCACACATCGTGGCGTCATTTTCGGAATGCCCGGCACCGGACGGCGCGTCGAGACCAAATGCGCGCTGATCCTGCGTTTCAAGAACGGCCGCATCGCGTCGGAGCGGCGCCTGTACGACTTCACCGGGCTGCTCGTTCAGCTCGGGGTCCTCAAGGCGAGGGCGGTCTGACGCAGCGCCGGTCCGGGTGTGACGAGAACCTTTCAGCCGACGCACGGCTGAAGCCCTTCGCGGTAGGTGAAGTGCAGGGCGATCCTTCAGGGTGGCCGTTCGCTGCGCTAGAATCTCAGGACGTCCACGGAATCAGGTGAGGAACGGCACATGCCTGTCCAGAAGCTCGTCGGCCAGAACTACACCACGCCGGATCTCATCGCCAAGGTCACCGGCCGCGCGAAATACGCGGAGGATTACCGGGCCGACGGGATGCTCTTCGCAAAGCTGCTCCTCAGCCCGATGCCGCACGCGCGCGTGCGGCGCATCGACACGCGCGGCGCGCTCGCGATGCCGGGCGTGAAAGCGATCCTCACGGCCGACGATCTGCCGGACCTGCGCGGGGCCGAGCGCGCGCTCACGAACGAGCCGCTCTATCAGGGCGAGCCGATTCTCGCCGTGGCCGCCGTCGACGAGCTCACCGCCGCCGAGGCGGTGGACCGGATCATCGTCGATCTCGAGCCGCTGCCCTTCGTCGTCGATCCGGTCGAAAGCCTGCGTCCAGCCGGCGCGAACGGACGGCTCGAGGGCAACGTCTGGTTTCCTGCTCCGCCGCCGTCGCCCGGCGCCACCGGGCAGCCGCAGCGGCCCAGGCTTCAGACGTTGAAATGGACCGACCAGGATTTCGCGGCGGCGCCCGAGGGCGCCCTGCCGATGGGCAAGGCGTCGGAGGAATGGACGTACGGCGATCTCGACGCGGGGTTCAGGCGCGCCGCGGTCATCGTCGACGAGACATTCGTCGTGCAGTCCACCGGGCACCAGCCGATGGAAACGCGAAGCGCGATGGCCTACTGGCAGAACGGCAAGCTGTTCCTCCACGGCTCGACGCAGAGCGTCGCGCGCACGCTGGATCCGCTCGCGACCTGGCTCGGCATCGACGCGTCGAACGTCGTGCTGATCAGCGAATACTGCGGCGGCGGCTTCGGCAGCAAGGGCGGCGGCGCCGTCTCGATGGTGATTCCGGCCTTCCTGTCGAAGAAAGCCGGCGCGCCCGTGATGATGCGGATCAGCCGCGAGGAAGAGCACTACATCGGGCGGGCGCGCACCGGCATGGTAGGACGGGCGAGAGCGGGCTTCGCGCAGGACGGCCGCATCACCGCGCTCGATCTGTTCATCGTCGAGGACAACGGCGCGTACGGGCCGATGGGCGATCACCGCTCGGCCGGGAACGCCGCCTCCCTGATCTGGCAGCCGCCGGCGATGCGGTGGCGCGGCCTGGCCGTGATCACCAACACGCCGCCGCGGTCGCAGCAGCGCTCGCCGGGCGCGATGCAGGCCAACGCGATCATGGAGCCGGTCGTCACGAAGGCCGCGAAGAAGCTGGGCCTCGACCAGCTCGCGATCCGCCGCATCAATTCGCCGGAAGGCAAGGCGCTTTACGGCGCGCCGCGGCCGAACGGCCAGCGCCCGCACATCACGAGCGCGTTCGTGAAGCAGGCGATCGATCGCGGCGCGGAGCTGTTCAAGTGGGACGAGCGGAAGGCGCGGTCCGGCAAGCGCGAGGGGTCGAAGGTCCGCGGCGTCGGCATGGCAGTCGGTCCGCACGGGGCCGGCTCGATTGGCTACGACGGCCTGATGACGATCCAGCCCGACGGCCGGCTGTATGTGCAGTCGGGCGTCGGCAATCTGGGAACGCATTCGTGCATCGACCTCGCGCGCGTCGCGGCCGACGTGCTCGCGATGAGGTGGGACAACGTCGTCGTGACCTGGGGCAGCACGGCGAAGAACGTCCCGTGGTCCGCCATGTCCGTCGGCAGCCAGACGACGCATGCGATGACAAGAGCGAACATGGCGGGCGCGGTCGACGCGCGGCAGAAGCTGCAGGAGATCGCGGCGAAGGATCTCGGCGGCGTGCCCGCCGATTACACGCTCGCCGGCGAACGCGTGCATCGCCGCGACAACCCGTCGCGCGGGATGACCTACGCGCAGGCGGCGGCGCGCGCCATCCAGTTGGGCGGCAGGTTCGACGGTCACGAGCTGCCGGCCGACATCCATCGGTTCACGAAGAAGTCGGCGTCAGCGCTTGCCGGCCAGGGTCTGATGGGCGTCGCCAAGGACACGTACCCGCACGACGGCGACACCTATTCCTTCGTCGTCGGCTTCGCCGAGGTCGAGGTGGACGTCGAGACGGGGAAGACGCGGCTCGTGGATTATCTGGCGGTCGGAGACGTGGGCACGGTGATCAATCCGCGCAGTCTGCATGGGCAGCTGCTGGGCGGGATCAACCTCGGCGTCGGTCATGCGTTGACGCAGAAATGGGTCTACGATCGGCAATACGGCGTGCCGCTCGCGAAGCGCTTCTACCACACCAAGCCGCTGACGATTCTGGATATTCCGGCCGAGATGCGCACCGAGGCGCTCGGCATTCCGGATCCCGAGACGCCGGTCGGGGCGCGCGGTGTCGGCGAGCCACCAGTCGGCGCCGGCTACGGATCGGTGTTGAACGCCATCGCCGACGCGGTAGGCGAAGAAGTCTTCCGGCGCGCGCCGGTCACCGCCGACATCGTGCTCACCTCGCTCGATCACGGCAAACGCATGCACGATCCGCTCGTTGCACACATCTGACGCGCGCCGTTGACAACGCCGCCAGACGATGGCATCGTCGTCGTGAGGTCGGAAAGGGGAGACGACGATGGCTGGCAGCCGAATCCCGGCTGCGCTTCGCGCCCGAATCGGTGATGACGCGACCTTCGGTCTGATTGAGCTGCTCGATACTGAACGGAACGACTGGAGCGAACAGGTGCTGAGCGTGGCCTCCGACAGGTTCGAGCGACGGCTGACCGATGAAATCTCGACGCTGCGGGACGAGATGCGCAACACGCTGAACGAGGGGCTCACGTCGGTGCGTCAGGAGCTCGCAACCACGCGCGTCGAAACGTTGAAGTGGTCCTTCGTGTTCTGGGTGGGGCAGGTCGCGGCAATGGCCGGTCTGCTCGCGTTCATGCTCCGGCACCCGTAACGGCGAGCGCCGCGAGCCCGCGCTGCCGTGGATGTCGGTTACCAGCCGAAGATGTAGCGCTCTCGTCTGACATCCGCGCCGCCGCGCAGCGTGCCGTTCTGTGGGTCGACACCCACGGCGACGACGCCGGTGCTCATCGAGTAGGGACCGAGGACCCTCAGCTTGTGGCCGCGCGCGATCAGCGCGTCGCGCACCGCTTCAGGCACGCGATTCTCGATCTCGAGCACGCCAGGCTCGCTCGGGTGATTGTCGAACGAGCCGAACGGGTGCAGCGAGTTGACGCGCGGCGCCTCGATGGCTTCCTGGATGTCCTTCCTGAACACGATCATCTCCAGCAGCACGTTCAGGATCTGCTGATCCTGGCTGTCCCCGCCGGGCGTGCTGATGGCGAGGAACGGCTTGCCGTCCTTCAGCACGATCGTCGGCGTCAGCGTCGTCCGCGGCCGCTTGCCGCCGACCAGCACGTTCGGGCTGAGCGGATCGAGATCGAACACGGTCATCCGGTTCGAGAGCGGCACGCCGGTGTCGCCCGCAATGAACGCGCCGGAGAGCAGCCAGCCGGAGCTCGGCGTGGCGCTGAAAAGATTGCCGTCCTTGTCGACGACGTCCACGCACGTGGTGTCGCCCGCTTCGGCGCCGCTCTTCTCGCCCTGCAGGTGGGGTGTGTAACGCGCCGGCGGCGCCTTGACGTCGGGATCGAATCGGAACGGATCGCCGACCCGGTGCTCGAGCGACGCCCGGGCGCCGATCAGCACGCGCCGCTCCGCCGCGTACGACTTCGACAGCAGGCCGGCCATCGGCACCTTCGCGAAGGCTGGGTCGCCGTAGTACGCGTTGCGATCGGCGAATGCCAGCTTGATGGCCTCGTGCACGTAGTGGATGTAGTCGGCCGAATTGACGCCGAACGACTCGAGGTCGACGCCTTCGAGGATGTTCAGCGTCTGCAGCAGCACCGGTCCCTGGTTCCACGGTCCGGGCTTGTAGACGTCGAAACCGTGAAAGCTCGTCGTCGTCGGCTTCTCGATCTGGCCGTGGAACGTCGCGAGGTCGTCGTAGGTGAAGACCCCGCCCGCCGCCTTGTTCGCGTCGGCGATGCGGCGCGCGATCTCGCCCGTGTAGAATGCGTCGCGCCCGGCGCGAATCGCGGTCCTGCGGTCATGCGAGCGCCCGAACGCGGCCTTGTCGGCGTCGGCAATGGCGCGCAGCGTGCGCGCCAGGTTCGGCTGGCGGAAGATTTCCCCGACCTCGGGGATGTGGCCGTTCGGATAGTATGTTTTCGCCGACCACTCGTACTGCTCCGTGGCCTGCCGCTCGCTGATCATGAAACCGCGCAGGAACTCGTACATCGGAAAGCCGTCGGCGAGCTCGATCGCCGGCTGCATCACCTGTTCGAGCCGCAGCGTCCCCTTGGTCTCCAGCGCGAGCGCCATCGCGTCCAGCATCGCCGGAATCGTCGCGCCGAGCGGGCCGTTGCCCGGAACCATGCCGCGCGCCGCGAACATCGAGGGTGTCGCCGCCTTGGGCGCCGGGCCCTGACCGTTGATGACGATGACCTCGCGCGTCTTGGCGTCGTAAATCAGCGTTGGCGCTTCGCCGCCGAAGCCGAAGTGCGAGATCTCGCACACCGACGCCGCGAGCACCGATGCGACGCCCGCGTCGACGGCGTTGCCGCCCTGCTGCAGCATGCGAATGCCGGCCGAGACCGAGTAGTGCCGCCCCGCGGCGACGATGCCGCGCGTGCCCAGGATCTCGGGGCGCAGCGTGTCGCTGCGCGGCGCCTTCAGCGGTGCCGGCCTCGGTGGCCGCTGCAGCGCGCCCAGCGTCGCGGCGATGGCCGCGATGGCCGCGACCGCCGCGACGGCGACCACAAGCCGCAGTCCCCTACCCGCAATCAGCAATCTCATGTGTATCTGATTGTATAGAATGTGGGCACCTTCGTGACGCGCCCGCTGCTAATCATTTTCCTGACCATTTTTGTCAATCTGGTCGGATTTGGGATCATCATCCCGCTGCTGCCGTTCTACGCGGAAACCTTCGGTGCATCGCCGGTCGTCATCGGTCTGCTGTTCGCGGTGTTCTCACTCTGCCAGCTCGCGGCGGCGCCGGCGCTCGGGGACCTGTCGGACCGGTATGGCCGCCGTCCCGTGCTGGTGTTCAGCCTGGCGGGAACGGTCGTCAGCTTCGTCATGCTGGCCCTCGCTCACAGCATCGCGATGCTGTTTGCCGCGCGCATCGTCGACGGCCTGTCAGGCGGGAATATCTCGACGGCGCGCGCCTACGTCGCCGATGTGACGGAGCCGAAAGATCGCGCCCGTGCGTATGGTCTGATCGGCGCGGCGTTCGGCCTCGGGTTCATCCTCGGGCCGGCGTTGAGCGGGGTGCTCGCCGGTGTCAGTTATACCGCGCCAATCTGGGCGGCGGCGGCCCTCACCCTCGTTGCGACGGTGATGGCGTGGCTGTGGCTGCCGGAGACCGTCCATCGCACGCGCGCGGGCGTCGGCAATCCCTTCAGCTACTTGCCGGCGTTGCTGCAGCGCCCGCTGGTGCGCCGCATCCTGGCGATCGACCTCGTCTACTGGTTTGCGTTCGCGACGTTCCAGACGACCTTCTCGCTCTTCGTCGCGCGCCGGTTCGGGTTCGACGCCGCACGGACCGGCTATTTCTTCGCCGGCTTCGGACTCCTCGGCGCTGTGATCCAGGGAGGGCTCATTCGGCCGGTCGTCAAGCGCCTCGACGACAAGCCGACGTTTCTGCTGGGCCTGTGTTGCGGCGCGATCGGGCTCGTGACGGCGGCGCTCGCGCAGTCGGTATCGATGTTCGCGCTCGCGCTCGTGCCAGTGGCATTCGGCATGGGCTTCGGTCATCCGACGATATCGAGCCTCGTCAGCCGGGTCGCGCGCGGGGACGAGCAGGGACGCGTTCAGGGTGCGGCGAGCGCGGTGGAAAGCCTCGGCCGCACCGCAGGTCCCGTGTGGGGCAATGCGACGCTTCAGCAGTTCGGCGAGTCGACGCCATACCTCTCCGCCGCCGCGTTTCTCGTGCTGGCCCTGGTGATCAGCGTTGGATTCCAGGTCGAGAGCCCCGAGGATCTTCGCTTCAAGGTCTAATGAGGGCGCACGACGCCGAGCAGGCTTCGCAGGCCGTTCAGCGTCTGGATCATCGTCGTAATCAGTCCGGCGTTGGCGCCGTTCCGCGGGAAGATCTGGCCGACCGACATCTCAAGCTGGCTGATCAGCTCCTCTGCTTTCTGGCGTTCCTGATCCGTCACGTTCGGTCTCCTTCGGAGCGGTCCGGCTCGAGCCGTTCGAGCTCGGCGTCGGTGAGCTGCCGGTGAATCTCCCGCGGTCCGTTGCCGACCAGATTCGTTTCCGCGCCCCAACCCCGCCAGCCGCAGGCGTGGCACCTGTACGGCACGCGGCCAGTCACGTGCCGGCGCAGCCGCTCGAACCACGAGCGAGGGCGCGAATGATGGAGCGGCCCTTTACCGCATTTCTGACACGTCAGGGACACGCCAAAAACATATCAGATTTCAGTTGGCAGATTTCAGATGGCTGACCTGGGCCCGGCCCGCTGAGCCACGTCGAGCAGCATCACCGGCCGCCGGTGCCTCTCGCCGGCTCTGCGAGGCTGATCGAGATCGCGCGCGGGGCCCGCGTCCGTCGCGATGTTACTGTCTCACGCCACCTTGACCGTCGGGCACGAGCACGAGCTGCGGTTGGACGCCTCGAGCGCCTCGGTCCACGCGCGCGGATTTGCGGTCGTTCCTTTCCCGATCGGCGCGTTGGGCCACAGGATGGCGCCGTCCGGCGCGTACATGTCGACGTTCGCCTCGACGTCTGTCTTCGCCATCGCCGCATTCCACTGATTGTCGGGGGCGCGCGAATCGCCTGCTCCTCGGCGCGCGCGTTCAAGGGCGGCGTTCGAGCCCGCCGCGCGATCCTTCTTCCGTCCTTCTCACACACGGGTGTCGGTCGGCAGGTCGGTCAGTCGGCCGTTCGATCGTCAGCAGGCGCGGAAGCTGCGCGGATCGGCGAACGCCGTCACCATCAAAACTGCGAAAAAGAGTGTGAAGAAAGGGATGGAACTAATTCATGAAACGGGTACAATGCCGCCCGTCAGCGGAAGGGCGAGCCGAGCCGGCGGGCGACTCTGGCCCGCAGGTCGGCCTCAGAGCCTGCGGCCGTAACGTCCATGCCGCTTTCGATCAACCCGTCGATTAATGCGCGAATGATTTCAGCGCGGTTCAGCGCCTTGCCGCTCGTGCCGCGGCTGGTGGTTGCCAGACGATCGAGCTGGAGGACCTGCCGATCGAACAGGACCACCGAGACTTTGGACCACCTCTCGCTGTGGACCGGCGGTCTGCCCGGTCCCGGCTTCGAAGCGCGTGTCGTCAGTCGCGGTCGCATTGGTCGAGCCCGTTTTTTCGACATTCAGGGCCAACGTGATCGGCGCAGTATACAAGGAAAGCGGGTTGTTGGTAGCACAAACGCAGCAATAGTCAAAACCTGTTCCGTTTGCATCTCATGGCACACAAGGTTTCGAAGGGACCCCGCCGCATCGGCCGCCCGCCCGCGGGCGCGCGCAAAGGCGAGAAAGTGAAGGACTACCCGCAGCTGAGTATTCGACTGCCCGTCGATGTCAAAGCGAAGCTCCGGGCGCTCAGCTTGATCGCATCTCGACCGCAGTGGCGGATCATCACGGATGCCATCGAGGCCTATGTTCGCGGACGTCCCGACTCGGAGCAGCGCATGATCGGCGAGCTCGCCGTGCGCTCGCGGGCCCGCGCGACGCGATCGCGCCGCTGAACTCCTGCAGTTTGCGGCCTGAAATACTCAGGCCACGACCGGCGCCGGCTCGGGCGCCGCGGCGATGGGCAGATAGATCAGGAAGGTCGCCCCGCGGCCCGGCTCGCTCGCGACCGTGATGTAGCCGCCGCTCTGCTTCACGATACCGTAGACGATCGACAGGCCGAGGCCCGTCCCTTTGCCCTGTTCCTTCGTCGTGAAGAACGGCTCGAAGAGCTTGGCGCGCGTCTGGGCGTCGATGCCGGTGCCGGTATCGGCGACGCTCAGCCGCGCATACCGTCCGGCTCGTCCCTCGACGAACGCCGCCGCGCCATCCTCGTCCAGCTCCACCTCGTCGATGCGCACCGTCACGCGCCCGCCCTCCGGCATTGCGTCGCGCGCGTTGACCACCAGGTTCATCACGACCTGTTCGACCTGCCCGGAGTCGGCGGCGACCGTCATTGGCTCCGCGGGAACCACGATCTCGAAATCGATCTCGGGACCGATGAGCCGCCGAAGCATCGTGTCCATGCCGCGCACCACGTCGCCGAATGCGAACAGCCGGGGACGCGCCGGCTGGCGTCGGCTGAACGCCAGCAGCTGACGGGTCAGGCCCGCGCCCCGGTCGATTGCCTGCTTGATCTCGGCCGCCTCGCCGCGCGCCGCATCGCCCCGCGCGAGCTGCATCAACAGCAGATCGGCCGACCCCATGATGCTCATGAGGATGTTGTTGAAATCGTGTGCGACGCCGCCCGCGAGGCGGCCGATCGCCTCGAGCTTCTGCGACTGGCGCAGCTGTTCTTCGAGAGCGCGCCGCTCGGTGATGTCGCGCAGGAACCCCGTCAGCACGGCACGGCTGTCCGCCCCGATGCGGGCGACCGTCAATTCTAGGGGAAACTCCGTGCCGTCGGCCCGCAGCCCGCGCAGCTCGAGCTGACGGCCTGCCAGCGGTCCGCGGCCGGCCGTCAGGTACTCGTCGAGCGCGCGCTTGTGCGGGGCGCGGTCGAGCGGCGGCAGCAGCAGCTCGACGTTGCGCCCCAGGATGTCGAGGCGCGCGTAGCCGAACATCCGTTCTGCGGCCGGGTTGAATTCCCGGATGTTTAGCTGCTGATCCATCGTGATGATGGCGTCATGCGCAGCCTCGAGAATCGCGCCCTGCTGCGCGTCGCTCTCTCTGCCGGCCCGGTACATCTTGTAGGTGAGATACAGCGGCGCTGCAGTCAACAGCAGCGTCAGCCAGTAGCCCGAGCTCTCGCTCACCAGGATGACGACGGCGGCGGCGGCGGCGCCGAGCAGATAACTCGGGGCGCTCGACGCGAAGTCGGTCTTCCAGATCCGCCAGGCACTCTGGTTCGTCGTCAGCGCGATGGCGATCGCAATCGGCACGGTGTTGACGAAGAAATAGGTGAGGGCCATGCCGGCCAGCGGCATCACGAGCGCCGCCGGGTCCGCGTCCGGCCGGCCGCCGAGACGCAGATAGACCTGGCCCGCCGCCTGCACGGTGAGCACCAGGATCGACATGTTGAACAGCGTGCGGAACGGCGGATTCCTCGTCCGTACGTTCAGCGTCGTCTGGCTCCAGCCGCTGGCGGCGCCGACGATCATCGTGGCGTGTGGCCCGCGCAGAATCAGCGACGCAATGTCGACGACGTACGAGACGGACATGTTCGATCCGCTCGCGATCGGAAAGTGCACCTTGAACGCCGACGTGAGCGACGACAGCAGGGCGAGAAAGATCAGCGGAATGACCGGCGCGAAGGTGGCGCGTGGAACGAGCGCGCAGAACGTCAGCGCGCCCAGCGCGATGACGAAGATGATGTACCAGCGGGAGCGGGCGGGCAGATCCCGGAGCAAATCCTCTCAAGTATACTTTTCCCGAATGCGAGTCGCGCGAACTACGCGTGGCCGGGATCGACGAGCGTGAGCGCAAGGCGCTCGGGCGGCTCGCAAGCAGCTCATGTGGTGGCTGGAGTCGCGGTCTGCGCGCGCTCACGCCCGCGCGACCCTCGAGGTCGATGACGTTCGGCCGCCGCGCCGATTATCTCGTATAAAATAACGGCGCGTACGCGCCTTCACGAGGCAGACTGCGATGAAGCACCGACCTTCTTTGTTCCTGGCCGCGGCGATGCTCGCGGGCGCCGCCGGCTGCAACAAGAGCCCCGCGGAACCCTCGTCCGCCACGGCGGCCGCGCCCGCCAGCGCCGCCGCGACGCCGTCGATCGTCGCGCCTCGGCCGGCGACGCCTGTCAACAACGCGGCGATCCGCAACGTTGACCAGCCCGTCACGCTGGCCGTCCAGAACGCGATCAGCACGAAGCCCGGCCTCACCTACACGTTCGAAGTGGCGAGCGACGCCGCGTTCGCGACGAAAGTGCAAACCAAGGACGCCGTCGGCGAAGGCAACCCCACGACAAACGTGCGGCTGGATGCGCTGCCCCCCGCGGCAGACTACTGGTGGCATGCGCGCGCGAGCGGCGGCGGCACGACCGGCGTGTTCGGCCCCCCGTTCAAGTTCAGCGTCGGCCCCGCGATCACGATCAACGCGCCCGTGCCCATCAGCCCGCTGACCGGCGCGCGGACCGGCACGAGGCCGCCCTTGCGCGTGACGAACGCCACACGGACCGGCCCTGCAGGCGCGGTCACCTATCGATTCGAGATCTCGACCTCGCCGACGTTCACGCCGATTGTCGCCACGGCGATCAACACCGAAGGCGTCAACGAGACCGGATTCGTTCCGGCGGCCGATCTGGCTGCCAATACCGGGTTCTTCTGGCGGGCGGTCGCCATCGACGCCGTGAATGGCGTCTTCAGCCCGCCGAGCGCCACGCAGAGCTTCGTCACCGCCGATCCGCTCTGGATGGGCACTCAGCCGCCGCCTGGTGGCGGACGAGCGGTGAAGGGCCTTGGCTGGGACACGAGGACCGTAAGGTCGTTTTCCGGCGTCACGTTCGAAAGCCCCCGACTCGAGGTGAGCCAGGTGTTCGATTTGCTCGATCGAGGGTTTACTCCGCAAGGCGCCCTTGATTGGATGAACAGCAACGGTTACCCCACCGAAGCCGTCTGGTATCCGGGGCCTGTGGTCATAGGCTTCGTGTACGAGTACCTGGCATTCGTGCACGGAACGTGGGAGTTGGTCATACGTGCGGGAGCGTAGGTCTACGCCCTATACCGACCGGAGCATCTCGATGCGATCATGCGTGATTCTGATTGTTGGGACGCTGGCCTCCGGGGGCGCCGCTCACGCCCAGTCGGCGGCGACGACGGCGCAGGCCGACCACGGGTATGCCGAGATTGTCGCGCAATCGGCGTTCGGCAACGTGACCAGCCAGTCGTACGGCGCGGAGGTCGGCTTCACCGTCCTGCCACATCTCCAGGTGTTCGTCGAAGGCGGCCTGACGCGCGACGTGGCCACGCCGGAGCTCAGCACGGCGGCGCAAACGATCGCCGGCGGGCTCTTCTCGCTGACGCAACCCCTGGTCGTCGGCTACTCGGTGAAGGAGCCGGTCACCTTTTTTGCGGCCGGAGCCCGCTACCTCCCGGCGATGGTCGGCGCCAGGACGCAGCCCTACGTGATGGGCGGCTTCGGCAGCGCCAAGGTGAAGCAGAACGTCGTGTTCACCGTCGGCGGCAACGATGTGACGAGCACGCTGCCGCAGTTCGGCGTCGTGCTCGGGACCGATCTCTCGGGCGCCTTCACGAGCCCGCTGCTCATCCTCGGCGGCGGCGTCACGCATCCGCTCTGGACCCGGGTCACGCTCGATTTTCAGTTCCGCTTCGGACGGATCTTCGCCGAGGAGACTCCCATCAACGTCACGCGGGCCGGCCTGGGCGTCGGGATCCGATTCTAGGGCCGCTCCCCGGCTCACCCGTATTTCTTTTGACATGTTCAAACAAATGTTTTATACAACTGTTTGAGACCCGCCGACATGTCCCGCAAACGAACCGTCTTCCTTCTCGTGCTCCTGGTCGCCGCCGGGGCCGGCGCCTACGCTTACACGCGCATGGGCCCGGGTGCGCTCGTGCTCACCGGCATCGTGACGACCAACGACGTCATCGTGAGCCCGCAGATCGGCGGCCAGATCGAACAGCTGCTCGTCAGGGAAGGCGACACGGTCAAGAAGGACCAGCTGGTCGCGGTCATCGCGCCCGACGAGTTGAAGGCCGACACCGCCTACTTCACGCAGAACGTGGCGGGGCTGTCCTCTCAGGTCCGTGAATCGGAAGCCGCGCTCCGATTCCAGGAGCGGCAGACTGTCGATCAGATCCGTCAGGCGGAATCGACCTTGGCGTCCACCGAAGCGCAGGCGGCCGCGGCCGCGGCGGATCTCGAGAGCGCCCGGCTCACCTTCACGCGCACCGAGAATCTGTCACGGCGCGGCGTCGTCTCGCCGCAGGAGCTCGATCAGGCGCGCACCGCGCTGACGGCGGCGGAGGCGAAGCTCGACGCGCTGAAACGACAGGTGGAGGCGCAGCGCGCCACCGTCGCCCTGGCGCGGTCCAACGCCGAGCAGACTCTCGTCCGGCGCAACCAGGTGCGCACCTCCGAGCACATGCAGGCGGCGGCGTCTGCGCAGCAGACGAAAGCCGACGTCCGGCTGCGGTACACCGAAATTCACGCGCCCATCGACGGCCTCGTCGACGTCCGCGCCGTCCGCGTCGGTGAGATCGTGATTCCCGGCCAGCCGATCGTCACGTTGATCAACCTCGACGACCTTTGGGTCCGCGCCGACGTCGAGGAGAGCTACATCGATCGGGTGCGCATCGGCGACACGCTCACCGTCCGCCTGCCGTCAGGCGTCGAGCGCGAGGGCACGGTCTTCTATCGCGGCGCCGACGCGTCGTTCGCGACCCAGCGTGACGTCAGCCGAACGAAACGCGACATCAAGACCTTCGAGGTCCGTCTGCGCGTCGACAACCGCGACCGCCGCCTCGCTGTCGGTATGACGGCGTACGTGCTGTTGCCGGTCTCGTAGCGTGGCTTCGACTCTCGTAGCGCAAAGGGCTTTACGAATCGTTGTAGCACGGGGGCGTTGCGGACGTTGACGCGCGAAGGCGTGACGACCGTTGTCGCGCGAAGGGCTTAGCCGAGCGATATGCACAACGCGATAGAGGTCCGGTCGATCGTCAAGAAATTCGGCCAGTTCACCGCCGTCAACGGCATCAGCTTCGCCGTCGAAGAGGGGGAGATCTTCGGGCTGCTCGGGCCCAACGGCGCCGGCAAATCGACCCTGATTCGCATGCTGGTGACGCTGCTGCCGCCCACTGCGGGGACGGCGATCGTCAACGGATTCGACGTGGTGAAGCAGTCGGACGGCGTCCGGCAGTCGATCGGCGTGATCCCGCAGGCGATGACCAGCGATCTCGAGCTGAGCGTCGGAGAGAACCTGCTCATCTTCGCGAAGTTGTACGGCGTGCCCCGCGCCAAACGCGACCCGCTGATCGACGACCTTCTCGCGGCGGTCGAGCTGACGCAATGGCGCCACGCCCAGGTCAAGAACCTCTCGGGCGGCATGCGGCGGCGCGTGGAGATCGCGCGCGGCCTGGTCCACGAGCCGCGCATCTTCTTCCTCGACGAGCCGACCACCGGCCTCGATCCGGTGTCGCGCGTCGCGGTGTGGGAGATGCTCCGGAGGATCAAGGCCGAGCGCGATCTCACCGTGCTGCTGACGACGCACTACATGGACGAGGCGGACAAGCTGTGCGACCGTATCGCCATCGTCGATCACGGCGACCTGAAGGCGCTGGACTCGCCGTTGAAGCTGAAGGCGTCGATCCCGGGCAAGAACACGCTGGAGGTGAGTTTTTCGAGCACGCCGCCCGGCTGGCAGGAGCGGCTGGAACGGCTGCCCGAGGTCGAGTCGGTGACCGCGCACGAAAACGTCTTCCGCATTGCCACCGGCAACGGCCCGGCGACGACGCTCGCGTTGATGGAGCTGGCGTCGAGCGAGGGCCTGACGGTGCAGTCGCTGTCGGTCCAGAGCACGACGCTCGACGATGTCTTCGTGCATTACACCGGGCGGGCGCTGCGCGACGCGTTGCAGGAAGCCAACCCGATGGACCGCGCGCCGATGCTGCGGCGCGCCTAGAACGCCGAACGCCGAGCGCCGAACGTCGAAAGGCATGATATGGGACGAACCTGGGCCATCATCGAACGCGAGCTCCGGCGCTTCCGCCGCAGCCCGGTGCTGATCGGCATGTCGATGACGATGCCGATTGTCCAGCTCGTCGTGCTCGGCTATGCCTTCGGCGGCAACGTCAAGCACCTGAAGATCGCCGTCGTCGATCAGGATCACGGCGTGCCGGCCGTCAAGGTGCGCGAGCTCGTGTCGGCGGCCGCGTCGGGCGCACGGACGCTCGACGTGTTGGACTACGCCGATTCCGGAGGCGCCATCACCGATCTGCGCAACGGCCGCGTCAACGGCGTGCTGACGATCCCGCCGGAATTCTCGCGCCGCGTCCTGGCGCGGAACCAGCCGCGCGTCGCGCTCATCGAGGACAACACCGACAACTTCGTGTCGAGCGCGCTGGCCGCGACGCTGGGCAGCATGATCACGTCCTACAACCTGGGATCGGCCGCCGCGCCGCGCATCCCCGGGCAGGCCTCGCTCGACGTCGTCGAGGTGTATCCCTACGTTCCGTACATCCAGTATCTGCTGCCGGGCTCGGTCGTGATGTCGATCTTCATGATGGTGATGATCGGCGGCGGGATCATCTACATCGACGACAAGGCGCGCGGGCTGCACGAGGGTTACCTCGTGACGCCGATCAAGAAGTTCGAGCTGATCGCCGGCTTCAACATCTCGGGGACGATCAAGGCGGTCATCGCCGGCATGTTCCTGATCCTGGTCGGGTCGGTCATCGCGGGAGTGCCGAACCCGTTCGATCCGATCCGGCTGTTCCGCCTGCTCGTGGTGGTGGTCGTCACATCGTTCGCGCTGATCAGCCTGATGTTTCTGCTGATGGTGCGCGTCAGCGATCCCCTGCTGCCGCGCGCCGTCTTCGGCATCCTCAACACCGTGCTGTACTTTCCGAGCGGCGCGGTCTATCCGCAGCAGGGGTTTCCCGGCTGGATGCAGGTGATCGCCGTCGCCGATCCGTTCACCTACGCCGTGCACGCGTTCAAGTGCCTGCTGCTCAAAAACACCGGCTTCGCCGCGATCGGGGCCGACCTCACGTTTCTGCTGATCTTTTCGGTGATCGCGATGACCGCGGCAACGAGCCTGTTCAAGCGGACCTTATGAGCACGCGGGACCTCGAAACCCGGGATCGGCTGCTGAAGGCCGCGGAGCGGCTCTTCGCGGACCGCGGCTTCAAAAAGGTGACCGTCCGCGACATCTGCCGCGCGGCGCGCGCCAACGTCGCCGCGGTCAACTATCACTTCGGCGACAAGCTCGGCCTGTATCGCGAGGTGCTGCAGATTGCGATAGACGTCGTGCGCGTGACGACCGACGCGGGACGGCAGGCAGGCGAGGGGTGTCCCCCGGAAGAACAGCTGCGGCGCTACATCGCGGTGTTTCTTCGCCGCGTGCTGCCCCCGGGGCACGAGACGGTTCATCGCCTGATTCAGCGCGAGATCGACGACCCGACCCCCGCGCTCGATGCGCTGATCGAACAGGGTGTGCGTCCGCGCATCGAGTACCTGTCGGCAATCGTCGCGAAGATGATCGGCTGCGATCCCTCCGATCGCCGGGTGCTCCGCTGCGTCGGCAGCATCCTCTCGCAGACGATCATCTATGTGCGGAAGAACCCGATTGCCGAGCGGCTCGGGTTTACGTTCCGGGGGACGCCGGCTCAGATTGACGAGGCCGCGCGGCACATCACCGAGTTCTCGGTGGCCGGTGTGCGCGCCGTCGGCCGCACGACGAAGAGCGTCGGGCTCAGGGCTCAGGGCTCGAAGGCTTCAGCCCTCAGCCCTCAGCCCTGACGTCGATCAAGGTTTCGCGACCCGTTCCCGATCCAGCGGCTTGAGGCGGATGGTCCAGGTCAGCGGGACCTCCTGCGGGGTGAAGCACACCGTGTCGTCGCACGCCTGGTACGCGAGCGTGCCGGCGATCGTCGTTGAGGGCTTGTCCTTCAGCGCATCTGCCGCTTGCGGCGACGGGTCGATTTCCAGATCCTGCACGATGCGGAACGGACGCTGGAAGACAGGCACGTGTTCGTTCAGCGGCTTGAAGAAGTAGTCTTCGGCTTTCGGGAACTGCGGCGCGCGCACCATGAGCCCCGGCTGTGGCTGCACCGTGAGCGCGATCGGCCTGTAGCCGGTGACACCGGGCGCGTAGACGTGCACGCGCGGCTCCGGCGCGACGTCCACCACGAGCGAAAAATGGGTGCCCGGCGCCGCCACTTGATCGGTGACGTACGTCGTCGCCCTGAGATGGCGCGCGGCGACGCGGGTCGCCCGAATATCCAGTTTCGCTCCGAGCTTCACGAGCACGCTCGTGATGGTGTCGCGCTCCTGATATGCCGTCTCGAAATGGCGCGACGTCACCACGCCCTTCGCGTCCACGATGAACGTACCGGGAAACGGAATGCCATAGGTCGTGTTCGTCGTCGCGACCGTCGTATTCAGGATCCCGTATTGCTTGATGACGGCGGATCCGCTGTCCGATAGCAGCGGGAAGGTGATGCCGCGGCGCGTCGCGAAGTCGGTGAGCACCGGTACCGGATCGTAGCTGACGGCGACGAGGCCCAATCCCTCGCGGGTCAGTGTGTCGAGCCGGCCTTGCAGCTCCACGAGCTGCGTCTTGCAGTACGGTCACCAGTCGGCGGAGCGGAAGAAGACGAGCACTGCGCCTTTTGGACCGAACGTCGATCGAAGGCTGCGCGTTGTACCATGCTGATCGGGCAGGTTGAAGTCGGGGACGCGCTCGCCGACTCTGGGACCGAGCGCCTGCGGATCCGGTGTCTGCGCAGCCATCACCACGATGAGGGCGAGGCAGGCGGCGAGCGTGGCGGCTGTGACTCGTGTCGGAGCGGGCATAGCGCAGCAGTGTATCAAGGTACACTACGCCATGGCGCCACTCGACGGCTTGCGCGTAGTCGATCTCACCCGGGTCGTAGCCGGGCCGTTCTGCACGATGATGCTCGGCGACATGGGCGCCGAGGTTCTCAAGATCGAGGAGCCGAGGCACGGCGACGACTCGCGCGCCTGGGCGCCATTCATCGAGGGAACCGGCAGCTTCTACCTGGCGCTCAACCGGAGCAAGAAGAGCGTGGCGCTCGATCTCAAGACGCCGGCCGGCGCGGCTGCGCTCGGGCGCCTGATCGACAGCGCGGACGTCCTGATCGAAAACTTCCGGCCGGGCAGCCTTGCGGAGCTGGGATTCGACTACGCGACGATGTCGGCGCGGAACCCGCGATTGATCTACTGTTCGATCTCCGGCTACGGCCAGACCGGGCCGGCCGCTCAGCTCCCCGGCTACGACGCCGTCATTCAGGGCGAAGCCGGCATCATGGACATGACCGGCTTCCCCGACGGTGCGCCGACGCGCGTCGGCGTGGCCATCACCGATTACCTCGCCGGGTTGTACGCGATCCAGGGGATCCTGCTTGCGCTGATTGATCGGCGGACGAGCGGGCTCGGCCAGCACGTGGACATTTCGCTCTTCGAGGCGATGCTGTCGGTGATGCGGTTGCCGCTCTCGGTGCTGCTGGCGACGGGCGTCACGCCGGGCCGTGTGGGGAACGATCACCTGAACATCGCGCCGTACGAGCCGCTGCGCGCGAAGGACGGCCTCATCATCGTCGCCGTTGCGAACCCCGCCTTGTGGGTACGGTTCTGCGACGCCATCGAGCGACCCGACCTGCGCGAAGATCCGCGCTTCGAGACCAACACCGACCGCGTGGCGAACCGCGACGCGCTGAAGCGGGCGATCGAGACGGTCTTCGAGACGTTGACAGTCCAGGAGCTCACGACGCGCTTCGAGGCGAAGAACGTTCCCTGCGGCCGCGTGCGATCGATCAGCGAGGCGCTCGAACATCCGCAGGTGGCCGACCGCGGCGTGCTCGTGGTTCAGCAGCACCCGCAGGCGGGAAAGGTCGAGACGCTCGCGCCGGTGGTCAGGCTCTCGCGAACCCCCGCGGAGGTCCGGCTTCCGCCGCCTGCGCTCGGCGAGCACACATCGGAGGTGCTGGCGGCCGTTGCGAACAGGCACCGCTGAAGCGGTGCCCTACGTACTACGTACTACGTACTACTGAAGCGGTGCCCTACGTACTACGTACGAAGGGCTGAAGCGGTGCCCTACGTACGAAGGGCGAACAGGCACTGCTGAAGCGGTGCCGTACGGACTGGAGCGGGGCGTGACGAGCCACGTACTGGAGCGGAGGAACACGCGTGTAGCCGCGTAGGGCACCGCTTCAGCGGTGCCGGCCGTCGCGGGTATGATGACGCCGTGTTTCAACCCAACCTGCTCGAGAATCGCGTCGCGCTCGTCACGGGCGGCGGCACCGGCATCTGTCGCGGCATCGCGCTCGCGTTCGCCGCCCATGGGTGCGACGTCGCAATCACCAGCCGGAAGCTCGAGCACCTGGAGCCGACGGCCGACGAGCTACGCGCGCGCGGTGTTCGCGCGATTGCGAAGGCGGCCGACGTTCGCGATCCCGCCGCGGTCAACGAGGCAGTGTCGGCAATCGCCGCCGAGCTCGGGCGGATCGACATCCTGATCAACGGCGCGGCGGGCAATTTCATCTGCCTGGCCGAGAATCTCTCGCCCAACGGCTTCGGCACGGTCGTCGACATCGACCTGAAGGGCACGTTCAACATGTCGCGCGCCGCGCTGCCGCATCTGAAAGCTCAGGGCGGTTCGGTGGTGAACATCAGCGCCACGCTGCCGTATCTGGGCACGATGGGGCAGGCGCACGCGTCGGCGGCCAAGGCCGGCGTCGATTCGCTGACGCGGACGCTCGCGGTCGAGTGGGGACCGTACGGGATTCGCGTGAACGGCATCGCGCCGGGGCCGATTGAAGGCACCGAGGGCGTGCGCCGCCTCACGAACGAGCGGTCGCGCGAGAGCGCGCAGCGACTGAATCCACTCGGCCGGATGGGGACCGTCGACGACATCGCGAATGCGGCCTTGTATCTCTGTTCGGACGCCGCGTCGTTCGTGAACGGCGTCACCCTCGTCGTCGATGGCGGGTTGTGGCTGCGATCCGCACGGATTCTGGGCGAGGAATGACACAGGTGTCAGACACCGTCCCAGTTTCAGGACGGTGTCAGACACCATGAAGAAGGCCGCTGAGAAGGGTTCATGTCCACCCTCCGCCATCCGGAACCCGCAAGGTCATGACGCTCGCCGATTTCGTCGTTGACGCCGGACCACCGGCAGCCGCGCGAGCGGCGGCGGCGCGCGCGCTGCTCGACACCGTGGGCGTCGCGCTCGCCGGCGCCGGCGAACCGGCCGCTCGCGCCGTACAGCGCGTGATCGCGCCGGACGGCTGCGGGCCCTGCCGCGTCCTGGGCACGGCGATGCAGGTCAGCGCGGGCCACGCCGCGCTGGCCAACGGGACCGCCGCCCACGCGCTCGACTACGACGACATGTGCTTCGTCTCGCTCGCGCATCCGAGCGCGCCGCTCGTCGCCGCCGCGCTGGCGGCGGCTGAATCGACGGGCGCCTGCGGACGCGCGCTCCTCGAGGCTTACGTCGTCGGGTTCGAGCTCGAGGGACGGCTCGGTCGCGCGATGAACCCGCGGCACTATCAGCGCGGCTGGCATTGCACCTCGACGCTCGGAACCATCGGCGCCGCCGCCGCGGCGGCGCGTCTGCTCGGCCTCGATCCGGGCGCGGCCGGACACGCGCTGTCGATCGCCGCTTCGGAAGCCTCCGGCCTCAAGGAGAACTTCGGCACGATGGTGAAGCCGCTGCACGCGGGCCTGGCGGCGCGGAACGGAGTGCTGGCGGCGCTGCTGGCGAAGGCGGGCATGACAGCGAGCGCCGCGGCAATTGACGGACCGCAGGGGTTTCTGGCGGCCATGGACAGCGAGCGCCGGTCGATTGATGGAGCCGCGGCCGATCTTGGCGCGCGGTGGGAAATCATCGAGACCGGAATAACCGTGAAGCTGTATCCGTCGTGCGCGGGCACGCATCCCACGATCGACGCGCTGCTCGACCTGAGGCGCCGCGAACGCTTCACGGCAGACGACGTCGAGGCGATCGACGTCGGCGTGGACCCAATCGTCCCGACGATCCTGATCTACGACCGTCCCTCGAGCGGGCTCGAAGGCAAGTTCAGCATGCCGTTTTGCGCGGCGGCTGCCGTGGTGAATGGACGCGTCGGCATCGAAACCTTCGATGCTGCTCAGCTCGCGAATCCAGCCGTGCTCGCCCTGCAGTCGCGTGTGACGATGCGCGTGGATCCGACGCTCGACGCGGCGGCCCCATCGCTCACCCAGGCGCACGTGACCGTCCGACTGCGCGGCGGCCGGCTTCTCACCGCGTCCGCCAACGGCGCGCGCGGCTATCCAGAGCAGCCGGCGAGCGACGAGGAGCTGGCGGCGAAATTCCTGGCGTGCGCGGCTCGGGCGATGACGGAAGAACAGGCGCGGCAGGCGCTTGTCGCGTTGCGCGCGATCGAGAACGCGCCGGATATCCGCGATCTCAATCTCAGGACGACGATGCACCTCTGAAAGAGACTGCGATCCGCAGGCTCGACCTGGAACGCCTTCGCGCACCTCGATCCGTTTTCGGAATCGGCTCGTCAGCGGCGACTCGACAATGTTGCGCGACGCTGAACGCTCATGACGACCGCCGTCTCAGTTCAGTAGAGCTGAGCTCGGCGGCCCGGCGTGTTATTCTGAAACTCTCCTCGTTGAGCAGAGACTAATAGAGATGAAGAGAGGCTCGTGCGGGCGCTTTGCGGGATGTATCGTGCTGACTGGCGTCTTAGCCTGTGCAACCCAAGCTCAGGCGCAGAGGCTCTCCATTCAGGGCGATCGCTTCGCGATCGACGGCACGCCCAGGTTTCTGATCTTCATCACGTACTTCGGCGCGATGGGCGCTCCCAACATAATCAACGACCTGCACCTGATTCGAAGCGTCGGCTTCGACGGTATACGGATCTGGCCGAATCTGGACACCGGTCCGCAACTGATGAATGGAGACGGGACGCTGCGTCCTGATGAGCTGTCGCGGCTGCGCTTCATTCTCGACCAGGCGCGCTTGGAGCATCTCGTCGTCGATGTCACCTTTACGTATGAGCACATTCGGGGCATGACGCCGGCCACGGCGCGTCTGGGCATCATGGCGGCAACCGACGCGCTGCGGTCGTACGACAATCTGCTCTTCGACATCCAGAACGAACGCAACGTCCAGGACCGCAGATTCATGAGTGAAGCGGATGTGGCGCGGATTTTCGCCGGCATCAAGGCGGTTGATCCGACGCGGATCGCGACGTGCGACAACGCGCGGGGCGACGATGAAGGCCCTCAGTGGGTTGCGGATTTCACCGTGCGACTCGGGCTCGACGTCACGGCGTTGCACGAGACCCGGCGGTCGGACTGGTACACGTTTCCCGTTTATCAGACCATCATCCGCACGCTCCGATCGAACGGCCGGCCGGCGTACCTCCAGGAGCCGATGGCGACGCGAGACTCTTTTTTTTCCTATCCCTCGAACGACCGGGCCGAATATTTTTTGCAGGCGATCGCCAATGCGAAACTGCTTGGCGCTGCGGGGTGGTGCTTTCACACCGAAGAAGGCGTTGACTTCCGCAACGGTGCCCCCTTCCTCGAGGATCGGCTTCGGGCCCACCCGGAGCCCGAATGGGCCTTCGTCAACTCGCTCAAGCCTCGCGTCATTCTCCGGGCGAACAACGGCGTCAACTACGTGGTGCCGGAGGGCGGCGGTGGCGGCGCCGTGCGGGCCGATCGGACGGCCGCCGGTCCCGGTTCCTGGGAGATCCTGGGCGTTTCCGCGCTCGCGGGCGGGCCGCTCGTTTCCGGCGATCGCGTGGCATTCACGACCCCAGACGGCGTTCATTATCTGCAGGCGGCAGGCGGCGGGGGAGGCGCGTTACGTGCCGCCGCCGAGAGCGTTGGGGGATGGGAAACCTTCATCATCGAAAAAGTCGGAGGTGGCGTCATCCGGCACGGAGACTCGATCACGCTGCGCGCCAACGAAACGGCGTGGTACGTCGTGGCCGATGGCGGTGGCGGAGGGAACGTCAACGTGAATAGCACCTCGCGAGGTCCGGCTGAAACGTTCACGATTCTATTCGTCACTCCGCACAGCGCCAGTGCCGCGCCTCCATTGCCCGGCGGGCTCGACTGAGGGTTCGGTTCAACCCATGTGCGAAGCGTGGAACGTGGACCTCAGGACCGCGGCTGTGCTCCTCCCGGCGACCGCGACCGTGATCTTTTTCGCGGCGTGTAACACGAACACGACTTCGGGGCCGAGTCCGACCCAGCCGCCGACGCCGAGCTCCTCCTTCGTCGCGACATTCGGCGAGAACCCCGTGCCGTTCAGAAGCACTGGATGCAGTGCCTCCATTCTGCAGGGTTGGTACACGCCAGCACGTCTCCAGGAGACCGGAGGCGTGACCTTTACGCCGAGTTCGTTGATCCAGAAGCTCGATGGGAACGTTGCGAGCATTCTCACGGAATCGTTCAACTCCCGGTTCGGCGCGTGCGCCGGCACGCCATTCACTCCAGGAGTGATTCTCGCCAACGGTGCCGTGTGCGCCAGCGTCGGCGTTTGTACGTCGAGCTCGTTCGGCAACTATCAATTTCAAATCACCGGCGCCGACGCAAATGGCCGCGCGTTGACGTTTGACAGCCCCGTGCTTCAATTTGGCTCTCGCCCCGGCGGGCAGTCGACTCCGTTCTCGTTCCAGGCTCAGCAGGTTTTCGCAGGCAAGGGGCCGTGGCGAGGTATCTGACCGCGCTGTTCGTTGCGCTCGTCGCGTTGTCCTTTCCGAGGGGCGAGGCGTTGCCTCACGCTCGGCCGGCGTTGCTGCGGATGCGCGTCGTCCTCACGACGGCGTCGCCGGCGGCCGACCTGACGCTCGACACCGGCACGATCATCAACGCTTCTGAAGCATCGAACGGCGGACGGGTCCGGGTCCGCGCAGAGCGCAACCACGTCTCGTTCACGCATGACGGCGGCGGCCCCGCTGAAGCGTACGTCCGCCTGCTCGTGTCGGGAGTTCGGCGGGGCGAGCGCGTGCAGTGGCACCTGACGCTCAGCCCGTCGGCGGCTCCGGCACAGATTGAGGTCTATAACGAGAACGAACCGGGTCACGCTCGGCTGGTCGATCGGTTCGAGGCCCATTCTGAAGAATCGGCCTTCGAAAGCCCAGCCGACCCGCTGCTGTCCGGCGGGCCCGTCGAGATCGGCGCCGGACCGCGGCCGCTCGTGCTCGCTTTCTTCTACCCGTGGTATCAACACTTCAACTGGTTGAGCAATCGGCTGCAGGACCAACCGCTTTTCGAGTATTCGACCGAGCTGCCGGACGAAGTCGCGCGCTCGCTCAGCGAGGCGCGCGCGGCGGGCCTCGACGGCGTCGTCGTTTCGTGGAGAGGCGACACGAACTGGAACGACAGGCGGCTGCAATTTGTGCTCGATCAGGCGCGGATACTCGGCTTGAGGGTATCGATTCTCGTCGAAACGCTGTCGGCCAGAGGCGATCTACCCGACGGCAGCAGGGGAGTGATCGCCGCCGACGTGCACCAGTGGCTGGAGAAGGCGTTCGACGCGTTCACACAGCAGCCGGCATATTTGAAAGTAGGCGGCCGGCCGGTCATTTTCGTGTATGCCGCTGACGAGTTCACGCTGGAGGATTGGCGCCCGATAGTCCGGTCGCTCGAGCGCAGCGGACGCAACATTCTGCTGATGGCCGACTCGCTCGATCCCGCCTACCTTGAAATGTTCGGCGGTGCGTTCACCTATGCGACGGTGAGCATCTCGCAGCGAGACCTCGAACGTTTCTACCTGGATCAGGCGCTGCGGACGCAGAGTTACAACCTGGCAAGCGGAGGCGAGCGGCGTGTCTACGCCGCGTCGGTGAGCCCCGGGTACGACGACAGCATCCTTGGCCGCGACACGACGCTGGTGGTCGACCGCGCGAACGGGGCTCGGTACGACGCGCAGTGGCGGGCGGCCATCGACGCGCAACCCGACTGGACTCTTGTCACGAGCTGGAACGAGTTCTGGGAAAACACGCACATCGAGCCAAGCGTGCTGTATGGCCGCCGATACCAGGTTCGCACGCGCGCGTGGAGCGAGTTGTTTCGCCGACAGCGACTCGACGGCCCGGCACTATCTGTGTCTCACGAGGCTCGATGACGACCTAGTTCGTCAACCCTCGCGTCTGCTTTCCGGGTGCGATCGAGGGACGTGACCGCGTTTCCACACCATGAACGTGCGCCTGAACTCGATCACCGGTGTGCCGTCCTGATTGACGCCCGTCGTCTTCACGCGCACGATGCCGGCGTTCGGGCGTGAGTTCGACTCGCGCGTCTCGAGCACCTCGCTGCGCGCATAGATCGTGTCGCCCTCGAAAACCGGGTGCGGCAGCTTCACTTCGTCCCAGCCCAGATTCGCGACGCCATTGACCGTGAGGTCGGTGACCGACTGACCCGTGACGAGCGACAGCGTGAGGCACGAGTTCACCAGCCGCTTCTTGAACTCGGTCCGGGCGGCGTACTCGCCGTCGAAATGAATCGGGTTCGTATTCATCGTCAGGCAGGAGAACCAGATGTTGTCCGCGTCCAGGATCGTGCGGCCGAGCGGGTGCTCGTAGACGTCGCCGACCCTGAAGTCCTCGAAGACGCGGCCGGTCCAGCCCTGCTTGATCGCCATTCAGATCGCTCCCTCTTTCCGCCACGCCGCAATCGTGTCGCGCGCGACGCCCAGCTCGCCGAGAATCTTGTCGGTGTGCTGGCCGAGCGCCGGCACATCGCCCATCACAGGATCGACGCCGTCCATCCACACCGGGGGCCGCGTCGCGCGCAGCGGGCCGGCGGGCGATCCGATGTCGCGCCAGCAGTCACGCCCGGTCAGCTGCGGATGATCGAGGAACTCGGCGACCGTGTTCATCCGCGCCCAGGCAATGCGCGCGGACTCGAGGCGGCTGATGACCTCGCTCGCCGACAGCGCGGCGAACGCCGATTCGATCGCCTCGTGTAGCGCGCGCCGGTGCCTCACGCGCAGTGGATTCGTTCGAAAGCGCTCGTCGTCTTCAAGCGCCGGCTGTCGCACGACGTCGGCGCAGAACCGCGCCCATTCGCGCGCGTTCTGGATGCCGAGATACACCTGACCGCCGTCGCCGGCACGAAACGGCCCGTACGGCGCAATCGACGCGTGGTCCGATCCGCTGCGCGGCGGTGCCGACCCGCTGTAGCCAGTGAAGTACGCCGCGGCCCCCATCCACTCGCCGAGCGCATCGAACAGCGAGATCTCCAGCGAGGTGCCGCGGCCGGTAGCCGTCCGAGCCAGCAGCGCCGTGAGGATGCCGGAGTATGCGTACATGCCCGCCGCGATGTCGGCGACCGAGATCCCGACTTTGGCCGGCGCGTCGTCGGTACCGGTGATCGAAATCAGACCGACCTCGCTCTGCACGAGCAGGTCGTACGCTTTCTTCTGCGCATAGGGCCCCGAGGATCCATAGCCCGACACGCCGCACACGATCAGACGCGGATGCCGCTCGCGCAGGATCGCCGGCGCCGTCCCCAGGCGATCCGCGGCGCCTGGCGCGAGGTTCTGCACGAAAACATCCGCGCGCTCCAGCAGGCGGGCGAAGACGCCGGCGGCTGCCGGCCGCTTGAGATCCAGTGTCAGCGACTCCTTCGATCGGTTCAGCCACACGAAATGGCTCGACAGCCCTTTGACGGTGGCGTCGTAGTGGCGCGCGAAATCGCCGCCGTCCGGCCGCTCGATCTTGATCACGCGCGCGCCGAGGTCCGCGAGCTGGCGCGTGGCGAACGGCGCGGCAACGGCCTGCTCGATCGCGACCACGGTGATGCCGTCGAGTGGAAGCATATATGCGTCGGATCGCGCCAATTGTACGGAGTGTCCGGCTTCAGCCGGACCGGCTGCACGTGGTGTCCGGGCTCTAGCCGGACCGGCCGTGCGCGCTGTCCGGCTTCAGGCGGACCGGGCAAGGTCGGCCTGAAGGCCGACACAACGTACGTTTCCTAGTACGATCTCGGCAGACCCAGCACGTGCTCGGCGACGTACGCGAGAATCAGGTTGGTGGAGATCGGCGCCACCTGATAGAGCCGCGTCTCGCGGAATTTGCGTTCGACGTCGTAGTCCTCTGCAAATCCGAATCCGCCGTGCGTCTGCACGGCGACGTTCGCCGCTTCCCACGACGCGTCGGCCGCCAGCAGCTTGGCCATGTTTGCCTGGCTGCCGCACGGCTCGCCGGCATCGAACAGCTCGGCGGCTTTGAACCGCATCAGATCGGCCGCCTCGATGTTGACGTGGGCCCGCGCGATCGGGAACTGGACGCCCTGGTTCCGGCCGATCGGCCGGTTGAAGACGACCCGCTCGTTCGCGTAGCGCGTGGCGCGATCGACGAACCAGCGGCCGTCGCCGACGCATTCCGCGGCAATCAGAATCCGCTCGGCGTTCAGGCCGTCGAGCAGATACGGGAAGCCCTGGCCCTCTTCGCCGATCAGGGCACTGACGGGGACCTCGAGATCGTCGAAGAACAGCTCGGTCGTCGCGTGGTTCATCATCGTCCTGATCGGCCGAATCGTCAGACCGCGGCCGACCGCCTCGCGCAGATCGACGAGCAGAATGGACAACCCCTCCTTCCGGTTCTTCACTTGCTCGATCGGTGTCGTGCGGACGACCAGCAGCAGCAGATCCGAGTGCTCGGCGCGCGACGTCCAGACCTTCTGGCCGCGAACGACGTAGCGATCGCCGCGGCGCGTGGCCATGGTCTTCATCTGCGTCGTGTCGGACCCCGTCGTCGGCTCGGTGACGCCGAACGCCTGCAGCCGCAGCGCGCCCGTGGCGATCTTCGGCAGCAGCTCGCGCTTCTGCGCGTCGGCGCCGTGCCGCAGGAGCGTGCCCATCGTGTACATCTGCGCGTGGCAGGCACCGGCGTTGCCGCCGCTGCGGTTGATCTCTTCGAGGATGATTGACGCTTCCGCGACGCCGAGGCCGGAGCCGCCGTACTCCTCCGGAATCAGCGCGGCCAGATACCCGGCATCGGTCAGCGCCTTGACGAACGCGTCGGGATACGCGCGTCTGGCGTCGAGCTCACGCCAGTAGAGGTCGGGAAAGGCCTTGCATAAATCGCGAACGGCGTTTCGCAGATCCTGCTGGAGGTCGACGGCCGGCACGGCGTCATGATAGACCAGTCGTTGTGATCTCGGTTGGCGATCTCGCCGCGGGCGTGCTCGCCGCGATGGTGGGGATCCCGGGTATTGCGGAATACGGATTGCGGAGTAGTATCCGCGCGGGCAACGTGGAGGCCTGATGATGCGCGCGCGTCGTGTGTTGTTCGTTGCATTGGCCGCGGCGATCGTGACTGCCGGTAACACGCCGAGCGCGCAGCGCAAGTCGGCGCGCCTGCTGGTGCTCAACAAGGAAGATGCGACGCTGGCGATTGTGGATCCCGAGTCGGGCACCGTGCTGGGGCGCGTGCCGGTCGGACAGGGACCGCACGAGCTTGTCACATCCACCGACGGCAAGATCGCGTTTGCGAGCAACTACGGGACCGGTCCGGCGCCGGGCCACACGATTTCGATGATCGACCTCGCCGCGCAGAAAGAGCTGCGGCGCATCGACGTCACGCCGTTGTCGCGACCGCACGGTCTGGCGTTCGCGAACGGCAGGCTGTACTTCAGCGCCGAGGCAGACAAGACAATCGCGCGCTACGACCCGGCGACCGACAGATTCGACTGGCAGTTCGAAACCGGGCAGAACACCACCCACATGGTGCTGCCGACGAAGGACGCGCGAACGATTTTCACGTCGAACATCGCGTCCGACAGCGTCTCCGTCATCCAGCAGGGAGCCGGCGGCGCGTGGACGCAGACGGTGATTGCGGTCGGCAAGGGACCCGAAGGCATCGACCTGTCGCCGAACGGCCGCGAGGTGTGGAGCGCGCATTCGCGCGACGGCGGCGTCTCGGTCATCGACGTGGCGACGAAGAAGGTGACGCAGACCATCAGCCTCGGTACGAAGCGATCGAACCGGATCAAGCTGACGCCTGATGGCAAGTTCGCCCTCGTCTCGGATCTCGAGGCCGGCGAGCTCGTCGTGCTCGACGCGCCGGCGCGGAAAGAAATCAAGCGCCTGGCACTCGGCCGGAGCCCGGAAGGCATTCTGATTCCGCCCGGCGGCGCGCGCGCGTTCGTCGCCGTGAACGGCGACAACTACGTCGCCGTCATCGATCTCAAGAGCTGGCAGGTCACGAAGAAGATTTCAACCGGTAACGGTCCGGACGGCATGGCGTGGGCCCCGTGAAAGCGCGCGCTGCAATCGCCGTCGCGGTCGGCATTCTCGCCGCGGCCTGCTCGCCCGCGCCGCAGTACGACGTCGTGATCCGTCACGGAACCGTCTACGACGGAACCGGCGGTGCGCCTGCGGTCGAGGACCTCGCGATCCAGGGCGACCGGATCGCGGCGCGCGGCGACGTCGGCCGCGCCCCCGGGCGTCTGGAGATCGAAGCCGGCGGTCTGGCTGTCGCCCCCGGCTTCATCAACATGCTCAGCCACTCGGAGACCTCGCTGATTGCGGACGGCCGGTCTGAGGGCGCGATTCGCCAGGGCGTGACGCTGGAAGTCTTCGGCGAGAGCTCGATGGGCCCCCTGAGCGAGCAGATGAAAAGCGATCAGGCCGAGCGCCAGGGCGACATCAAGTTCCCCATCGTCTGGACGACGCTCGGCGAGTATCTGGATCATCTGGTCTCGCGCGGTATCGCGTCGAACGTCGCGTCGTTCGTCAGCGCCGCGACCGTTCGCGCGCACGAGGTCGGCTACGACAATCGGCCGCCGACGCCCGAGGAGCTCGAGCGGATGCGCCGCCACGTTCGGCGTGCGATGGATGAAGGCGCGATGGGCCTGACTTCCGCGCTCATCTACACCCCGGGCGTGTTCGCGAAGACGGACGAGCTCATCGAGCTCGCCAGGGTGGCGTCGCAGTCCGGCGGGATGTACATCTCGCACATGCGCAGCGAGGGCAATCGTCTGCTCGAAGCCATCGACGAAGTGCTGGCGATCGCGCGCGCCGCGCACATCCGCGCCGAAATCTATCATCTCAAGGCGGCGGGCAAGTCGAACTGGACCAAGCTGGGCGACGCGATCGCGAAAGTCGAGGCCGCGCGGAAAGAAGGCCTCGAGATCACCGCCGACATGTACACCTACACCGCCGGATCGACCGGCCTCGACGCGGCCATGCCGCCGTGGGTACAGGAGGGCGGCTACAAAGCCTGGGCGGCGCGGCTGCAGGATCCCAAGGTGCGGGGCCGCCTTCGCTTCGAAATGACGGGTGCGAGCGACGACTGGGAGAACCTGCTGGCGGCGGCCGGCGGCGACGGCACGCTGCTCGTCGGCTTCAAGAACGAGGCGCTGCGGTCGAATGCCGGCAAGACGCTCGCGGAAGTCGCCCGGCTGCGCGGGCGCTCGGTCCAGGACACGGCGATGGACCTCGTCGTCGAGGATGGCAGCCGCGTGCAGGTCGTCTACTTCCTGATGTCCGAGGACAACGTGCGCCGGCAGATCGCGCTGCCCTGGGTCAGCTTCGGATCCGACGCCTCGTCGATGGCGACCGAGGGAGTGTTTCTCAAGACCAGCACGCATCCCCGCGCCTATGGCAACTTCGCGCGGCTGCTCGGGAAGTACGTGCGGGACGAGCAGGTGATTTCGCTCGAAGAAGCCGTTCGCAAGCTGACGTCGCTTCCCGCGGCCACGCTCCGGATCACGGAGCGCGGCCGGCTCGCGCCAGGCTATTTCGCCGACATCGTCGTCTTCGACCCGAAGACGATCGCCGATCGCTCGACCTACGAGCAGCCGCATCAGTACGCGATCGGCGTGCGGCACGTGTGGGTGAACGGCATCCAGGTGCTGAAGGACGGCGAGCACACCGGCGCCAGACCCGGACGCGTCGTGCGCGGCCCGGGCTGGCGAACAAGAATTCGGAATTAAGAATCTGGAATTTGGAATTCGTGTGGCAATTCCAAATTCTGAATTCCTAATTCCCAATTCCAGACCTGCCCGTTCGGGTAGTGCTTTCCCGCGATCGCGTTTCTACAATCGAAGAGTGATCCCTCAGCCAGACGATGCCGCGCTGCTGGATGCGTATTCGGCGGCGGTGATTGGCGCGGTTGAAACCGTCGGTCCCGCCGTCGTGAAGATTGACGCCCGCCGCGGCGGCGGTTCGGGCGTGATCTTCACTCCTGACGGCCTGATCCTCACCAACAGCCACGTCGTCGCTGGCTCCGGACCACTGGCCGTCGTCATGTCCGACGGCACATCGACGGGCGCGGATCTCGTCGGCCATGACGCGGACACCGATCTGGCGGTCGTGCGCATCGACGCGGCGAGCGTCGGGTCGCGGCCATGGGCCACGCTCGGCGATTCACGAACGGTGCGGGTGGGGCAGATCGCGATCGCGATTGGGAATCCGTACGGGTTCCACCATTCGGTGACGGCCGGCGTGGTCAGCGCGCTCGGGCGATCGCTGCGTGCGCAGTCGGGGCGACTGATGGACGACATCATTCAGACCGACGCCAGCCTCAACCCCGGCAACTCGGGCGGCCCGCTCGTCACGACACGCGGGCAGGTGATTGGCATCAACACCGCCATGATTCTCCCGGGACAGGGGCTGTGCTTCGCGATTGCCAGCAACACGGCGCGATTCGTCGCGGCGCGTCTGATTCGCGACGGGCGCATCCGGCGCAGCTACATCGGCGTAGCCGGGCAGAACGTGCCGATTCCCCGTGCGGTGGCGCGCGCGAACCAGCTCGCCGTGTCGTCCGGCGTCCTGGTGGTATCGGTGGAGGCGCAGAGTCCATCGGCGGCCGCCGGGCTTCGCGAGGGTGACGTGGTGCTCGCGCTAGGGGACGAGGCGGTCGCAGGCATCGACGATCTGCACCGCCACCTCACCGAAGATCGCATCGGCGTGCCGGCGACGCTGGTGATCCTGCGGGCTGCGCGGCGCGTTCAGCTCACGGTAGTGCCGCGCGAATCGAAGCCGCTCGGCTGAAGCCTTTCACGCTGCGTGGAGTCGGCCCAAGGCTTCGCGCGACGTGAACGTCAAGCAGGCGCGGCGTGATGTAGCGCGACGGGTTCCGCCGAGCGGCGTCAGCGCGGGATCAACCCACGCCGGCTGTACAATCCCCGCCATGACGACCCCACCTCGCAAAGCGCTCCCTGCTGCGCTTGTTCTCTCGCTGCTGGCCGTGACGCCGGCGCTTCCGCGCCTGCAGGACACCCGAATCGCGGAGCGGTTCGTCATCCGCGACGTGATGATCCCGACGCGCGACGGCGTGCGCCTGCACACGAAGATCTTCACGCCGACCGCGCAGGCCGCGGCGCTGCCGATCATCATGAAGCGCACGCCGTACGGCGTGGAGGGTTCCGCCGGCAACTTTGTCTCGTACCTCAAGGCGCTGGCCGACGAAGGCTACATCTTCGTGTTTCAGGACCTGCGCGGAAAGTTCGGCTCCGAAGGGACGTTCGTCATGCAGCGCGCGCCGCGCGCGCCGGGCAACGCCTCGGCGCTCGACGAGGGCACCGATACGTACGACACGATCGAGTGGCTGCTCAAGAATGTTCCGCGAAACAACGGACGCGTCGGCATGCTCGGCATTTCCTACGATGGCTGGACGACCATCATGGGCGCGATCGAGCCGCACCCAGCGCTGAAGGCGATCTCGCCGCAGGCGTCGCCGGCCGATATGTGGCTGGGCGACGACTTTCATCACAACGGCGCGTTCCGTCTGAGCTACGGCTTCGAGTACGCCGCGATGATGGAGAGCGGCAAGGACGTGCAGCAGTTCGCGTTCGATCGCTACGACACCTTCGGCTGGTACCTGGCGCTCGGTCCGCTCAGCAACGCCAACGCGCGGTATCTTCACGGCAAGATCCCGACGTGGAACGATTTTGTCGCGCATCCAGACTACGACGAGTTCTGGAAGCGTCAGACGATGATTCCGCACATCCACGACGTGAAGGTGCCGACGCTCAGCGTGGCGGGATGGTGGGATCAGGAAGATTTCTACGGCCCCATCCGGATCTACGACGCGCTCGAGGAACACGACACCTCGCACCTCAACTACCTTGTCGTCGGACCGTGGCGGCATGGGGGATGGAGCACTGGCGCAGGCGACCGCCTCGGCGCGATTCCCTTCGACAGCGCGACCGGCAAGTACTTCCGGGAGAACGTGCAGGCGCCCTGGTTCGCGCACTTCCTGAAAGACAAAGGCCCGCTCGACATGCCCGAGGCGTTGACCTTCGAGGCGGGATCGAATCGCTGGCGCCGCTGGGACGCGTGGCCGCCGAAGCGGAATACGGAGAATCGGCCGATCTATTTCGGAGCCGACCGCCGGCTTTCCTTCGACCGCCCCGCGGCCGGCGGCGACGCGGCGTTCGACAGCTACGTGTCGGACCCCGCATTCCCGGTCCCGTACCGCCAGCGTCCGATACAGGCGACCTACTTCTCGGGCGGGTCGAAGTGGTCGACGTGGCTCGTCGAAGATCAGCGATTCGTGGATGACCGCGCCGACGTGCTGAGCTGGAAAACAGCGCCCCTAGACGCGAACCTGACGATCGCGGGCGAGGTGACGGCGCATCTGTTTGCGTCGACGACCGGGAGCGATGCCGACTGGATCGTGAAGCTCATCGACGTCTACCCCGAGGAGTATCCCGAAAACTGGGATCTCGCGGGTTACGAGCTCATGGTCTCGAATGACGTGTTCAGAGGCAGATACCGCCGAAATCCGGAGAAGCCCGAGGCGATCACGCCGGACGCGATCCTCGAGTACGCATTCAGCCTGCACACGCAGAACTACGCGTTTCTGAAGGGACACCGGCTGATGGTACAGGTGCAGAGCACCTGGTTCCCGATCATCGACCGGAATCCGCAAACCTCCGTGCCGAATATCTTCGACGCGCAAGCCTCGGACTTCCGGAAGGCGACGCATCGCGTGTATCGTTCGGCGCAGTACCCGTCGCACGTCGCGATCCCGGTGGTGGTGCGGCCGTGACCAGGCAGCGGAATTGAGAATCAGCAATCAATCCGCAATCATCAATCAATCATCAATCATCAATCAGCAATCACCAATCTCATAACGTGATTAACCCGCGCCGGACTGCGCGGCGTACCGCGTCCGTGCGGTTCGCGGCGCCAAGCTTGCCTGAGATCGACGACACGTGGAACTTGACCGTTTGATCGCTGATGCGGAGCCGTTCGGCGATCGCTTTGTTCGGCAGCCCTTCGGCGAGCAGCTCGAGTACCTGGATTTCGCGCGGCGTGAGCGGCTCCTGGATGTCTTCGTCGTCGTCGATCTCGACGATGCCCTCGGCCATCAGAATCGCGTCGTGGTCGACGTCCGACGCGCGCGCCGCCGCCAGCGTGGCGAACTCGCCGGCGACGTCCATCGCGCCATTGAGCTGCGACCGAAATCGCGCGCGGTCCGCCGGTGAGCCGACGAGCAGCACACGCATTCAGTGCGTGGGCCGCTCGCCGACGGCGACCGTGAGATCGACGACCGCTCCGCCGCGCAAAACCTTCACCGGCACCGTCCGGCCGACGCGATCGCCGAGGAGAAGATCGAGAAGCTCTTCCGGCGATTCGATCGCGTGACCGTCGAATTCGAGCAGCACGTCGCCGACCAGTACGCCCGCGGCTGCCGCGGGACTGCCGGTCGTCACGCCGACCACGAGCAGCGCGTGCTCGCGCCCGTCCGTGCCACGCTGACCCTCGGGAAGCGCCACCGGTTGGCCCGCGAGGCCGAGATAGCCGCGCTTCAATCTCCCATGCTCGAGGACCGTCGCGGCGGTTTTCCACGCGATCGATGCGGGGATGACCACGCCGAGACCGCGAATGGCCGAGGCAGTGGCAATGCCGATCAATCCGCCCGACGTGTCGAGAAATGCGCCGCCGGCGAACCCGTCGTGCATCGGCGCGGTGGTGCGGATCACCTGATCGATCGCGCGGCGATGACCGGTCGGCAGGGGCCCGCCGATCACCGACACGAGGCCGGAGCTGGCGGTGACGACGTTGCTCCAGGAGCGCGCGACGGCGAGCGCCAGATGCCCGACGCGCGGTTCCGCGTCCGACGGAGCGACGGCGCGCGTCTCCAGTCCGGCGACGCGGAGCACCGCAAGGCTCGTCGTCGGATCCCAGCCGGCGAGCTCCGCGTCGAGCGTACGCCCGTCGTCGCGACGGACGTGCAGGCCGTCTCCGCGGCCGAGCGCGCGCACGGTGGTCAGCACCACGTTGTCAGCGTACACGAGTCCGCTCGCCGGCCGGCGGCGCCCCTGCACCTGGACGACCGACGGCGCCGCGGCGGCGACGGCGTCGGCAAGTTGATTCGAAAACGACGTGAGAAGGTCGGTAGTCATGGGGCGATCGTCGCAGATGCGCGAGCGGCGTGGATCACCCAAACGGGCAGAGCCCGAAAAGGGGCCGTACCCTTTTTCGTTTTTGACGCTCTCGAAAAAGGGGTACAGCCCCTTTCGGGCGGCTATGATTACGCAGTCTCATGAAGCGCTTTCTCCGGATGGCCGCGATTCTCGCGGCGACGATTGGACTCGCGTCCGCCCAGGCGCCCCCGCCTCCGCCCGATACGATCCTCGTCAACGGACACGTGGTGACGGTCGACGCGCGCTTCTCGATCGCGCAGGCGGTCGCGATCGGCGGCGGCCGGTTCACGGCCGTCGGGACCGATGCCGCGATCAGAAAGCTTGCCGGCCCGTCGACGACGACAATCGATCTCCACGGCCAGACCGTAATCCCGGGTCTGGCCGATGACCATCTGCATGACGCAGGGGGCGGACCGGGAGTCGATCTGTCCCGCGCGCGCAGTCTGGCCGACGTCCTCGGCGCCATCAAGGCGCGCGTCGAGACCAGCCGGCCGGGCGAGATCATCGTCACGAACAGCGACTGGCACGAAGCGCAGCTGAAGGAGCATCGGCTGCCGTATCGCCGCGACCTCGACACCGTCTCGCCCGCCAACCCCGTGGTCGTCGTGCGCGGCGGACACGAATACATCGTGAACTCCGCGGCGCTGACGAAGTGGCACATCACGAAAGACACGCCGCAGCTGCCGGGCGGACGAATCACGCGCGACGCGCGGGGCGAGTTGAACGGCGAGCTCATCGATCGGGCGAAGTCGCTCGTCCAGCTGCCGCCGCCGCCGCCGCTCACGATCGAATCACTCATCGAGCAGCACAAGAAGCTCAACGCCGCCGGGCTCACGAGCATCCGCTATCCGGGCGCGTCGATCGAGCAATACCGCCTGCTGCAGGACATGCAGCGGCGCGGGCTGCTCACGATCCGCGTGAACCAGTTGATGCGCGTCGGCGCCGACACCGCGGAGAAGATGCGCGCGGCGGTCGCGGCGCTGCACGTGAAGCCCGACGAAGGCGACGAGTGGGTCCGTGTCGGAGGCATGAAGCTCGGCGTTGACGGCGGGTTCGAGGGTGGATGGATGCGGCAGCCCTACAACGAGCCGTGGGGCGAAGGCGGCACGTTCGCCGGCGTGAACACGATGAAGCAGGCGCCGTACACCGACGTCGTGAAGGAGCTCAACCGGCTGGGCTGGCGGGTCGCGACCCATGCGGTCGGCGACGCCGCGATTGACGAGGTGCTCGCGGCGTACGAAGCCGCAGACGCCGAGAAATCGATCGTCGGACGGCGCTGGACGATCGAGCACGGGTTCATTCCGCAAACAGATCAGTTTCCCCGTATGAAGAAGCTCGGCCTCGTCATCTCCGCTCAGGATCATCTCTATCTCGCCGGACCGAGCCTCGTGAACTACTGGGGTCCGGCGCGCGCGGCGCGAACGACGCCGATGCGCGCGTATCTCGATCAGGGCTTCGTCGTCGCAGGCGGCACAGACTCGGCGGTCGTCCCGTACCCGCCGCTGTGGGTGATCTACCATTTTGTTTCGCGCGACACGATCAGCGGCGGCGTGCTCGGGGCCGATCAGAAGATCAGCCGGAGGGAAGCGCTGCAGGTCGAAACGATCAACAATGCGTACCTGACATTCGAAGAGCGGATCAAAGGGTCGATCGAGCCCGGCAAGCTCGCCGACCTCGTCGTTCTGCCGGAAGACATCCTCAGCTGCCCTCCCAGGCACATCGAGCAGATGACGGTCGTCATGACGATGGTGGGGGGTAAGCTCATGTTTCGTAAGCCCTTACGTTCCGAGTAACGGCACGCATCCGTTCGCCCAGTGTTTCCAACACTTTACGGCTGGTCCCGACCTTGCTCATGACTGCACACCGTGACCAGACTGTCTCCTGCAGCCGCACCCGCGATCCTTTTGGGATTCCTCCTGCTCGGTGTTTCACCTGCACACGCGCAAACGCCGGCCGCGCCGACATCGGCCGACGATGGCGACGACGACACACGGCTCCGACCGTTGGAACCGGATTTCACTCTGGTCAACCTTCCGACGACGCTGCCGCTGCCGGTGCACGGGGGCAACTTCCACCTGACGCATCGCTTCAACGAAAACCTGCGAAGGGACGACTTCGCGACGCAGGCCAGCAACCTGTTTGGCCTCGATGAGGGTGCAACGATTCAACTCGAATACCGCTTCGGCATCATGAAGCACCTCGAGGCGATCGCGTCTCGGACCAACGTGGACCGCGACATCCAGTTCTCGGCAAAATACGACGCGTTCCATCAGTCGGAGTCGCGACCGGTCGGCCTTTCGGGCATCGTGAGCATCGAGGGCGGAAACAACTTCCGAGAGCGCCACGCGCCCGCGCTGGGCGCCGTCGTGTCGCGGACGGTCGCGAACGTCGCGGCTGTTTACGTCGCGCCGATCTGGGCGCACAATACATCCCCTGGGACCGGGATCGTGCGCGACACGTTCTATGTCGGCGTGGGGGCTCGCCTGCGCGTGAGGCCATCGACCTTCGTGGTGGGGGAAGTTTCGCCGCGCGTCAGCGGATTCATCGCCGGCGATGCGGAGTTCGCGTTCGCCCTGGAGAAGCGCGTCGGCGCCCACGTCTTTTCGCTGACGTTCGCCAACTCGGCCGCCACCACCTACGGGCAGCTCGCACGCGGCGGCTTTCCGGAAAGTCTGTACCTCGGCTTCAACCTCGCACGCAAGTTCTTCTAAAGGAGATCACCCGATGAAGCGCCTCTCCCTCTTCGTCGTCGCGCTCAGTTTCCTCGCCGCCGCCTGCGGCTCTTCGTCCACCTCGCCGACGGCGGTCCAACCGAGGTTCACAGCGTCGTTGTCGCCGGCCAACGAGGTTCCCGCGATCGGGAACGCTGAATCGATCGGCAGCGGCAACGTGACGGTGACGTGGGACACGACCCCCGCCACCGGGGGAAACCTGACCGCGGCGACCGCCACTTTCCTCGTAAACCTGTCTGGATTTCCGGCGAACACGCCAATCAATGCCGCGCACATCCATCCTGGAGCGACTGGTGTGAACGGCGGCGTGATCGTCAGCCTGGGCGTCGTGGCTGGCGAAGTGGTCCTGGCGAACGGCTCGGGTACGTTCACGAAGGGGCCGATTAACGTGCCGCCGGAGGTCGCGCAGCAGATAATCAACAATCCCGCCGGTTACTATTTCAACGTCCACTCGACGCTCAATCCCGGCGGCGTCGCTCGCGGACAGCTCCAGAGAGTGCAGTAGTCCATTCCCTTCGGCTTCTGACAACCGGCCGCGTTCTCTCCCCCGACGCGGCCGGCTTTTTGTACAACGCACGACCGCCCGACGAGCGCGTCCAAGATGCAACCACGAAAACACGAAGCTCCACGACGATCACGAAGAAAACAACCCGCCGTCTTCTTCATGTTGCTTCGTGTTCTTCGTGCGTTCGTGATTCCGGCACGCTTGATGTCGGACCAGTCGCGCAGCCTCTGGCGGAGCATGTGTGCTCGGACTCGCGGGAGCACGTCTATCCAGTAGCTCCGGCCCTACGCCTGGATTGTCAGTACGGCCGCATGTCGCCGCGGTACGGAATCACCTGACCGGGCTGCACGGCGACGTCCATCACCAGCGGCGCGTAGCCTGGCGCCTGCAGCTCGATGCGGTGCGTGCCGGGCACCAGCGTCAGCGGCTGCGACGTTCCGTCGAAGTCTTCGACACGCCCCGCCCAGGTGCCATCCACCCAGACGTCGGCGTCGTACGGAGTGATCTCGAGGCTGATGCCTCCGTAGAGCGGCGAGCCGGGCCCGATGATCACCGGCGCCACCGGCGCGCGATAACCAAAGACCGAGATGGGGTACGGATAGCTATAGCTGTACGGCACGGGATATCCGGAGAAGATGCCGAAGCCGATCGAGAAGCGGGGGCGGAACACATACGGCCGGTAGTACGGGCGGGAACCGTATCCGAAACGCGGCGCGTAGCTGTACCGGCTTCTGTTGTCGTACCTCCGGCTGTTGTCGTAACTGCGGTAGCCGTCGCGGCGCTCATACCCGCCACGGCGCTCATATCCGTCGCGGCGCTCATATCCGTCGCGGCGGTCGGACCCGCTGCGGGGCGCCACGCGCGGATCGACGACCGACGGCCGGTTGCCGCGCGGCGCCTGCGCCTCGCTCCTTGGAACAGCTTCGTTCCGTGGAACGGCGCGCTGGACCTCGCCCTCCCCGCGGGATCTGCCGGCGTCGCGGCGTCCCTCGGTGCGCGGCGGTGCCGCCTCGGCGCGCGGCGGCGCGGCCTCCGTGCGCGGCGGCGCCACCTGCACGCGCGGCTGCGCGCGTTCCGCGCTGCCCGCTTCCTGCTTCGTCCCTCCGCCCTCGCGGCGCCGTTTCTGCTCGTGTTCCTGGCCGAATGACAGTGTTGGCAGCAGCGCGATGGATAGAAGAACAACGGCGACGGGGATTCGATTCAGGGCCATGGCTGCTGCTGAGGCAAGGAACCTGCCAGCCAGACCCGGCGCTTTTAAACCGGATTTCTGTGTTTGCGACAGGCTGCCCCTGGTCAGTGCAGCAAATGTTGGACGACCCGAAGCACTTCCTCGGGCCGCGCCGGCTTGATCAGGAAGTCGGTGAACCCGGCGCCGAGCGCTGCCGCGCGGTCCTCGGCGCGCGCGTAGGCCGAGAGCGCGATCGCCGGCAGCGCGCCGCCCCGATCGGCCGGCAACTGCCGGATCGTCGCCATCATTGTCAACCCATCCTGACCCGGGATGCCGATGTCGGCGATGATCAGCGCGGGCGGCGTGTGCTCCACGCGTTCGAGGGCGGCGACCGCGGAATCGGCCGTCTGCACGCGGGCATGGCAATGCGTCAGCATCTCGGTGAGGAGCTCGCGCGTGCACGCGTTATCATCCACGACGAGAATCGAGCGTCCGGTCAGATCGACCTCGGGCAGTGCGTTCGCCGGCAAGAGCTTCGAGTCGGTCGTGGCGGAGGGCACGGGCTCGAGCGGCAGAAACACCCGGAACGTTGCGCCGTGCCCGAGGCCCGCGCTTTCAGCCTCCACGCGGCCACCATGCAGCTCGACGATCTGTTTGACGATCGCGAGGCCCAGGCCGAGCCCTCCGTGGACGCGTGTGAAGCTCTGATCGGCCTGGCGGAAGCGATCGAAGGCAGACGGCAGGAACTCCGGCGCCAGCCCGAGGCCGGTGTCCGACACGTCGATCCGGACGCCGTTGTCCGCGCGGACGACGCCGACGGTGATCCGACCGCCGTGCGGCGTGAACTTGACGCTGTTGGACAGCAGATTCCACAACACCTGCTGCAGACGCTCGCGGTCGCCGTACACGACGCCCGCGCTGTCGTCGATCTCGAGGCGCAGGGCGATGCCCTTGGCCTTGGCCGCCAGACGGATGCTGTCGACCGCGGTCGCGACGAACAGGGGCAGCGCGATCGATTCGCGTGTGAGCCACAGCCGGCCGGTCACGATTCTCGAGACGTCGAGCACGTCGGCGATCAATTTCGCCTGTGCGGTGGCATTGCGCTCGATCACATCGTAGATGTGCGGCAGCTGCTCGGCGGGGATCGGCGCGCGGCGCAGCATCGATACCCATCCGAGGATCGCGTTGAGCGGCGTGCGCAGCTCGTGCGAGAGCGTCGCGAGAAATTCGTCCTTCAACCGGTTGGCCCGCTCCGCGTCGTCCCGCGCGGCCTGTAGCGCCATGAGGACGTCGCGTAGCTCGTACTGGCGCGTGCGGCCGACGAGCGCGGCGCGCACCGTGCTTACGACCGCGGCGATGGGAACCGGCCGATCGAGCAGCGTGACGTTGCGCAGGTCCTCGAGCAGCCGCAGCGTCCGCAGCAGCGCCTGCGAGCGATCGCCGGCAGTGAAGAGCAGCACGGGGATCTCGGACCACGCCGGCTGGGCCCGGAGCGCCGTCACCAGATCGGGCAGCCCGCGCTCGCCCAGCCCTTCTTCGGTCAACAGGATCGCGCCTGCGCCGCTTTCGAACTCCGTGCACAACGCCGCAACCGTGGGGCACACGTGGCATGGAATGGAGGCGCGGCTGAGCAGATCGCGCGTCAGGTCGGCATCGCGTCCCACGGGCGCGAAGATGAGCACGCGCATGTCGTGCGCCGGAACGGCAGTCTCAGGCATCGTTGAGGAGCGGGCCCGCCGCGCCCACGTAGCGAGGCACACCTGTCAGCACGCCCTGGAACTGGGTCAGGGCGTCGCCGACGCGAATGGTGTCGGGCCCGATGCGGAACTCGCGGATGGTCGTTTCGTGTCCACCGGTGCGTTTCTTGACGACGGAAATTGCCTTGCGCGCGGCGCCATCTGCCTCGAAGAAACGCAGCAGCACGACACAGTCGGCCAGATAGCTGAGATCGATCGGCGTCGTCATCATCGTGCCGATGACGCCGTGCTGCGCCACGACGATCAGCGTCGCAGCGCCTTTCGCGTTGAGATACGAGAGCAGCTCGTGGAGGCGCACCAGCGGCGCGTCGCTCTGCGGGATCGCGCGGAGATATCCATTCACGCTGTCGATCATGACGACCTGCGCGCCGTCGGCGTCGACGTCGGTGCGTACCCGGTGGCTGAATTCGCCGGGGGAGACTTCGCCAGGTTCGATCTGGGTGACCGTAATGTGACCCGACCGTATGCGCGCCGACAGGCGCATCCCGAGCGCGTCGCATCGCGCGATGAAGGTACCGCGCCGTTCTTCGAAGAGATACACGACGGCGCGCACCGAATCGTGGACGGCGGCGACGAATTGCGCCGCGATCGTCGATTTGCCGCAGCCGGCGGGGCCAACGACGAGGGTGGTGCTGCCCCAGGTGAGGCCGCCGCCGAGCAGGCGATCGAGCGCGGCCAGCCCGCTCGAGATGGGCTCCGCCCGTGGTGCTTCGGCGCTGGCGACAATCAGCTGCGGGAATACCCGCAGGCCGCCGCGCTGTATCTTGAAGTCCTGAAAGCCTTCGAGCGCCGGCACACCGCGCATCTTGATGATGCGGAGCCGCCGGCGCGCGCGCCCGTACTCGAAGGGCAGTTGTTCCAGCTGGACCACGCCGTGCGAGAGGCTCTGCAACTGCAGGTCGCTCTCGGCCCCGTCATGATCGTCCAGCAGCAGGACGGTGCACGATCGACCAGCCAGGAACTCCTTCAGCGCGAGGATCTGGCGGCGATAGCGCAGCGGTTCGCGCGCGAGCAGCCGCATTTCGGACAGCGAGTCGAAGACGATCCGCGACGGGCGGAGCCGCTCGATGACGTCGAGAATCCTCTGAACGGTCTCGACCAGCTCGACTTCAGAAGGGTGATAGAGCGTGTACTGGTCCTGAAGTCTCGGGCTTTCGGCCGCCGCGAGCTGAAAGATCTCGATCCCCTCGAGGGACCAGCCGTGCGAATCGGCGATGGCCCGCAGTTCGATCTCCGTCTCCGAGAGCGTGACGTGGAGGCCGGTTTCACCGCGTTCCCTGCCCTCGATCAGAAACTGCATCGCGAGCGTCGTCTTGCCGGTGCCTGGATCGCCTTCGATGAGGTACATCCGGTCGGGCGTGAAGCCGCCGCGGAGGAGCTGATCGAGTCCTTCGATGCCGGTCGAGACGGGTGCATCCATCAGACTGCGGGAATTATAATCCCGTCACAATGAAGAGTGTACCCGTTCGACCCCGCTGCGCGGTTCTGATCGTCGTTGCGGTGGCCAGTACTTCGATCACTGTTGTTGCTCAGCAAGCTCGGCAAGCCGCCGACGCGCCGCCCGCGCTCACGGCGGCCGACTACGCGCGCGCCGAAGAGTTCATGACCTACAACACCACGCCGCTCGTGCTGCATGGCGGCGTGCGGCCGACGTGGCTGCCTCAGCCGTCGGGTGATCGCTTCTGGTACCGCACCACGACGGAAAAGGGCGCCGAAGCACTGATGATCGACGCCGCCACCGGAGCGCGATCGGCGTGCGAGCTGCCCGCCTGCCTCGCGGCCGCCGACGAGAACGGCGGAACTGGACGCGCTCCCTCCGCGGCGCGCCTGGATGTCAGGTCGCCCGACGGCAAGCGGACCGCATTTGTCCGCGACTGGAATCTCTGGGTGCGCGATGTCGCCAGCGGCCGGGAAACCGCGCTCACGAAGGACGGCGTGAAAGATTTCGGATACGCGACCGACAACGCCGGCTGGACGCGCAGCGATCGGCCGATTCTCGTCTGGTCGCCCGACTCGAAGAAGATCGCGACGTTTCAGCAGGATCAACGCCGCGTCGGCGACATGTATCTCGTTGACACGACTGCCGGACACCCCACGCTGCAGGCCTGGAAATATCCGCTGCCCGGCGACGGGATCGTGACGATGATCCAACGCCTCGTCATCGATGCCGACAGCGGGAAGATCGTCCGGCTGCAGCTGCCGCCCGATCAGCACCGATCGACGCTGTGCGACGACCTGGCGTGCCGCGGCGAATGGAGAGACGTGCAGTGGAGTCCGGACGGATCGTCGGTAGCCTTCGTCTCGACGGCGCGGGATCATCGCCGCGAGCAGCTTCGCGTGGCGGATGCGTCGACCGGTACTATCCGGGAGGTCCTCGAGGAGAAAGCCGAAACGTTCTTTGAATCGGGAAACGGCGCGGTCAACTGGCGGTATCTGCCGGGATCGAACGAAGTGATCTGGTTCTCCGAGCGCGACAACTCGGGCCACCTCTATCTCCACGATCTGAAGAGCGGCCGCGAAAAGCATCCCATCACCACCGGCGACGGCAACGTGACGCAGCTCCTGCACGTCGACGAGAAAAACCGGCTGCTGTATTTCGTCGGCGTCGGACGCGAGCGCGGCCGCGATCCCTACTTCCGCCATTTCTATCGGATCGGCATGGACGGGAAGAACCTGCAGCTGCTGACGCCGGAAGACGGCGATCACGAAGTGTCGCTCTCGCCCTCGGGCCGCTATTTCGTCGACACGTACTCGGCGCCTGATGTCCCGCCGGTCACCCATCTGCGCGACGCTGATGGAAGGTTGATCGCCACACTCGAGCAAGCCGACATCTCGCGGCTGCTGGCGGCCGGGTGGAAGCCGCCCACGCCGATTACCGTGAAGGGGCGCGACGGCGTCACCGACCTCTACGGTCTCATGTACAAACCGACTTCGCTCGATCCGTCGAAGAAGTACCCGATCGTCAACCACATTTATCCCGGTCCGCAGACCGGGAGCGTCGGCGGGCGCACCTTCTCAGCGGCGCGCGGCGATTCGCAGGCATTGGCGGAACTGGGCTTCATCGTGGTTGAGATCGAAGGCATGGAGTGGGGATATCAAACAGCGATACATGGAGCTTCGGAACGCCTGGCCCCTATTCTGATGACCGCACTCGTTACCGCGCTCGGCCTACTACCCCTGGCAATTGGAAGTAGTGCCGCAGGACAGGAGATCGAAGGCCCCTTGGCTATCGTGATCCTGGGAGGCCTGGTTACATCTACCGCCCTCAATCTGCTGGTGCTGCCAACGCTTGCGCTGCGCTACGGACGCTTTGAAAAACGGCTACGCGAAGGATAACCCGCTCCCGCTGAGTCGCAATAAAGAGGCTGCCAAGCCGAGTGCATCGAGAGTGAGGATGAATATTTCGGGAAGGATGCGATGATTTTTTCGATCGGGTTTTGTTCTCTGCCCGGCCCGCTGGTCTGAAGATTCGTACGGACATACCCG
>Ga0137409_10000322_pt1 | contig 51801 bp, 51 predicted proteins | sample CZODoug1_16funga_FD_122059 | JGI IMG/M metagenome (GOLD analysis project Ga0137409, IMG submission 122059) | Vadose zone soil fungal communities from Angelo Coast Range Reserve, California, USA - CZODoug1_16fungal (Hybrid Assembly) | ecosystem: Environmental > Terrestrial > Soil > Vadose zone... | reverse complement strand
ATGCTCCTGCAGCTGCGGCACTCCCGCCATCCATGGCGGTCGGGAACCGGCCGAAGGCCGGCGAAGTCGCGTGCCGCGGCGGAGGCATTCGAGGTGCGGCCGCCGCCACCGCAACGCCAAAGTGCGCCCGAGTCAGCTGCGGCCGAATGCCGTCCTGACGCACTCCGCTAGCTCGTCAGCGAGCGCGGTCACCTCGTGCCGGTCCTCGCCCTCGACCATGACGCGAATGACCGGCTCCGTACCGGAGGCGCGCAGCACGACTCGCCCCCGCTGTCCGAGCTTCGCCTCGACGGCCCCGACTGCCTGGCGGACGCCGGGGTCGAGCGTCGGGTCGGCCCGCTTCGCGACCTTGACGTTCAGCAGCACCTGGGGGAACTGCCGCATGCCGCTCGCGAGATCGCTCAGGCTGCGCCCGGTGCGGCGCATCACGGCGAGCACTTGGAGCGCCGTGATGAGGCCGTCGCCGGTGGTCGTGCGGTCGAGGCACAGCACGTGTCCCGACGATTCGCCGCCGAGAATTCCACCGCGCTCCTTGAGCAGCGCCAGCACGTAGCGGTCGCCGACCTTCGCCCGCTCGAACTTCACGCCGCGCTCACGCAGCGCAACCTCGAGCCCGAGGTTGGACATGACCGTGCCCACCACGGGACCGCGCAAGGCCTTCGATTCGAGGCGGTCGCAGGCGAGCACGTAGAGCAGCTGGTCGCCGTCGACGACACTGCCGCGCTCGTCGACCATGACCACGCGATCGCCGTCACCGTCGAGCGCCATGCCGACGTGCGCACGCACGCCGGTGACCGTGAGCTTCAGGAGATCGGGCCGCATTGAGCCGCAGCCCTCGTTGATGTTGCGACCGTTCGGCGAGCACCCAACGGCCACAACGTCCGCGCCGAGGTCCGACATCACCCGCGGCGCGGCCTTGTAGCCCGCTCCGTGCGACGCATCGACGACGATCTTGAAGTCCTCGAGCCCCATCTCGGGCGGGATCGTGCGCTTGCAGAACGCCATGTACTCGCTAAGCGCCGTGGACGCCGTCTTCGCCTGACCGAGCGCCCGCGATTCGCGCGTGACCGGCGCCGCGGAAAGGCCGTCCTCGATCGCTTCCTCGAGATCGTCGGAGAGCTTCTCGCCCTCGGCGTCGAAAAATTTGATGCCGTTGTCGTAGTACGGATTGTGCGAGGCGCTGATGACTATCCCGAAGTCCGCGCCGAACTGCTTCGTCAAGACGGCGATGGCCGGCGTCGGCAGCGGGCCGGTGAGAAGCACGTCGACGCCGGCAGCTACGAAGCCGGCCTCGAGGGCCGACTCGAACATGTAGCCCGAGACGCGCGTGTCCTTGCCGATGAGCACCGTGCCGCTGCGGGGCGCCAAGACCCGCGCCGCGGCGCTCGCGAGCCGCAACGCGAAGTCGACGGTCATGGGATCCGAGCCGACCTGCCCCCGAATGCCGTCGGTGCCGAAGTAGCGCCTCCCCATAGGACTCTCCGCTAGCGGCCGCGCAGCATTTTCAGGTGCCGTCCGTGGGCGCTTGGAGCAAGCCGATCACTTCGCAATCTGCTAGTGCGGGTCAGTGCTGCCCGGCGGGGCCGCCGAGCGGCGCGGTGCTCTTGCCTTCCGCCACGTCGCGCTGCACGACCTTGCCGGGCTCGGACGGCTCGTCCCAGTCGGCGGGCGGCCGCGGATCGCGTCCTTGCATGATGTCGCGGATTTGCTCTTCGTCGATGGTCTCGAACTTCATCAATGCGGCGGCCATGACGTCGAGCTTGTCGCGGTTGCCCTCGAGGATCCGCTTCGCTTCGGTGTAGCAGGTGTCGATCAGCGTGCGAACTTCCTCGTCGATCGCGTGCGCCGTCACGTCCGACACTTGCTTGTGGCGCGTGACGCTGCGGCCCAAGAAGATCTCGCCGTCGTCCTCGGTGTAGGTCAAGGGCCCGAGGCGATCCGAGAGACCCCACTTCGTGACCATGTTCCGGGCGATGTCCGTGGCCCGCTCGATGTCGTTCGCGGCTCCGGTCGTGACGTACGCCGGGCCGAACACGATCTCTTCCGCGAGCCGGCCACCGTACAGGCTCTTCATCGAGCTCATGAGCCGCTGCTTCGAGTAGCTGTAGCGGTCCTCCTCGGGCAAGAACATCGTGACGCCGAGCGCCCGGCCGCGCGGGATGATCGTGACCTTATATACGGGGTCGTGGTCGGGCACCGATAGGCCGACGATCGCGTGACCCGATTCGTGATAGGCCGTGAGCTTCTTCTCGGCCTCGCTCATGACGAGCGAGCGGCGCTCGGCACCCATCATGATCTTGTCCTTGGCCTTGTCGAACTCCTCCATGCTGACCGTGCGCCGGTTGGAGCGCGCCGCGATCAGCGCGGCCTCGTTGACGAGGTTGGCGAGATCGGCGCCCGAAAAGCCGGGCGTGCCGCGGGCGATGACCGACGGCTTGACGTTACCGTCGACCGGCACCTTGCGCATGTGGACCTTCAGGATCTGCTCGCGGCCGCGCACGTCGGGGAGCGGCACGACGACTTGCCGGTCGAAGCGGCCGGGTCGCAGCAGGGCGGGGTCGAGCACGTCCGGCCGGTTCGTGGCCGCGATGACGATCACGCCTTCGTTGCCCTCGAAACCGTCCATCTCGACGAGCAGCTGGTTCAGCGTCTGCTCGCGCTCGTCGTGACCGCCGCCCAAGCCGGCGCCGCGATGGCGGCCGACGGCGTCGATCTCGTCGATGAAGATGATGCAGGGCGCGTGCTTCTTGGCCTGGTCGAACATGTCGCGCACGCGCGAGGCGCCGACGCCGACGAACATCTCGACGAAGTCGGAGCCGGAAATGGTGAAGAACGGCACTTTGGCCTCGCCCGCGATCGCGCGCGCGAGCAGTGTCTTGCCGGTGCCGGGCGAGCCGACCATGAGGACGCCCTTCGGGATCTTGCCGCCCAAACGCTGGAACTTGGCGGGGTCCTTGAGGAAGTCGACGATCTCGACGACCTCTTCCTTGGCCTCCTCCACGCCCGCGACGTCGGCGAACGTGACGCTGACCTGATCCTCGCCGAGCAGACGCGCCCGACTCTTGCCGAACGACATTGCGCCGCGCCCGCCGCCCGCGCCCTGCATCTGGCGCATGAAGTACACCCAGACGGCGATCAGCAACAGGATCGGGAACGAGGAAATGAAGAGCTGCAGCAGGAACGACTGCTGCTTCGGGGGCGCCGCCGAGATCACGACGTTGTGATCGACGAGCGTCTCGATGAGCGGACCGTTGTCGGTCTCGGGGTTGTAGACGACGAAGTTGTCGTTGGAATGCCGGCGGCCGCGAATCGCGTCACCGTCGAACACCACTTCCTCGACGGAGCCATCCTTGACGTACGAGAGGAACTGGGAATAGTTGACCGTCGGGACGCGCTGGCTACTCGGCCCGAAACTGTTGAACACGGAGAGCAAGACGACGGCGATGACAATCCAAAGAATGACGTTTTTGGCCAGATCGTTCAATGCGTTACCTCGCAAACGGCGTTAGACCGTGTCCACGCTTTAGACCCTACACCATCCCAAAGTTTCTGGCTAGCAGATAAATCTCGCGGCTCTCGGGACGAGAAGCCTTTGGTTTGAGCCGTTTGACGACGGCAAACCTGCCCTTGAGCTGCAGCACGAAAGCGTCGAGACCTTCGCCTTGAAACGCCTTCAGGAGCAGGTTGCCGCCGGGCTTCAAGACCTCCTCGGCGAACACGAGCGCGAGCTCGGCTAGGCCCATGCTCCGCGGCTGATCCATTGCGCGGGTTCCGCTGATGTTGGGAGCCATGTCCGACATTACAAGGTCGATGGGCGCACCACCGAGACGCGTGTGAATTGCAGCGAGCGTCTCGTCCGTCGTGAAGTCACCTTGGAGAAACTCCACTCCAAGGATCGGCTCCATCGGCAGCAGGTCCACGGCCAACACGCGGCCGCGGGGGCCGACCAGCCGAGCGGCGAGCTGGCTCCAGCCGCCCGGCGCGGCGCCGAGGTCGACGCACACGGTCCCGGCGGCGAGCAGGCGCTCCTTCTCTTGGATTTGCTCGAGCTTGAAGACCGCGCGCGAGCGCCAGCCGCCCTTCGCGGCTTGCTCGACGTAGACGTCGCGGTCTTGCCGCGCGCGCCACCGGTTGCTCGACCCCGTCCGCTTCGCCATCTCAACCCTCGGGTGCCGGCGGCGTTGCGGGTCGCACTCCGCTGCGGCGCGCGAGACGCACTCCTTAAACGTACTCGATGGCGGTGATCTCGTAGGAGCGCTTGCCGCTCGGTGCGGTGACCTCGACCTCGTCACCTTCGCGCTTGCCGATCAGCGCTCGCGCGATCGGCGAGCCGATCGACAAGAGGCCGTTCTTGATGTCGGCTTCGTCCTCGCCGACGATCTGATAGCGCGCCTCGCTGCCGTCCGCCACGTCGACGAGATGCACCGTGGCGCCGAACACGACCTTGCCGGCGGCGTTGATCGCCGTGACGTCGATGATCTGCGCGTTGCCGAGCTTGGCCTCGATGTCGCGGATCCGCGCCTCCATCATGCCCTGCTGCTCCTTGGCGGCGTGATACTCGGCGTTTTCCTTCAGATCGCCGTGAGCGCGGGCGGTCGCGATGGCTTGGGTGACCTTCGGACGCTCCTCGTTCTTCAGGCGGCGTAGCTCCTCTTTCAGCTGCGCCGCGCCACGCGCAGTCAACGGTACCTTGCTCAAATCGCAGCCTCCGCGTGCAGGTCCTGGAGGCGATTCACGGTCATGTTGTCGAGGTGGTCGAGCGCGTCGCAGGTGGCCTTCGCCGCCGCGAGCGTCGTGTAGTAGGTCACTTTGTAGTGCACCGCCTCACCGCGGATCGAGTGCGATTCGCGGATCGCCTGCTTGCCCTCGGTCGTGTTCACGATGAGCGAGAGCTCGCGATTCTTGATCATGTCGACGACGTGCGGCCGGCCCTCGCGTACCTTGTTCACGCGCTGGCAGGCCACGCCGCCCGCCGCGAGCGCCTGGGCGGTACCGCCGGTCGCGACGATCTCGAAGCCGCGGTCGGTGAGCATCTTGCCGAGCTCCACGGCGGCCGGCTTGTCACGGTCGCGCACGCTGATGAACGCGAGACCGCGGCGCGGCAGTACCACCCCCGACGCGATCTGCGCCTTCGCATATGCCTCGCCGAACGTGCGGCCCGTGCCCATCACCTCGCCCGTCGACTTCATCTCGGGTCCCAAGATCGGGTCGGCGTCGGGGAACTTGATGAACGGGAAGACGGACTCCTTGACGGCGAAGTACGGCCGCCTGCCCGGCGTCGTGAAGCCCTGCTCCTTGAAGGTGATGCCCGCCATCGCCTTCGCCGCGATCTTCGCGAGCGGCTGGCCGATCGTCTTCGATACGAACGGAATGGTGCGCGACGCGCGCGGGTTCACCTCGAGCACGTAGATCACGCCGTTCTGGATCGCGAATTGCGTGTTCATGATGCCGTTGACCTTGAGCGCCACGGCCATCTGCCGCACCTGATCGCTCAACGTGCGCTGGACTTCCGGTGTGAGGCTGAACGGCGGCAGCGAGCACCCGGAATCGCCCGAGTGGATTCCCGCCTGCTCAACGTGCTCCATGATGCCGCCGATGATGACCTCTTGGCCGTCGGAGATCGCGTCGACGTCCACCTCCACCGCGAGGTCGAGGAATCGGTCGAGCAGAATCGGGCTGTCGTTCGACACGCTGACCGCGCGGTCCACGTAGTCGCGCAGCTCGTCGTCGCTGTAGACGATCTCCATCGCCCGGCCGCCGAGCACGTACGACGGGCGCACGACGAGCGGGTAGCCGATCTCCTTGGCCTTCGCAACCGCTTCGTCCTCGGTGCGGGCGGTGCGATTCGGCGGTTGCTTGAGCTTCAGCTTGGTGACGAGCTGCTGGAAGCGCTCGCGGTCCTCGGCGAGATCGATAGAGTCGGGCGACGTGCCGATGATCGGAACGCCGGCCTCCTCGAGCGCGCGCGCGAGCTTGAGCGGTGTCTGGCCGCCGTACTGCACGATCACGCCTTTCGGCTTCTCCTTGTGCACGATCTCGAGCACGTCCTCGAGCGTCACAGGCTCGAAGTAGAGCCGATCCGAGGTGTCGTAGTCGGTGGACACCGTCTCGGGGTTGCAGTTGACCATGATGGTCTCGAACCCGGCTTCCTTGAGCGCGAACGACGCGTGCACGCAGCAGTAGTCGAATTCGATGCCCTGCCCGATCCGATTCGGGCCGCCGCCCAGGATGATGATCTTGTTGCGATCGGTGGGCTCCGCTTCGCAGTACTCCTCGTAGGTCGAGTAGAGATACGCGGTGGAGCTCGCGAACTCGGCGGCGCAACTGTCGACTCTCTTGAAAACCGGCCTCACGTTCTCTTTGTAACGCGCCGACCTGACGACCTTCTCCTTGACCCCGAGAAGGTCCGCGATCCGCCGGTCGCTGAACCCCCGGCGCTTGAGCTTGCGTAGCTCCTCGGCGACGAGCACGCCCGGACCTTCGGCGACGATCTGCTTCTCGATGTCGACGAGCTCCTTGATCTGCGCGAGGAACCAAGGATCGATCGAGCTGAGCTCGGCGACTTCCTGGAGGCTCAGGCCGAACCGGAACGCGTCGGCGACGTACCAAAGTCGTAGGCTGCCCGGCATCTTGAGCTCGTGGCGCAGCTTGGCCCAGTCTTCGTCGGTGTCCACCGTCTTCAGCACGGGGTTCAAGCCGTCGACGCCGGTCTCGAGGCCGCGCAACGCCTTCTGCAGCGACTCCTGGAACGTTCGGCCGATCGCCATGACCTCGCCGACCGACTTCATCTGGGTAGTCAGCCGGTCCGCGGCCTGGGGGAACTTCTCGAACGTGAAGCGCGGGACCTTCGTGACGACATAGTCGATCGTCGGCTCGAACGACGCCGGCGTCGCGCCGCCCGTGATCTCGTTCTTGAGCTCGTCGAGCGTGTACCCGACCGCAAGCTTGGCGGCCACCTTCGCGATCGGAAATCCAGTGGCCTTCGACGCGAGCGCCGAAGACCGGGACACGCGCGGGTTCATCTCGATGACCAGCAGCCGCCCGTCGATCGGGCTCAGCGCGAACTGGACGTTGGAGCCGCCGGTGTCGACGCCGATCTTGCGCAGCACCGCGATCGACGCGTCGCGCATGCGCTGATATTCCTTGTCCGTGAGTGTCTGCGCCGGTGCGACGGTGATCGAGTCGCCGGTATGGACGCCCATCGCGTCGAAATTCTCGATCGAGCAGACGATGATGCAGTTGTCGTTCTTGTCGCGAACGACCTCCATCTCGAACTCTTTCCAGCCGATCACCGACTCCTCGAGCAGCACCTCGCCGGTCGGCGACTGGTCGATGCCGTTGGCGACGATCTCCTCGAACTCCTCGCGGTTGTAGGCGATGCCGCTGCCGCTGCCGCCGAGCGTGAACGACGGCCGTACGATCGTCGGGAACCCGACCTCCTCTTGGACCGCCCAGGCCTCCTCGAGCGAATGCGCGATGCCGGCCTTCGGCACCGCGAGACCGATCTCCTGCATCGCGTTGCGGAACTGCTCGCGATCCTCGGCCATGTCGATGGCCTCCCGCGACGCGGCGATGAGCTCGACGCCGTACTTCTCGAGCACGCCTTCGCGCACCAGGTCGAGCGCGCAGTTGAGCGCGGTCTGGCCGCCCATGGTCGGCAACAGCGCGCTCGGCCTCTCCTTCGCGATGATCTCGGCTACCGACCGCCACAGGATGGGCTCGATGTAGATCGCGTCGGCGCTCGCCGGGTCGGTCATGATCGTGGCCGGGTTCGAGTTCACGAGGATGACGCGGTAGCCCTCCTCCTTCAGCGCCTTGCAGGCCTGCGTGCCCGAATAGTCGAACTCACAGGCTTGACCGATCACGATCGGGCCGGCGCCGATGATCAGGATGCTTTCGAGGTCGTCGCGACGGGGCATCTAGTTAACCTGGATTCGGTGAAAGTTGCGTAACAGACTGAAATTACGAGGCCTGGGCCCGGTGCCGATAGGTCTTCATCGCAGCCGTGAAGCGCTGGAACAGCGGCTTCAGGTCGTGCGGGCCCGGGCTGGCCTCGGGGTGCCCCTGGAACGAGAACGCCGGCCGGTCCGTGCGCTCTAGCCCTTGCAGCGTGCCGTCGAAGAGGGACCGGTGCGTGGCGCGCACGTTCGACGGCAGGGTGTCCTCTTGGACCGCGAAGCCGTGGTTCTGGCTCGTGATCATCACTCGGCCCGAATCGATCTCGACGACCGGGTGGTTGGCCCCGTGATGGCCGAACTTCATCTTTATGGTCTTAGCGCCGCTCGCGAGCCCGAGCAGCTGGTGGCCGAGGCAGATACCGAAGGTCGGCACGCCCTGGTCGACGAGCTTCGCGATGGCCTCGATCGCGTAGTCGCACGGCTCCGGATCGCCCGGCCCGTTCGACAAGAACACGCCGTCCGGCAGCAGCGACAGCACCTCGTCGGCCTTCGTCGTGGCCGGGACGACCGTGACGCGGCAATCTTGGTCCGAGATCAGCCGCAAGATGTTGCGCTTGATGCCGTAGTCAAAGGCGACGACGTGGAAGGCGGCCACGCGCTTCGTGTAGACGCTCTGCCGCTTGGGGAAGATGGCCCCCTGGTTCCACTGATAGGTCTGCTTGGTGCTGACTAGGCGCGCGAGGTCCATCCCCTTCAGGCCCGGAAACTTGCGGGCGGCCTTGACCGCCTCGTCGGGTTTGGTTTTCTTCCCCGTGACGATGCATCCCGCTTGCGCGCCCTTGTCGCGGATGATCCGCGTAAGACGGCGCGTATCGATCTCGGCGATCGCCACGGTCTTACCGCGCTTCAAGAACTGCTCCAGACTGCCTTCGGCCCGCCAATTGCTCACGGCGAGCGACAGGTCGCGGATGATCAGGCCGGCGGCGTAGGTCTTGGTGGATTCGAAATCGTCGGAGTTCGTGCCGACGTTGCCGATGTGGGGATACGTCAGCGTGACGATCTGTCGGTAGTAGGACGGGTCGGTCAGGATCTCCTGATAGCCCGTCATGGCGGTGTTGAACACCACCTCGCCGAGAGTACGTCCCTCGGCGCCAACCGACACGCCGTGGAACACGGTCCCATCTTCGAGCGCTAGTATCGCCGGCTCTGCCACGCTGAGCTCCTGAAAAACGCGCGTTGCACAAAGGTCGAGATCGCCGCCGCCGCGCCGGCCGATCCCGTGTTCAAAAAAGATGAACGGGGAAACTCAGGAGGGAATTCTAGCGCGTCCGTTCGACAACGAGCTAGAAAAAATCGATCGGTCACGCGCCGCGGGCTGTCTGCCGCCGGCGCCGCCACGCTAGTCGCGGGAAAGCCCGAGGACGTCGGCCATCGAGTAGAGCCCCGGCGCCTGACCGGCGACCCAGCGAGCCGCCCGCAAGGCGCCGCGCGCGAACGTCTTGCGGTCTTGCGCCTCGTGCACGAACTCGACTTGCTCCTCGGCCCCGATGAAACGGACGGCGTGCTCGCCCACGATGTTGCCGCCACGCACGACCGTGAATCCGATCGTGCCGGGGACGCGAGGCCCGGTTTGCCCTTGACGCGAATACACCGCGAGGTCCGCGAGCTTACGGCCCCGGGCCGCGGCGATGCGCTCGCCGAGCGCGAGCGCCGTGCCCGAGGGCGCGTCGACCTTGTGCCGGTGATGCGCCTCGGCGATCTCCACGTCGTACCCGTCGGCGAGCGCCTTGGCGGCTCGCGCCACGAGCTCCACGAATACGTTGACCCCGACGCTCAGATTGCGGGAATAGACGATCGGCACCTCGTGAGCCGCCTTCTCGATCGCCTTCATCTGGCGGGTCTCGAGCCCAGTGGTGCCGATGACGAGGGCCGTGCCGCCGTCGACACAGGCCCGCAGATTAGCCTCCGTGGCCCGCGGCATGGTGAAGTCGACGGCCGCCTGCGCCCCGTTCAGGGCCTGCTGCAGATCGTCCGTCAACGGAACGCCGCGCGGCTCCGCTCCGACGAGCTCGCCCACGTCATGCCCGAGCAGCCGGTCTCCCGGCTCGGTCAACGCGCCCGCAAGCGAGAGGTCGTCCGCTTCGAACACACAGCTCAGGACGGCCCGGCCCATGCGGCCGGCGGCGCCGAGCACTGCTACCTTCAACAACGATCAGGCTCCCATGCGCTCGAAGAATTCCTTCACACCGTCGAACCAAGAGCGCGCCCGGGGATTATGGCGGGACCCGCCGCTCTGGATCGACTCGTCGAACTCGCGGAGCTTGTCCTTCTGTTCCTGCGTGAGGTGCACGGGCGTCTCGACCTGCACGCGACAGAACAGGTCACCGAAGCCGCTCACCCGAACGGAGCGGACGCCTTTGCCTCGCAGCCGAAACACGTTGCCGGACTGAGTCTCCGGCGGCACCTTCAAGACCACCGTGCCGTCGAGCGTCGGCACGTCGACGCTGCCCCCGAGCACGGCCGTGGTGAAGCTCACGGGCACGTCGCAGCTCAAGTTCTGGCCCTCACGCGTGAAGATCGGATGCTGCCGCACCGTGATGTCGACGTACAGATCGCCCGCAGGCCCGCCGTTCCGTCCGGCCTCGCCCTCGCGCGACAAACGGATCCGGTCGCCGTTGTCCACGCCCGCCGGCACTTTCACCGACAGGGTCCGAACCTTGCGGACCCGGCCGCGGCCGGAGCATTCACGGCAGGGCTTCTCGATCGTGGCGCCGGCGCCGCTGCACGCTGGGCAGGTCTGCTGGATGGAAAAGAAGCCTTGCGCCATGCGGACCTGGCCCGCGCCGCCGCAGGTCTTGCAGGTGACGGGATTGGTGCCGGGCTCGGCGCCCTTTCCCGCGCAACGGGTGCACTCGACTTGAGTCGGCAGCTCGAGGTTTATCGAGTCGCCGGCCACGGCTTGCTCGAGCGACAGCTCGAGCTCGTAGCGCAGATCGGCGCCGCGGAAGACCTGGGTGCGGCTGCGGCGGCCGCCGCCGAAGATGTCGCCGAAGACGTCGCCGAAGATGTCGCTAAAGGCGTCCGCGCCGCCGAAGCCGCCGCCCATCCCCTGCGGGCCGTTGACCCCGACGTGGCCGAATCGGTCGTAGGCCGCGCGCTTGTCGTTGTCCGACAAGACCTCGTAGGCCTCCTTGACCTCCTTGAACTTGGCCTCGGAGCCGTCGTCGGAATTGCGGTCCGGATGAAATTTCATCGCGAGGCGCCGGTACGCCTTCTTCAGCTCGGTCTCCGGCGCATCCCGGCCGACACCGAGCACTTCGTAATAGTCTCGCTTCGACATCCCCGTCCCCACGGCAACGGGAGGGCACGCTCGCGCGTGCTCTCCCGTCATTCAAGCGCGTCACTCCAGCGGTCGAGCCTAGGCGCTCTTCTTCTCGTCGTCCTTGACCTCTTCGAACTCGGCGTCGACGACGTTCTCGTCCTTGCCGCCGCCGCCCGCGCTCGCACCGCCGGGTTGCGCCCCGCCCTGCTGCGCGTAGAGGCGTTGCGCCATTCCGGCCGAAGCCTCGCTGAGCGCGCGGACCTTCGCCTCGATCGTGCTCTTGCTGTCGCCCTTGATCGCGTCCTTCAGACCCGCGACGGCACTCTCGATCTTAACGCGCTCCTCGCCCGTGACTTTGTCGCCGAGCTCGCGAAGCGACTTCTCCGTCGCATGGATCAACGCGTCGGCTTGGTTACGTGCTTCCGCGAGCTCGCGGAACTTCACGTCCTCGGCCGCGTGCACCTCGGCGTCGCCGACCATGCGCTTGATCTCGTCCTCGCTCAAGCCCGACGAGGCCTTGATCACGATCTTCTGCTCCTTGCCCGTGGCCTTGTCCTTGGCCGACACGTTCAGGATGCCATTGGCGTCGATGTCGAACGTGACCTCGACCTGCGGCATGCCCCGCGGCGCCGGGGGAATGTCGCTGAGATCGAACCGTCCGAGCGACTTGTTGTCGTTCGCGCGGCCGCGCTCGCCCTGGAGCACGTGAATCGTGACCGCCGTCTGGCTGTCCTCGGCCGTCGAGAACGTTTGATTCGCCTTGGTCGGGATCGTGGTGTTCTTGTCGATGAGCTTCGTCATCACGCCGCCGAGCGTCTCGATGCCGAGCGACAACGGCGTCACGTCGAGCAGCAGGACGTCCTTCACCTCGCCCGCGAGCACGCCGGCCTGGATCGCCGCGCCAACCGCCACGGCCTCGTCGGGGTTCACGTCCCTACGCGGCTCCTTGCCGAACAGAGTCTGCACCGTCTCCTGCACCTTCGGCATGCGCGTCTGGCCGCCGACGAGGATCACGTCGTCGACCTCGGAGACCTTCAAGCCCGCATCGGTGAGCGCCGTCTTGCAGGGCGCGATCGTTCTCTCGATCAGGTCCTCGACGAGAGACTCGAGCTTCGCGCGCGTGAGATTGATATTCAGGTGCTTCGGACCCGACGCGTCCGCCGTGATGTACGGCAGGTTGACCTCGGTCTGCTGCCGCGACGACAGCTCGATCTTGGCCTTTTCGGACGCCTCCTTGAGGCGCTGCATCGCGAGCGGATCGCGGCGGATGTCGATGCCGCTCTCCTTTTGGAACTCCTTCGAGAGGTAGTCGATGATCCGCTTGTCGAAGTCCTCGCCACCTAAGAACGTGTCGCCGTTCGTGGCCAGCACCTCGAACTGGTGCTCACCGTCGACTTCCGCGATCTCGATGATCGAAATGTCGAACGTGCCGCCGCCCAGGTCGTACACGGCGATCTTCTTGTCGCCGCGATTCTTGTCCATGCCGTAGGCGAGGGCCGCGGCCGTCGGCTCGTTGATGATGCGCTTGACCTCGAGGCCAGCAATCTTGCCGGCGTCCTTGGTGGCTTGGCGCTGTGAGTCGTTGAAATAGGCGGGCACGGTGATGACGGCCTCGGTGACCTTCTCGCCGAGGTAGTCCTCCGCCGTCTGCTTCATCTTCGCGAGCACGCGCGCCGAGATCTCGGGCGGCGCCATCTGCTTGCCGTTGGCCTCGACCCAAGCATCGCCGTTGTCGGCTTTGACGACTTTGTACGGCACCATGCCGACGTCCTTTTGCACGACGTCGTCCTCGTAGCGGCGGCCGATCAGGCGCTTGACCGCGAACAAGGTATTGGTCGGGTTGGTGACCGCTTGGCGCTTGGCCGTCTGACCGACGAGCACCTCGCCGTCCTTGGTGAAGGCGACGATCGACGGCGTCGTGCGATCACCCTCGCTGTTCTCGATCACCTTCGGCTTGCCGCCGTCCATGACGGCGACGCAGGAGTTGGTCGTGCCCAAGTCGATGCCGATGACTCGTCCCATGGTGGTTCTGCTCCAAAAATCGTTGCGAAATTCGTCCCGAAGAAAGTCAACCCAAAGAAAGTCGACTAAGCCGCCGGTTGTTTTCGAGATGGGGCGCGGCGCATAGAGTTCAAGCTTGTCTAGCTGTCGCCGCGCGCGACGATCACCTTCGCGGCCCGCAGCAGGCGATCGTTCATGTGATAGCCCTTCTGGACGACATCGATCACTGTGTTCGGCTCGGCCTGCGGCGCGGGCACCATGCTGAGCGCCTCATGCTTCGCCGGATCGAACGGTTCCCCGTGGGGATCGATCGCGATGATGTCCGCGGCCGCCAGGGCCTCGTCGAGCAGGCGCAGGGTGGCCTGCTGGCCGTCGATCAAGGTCTTGAGATCCGCCTTGCCGGCGCTCGCGAGGGCCGCTTCCAGGCTGTCGCGCACGGGCAGCAGGCTCTTCGCCAAGCGCTCGGCGCCCGCCCTGCGCGCGGTGTCGACATCGCGCGCGCTGCGCTTGCGGAAGTTGTCGAGCTCGGCGGCCGCGCGCAGGTACTTGTTCCAGTTCTCCGCGGCTTCACGGCGCAGAGCCTCTTCGGCCGATGGCAGGTCCGCGGGCTCGCCCGACGGTCCTTGTGCGGGCACCTGTTCGTCGTTTGCGTGTTCGTTCATGCACAATCCTCCGCCGTTCCCACGCAGCGGGCCCGCTTCGAGTGGTGCTGACGTGGGGCCTAGACGTTCGACTTCAAGGCGCGGCCGAGCAACTTCGCCGTGATGTCGACGATCGGTATCACGCGCTCGTAGGCCATGCGGGTTGGCCCGATGACCCCGAGAACCCCCATCGTATCGTCCGCCGTGGCGTACGGAGCAGCGACAATGCTACAGGAATCAAGGAGATCGTAACCCGATTCGTGGCCGATGAAGATCTGGACGCCTTGTGCCCGCATGCTCTGGTCGAGCAAATGCAGAATGTCGCGCTGGTGCCCGAAGGCTTCGAACAGTCCCTTCAAGGTCTCGACGTCGGATAGCGCGCCGACCCCCATGAGGTTGGTCTCGCCGGCCAGCACGAGCTCGGGCCGGGGCTCTCCTTCCGGGAACACCTGCTGCGCCATCTCGATCGCCTCGACCATCAGGGCGTTCATCGAAGCGCGAGTCTTGCGCAGCTCGCCGAGCAGGAGCTCCCGTATCTGCGACAGCGAGCGCCCGCCGCAGCGGTCGTTCAGATAGTTGCTGGCCTGTCGGAGCTCGTCGCTGCTGAAATCTCGTTGAACGTTCAAGATCTTGTTCTGGACCTCGCGCTCGTTGATCACGACGATCGCCAAGACGCGTTGCCCCGAAAGCGGCAAGAACTCGATCTGGCGCACCGAAGTCTGGGCGCGCCGCGGCACGGTCACGATGCCCGCGAGCTTCGTGACCGCCGATAGCAGGTTGGAGACGGATAAGGCGAGGGCTTGCGGGTCGCCGGAGGCCTCGTGGAGCCCCTGCGTAAAGCGTAGGAGGTCGTCGCCGTTGGGCGGAGTCAACTTAATTAATGTGTCGACGAAGAACCGGTAGCCCTTGATGGTCGGAACGCGCCCCGCCGACGTGTGCGGCGAGCTCACGAATCCTAGCTCTTCGAGATCGGCGACGATGTTGCGGATCGTCGCCGGGCTCAGGTCGAGGCCGGAGTCGCGCGACAGCGTACGCGAGCCCACGGGCTGGCCGTCGCGGATGTACTTATCGACCAAGATCCGCAACAACGTCTGCGCGCGGTCATCCAAAACGTCTCGAGGTTTGTCGCTCGCCATTTGCCCAGGCTGTGCTAACTTAGAGCCCGCTCAAAGCCTTTGGCACGCTAACAACGGGTTCCGTCCACTGTCAAGAAAGCGAAGCATGCCGCGGGAATTCAGGACGGTCGGACTGTGGGGCCGTCTCAACGAGCCGAGCGTAGCCGAACCGGCGCAGCAAGTCCTCGAACACCTGACCAAGCGCGGCATCGAGGTATTCGCGGCCGCGCAAGCGCCCGGTGCCGCGGAGCTCACGGGCGTCACGCGTGTCGATGAAACGAGGCTCGCGGAGCACGTCGACCTCTGCGTCGCGATCGGCGGCGACGGCACGTTGCTGCACGCGGCGCGACACGTCGCCCACCGCGACGTGCCGTTGCTCGGAATCAATCGCGGGCGCCTCGGATTCCTCACGGACGTCTCGCCCGAGCACATGCTCGAGACGATCGACGCCATTCTGGGTGGCGACTACCTGGCCGAGCGCCGGCTGATGTTGGCGGCGGAAGTCGACGCCCCCCGCACCGATCGCCCGGCTCTGCTCGCCTTGAACGACGTGGTGCTGCAGAAAGGCGAAGCGGGCCGCATGCTCGACTTCGTCACGACGGTCGACGGCACCTACGTCAACACGCACCGCGGCGACGGCTTGATCGTCGCCACGCCCACGGGCTCCACGGCCTACGCGCTCTCGTGCGGCGGGCCGATCATCCAGCCCGACGTCGACGCGCTCGTGATGGTGCCGATCTGCCCGCACACGCTGAGCGACCGGCCGCTGCTGCTCAAATCCGGGAGCAAGATCGAAGTGCGTCTCGAGGGCGCCGACAGCGCGGCGCACATCCTGTGCGACGGCGAGGAGCTCGGTCGGATGGGCGGCGGCGAAGCGTTGCGAATCGGGCTCGCCGACCGCACCGTCACTCTGCTCCACCCGCGCGACTACAACTACTACGAGCTGCTGCGCTCGAAGCTCAACTGGGGCCGGGCGAACCGCAACGGGGGCGCGACGCGCTCCGAGTGAGCCATGCTGAGCCTGATCCGCGTCAAGAACTACGCCGTCATCGACGAGGTCGAGGTGGAGCTTGCCGCGGGATTTAGCGTGCTCACCGGCGAAACCGGCGCCGGCAAATCCATTCTCGTCGACGCTCTCGCGCTGGCGCTCGGCGACCGCGCCGACGCGAATGCGGTGCGCCAAGGCACCGAGCGCGCCGAGATCAGCGTGTCGTTCGACTGCGCCCCCGAGGACACGGCCCTCCCCTGGCTCAAGGAACGGGGCCTCGATGACGGCGAGTCCTGCACGCTGCGGCGCGTGATCGGCTCCGAGGGCCGCTCGCGCGCGTTCATCAACGGCCAACCGGCCACGCTTCAAGATCTGAAAACGCTCGGGGGGCTGCTGATCGACATCCACGGCCAGCACGCCCATCAATCGCTGCTCGAGGGCTCGAACCAACGCGCGCTTCTCGACGCGCACGGCAATCTCGAGCCGCTCGCGGAACGCGTCTCGGCCGCGCACGCAGAATTGCGGCGGCTCGAGCAAGACCTCGAAGCACGCCGCAACGCAGGCAGCAACCGGGCCGCGCAAATCGAGCTCCTGCGCTTCCAAGTCGTCGAGCTCGAGGCACTCGGGCTCAAGCCCGGCGAGCACGCCGAGCTGCGCGCCGAGCGCGACCGCCTCGCGAACGTGGACGCACTGTTGCGCGCCGTAAGCGGCGCGCTCGACCGGCTCTACGAGAACGAGGCCGGCGCCGCCTACTCGGCCGTGGTCCAAGCTCGGCAAGAGCTCGACCATGTCGTCGCCCATGACCCCTCCCTCGGCGCGCTGCGCGAGCAGCTGGCGAGCGTGGAGATCGAGCTCCGCGAGATCGAGTCGGCGCTCGGGCACTACCGCGACCGCATCGAAGCCGACCCCGCGCGTCTCGAGTGGCTCGACGAGCGCCTCGCGAAAATCCGAGCGCTCGCTCGCCGCCACGCCGTCGACGACGCGGCGCTCGCCCAGGTTCTCGACGCGCTCAGAGCGCGCCTGAGCGCCCTCGACGGCGACGGCGAGTCGTTGGAAGCGCTCGCCGCGAGGGTAGATGCCGCGCGAGCCAAGTACTTCGAGATCGCCGCCAGGCTGTCCGCGGGACGGCGTAAGCATGCCACCGTGCTCGGCCGCGAGGTCACCGACGAGCTCGCGGAGCTCGGCATGCCTCACGGCGAGTTTCGCATCGAGCTCGAGCGGAAAGCGGAGGAACGCGCGGACGCCACGGGCCTCGAACGCGTCGAGTTTCAGGTCAAGCTGAACCCGGGCCAGCCGTTCGGCTCGCTGAGCAAGATGGCCTCGGGCGGGGAGCTGTCGAGGATCAGCCTAGCGATCGAGGTCGTGCGCTCGGGCGCTTCGCCGGTTCCAGCGTTCGTGTTCGACGAGGTCGACGCGGGCGTCGGCGGCCGTGTCGCCGAGATCGTGGGCCGCAAGCTCGCGCAGCTCGCCGCGCACCGGCAGATCCTCTGCGTCACGCACCTGCCCCAGGTGGCGAGCCAGGGGCAGCGCCACTACCGCGTCGTCAAGCTCACGGACGGCAAGACGAGCCGCACGAACGTGCGTTGCTTGAACCCCGAGGAGCGCGTCGAGGAGCTCTCGCGAATGCTCGGAGGGATCGAGATCACGGCCGCAACGCGCGCCCACGCGGCCGAGATGATCGAGCGCGCGGCGAAGTGACCGATCAGGACTTCTTCTTCGGCCGCACGTACAACACGAGGCTGTGCTCCTCGATGTCGTAGCCGTGCTTCGCGGCGATCTCGCGCTGGATCTGCTCGATTCGTTCGTCGTAAAACTCGATCACCTTGCCGGTGTCGAGACATACCATGTGGTCATGATGGGTGCGGTCGGCGAGCTCGAACACCGCCGTGCCGCCCTCGAAGTTATGACGACTCACGAGCCCGGCGCGCTCGAACTGCGTGAGCACGCGATAGACGGTGGCGAGCCCGAGCTCCTCGCCGCCCTCGAACAGCAGCCGGTAGATGGCCTCGGCCGACAGGTGCCGTTGGCCGCTCTTCTCGAGGATCTCGAGGACCTTGAGCCGCGGCGACGTGACCTTTAGGCCGGCCTTACGTAGATCTTGTCCTTCCACGTTCCGCTCGCGATGAACTAATGGGTTATCATTCTGGTCGGATTATGGCCCAGACTTGACGTGCGCTCCACCTTGAACCTCGTTCGCCGCCTGCCGTTGATTCGCTTCGCCGCCGCGCTCCTCGCGACGCTCTGCCTGAGCGCCTGTGTCTATCGGATCGACGTTCAGCAGGGTAACTTGCTCGACGCCGAGGACGTCTCGCAAGTCGAGGTCGGCATGACCCGCAAGCAGGTGCAGTTCCTGCTCGGCACGCCGATGGTCACCGATACGTTTCACCGCGACCGTTGGGACTACCCCTACTACCACGTTCACGGCCGCTCCGAGGACGTGGAGCGCCGCTGGTTCGTCGTGTACTTCGACGGCGATCGCGTCGCGCGTTTCGAACGCGACGTCGCGATGCAGCCGGCGTCATAGGCCTCAGGTAGCCCCCTCAGGTAGCCGTATCGTAGATCTTGGCCGCGCGTTCGGTGAACGCCGTCATCTGCGCTCCGGCGAGCTCCTCGAACACCTTTGAGAAGACGGCGCCGAACGGCGACACGGTCACCTCGAACTGGAGGGTGAGCGAGACGTCCGAGCCGCCCTCGGGGAGCGCCGTGAACTTCCACTCGCCGCGCAAGCGGCGGAACGGGCCCGAGACGAGCTCGATCTGAATCCTGCTCGGCCGCGCCAGCGTGTTGCGCGTGCGGAAGCTGCGACGAAATCCCAGCGCGCCGATGTCGAGCGTCGCTTCCACGGTGTTCCCCTGCCGAAGGTCGATTCGCGCGCCGCTGCACCAGTGTAGGAAACGCGGATAGCTCTCGATGTCGTCGACGAGGTCGAACATCTGCTCGGCGGTGTATGGAACGCGCGCGCTGCGCTGCACTCTCGGCAAGGGCTCGTCTCCCGGACACTCCGGCGGAGTGTTTTTTGGCGGGTGATTCTAGGATCATTGACGCGGCATGGCCAAGAAGGACGAAAAGAACACGACGATCGCGCAGAACAAGAAGGCGCGTTTCGACTATTTCATCGAGGAACGCGTCGAAGCCGGGCTCGCGCTGTTCGGCTGGGAGGTCAAGAGCATGCGCGCGGGCAAGGCGCAGCTCGTGGACGCGTACGTGATACTACGCGAGGGCGAAGCCTGGCTGCTCGGCTCGCACGTCACTCCGCTCAATACCGCGTCGACGCACGTGGAGGCCAATCCCACGCGGATTCGCAAGCTCCTCTTGAATCGCCGGGAGATCGACCGGTTCACCGGGCTCGTCGAGCGCAAGGGGTACACGCTCGTCGCGCTCGAGCTCTACTGGAGCAAGAACCGCGCGAAGCTCTCCGTTGGCCTCGCGAAAGGTAAGAAGCAGCACGACAAGCGCGCAACGGAGAAGGACCGCGACTGGGACCGCGACAAGGCGCGCGCGCTGCGCGCGCATTGACGCCGTCCGGCCTGTCGCGCCGGCCGAAATGCGAACCCACGCCTTGAAACCGCGGCCGGGCGCCTTACACTGGGTGTGTGTCCAATGGGGGCGACCTGGTTTCGACGTGGGTCGCGAAACCTGAGGTGCATGCCGAGGTTGCAGGATCCTCGTAAAACAGCTTGCAACGTTTAGTTGCCAACGACGACAACTACGCACTAGCCGCCTAAAAACCGGTTCGGTGCCGTCTGACTGGAGCCGTGCTTGTGCGTCCAGGTCCGCCCTTAGCGGGGACATTCAGGCGTCATATCTCACAAGATCGCGACGAGGTACGTCCGGGACCGACTCGCTAAGATCGTAAACGGAATCGCTGTCAGTGCGCCCTGTCCGTCGGGCTTGCTGCCAGTTAAAACAATCGACGTGACTACGCATGTAGAGCTGATGGCAGAGGGCTTGCGGACGCGGGTTCGATTCCCGCCGCCTCCACCACCACACCAGGAACGGCGCGGTCTCGGTAGACGCGCCGGGTCCGCCCGAGGCACGGCGGGTCCGGCAGCAGCCGTCGCATAGGACCCGGCGCGGGCACTACTCGCGCCGCGTGCGCTCAACTCTTCCCGTCGACGAACAAGAGATCCAGCTGGCCGCCGAGACTAATGACGTCGCCGTCGTGTAGCTCGTGCCGGTGAACGCGCACCGAATTGACGAAGATGCCGTTCTTGCTGTCCGCGTCGGCAATGAGAGTCGCGAGACTGCGGATACTCAATGTTGCGTGGATCCGGCTCACGAAGTGGCTCGGGATGCAGATGTCGCAATGCTTGCTGCGGCCGATCGTCATGTCCCCGTCGCGCAGCGGATAGCTCAGACTCGCGCCGTCGACGGTCGTGACGAGCCGCCGCGCACCCGCCGGCGGCCGCGGCGCGCCCCGCTGATCGCGGGCGTCGAACCGCGGCTCGTGGTCGCGCGCCGCCGGCCAGCTGGCAGCGGCGAGCTCGGCCCTGAGCAAGCCGCCTTCGCGGACCGCATCCTCGCGCACTCGGTCGAGAGCGGTGACCTGCGCCGCGGCGCGCACGATCTCCGTCTGCATCGCGCCTTGCTCTTGCGTTAGCGATCGCAGCTCCACGCCCAGCCTGCGAATCCAACTGGGATCGGCGCCGCGAGACGAGTCGCCGGGCGCAGCGGGCAGCGGCGCAATGGGCGGCGGCGGAGCTACTGCGGGTGCGCGGAGCGTGGGCTCAGACTCGTGCTCGACTTTCGGCTCGCGGCCGCCGCCGCCCGCAACCGCCAGCTCGAGCTCCCTCACTCTGCGCTCGAAGTGGGCCGTGACCCGCGCCGTAGCCTCGATCTGCGCGGCGAGCTTGTCCTGCAGCTGCCCGTAGGCGGACTCGCGCTCGTTACGCCGGCCGAGGAGCTCCGCGCACTGCCGCTCGAGCTCGAGCACCCGCGCCGCGAGTCGCTGCTCTTCGTCCTCGTGTCGGGCGAGCTCCGCATCCTTGGCGTTTATGACCTCTTCCATGCCGACGATCGCGTCTCGGTAGTCGGCGAGCTGTGCCGCCGATCCGGCCGGGTGCCGTGGAGAGACGTATCCTTTGAGGCGCTCCATCTGCCTCGCAATCGAGGACGCGGCGTCCGCGGGCCCGGGAGGACGCGGCGAATCGCCGGGTCGAGCATCGCCCGAAGCGCCGCTCAATCGGTTGGCGTCAATCGCTCTCTCTGCACGCCGTGAATGATCGACACGATCGCCGTCCGCGTCTTCACGCGCAACTTCGCTCTGATCGATTTCAGATAGGCGCGCACGGTCTCGACGCTGACGGTGAGCTTCAGCGCGATTTCCTTGTCGGTATCGCCGGACATGAGCGCGCCGAGCACGTCGATCTCGCGCTTCGAGAGCCTGAATAGACACCTGACCCTGTCGACGTTGATGTTGTCCGATTGCGGCCGGTTGATCGGCTCCACGAGCACGGCATAGAGCCCGCCGCGCGCGCCGTGCGCATCCTGCAGCGAGAACAGCCGCAGGCAGAACAGCTCCCTTCCTACCGTCACGAGCGCGCAGCGTTCGCCGGGCTTGTTGATCGCGAGGGGCTCTACTGCGCCGGTCGTCGGCCGCCCCTCGTGGAAGGGGCGCTGAGCCTCGTTGAGCGCCTCGTTGATCAGCCGTTGCGTGAGGCCCGACTGGCCCCGGCGCGCGCCCGAGTCATCGATCGTGGAATAGAGCAGCTCGCCGTCCGGATTGATGAGCATCAACAGAGGCCGCTGTCGACGCTGCAAGATCTCCGTCAACTTGAGGTCGAAGGTCTCCTCGGGCCTGAAGGTATCGAGCTTGGTTGGTGAGTCGAGACTTCCATGAGCTGGGCTGAATTCCATACGGTGTCCAGTCCGGTGCGGCGCTGCAAACGCAGCGGGTCCTTTGGTAGCAACGGCGCGCGGCATTTCCTTCTTGCTGGTTGGAAGATCGCCGTGCGTGGATCATTACTCCCCGCCTTAGCGAGGCGCATGAGACCAAAGGCCCACACCCAAGCCTCCAACCTGATACCCCGTGAATGGGCAACCCGCGTTTGGCGCTCAGAAACGGTGGGCGCTCCCTGGGGAATGGAACCACATTCGGTACTGTTTACTGTACCTCTCCGGTCTGAGCGCGGCCGCGGGAGAGCATCCGCAACGCTCTAGGGACCGCGCTCCACACGTTCCTACTGCGTTTTCACATCGGAGGGAAGTCGGATGAAACGTCTCACAATCGTCTTTGCAGCAACGACGACGTTCGCATTGTGGTCGTCACTCGCTGCGGCAGAGGGCCCGGACAACAGCAACAACACGGCGGCCAACGGCTCGGCGATCGCAAGCGACGATTCGCAGGCGACCGTCACGACCGACGGCTCCGGCAACAGCGACGCTTCGAACGCGGCGAACAACAGCAACAGCTCGGACAATAGCAAGAGCAACACCGCGACGTCCGACGCCGGCTCGGCGTCGGCGGCGGGTCACAGCTTGGCGGTCACCGTCGCCGGCTCCGGCAACGAAAACAACAACGACAGCTCGAACAACAGCAACAACTCCGTGGTGAACGGTGTCGGCGCCGCGTTGGGCGCCGCCTCGGCCAACGGCGAAGGCAGCACCGCGACCGTCGACGCGAGCGACGACTCGAACAACAGCACCGCCAGCGCGGACCACGGTGCCGCTGCAGCGAACGGTGAAGGCAGCTCCGCCGAGGCGAACAACAGCGACAACTCCGTCGAGAGCCACGCCGCGGCCTCTGTGGGTTCGGCCGCCGCCAACGGCGAGGGCAGCTCGGCGACGGCCGACAACAGCGACAACTCGGTGAATCCGGACAGCTCCGACAACAGCAGTGCATCCGCGAACGCCGGCGGAGCTGCGGCAAATGGCGAAGGCTCCTCGGCGAGCGTGGACAAGAGCGTGAGCTTGGGCACGATCGCGGTGAATACGAGCGCGCTCGCGTCCACCGTGGCCGACAACGGCTCGACGGTCGGCGTCACGGACGCACACCAGGAGTCGACCAACGACATCAGCGGCTCGTTCGGCACGGCGGCCGGCGTCAGCGTTGCCGCGCAGAACCTCGGACAGTCGTCAGCCGTGCAGCAGAGCGTGAACCTGCAGGCCAACCTGACCACCGGCGGCGCGGCTCAGTAGCGCGCGCGAATCGTACAGCTATCCAAGAGAAGGATCAGACCAATGACCAACACCAAATTGATCAGGCTGCTCGTTGCGACGTCGTTCTTGGGCCTCGCCGGCTACGCCGCGGCGGGCAACGACAACAACGGCAACTCGGCGGACACCGCTTCGGCAATCGCCAACGAGGGCGGCACGGCGTCGACTGCGACCACGAACAGCGGCAACAGCACGAGCAGCGACACGAGCGACAACAGCGACAGCTCGAACAACAGCGTCACCAACGACGCCACGTCGGGCGGTAACAGCGCGTCCGCCGCGGGCGGCAGCGTCGCGGTCGGCGTATCCGACTCCGTGAACGGCAACGGCAACGACAGCTCCGACAACAGCGACAACTCGGAGCGCAACTTCGTCCGCGCGCTCGGCGGCTCCGCGGCCGCGAACAACGGCGGCACGGCGATGGTCGACCGGAGCGACGCGTCCGACAACAGCTCCGCGACTGCGGGAAGCGGCGAAGGCGGGTCCGGCGGCGCGGCCGCGAACGGCGGCGGCACTGCCAGCGTCGACAACAGCGACAACTCCGACAGGTCGGGCGCGTTGGCGGGTATCAAGTCGGCAGCCGCGAACGGCGGCGGCACTGCCAGCGTCGACAACAGCGACAACTCCGACAACAGCAACAGCTCCGACAACAGCTATGCCGACGCCGGCCCCGGCAGCGCCGCGGCCAACAACGGCGGCACGGCGACGGTCGACAACAGCATCACGCTGGGCAGCATCGCTGCCAACGTGTCGCTGTTGGAAGCGAGCGTGTCCGGCAACACGGCCGCCGTGACCGCGGGCGAAGCCGCGGAGCAAACCGCGAGCAACTCGATCACCGATTCGTTCGGTGACACCGCGGGAATCAGCGTGGTCGGGCAGAACCTGGGCAACAACAGCTTGATCCAGCAGAACGTCAACGTGCAGGCAAATCTCTCGTTGCAGTAGGACCTGCCGCGAACGACCGGGAGTCGGTAGTCGCGGGACCGGGCGCCGCCGGAAGGGCGTCCGGTCCCGCCTTTTCGGAGGTGTCCACCGTGACCAAGAATCGAATCGCGCTGTTTGCGAGCGTCGCGTTCGCACTGTATGCGACGCTGGCACGGGCAGATGACGCGGCACCGGCCGCGGTTCCGCCGTCCGCGGCGCCGCTCCCTCCCGCGGCGGAAGACGCAGCCGCAAGCCCCGCCGCTCCGCTTGCGCAGCTCGAGGGCGGCAAGCCGCTCGACGCCGCCGCGCTCGACCAGCAACGAGCGAAAGCGAAGCTCGAGCTCGACAAGCTCACGCTGAACACGAACGACCAGGACGGCGTAGTGACAGGTAACACCGCGCTCGACAACACGACGGGGCACAACTCCATCGCCGGCGACGCCTTCGGCAACGCGTCGGGCTTCGTGAGCGCGGTTCAGAACACGGGTAACAACGTGCTGATCCAGAACTCGACGATCATCAACGTGGCCGTGGAGCCCTAGATGGCGCGTGGCCGCCGCGCCGCGGCCCTCGGCGCCGCCGTAGGGGTGCTCGCGGCAAGCATGCAGCTCGCCGCACCCGTGCGCGCGGGCTCGATCTGGGTGCCAGGCTCCGAGGGCATCGTCAACGTGCCGGCCACGACCATCAGCGAGCGCAAGTTCAGCAAGGTCGTGAAGCAGCGCTACGACTTCAGCTGCGGCTCCGCCGCGCTCGCGACTCTGCTGACGTTCCACTACGACGATCCCACCGACGAGACGGCCACTTTCCGCTACATGTACGACCACGGCGATCAGCGGCGGATCGCGCAAGCCGGCTTCTCGCTTCTCGACATGAAGGGCTACCTCGCGAACCACGGCTACGACTCCGACGGCTACGAGGCCACGCTGCCCGTGCTCGCGAACGCCGGCGTCCCCGCGATCGCCTTGATCAACTACCGGGGTTACCGCCACTTCGTGATCGTGAAGGGCGTCCGCAACAACCACGTGTTGCTCGGCGACCCCGCGCTCGGCACACGCCTCGTGGCGGCGCACGAATTCGAGCGGATGTGGGACAACGGCGTCTTGTTCATCGTCAAAAGCAAGCCGGAGATCGGCCGCCGCAACTTCAACACCGAAGCGCAGTGGCAAGGCCTCGCGGTAGCGCCACTCGGCGCCGCCCTCGCACCGCAGGACCTGGCAAGCCTCACCGTCAACCTGCCGCGCTTCGGAGAGTTCTGATGGCCACCGCGTTCACCTTCGACCGCGAGCCGGACGTCGATCAGCTGGTGGCCGCCTACTCCGCGCTCGGCCGCAGGCGTCGTGCTCGCCGCAGGCGGAAGCGGCACCTCGCCGCGGCGCTACTCGTCGGCCTGTTGCTCGCGATGGCCGCCTGGGTCTGGCTCGTGTGGCCCGCCTTCGCGACGTTCGGCTCCCGCGACACCGCCGCGCTCGAGCAGCTGCGGAACGGCGTCGCGGCCGCGCTCGCAGAGCTCGGCGCCGCACGTTCGGAACTCGCCGCGGAGCGCACATGGCAGGCGAGCGCGAGCCGCGAGCTCGAGGTGCGCTTGAGGGCGGTCGAGGAGCGTTACGCCTCGTTCGAATCGCGCCAAACCGAGCTCGGCGCGCAGAGCGCGCGTCTCGCCGACGGTCTAGCGAAGCTCGACTCCGAACGCGCGCTGCTCCTCGCCGCTCACGAGCGCGGCGCGTCGAGCGAGCGCGCGCTCAGCCAAATCGCCGGGGAGCGCCGTGCGCTCGAGGAGCGCCGGCAGAAGTCCGCGGCGGAAGACCTGCACCTCCGTGACCAGCTGGACTCGCTCGGTCAGGAGCGGCGCTCGCTCGAATCGCAGCACGACCTCATCGACGCGAAGCGGCGCGCGAGCGACGCGGAGCTCGAGCAACGCGGCACCGGCCCGGCGCCCGCCCCCGATCCCACGTCGGCGCTCTTCGAGCCGGGCAACGTGCCGTTGGCGGCCGTGGCCATCGACGCCGCGCGCCTCGGCGACATGCGCGGCGGGGTGCTCCTCGGCGGCGGCGTCAACGTGGCGATCGGGCTCACTCGCTCGGTCACGCTCAACGGCGAGCAGCAATACGCGAGCACGCTGCGCATCGACGATCTCGGCGCCGCCGTCGACCCGGCCGCTCTCGCGAACGTCGGGCAGCTCCTGATCCAGAACGGGCCCGGCAACTCTGTGAGCAATGGATTCCTCGACAGCTGGACCGGTTTCGGCACGATCGTGCAGAACTCGCTCGACGGTCAGCACATCGACGCGACGACGGTCCTCGACATCTCGATACAGAACGTGGCGACCGCGATCGACGGGCTCGCCGCGAGCCGCGCCGTGAGCGACGCGTTGACGTTCCAGCAGTAGACCGCACGAGCGGGAGACGATGCGATGCGGACTCACGACGCGATGACGCCGTTGACGAAGGTCTTGGCGCTGTGCGCCGCAGCCCTGCCTTGCGCGGCCGCCGCGCAAAACCTATCCGACGCGACGCCGTTGCAGCTCGAGGCGACGCTCGCCGAGATCGACGCGCGCTACCGCGACATCCTCGCGCAGCTCGAGGACCTCGGGCGGCAGCGGCGCGAGCTCGCGCGCCTGATCGTGCGCGCGGAGGATCTCGAGAACCTGCGCGGCACGGGCGCGGAACAGGTCGCGCCGGCCGCGCAGCCGGGCGCCCCCGCCAGTCCCGGCCAGCCGCCCGTCGTGGCCGTCGAGCGCAAGGATCAGCTCGAGGCGCAGACCAACAAGATGCCGGAGCTGCCGCGCGTGAGCCCCGACATCGGCGGCGTGCTCACGCCGAAGGGCCAGTTCGTCGTGGAGCCGCTGTTCCAGTACTACTACTCGTCGGTCAGCCGCGTCGCGGTGGAAGGCTTCACGATCCTGCCAGCACTGCTCGTGGGCATCATCGACGTGGTCGAAGCCGACCGCGACACGTACATGGCCGGCTTGAGCCTTCGCTACGGGCTCACGAGTCGACTCGAGATGGAGCTCAAAGGCGAGTACGTCTATCGCGACGACGACACGCGCTCGCGCGAGTTCTTGCGCCAGGCGGTCGAGGACGGCGTGTTCCATGCGCACGGCGAAGGTGCGGGCGACACGGAGCTCGGCCTGCGCTACCAGTTCACGCGCAGAAAGCCGACGGCGCCGTACATCGTCGGCAACCTGCGCTACAAGGACGACAACGGCAACGACCCGTTCGAGATCGCGACCGCCGCGACGCTCGCGGGCACGCCGCAGTTCTCGTCCGAGCTCGCCACGGGCTCGGGTTTCCGCAGCCTGAGCCCGAGCCTCACGTTCGTATATCCCACCGATCCCGTCGTGTTCTTCGGTAGCGTCGGTTACCTCTGGACCGAGCAAGACGACAAGGGCATCAGAATCGACGCCAACGGCAAGCCGCGCGGCTTCGGCAAGGTCGATCCCGGCGACGCGTTGCGTCTCAACTTCGGCATCGGCATCGGACTCAACGACCGCTCGTCGTTCAGCATCAGCTACCAGCTCGACAAGTTCTCGAAGACGTTCATCGAGACGGCGTCGGTGCAGAAGATCGTCGGCTCCGACGTGACGATCGGCAAGTTGCTCGTGGGCTACTCGCTGCGCACGCCGAGCGGCGCGCCCTTGAACCTCGCATTCGGCATCGGGACGACGGCCGACGCAGCCGACAGCGACATCACGTTCCGGATGCCGTTCACCTTCGGCGACTGACTCGGGCCCGAGACCCTCCCCGATCCGGCGCCGCTGCGTCGCGCCGCACGATTCCGCGCTGCCGCCGTTGACGGGACGCGCGAACGCTGGCTTCATGGCGCGCGTCGGGGAACATTGGGCCTATCTACATGCGCCTACCGATCTTGCTGCTCGCGGTCTTCGTCGCGCCGATCGCGGCCTGCGGCCCGCCGGTAACGATCTCGGGCATTCCGAAGCTCATCGACGGCGACTCCTTCGAGATCGGCGGCACCGAAGTCCGCCTGTTCGGCATCGACGCTCCGGAAGGCCGGCAAATCTGCCGCCGCGACGGCGGCGACTGGCCTTGCGGCTCGGCCGCCGCGTCCAAGCTCGCACAGATCGTCGGCTCCGGAACCCTCTCCTGCACGGAAAAGGACACCGACACCTATGGCCGCGTCGTCGCGGTGTGCACGAGCGGTAACGTCGACGTGGCACGCGAGATGGTTTCCGCCGGGTTCGCGCTCGCCTATCGCCGCTATTCCAAAGACTACGTCGCCGCCGAAGACGCCGCACGCACGGCCCGGCGCGGGCTCTGGTCGAGCGAGTTCGCGAACCCGTGGGACTGGCGACGCGACGAAAACGCCCGCCCGGCGCAACGCTCAGGGAAGGAGCCTCCTGCGGGCGCGAACTGTCGCGGCAAGATCAAAGGCAACATCAGCTTTAACAGCGGGGACCGCATCTACCACGTGCCCGGGTCGCGGGACTACGACGCGACCATCATCGACGAGAGCAAAGGCGAGCGCTGGTTTTGCACCGAGGACGAAGCCATTCGCGCGGGATGGCGCGCGCCGCGCCTCCGCAACTAGCGCTTCTTCCGTTTCTTCGCCGCCGCCTTCGTCTTCTTCGTGCGTGGCGGGCTCGACTTGGTCGCGCGCCGCGCGGCCTTCTCCGCCGAGTTGTGCCAGGCGGCGCGCAGCGCTTCCAGAAACCGCCGGCGATCGAGGACGGCGAGATTCGCGGTGGTTGCGCCGTTCCTCCCCCACGCGTTGTCGATCGCGACGAACCCTGCACCGTCCGTCGCGACGAAGCGGCGCTGCTGTTCCGGCGTGAGCATGAGGTTCACGGTGTTCTTGTCGTGCCACACGGTCGCAAAGATTCCGCCCGGCGTGCGAAAGGCGTCGCTGCCGAAGTGATCCTTCACAGTCGCGTCCGGCATGGCGCCCGCCAACTCGCAAGCCTGCTTCGTCGTCAGCACGTTCGTTCCCTCACCGCTCGAGGATCGCTGCCACGCCCATGCCGCCTGCGGTGCAGACCGTGACGAGACCGCGGCCGCTGCCGCGCGCCGCGAGCAGCTTTGCTAGCGTGCCGACGAGCCGCGCGCCGGTCGCCGCGAACGGATGGCCGATCGCGACGCTGCCGCCCCTGACGTTGAGCTTCGCGCGATCGATCGAGCCGAGCGCCGCGGGCTGCCGCAGCTAGGTGCGGCAGTAGTCGTCCGACTCCCACGCCTTCAGCGTGCACAGCACCTCGGCCGAGAAGGCCTCGTGGATCTCGTAGAAGTCGAAGTCCTGCAGCCCCAGGCTCGTGTGCTCGAGTAGGCGCGCAACGGCATACGTGTGCGCCATCAACAACCCTTCGCGCGGCCCCGCGAGCCCCGCGTGGTCGACGGCCGCCGTGCGCGCGTGGCTGAGATACGCAAGCACCGGCAACTTGCGCACGCGCACCCAGTCCTCGGATCCGAGCAGCACCGCGGCTGCACCGTCGGTGAGTGGGGTGCTGTTGCCGGCGGTGAGCGTGCCCTGCGGCCCACGGTCGTAGACCGTCGGCAGCTTCGCGAGCTTGTCGAGCGACGTATCGGGCCGCACGTTGTTGTCGCGCGCGAGGCTGAACGGTGCCACGACGAGATCGGCGAAGAATCCTTCGGCCCAGGCTTTCGCGGCGGCCATGTGCCCGTCGAGGGCGAGCCGATCCTGGTCGGCGCGCGAGATGCCCCACTCCTTCGCCATGAGCTCGCAGTGCTCGCCCATCGACAAGCCCGTCAACGGCTCGACGACGCGCGGCAACGCGGGCTTCAGATGCTTCGGGCGCAGCTTCGCGAGCGCGGCGACTCTCGCGCCCAGCGATTTCGCGCGCTGCGCGCCGATCAGAATTCGTTGGAGGTCACCGCTGAATTCGAGCGGCACGTCACTCATCGTGTCGACGCCCGCCGCGATGCCGCTCTCGATCTCGCCGGCGCCGATTCGACACGCGAGCTCCGCGACCGCCGTGAGGCTCGTGCCGCAGGCGCGTTGCAGGTCGTGCGCGGGCGTATGCGGATCGAGCCCGCTCGCGAGCGTAGCGTCGCGCGCGAGATTCCAATCGCGCGCGTGCTTGATCGTCGCACCGGCGGCGACCTCGCCCAGGGTTTCGCCCGCGAGCGAGCAGCGTTCGACGAGCGCGCGCAGCATCGCCGACAGCATCGTCAAGTTGTCGAGCTCGGCGTAGGCGGTGTGGCTGCGCGCGAACGGCAGCCGCAGGGCGCCCGCGATCACGACTCGTCGCTGCATTGCGCGAAGAACCTCGGCGTCGAGGAAACCGCCGCAATATACAACAGCACCCGAACTACGGTAGCTTACGGCCGGCGCTCGTTAGAGGGGGAACACGCTCGCCATGGCCACGAACAACGAGGCGATCAAGGAAGGCAGGCGTTTGCCGCCGGGCGTGGCGTGGCTCGGTTGGGCCGCGGTGGTCGTGCTCGCGACCCTAGGGATCGCGGCGATCGGCAGCCACCGCGGGGAGAGCATCGACGCGCTCTGGTTCATCGTCGCCGCCGTGTGCATCTACGCGCTCGGCTATCGCTTCTACAGCGCGTTCGTCGCGGCCAAGGTGCTCACGCTCGACCCGACGCGCGCGACGCCCGCGGAGCGGTTCAACGACGGCCGCGACTTCATGCCGACCAACCGCTGGATCGTGTTCGGCCACCACTTCGCCGCAATCGCCGGCCCCGGCCCGCTCATCGGCCCCACGCTCGCGGCCCAGTTCGGCTATCTGCCGGGCACGCTTTGGATCCTGATCGGCGCCGTGCTCGGCGGCTGCGTTCAGGACTTCGTCGCGCTGTTCTGCTCGATTCGCCGCGACGGCCGCTCGCTCGGCCAAATGGCGCGCGACGAGCTCGGCCCCGTCGGCGGCGTGGTTGCTCTGATCGGCGTGATGGCGATCATGATCATCTTGATCGCGGTGCTCGGCCTCGTCGTCGTGAACGCGATGCGCGGCAGCCCTTGGGCCACGTCGACCGTCGCCGCGACGATTCCGATCGCGATCCTCGTCGGCCTCTACATGCGCGGGCTTCGGCCCGGCCGAGTGCTCGAGGCCACCGCGATCGGCGTCGCCCTGCTGCTGCTCGCAGTGTTCGGCGGCCGCTGGATCGACGCGAGCCCGACGCTGCGCGTGTGGTTCGACTACGACGGTCCGACGCTCGCGATCATGATCATTCTCTACGGCTTCGCGGCGGCTGTGCTGCCGGTGTGGCTCTTGCTCGCGCCGCGCGACTACCTTTCCACGTTCATGAAGATCGGCACGATCGTCGCGCTCGCCGTCGCGATCGTGATCCTGAACCCGGCCGTGAAGATGCCGGCGCTCACGCAGTTCGTCGACGGCACGGGCCCCATCTTCGGCGGCAAGGTGTTCCCGTTCGTGTTCATCACGATCGCCTGCGGCGCGATCTCTGGATTCCATTCGCTGATCGCGTCCGGCACCACGCCGAAGCTGCTCGCCAGCGAGCGTGACGCGCGGTTCATCGGCTACGGCGCAATGATCATGGAGTCGTTCGTTGCGATCATGGCGATGGTCGCCGCGTGCGTGCTGGATCCCGGCGTCTATTTCGCGATCAACAGCCCCGCGGGCCTCGTCGGCGCGCACGCCACGGACGCCGTCGCCACGATCTCGAGCTGGGGCTTTCCCGTGAGCACCGCGCAGATGAGCGAGCTCGCGCGCGAGATGGGCGAAGCCACGCTGTTCGCGCGCACCGGCGGCGCGCCGTCGCTCGCGGTGGGGATGGCGAGCATCTTCTCGAACGCATTCGGCGACACGCTGCTCGCAGTCTGGTACCACTTCGCGATCATGTTCGAGGCGCTGTTCATTCTCACCACGGTCGACGCCGGCACGCGGGTCGCGCGCTTCATGCTGCAAGACCTGCTCGGCATCGTCGCGCCGCCGCTCAAGCGCACGAGCTGGTATCCGAGCGTGCTGATTTGCAGCGCGCTCGTCGTCGCGGGCTGGGGTTACTTCCTCTACTTCGGCACGATCGATCCGCTCGGCGGCATCAACAGCCTCTGGCCGCTATTTGGCATCGCGAACCAGATGCTCGCCGCGATCGCGCTCTGCGTCGCGACGACGGTGATCGTGAAGTCGCGCAAGGCGGCCTACGCGTGGGTCACGGTGCTGCCGCTCACGTGGCTCGTGGTGGTGACGTCGGCGGCGGCGTGGCAGAAGCTCTTCAGCCCCGACTTGAGAATCGGGTTCCTGTCGCACGCGAACGATCTCGCGGCGCAGATCGCGAGCGGCAAGATCGCGGGCGCCGCCGCCGCGCAAGCCGAGCGTCTGATCTTCAACGACCGGCTCGATGCGGTGCTGACGTCCTTCTTTCTGCTGACCGTGTGGGTGCTCGTGATCGAGACCGTCCGCGTCTGCCATGCGGCGTTGTCGGGGCGCCGCTGCCCGCCGTCGACCGAGACGCCGCACATCCCGAGCCGCCTCGTGGAGGACTGGGTCCGTGACTGAGCTCGCTCGGGCATTCTGGCGCGCGCTGCGCACCGCGACCGGCGACGACGCGTACGAGCGTTACGTCGCGCATTGGCGCGACCAGCATCGCGACGACGTTGCCGCCCCGCTCGATCGCCGTGCGTTTTTCAGGGAAGAGCAGCGCCGCAAGTGGAACGGCGTTCGCCGCTGCTGCTGAGCCTACAGCGGGCTCGTGGCGGACGGCGTGTTCGGTTGCGCTAGGCGCTCGACGGGCGCCGCCCGCGGCGCGTCCGCCGGACCGTCCGGCGCCGGCGCACCATCGGCGGGCGTGCCCTCTGCCGCCGGCGCGTCGTTCACGCCGAGAACCCGAGCCGCGTCGCCCGCGTCCTGCACCTCGGCCTCCTCCGGCAAGCCGCGGATCTGGCGCTCGGTCTTGTCGTTGAGCACCACGAGGCTGATGCGCCGGTTCATCGCGTTCAGCGGATCGCTGCGATCGAGCGGCACCGACGAGCCGAGCCCGACGACGCGCACTACCTTGCTCTCGTCCATGCCGCCGGCCACCAGCTCGCGGCGCGACGCGTTCGCGCGATCCGCCGACAGCTCCCAGTTCGAATAACCGCGCTCGCCACCGGCGTATTGATTTGAATCGGTGTGACCCGCAAGCGAGATCGCTTTGTCCACGCCGTTAAGGAGCCCGCCGATCGCGTGCATGATCTCGACGGTGTAGTTCTTCAACGCGGCTCTGCCGGTGTCGAACATCGCGCGGTTCTGTTCGTCCACGACGGAAATCTGCAATCCCTCGGGCGTTAGCTCGAGCTTGATTTGGTTTTTGAACTGCGCGAGCTTCGGATCGCGGTCGATTGCTTCCTCGAAACGGCGCTTCAGGCCCTGGAGCTTGGCGAGCTCCTGCGCGGCGAGCTCGGCGCGCGCCGCTTGCAGGTTGATGGTCTGCCTCACGGCCGGCGCGTCGGCTCTTTGCACTTGACCCGCGCTGCGCGTCAGATCCTGGCCGCCGCCTTGGATGACGCTCGAGCTGTCGCCCGAGCCGGAGCCGCCGGCCATCGCAACTTTGAGCGGAGTCTTGAAGAACTCGGCGATGCCCTCGAGGTCCCCTTTGGTCGTGGATCCGAGCAGCCACATGAGCAGGAAGAACGCCATCATCGCCGTAACGAAGTCCGCGTAGGCGATCTTCCACGCGCCGCCGTGATGACCGCCACCCTTGACCTTCTTGATCCGCTTGATGACCAGCGTCTGGCCGTTGTCGCCTGGCATGAGCGGGGAGCCCGAGCGGGCTACTTTTTCGCCGTCGCCGGCTTGCCGCCGGCCTTGGCGGCGCCCTTGACGTGCGCCTCGAGCTCCGCGAACCCCGGCCGCTCGGTCGAGTAGAGCACCTTGCGGCCGAACTCGACGGCGACGGACGGCACCGCGTCGTTCAGGCTCGCGAGCATCGTGACCTTGATGCACTCGAGGGCCTTCGTGGCCTCGTGCAGCTTCTGCTCGACCACGCTCACGAGCGGCCCCACGAAGCCGTACGCGAGCAGGATGCCGAGGAACGTGCCGACCAGCGCATGCGCGATGAGAATGCCGAGCTCCGACGGCGGCAAGCCGACTGACTCCATCGTGTGTACCACGCCCATTACCGCCGCCACGATGCCGAACGCGGGCAGACCGTCGGCGACCCGCTGCAGCGCGTGCGCCGGAACCTCGCCCTCCTGGTGATGCGTGTCGATCTCGCGGTCCATGAGCGCCTCGATCTCGAGCGCGTTCAGCTTGCCGCTCACCATGAGGCGCAAGTAATCGGTGATGAACTCGACGAGATGGTGATCCTTGAGCACCCTCGGGTACTTCGAGAACAGCGCGCTCTGCTTCGGGTTCTCGATGTCGCGCTCGATCGCGAGCAGCCCTTCCTTGCGGGTCTTGTCGAGGATCTCGTAGAGGAGCGCCATGAGCTCCATGTACAACGCCTTCGTGTACTTCGAGCCCCCGAGCAACGACGGCAGGGTTTTGAAAGTCGCTTTCAGCGTCTTCGCAGGATTACCGACGATAAACGCGCCCGCCGCGCCGCCGCCGATCATCAACAACTCGACCGGCTGCAGGAGCGCGGCCAAATGACCGCCCGCCAACGCGAACCCGCCAAATATTGCAGCGGCTACGATGACGTAGCCGACAAGAACCAGCATCCTGCTCTCCCAGCCAGCAAAAGGGACGCGTCCGAGGTCGCGTGCGCCCCTTAGCTGGTTTTCGGCCTAGCGTGCCGGTTCTTGAGGAACCGAACGGCGACCGCCGTCACAGCCTCCGCGACGCGTGTCGCGCGCAAACCCGCGCCCCCGAAGGCGTCGGGAGGCTCGAGGCACGCCGGCCATGCCGCCTCAGGGCGCTGCGGCGGCCTTTTTCGTCTTGATTTCGTACGAGAAGTGCATCTTGTCGGCGACCTGAATGGCGCCGAGCATCACGCTGAATGGCTGCAGCCCGAGCTCCGAGTGCGTGAGCTCGAACGCGCCGTGCGCTGTCACGCCGGCGTCGTCCACCGTGACCTCCGTCGGCACGGTGAGGTCGACGGACTTGCCGACGAGCTCGACCGTGATCTTGAAAGTCTGGCTGCCCGCCGCCCCGAAGGGGCCCGTGCCCCGGACGTGGATCGAGGGAAACTTCTCGGCCTGCAGGAGCTTGTCGCCGAGCATGTTCTTGCGAGTGCCGGCGACGTCGTCGGCGCTCGGCACACTCGCGAAATCCGGTCCGAGGCCCTGGCGGAGCTCGGGGTTGTCGACCACGAGCCCGTCGACGGGAATCGTGAGATCAAACCGCGATTTGGCGAGATCGGCCGTGTTTACTGTGACGGTACCGTCGGGCCGGCCCACGGAAATCACGTGGTTGTGCCCGAGCCGCTGGAGGCTACCTGCCTTGTAGGTCAGCCAGTGCAGCTCCGACGCCGCCGGATCGACCGCGTAGACACGCTCGGCGCCGCTCTGAGCGAACGCGAGGGAGACCAGGAGCAAGGCCGGAAGGACGACTAAGGGGCTAATCGGCTTCATGAAAATGTCCTCCTTGGCGATCCGGCGGCCGTACCAGCCCACCGGCGCACTTTAGCACGCGGGGGAGTGTGAGCCAGGTCGCCCCGGCGGTTCTTAAGAAGCGCCGCCGCCGGACGATAACGGTTGCGTACCTATTGCCGCCGCGCGGCTGCTTCGGCTCCGCGCGACGGCGGGAAACGAAAGGAATCTGCGTTGGATCTCGCAACTCTAACCGGCCTCGTCGGCGCCTGCCTGGTCGTCGCGCTCGCGATCTTCCTCGGCGGCTCGGTGAGCGCCTTCGTCGACGCGCCGGCCCTGATCCTCGTGGTCGGCGGCACGCTGCTCGTCACGCTCATGAAGTTCAGCTTCAAGCAGTTCACGAACGCAGCCAAGGTCGCGATCAAGGCGTTCATCTATCGCGTGCCCGAGCCGGAGGAGCTCATCGACAAATCCGTATTGCTCGCGCATCAGGCGCGCGCGAGCGGCCTACTCGCGCTCGAGGAAGCGGACGTGCCCGACGAGTTCTTCCGTAAGGCGCTGAACCTCGTCGTCGACGGCCACGATCCCGAAGTCGTGCGCTCGATCTTGACCAAGGATCTAGACCTCACGCTCAAGCGCCATCGCGAGGGCCAGGCGATCTTCAAGGCGATCGGCGACGCGGCGCCCGCGATGGGCATGATCGGCACGCTGATCGGTCTCGTGCAAATGCTCGGTTCGATGAACGATCCGAAGCAGGTGGCGCCGGCGATGGCCATCGCGCTACTCACCACGCTCTATGGCGCGATGATCGCCAACCTCATCGCGATCCCGATCGCCGACAAGCTAACGCTGCGCAGCACTGAGGAGCGGCTCTCAAAGTCGCTGATCATCGACGCGATCATGAGCATCCAGGACGGCCAACATCCGCGCGTGATGCAGGACCTCCTGAAGAACTATCTGCCGAAATCGCGGCGCGCCGAAGAGCAGCGGGCGGCCTGACGGAGCCGATCGATGTTCGACCCCAACGATGACGCTCCGCGCAGCAGCGCGCCGCCTCCCTGGATCATCACCTTCGCGGACCTCATGGTCCTCTTGATGTGCTTCTTCGTGCTGATGCTGTCGTTCTCCGAAATGGACGCCGCCAAGTTCAAGCTGCTCGCGGGCTCGATGAACGAGGCGTTCGGCGTGCAGACCAAGATCAACGTGAAGGATCCGCCGAAGGGCACGAGCCTCACCGCGCAGGAATTCAGCCCCGCGACGCCGGAGCCGACCGACACGAACGAGGTACGGCAAGCCACGGTCGACTCCGACTTGAACACGCTCGACTTGGGGCTAAAGCAGCGACTCGCCGAGCTCAAAGCGCAGGAGGAAGCCGCCGAGCAGCAGGCGCAGCGCCTGCGCGAGGTGTTTCGTCAAGAGATCGACGACGGCCGGCTGTTGATCCGGCACGACGGCACGGACGTCGTCATCCAGCTCATGGAGAAGGACTCGTTCGCATCGGGCAACGCCGACCTCGAGGCGGGCTCCGCGCCGACACTCGCCAAGATCGGCCAGCTCGTCGCAGCGATGCGGGGCGCGATCACCGTGTCCGGTCATACGGACAATGTGCCGATCCGCAACGGCCTATATCGGTCGAACTGGGAGCTCTCGGCGGCACGCGCGGCGACCGTCGGCCATCAGCTGCTCGACGTCGGCGTGGCGCCCGAGAGGCTCATGGTCACCGGCCACGCGGATACCCAGCCGCGCGCGCCTAACGACACACCGGCCAATCGCGCGCTCAATAGGCGCGTCGACATCACGTTCGTGAACGGCAAAGACCGGCACGGAGGCTGGGCGGACGCGCCGCCCGCAGCGGCGCCCGGCGAGCCGGCAGCCCCGGCGGCAACACCGGCGCCGCCAGTGCCGCCAGTGCCCTAGAAGCGGAACATCACGCCAAACGACGCGAACGGTTCGAGGCCGAAGTCCTGGAGCGCGTGCTCGAGATCGGCACGCTCGGCCGCGATGTCGGCTTGAAACGCCGGGTCGCCGAGCAGCGTGCCCGTGCCCACCAGCTGGACCTTCGGATCGCCTTGATCGACGAGTCCGAGGTCAAGCGTCATCCCGACGCGCTTGCTGCGCGACCAGTCCCAACCCAGCCCCACGAACGGCGCCGTGCCCTCGAAGCCCGCGACGGCGACGAGGGTGCCGACCTCGGCCGGCGTGTAGCTCGTGTCGCCGACGGTGACGTTCTGCGTGGGCCGGCTCACGGCTTCGAGCCGGTTGTCGTTGCTCACGAGAGCGCCGGCGCTCAATCGGAAAGGGCCCTTCGTCGGGTGGAAATCGACCCCGACCGACAATGAGTCCCAAATCACGTCGACGTCGTAGCGGATCCCCGCCTCGTCGAAGTCCGTCCCGAGGCTCGAGCCGTTGAGGCCGCCGCGGAAGCTCAACCGCTGGTTGAACTCGTAGGAGTATTCGAGGCCCAAGCCTAGCGCGCCGGCCTTCAAGCCGAACGCGTGGCCGTGGTCATCCGCCAATGCGTTGGCCGTGGGCAGCGCGAGCACCGCAACGAGGGCTAAACGACGAGTCATGGACGTCTCCGGGTCAATAGGACACCTGCGCGGCACACTAGCTGCCGAACGAAAAGACGGCCGACCGACTCCGTCACAGTCATCCGGCTGACTCCGTCACAACTCCGACGGAAACAGCCAGGAGCCGTACCGGCCGCGGCGCGACGCCGCCGGAACAGCGCGCGCGGGCGAGCACCGCCTGCGTTCCCGCGAGATCTCGTTCGGTTCACGCGAAGGGTGGAATTTATTCCGGCGCGACACCGTCATACGACCTGCGGCCCCTTTGGCTGCGGCCGGTTCGGTGTTAACGTCGGAACGGCTACGCAATGGTCGAACTAGGACGTAGAATTCGGCTCATGCCCCCGGTCTCCCGTAGATCCGTTGCTCACCGCTGGTCGGCGGCCGCGGTTGGCATGCTGCTCGTGGGCTGCTCGTCCTCGGTGATCGTAGAGTCCTCGTTCCCCTCCCCGCTCGTCGAAGCCCTGCCCGTGCGCATGGGTGTGATCTTCGACGAGGAACTATACAACTACATCTACACCGAGGAGATTCCCGACCAGTCCGTGTGGACGATCGCGCTCGGCGACGCGAACGTGGCGATGCTCCAGCCGTTGTTCTCGAAGATGTTCGCGGAGACGCGCAAAGTGGACGGCGTTCCGATCGAGGACAGCGGGCTCGACGGCGTGCTGCATCCCACCTTGTCCAAGTTCGAGTTCGACGTGCCCGCCGGCGAGCGCGACAAGTTCGTCGAGGTCTGGATGCAGTACCAGATCTCGCTGTTCGAACCGAGCGGCGAGAAAGTCGTCGACTGGCCCGTGAGCGGCTACGGCAAGTCCGAGCTCACTCACAGTCGCGAGGACGCGGTGCAAAGGGCGGCGATCGTCGCCATGCGCGAGGTCGGAGCCACGATCTCCACGAAGTTTGCCCAGCAACCGCAGGTCAGCTATTGGCTAGGGGAGAAACAACATGGAACGACGGCAGCCGTGGAATCAGGCGCCACCCGAAGCGGCCCCCAAGTCAGCAACTAGCGTGTCGCATAGCCATAGCGTGTCCGGAAAAACGGCCGGAATCTGGCTGGCCGCGGCCGTGGGGCTCCCGGTGCTTGCCGCCTGCGGCGTCACCTCCCGGATCGAGCCCTACAAGCAAACCGACGCCGTGATCGCCGCCGGCGAGAACGTCGTGATCCTGGCGCGCAAGCAGCACGCCAACCACGAAGCCGAGGAAGATTTCGTCCAGTGCATCAGTGACTCGCTGGCGCAGGGCAAGAACAAGATCGAGGTTCACGCCACGAAGGACTTCGAGGACAAGATGTACCCGTGGTTCGAGCCGTCGACGGCGCCGCTCAGCACCGACGATCTTACGGCTTTGCTGGAGCGCCCCGGCGTCCGCGACCAGGTCGCCGTCACCGGTGTGCGCTTCGTCGTCTGGCTCGACGGCTCGACCGATCGCGTGGCGAGCGGCGGCGGAATCACCTGCGCGGCCGGAGTCGGCGGCGCAGGGTGCATGGGACTCGCGTGGTGGGAAGACGACTCGCGGTACGACATCTCCGTTTGGGACATCAAGCACCTCGAGTCGGCGGGCACGATCAACGGCGACTTCAAGGGCCGCTCCGTAATGCCCGCGGTCATCATCCCGATTCCCTTCATCGCGCGGCCGCAGGCCCATGCCTGCAAGGACCTGAGCGAGCAACTCAAGCAGTTTCTGACGTCGCCGCAAGGCTACGGCGCGGGTCCCGACCCGAACCTGGGATAGGCGGCCGGAGCGATACTTAGGACAAGTGTCGAGCACGAACCCTCGGCGGCCGGACGGATCGGCGCTGCGCGCGGGTTTTGACAATTTCTGATTTCATGCGGGCGAGCCCCTGTTGGGGTCCGCCTGCCGGGCCACCGACGCACCGCGACCGGCCGCAGCCGACCGCGCGCGATCCGGCCCACGGCGCGTCCGGTGATTCGCTCTGGCGCGACACCGCCCGCATGCTTTAACGTATACGTAAGAACGAACGCTAAAGCGCTGAAATGTCGAACAATCCAGTCGAAGACGAGCGACTCGATAACGACCCGACGGACGAGCTCCCGATCCTGCTCGAGACGGCCGTCCTCGACCCTGAGGAGCATCGGGTCGCCGCGATCGTCAGCGTGCCGGGGGACGAGGAGACGGGACAGCACACCGTCCGCTTCGCGGCCCTGACGACGGCGGCCGACGATGCGGCGGTCGCCAACCTCGACGCGCTGCGCGCCAACCTCGAGCAACGCGACGCGAAGATCGCAATGCTCGAGAGCGACATCAGCCGTCTCTCGTCGCGCTGGCTCGACGTGGAACGGCACCTCACGGAGAAGGACACCTCGATCGCCGAGCTCGACGGTGTGGTCACCGGCTTGCGTGCCGCGGTTGCCGAGCGCTCCGCCGCCGAGCAGCGACTCACGACGGAAATCGCCGACCGCGACGGCCAGTTCAACAAGCTGCTCGACGAAATCGAGCGCCTGCGCCGCGAAACCGCGGCGTCGGAGACAGCGCTCGCCGAATCGCGCGGCGCGACGGAAGCCGCTCGAGCGGAGGTCGCCGCCCTGCACGCCGCCGCCGCGGCGCCCCCCGAGCCCAAGAGCGCGCCCGACGAGCTCGCGCGCCTGCGCGAAGAGCACGCCGCGTTGGCGCATTCGATCGGCAATCGTCGCGCGCTGTGGCAAGAGCTCGAGGCGCGCGCGGCCGCGTCGGTGCAACGTGTGACGGAGCTCGAGGCCGAGCTCGCCCAGCGCAGCGCGCGTCAGCGGGAGGCCGAGTCGGCGAGCCGCGCGGAATCGGCGCGGGCGACCCGGCTCCGCACCCAGCTCGTCGAGCGGAGCAGGCAAGTCGAAGCGCTCGAGCGCGACCTGCGCGCGCTGCGAGGCCCGGACACCCAGCGTACCGAGCCCTCCGCGGAGCTCCGCACCCAGCTGGCGGCGGCGCACGCTGCCGCGGCAGGCCTCGAGCGCGGCCTCGCCGTGGCGACCGAGCAGCTCGCTGCCGAAAGAGCCGGCCGCGCCCGCGACGCGCAACAGCACGCCGCCGCCTTGGCCGCCGCGAAAGCACCCCAGTCTGCCGGGCCGGCGGAGCCGCCGCGCCCGCAAATCGTCGGCGGGAGCGAAGTGTTGGCGCAGCTCGAGGCCGAGCTCGAGCATCATCGGGAGCAGCTCGCCGGGCAGCGCGCCAATCTGCATGACCAGGGTCAGCGGCTCGCGGTGGCGACGGCCGAGCTCGAGCAACTGCGCCGGCAGCTGGCCGAAGCGCGAACCCAGCTCGAGCAAAAACGCACCGATGCGGCACGCTTCGAACGAGCCCTGATCGACAAGGATCGAGCGCTCGAGGCCCGTGACGAGCGTATCGGGACGCTGCAATCCGAGCTCGAGGAAAGGCTCGGCGCGCTGCAGCGGCTCAATGCCATCGATCTGTCGCTGCAGGGGCTCGACACGAAGATGTCCGAGCGCCTCAAGCGAACGGACTCGCCGGCGGCGGCGGAAGGCACGCCGTCGCTCATATGCCTCACGAGCGAGCAGCCACGGCGGTACCCCATCATCAAGAAGACGATGACGATCGGCCGCAGCTCGCAATGCGACATCCAAATCCTCACTCACTTCGTTAGCCGCGAGCACGCGCGGCTCACGATCGGGCGCGAAGGCGTCGTGATCGAGGACTTGGGCAGCACCAACGGCGTGTTCGTCAATTCGGTGCGAGTCGAGCGCCACGAGCTGCGACACAGCGACCTCGTCACCGTCGGGGAAACGCAGTTCCGTTTCCTCGAAACGATGGCACACTAGCCGCATCGACCTGCACGCGAGTGAGCAATGACAGCACAGTGGCGGCGCGAGCTGACGATCGCCGCGGTGGCCTTCGCCGTCGGTTTCTTCGTGCTGCCGCTCGCGATCTATTGGCTGGGTCAACGGGTGCTCGGCGAATACGCGCCCGACGCGGGAATCCTCGACCTTGCCGATCAGATCTGGGGCGACTTTCTGCGCCTTGAGCCTGCAGCTTGGCTGCTCGTGTTCAGCCCCTATCTCGTCCTGCAGCTGTCGCGACTCGCGCGCCGCCTCGTGCGTGCACGCAACCCTGTGAGACCTGTCACAAATTCGACTTCTGCGCGCTAGCTCGGCGCGGGCTTCTGTTATCTTTTTCACCCCCTCCGCCGATGTTCGGAAGGGCGACTGCGCGACTCTTTCGGGATCATCGAGCGACGACGGGCTGCGAGCAATGCTGGGACTGCTAAAACGCTGGCTGGGATGGGATTCGGACTCGGGTCCCTTCGATTTCAGCGACCTCGAGCCGCCACCTGCGCAGGAACGGCCGCGAGGCGCCAAGGCGCCGGTGGCGGCGCCGGCGGCCCCGAAGAGAGCGACGCGGAAGCAGCCGAGCGCCTCGACCCAGCCGCGCCCCACCGCACCGCCGCCGGGCGCCGCCAAGGCTCCGGCCGCCGCCAAGGTGCCGGCGAGCGCCGCCAACCCGCCGCGCAGCGCCGCCAAGCCGCAGCCGGCCGCGGCCAAACCGCCGCCGACCGCAGCCAAGCCGCCTCCCGCCACAGCCAAGCCGCAGCCAAACGCGACCAAACCGCAGCCGAGCGCAGCCAAACCGCCACCGGCTGCCGCGAAGCCGCCGGCGAGGAGGGACCCGATCGACGCCCTGCATAACCCGTCGCTTACGCTCGACAAGCCCAGTGCGGACGGCTTCGATCCCTACAACACCGGCGCCTTCAACCGCAGCACCTCCTGGGAGCGCATCAGTCGGCACAAGCGCTGACCTCCGCGGCCGGGATCGATGCATGGGATCACGCCGGCCGATGGATCCATATCACCGCTCCGATCCCGAGCAGCAGCCCGGTAATCGCGGCGTAGCGCCAACGACGCCGTTGCATCTGTCCGTAGAAACTCAAGGCGGCGACCGTGGTCAAAGCGGCGAACGCGGCGAGGTTGATGAGGAGCACCGGCAACTCGCTCGCGAGCCGCGGATAGTCCTTCCTGAGCAGCGCAAATACTACGGCCACCCCACCCAGACCGAAGGTAATGGCGGCGGCGCTGCCGAGCACGAAACCGAGCAGCGCGACGGACGGACGCATCAGGGCGACTCCCCGACCCGCTCATGCCAGCTTCGTGATTCCCGGCTTCGTGATTCCCGGCTTCGTGATTCAATTGGAAATTCGTCGCGAATGGGCTTGATTCACCGGGCCAACGATCGGAAACTTAACAGACACGTGTTGAACGTCGCCACACGCACTCCAAGGAGGTAACGTGAGGGAGCTCTACGGCCGGCTGTGCACCGGCGCTATCGGTTTGTTCGCGGGAGTTGCGGCGTTTGCGACGGTCGAGCCGTTGACTCCGCTCAAGATGGAGGCCAAACACCCGGCCATCAGCAGCAGCGTTACCCGACTCATCGAGGACCTGCACTACTCCCAGCCACACCTCGACGACTCGCTGTCCTCAGCCATCCTCGATCGGTACCTCGACACGCTCGATGGCAACCGCATGTATTTCACGTCGAAGGATGTCGCGAGCTTCAATCGTCTGCGTTACCAACTCGACGACCGCGCCCGCACCGGCGAGCTCCAACCGGTCTTCGACATCTTCAATTTGTTTCGCCAGCGCGCCGGCGAGCGCGTCGACTACGCGATCAAGCTGCTCGAGACGGAGCCCGACTTCACGGCGGACGAATCCTACCGCTGGGATCGCACCGATCTGCCTTGGCCCGTCACGGACGCGGACGTCGACGAAGTCTGGCGCCAGACCGTCAAGAGCGACGCGGTTCGATTGATGCTCACCGGCAAGACCTGGGCGGAAGCCGCCGACACCTTGAAGGAGCGTTACGAGCGGTCCTACAAGCGCGTGACGCAGCTGACCTCCGACGACGTTTTCGAGACCTTCATGAACGCCGTCGCGCACAACATGGATCCGCATTCGAGCTACTTGTCGCCGCGCCAGAGCGAGGAGTACCGAATCCAGATGAGCCTGTCGTACGACGGCATCGGCGCGTCGCTGCAGCTCGAGGACGACTATGTCAAGGTGATCAACATCATCCCGGGCGGCCCGGCGCAAATCGACGGCCAGCTCAAGCAGGAAGATCGGATCACCGCCGTCGGCGAGGGCAAGAGCGGCGAGCTGGTCGACGTCATCGGCTGGCGGCTCGACGACGTCGTGGGCAAGATCCGCGGACCCGGCGGCACGGTTGTGCGCCTGAAAGTCCTGCCTGCGGGCGCGGCGCCCGGATCGCAGGAGAAGACGCTCGAGATCAAACGCGACAAGATCAAGCTCGAGGAGCAGGCTTCCAAGAAGAGCATGCTCGAGATCCCGTACAACGGCCAAACCTTCAAGATCGGCGTGATCACGGTGCCGAGCTTCTACCAGGATTTCGCCGCGCGTAGCCGCGGCGACGCCGACTACACGAGCACTTCGCGCGACGTCACGCGCCTGATCGAGGAGTTCAAGGCGCAGGGCGGCGTGGACGGCATCGTCATGGATCTACGCGAGAACGGCGGCGGGCACCTGTCCGAGGCCACCGAGCTCAGCGGTCTGTTCATCGACCGCGGCCCCATCGTCCAGCTGCGCGAGACGCGCGGGAACATCCAGCAACTCGACGACCCGAGCCCGTCGGCCATCTATGCCGGTCCGATGGCCGTGCTCGTGAATCGATTCAGTGCGAGCGCGTCCGAGATCTTCGCGGCCGCGATTCAGGACTACGACCGCGGCGTCATCATCGGCCAGCAGACGTTCGGCAAGGGGTCCGTCCAGAACCTCTTCCCGCTCGACAAGTTCATGCGCGGCGACGACAACGGTCAGCTCACGCTCACGATCGGCAAGTATTACCGTGTCACCGGCGAAAGCACGCAGCATCGCGGAGTGATCCCCGATATCGAGTTGCCGTCGATGGTCGATACAGCCACCGTCGGCGAGAGCACGCGCGACACCGCACTGCCCTGGGACAGGATCCAGCCCACTCGCTTCCGCGCCGACACCGTCGTCGCGTCCGAGCTCGACAAGCTGCGCACCGATCAGGCTTCGCGGGCGGCGAGCGACCCGGACTACCGCTACCTGCTCGACGACGTCGCCGCGTTCCGCGAGGTGAGCTCGCAGAAGACCGTTTCGCTCAATCTCGAGACGCGCAAGACCGAGAACAAGCGCATCGAGCAAGCTCGGCTGGACCGCGAGAACGCGCGCCGCATGGCGCTCGGCCTCGAGCCAGTGGCGTCCATCGACAAGCTCGACGACTCGCAACTCTCGGAGAAGATCCTATTGCAGCAGGCGGCGCGGGTCGTGGCCGAGATGGTTGCGATGGAACATCCGCGCTCGCGGCAGTTGACGAGCGACGCGGCGCGGCCGAAGGAAGCGGCCCCGCAGTAGCCTAGCCCCCCGGATGGACCGCTAGCGCATCACCGAGAGCAGATCCCAGAAATCGTCGGCGAGCACATTGACGCGCAGCGGCGCGTCGGTGGCGCGCCGCGCGAGCTCGAGCTCGCTCGCCTGTACGCCCGGGTGGCGGCCGGTCAGCTGCAGCGAGTCCACGGCCGGCACCGAATCCGTGTCGTTGCGGTACTTGATCTCGGTCAATAGCAGATCGGTGCGCTTCTTGACGTGATCCGCAATCGTCTTCTGCTGCTTCAGCTCTTCGATCTTCTCGCGAATCCATTCAACCATGCGGTCGCAATCGCGCCGCTCGCCGAATTTCATGTCGCCGACCGCGCGCTCCGTCGAGCTCTTCGCGAGCGAAGCGATGTCGTGCTCGGAGAAGTGCACGACCAGATGTTGCGCGAGCGCGATCACGGCCGTGTTGATGAGCCGGCGGCTCTCGAGCGACAACTCCTCCGGCTCCGGTAGCGGCTCGCTCTGAATCTTCTCGGTGAGCTCCTTGAGCTCCTCGAGCTTCTCCTCGAGCATGCGGCGGCCGTCTTCCAGGCCGGCGATTCGTCTCTTGAGATTGCGCGCCCGGAAGAGGCGCAGCAGCGCATTCATGCCGGCCAGTTGCTGCTCGAGCCGCGCCGCCTCGTCCACCACGAGCTTGCGCTTCTCGGCGAGCGCGCGCAGCTTCTCGCTCACCGCGTCGAGGCGTCGCTTGCGCTTGGCGATCGCCGCGTCCTGCACCAGCGCACGCTCGCGTTTTTCGCGTTGCACCTGCAGCTCCTTGCCGAACTGCTCGAGACGCTGGGCGCCCACGCGCCACAGGTGGCGCAGCTGGAAGTAGACCATCGCATTGGCCGCAGCCAGCGGATTCGTGAGCAGGCGCTCCAGGCCCTCGAACTGTTCCTGAGCCCTGACGATCGCGCCCTCTTGCTCCTTGAGCTTGTCGAGCAGCTCGAAGCGCTCCTGCTTCAGGGCCCGCAGCTCGCGTTTCACGCCCGCGCGGTTCCAATACAGCTTCAAGAGCTGCTCGGACGTCGGGGCCTCGTCCCGCTCTAGCAGGGCACCAAGCATGTCTCGATTCTGTCAAGCACGATCGCGGCAATATAGCCGCGGTGCCCGGAACAAACCGTGACTCAATGCAAATATCGCTGGAACGGCCGGGAGTTAGCCCAGGTCAGCCTTGCGGTTGAGCGCGTGCCCGACGTCGCTGAGGTAGTCGAGCCACTTGTTGAGCATCATGTTGATGCGCCAGCGCCGGTCGAGCTCGGTGCCGTTATGGCCCGCGAGCTCGCGCAACTTTTGATGGTGGTGGCGATCGCCCCCCGCCACCGCCTCGACGAGCCGCGCATCGTGGTAGATCCTCAAGACCAAGTCCGGATCGGGCGCCCACTTTCCCGGTTGCTCCTCGAACCAATACGTGAGCTGCAAGGTGGTCGTATACGGCTCGCGCCGCAGCAGCTGCGCATGCAGATCGCAGTCGTGCGGCGAGGAAGACCGCATCGAGGGGCCGGACCACTCGAAGTCGGTGGTGAGCTGCCGGAGCTTGATGTAGTTGCTCTCGTAGATCGTCATGAGGCCGGTGAAGCTGCCGGGCCGATAGACGCATTCCGGGACGATCAGGCTGTCGACGAGCGTTTCCGCGGAGTGTTGTGCCACCGAATCTTGTGAGACTGCCGCCATCGAACGATCGCCCTTCACCAGTCCGAGCGGCGCCTGCGGCGCAAGCTCGGTGCCACGAGCCCGATCACTACGCCCGCGAGGAGGACGCCGCCCCCCACGAGGAACCAATTCTGCTTGTCGCGGCTGCGCAGCGTTTCGTTCTCGAGGGTCAGCTTCCGCACCTCGTCCTCGCGCTGCGCGAGACGTTGACGCATGCTCTGATTCTGATCGCGGATCTCGACCACGTTGGCCGCGGCGGTGCGAATCTCCTCGAGCTCCTTGCTCACCGCGCCGTGCGTCGTCCGTGTTTGGTCCAGATCGGTGCGCGTGGTGGCGAGCTCCGCGGACAGATCGGTTACTTTACGCTCGAGATCGCCGACTTTGGCTTGCGCCGACGTAAGACTGCGCTCGGCCACGGCAAGGCGCTCGCGAGCGATCGGCTCTGTCGTCAGGAACCGCGTGAGGATCCAACCCTCGACGCCCCGGTCCGCCGCCAGACGGACTCGCGAATAGCCGGCGCCGGCGTCTTGCTCGAGCACTTCGAGCGCCGTGCCGGCCTCGAGATTGCGCAGTATCAAGTACTCCGTGCTCGGACCGCGACGGAGCTCGACGCCGAGCTTGTCGGAAACGTACCGCGTCTGCGCGTGAGCTGCGAGCGCCAGCAGTCCCAACAGGAGCACCAAGCCTCGAGCCGTCATTCCCTTTCCCGGCGCATGCATATCGAGCCCGAGACTAGCCTATCTGTTCTGTATTGAAAACCCGCGCCGACCTGTTTTGCCGACTGGCGCTCATTCGCGTGCCGACCGCCTAGCGCTTGAACAGGTGCCCTCGATAGAACCTGAGCTCGCGGATCGAGTCGTGGATATCGGCGAGCGCAAGGTGCACCGATTGCTTCTCGAATCGCCCGCCCACTTCCGGCATCCAGAGCTTCACGAGTATCTTGAGCGTTGACACGTCGAGATTGCGATAGTGGAAGAAGGCCGCGAGGTCGGGCATGTGCTTGATCAGGAAACGGCGGTCCTGGCAGATGCTGTTGCCGCAGATCGGCGAAGCGCCCGAATCGACGTATTGCCGTAGGAAGCCGAGCGTCGCCCGCTCGGCTTCCGCCTCGTCGACGGTGCTCGCACGGACGCGCTCCGTGAGACCCGACGCCGCATGCTGCCGCGTGTTCCACTCGTCCATGCCCGCGAGCGTCTCGTCCGTTTGGTGAATCGCGCACATGGGCCCCTCGGCGAGCACCGTGAGCTCCTTGTCGGTGACGACGGTCGCGATCTCGATGATACGGTCGCTATCCGGCTTGAGGCCGGTCATCTCGAGATCTATCCAGATCAGGTTCTCTTTGCGATTCAATGCAACCCCTTGAGTATCGTCACGGAACTATTCGGTGCGTCCGCGCACCGCGTCAAGAGTCAACCGAGCGCGCCCTTCATCTGCCGCCCCCCGAGCACGTGCAAGTGCGCGTGAAAGACGACTTGGCCGCCCTCGCGATCGACGTTCATCGCGACCCGATAGCCGGGCAAGCTGTGCTCGCGCGCGAGCCGCTGCGCCGTGAGGAGCAAGCTGCCGAGCAGCCCGTGTTGCGCCGGAGTGAAGTCGTTCAACGTGGCGACGTGCGTCTTCGGGATCACGAGGCAGTGAAACGGCGCCTGCGGGTGAATGTCCTTGAACGCGAGGATCGCGTCATCCTCGTAGACCTTCTGCGAGGGGATCTGCCCCGCAACGATCTTGCAGAAGAGGCACTCGGGGTCGACGACGTCTGCGCTCATGGCTCACGGCTCCCGGGAGTGGATTCGACATCGCGCCTGCCGGCGAGCGCGCGCGACAACGTGCCGCCGTCCACGAACTCGAGCTCGCCGCCGACCGGTACGCCGTAGGCTATCCGCGTCGCTCGCAGGCCATGCTTGTGGGCGAGCGCCGCGACGAGATGCGCCGTCGCATCGCCTTCCACGGTCACGCTCGTCGCAAGCACCACCTCGGCCACGGGCTCGTCACGGAAGCGTGCCTCGAGCAGCTCGAGGCCGAGCTCGCTCGGGCCGACGCCGTCGATCGGCGACAGGTGGCCCATGAGCACGAAGTAGCGGCCGCGATACGCGCCCGATTGCTCGATCGCGAGCAGGTCGGCCGGCGTCTCGACCACGCAGATCTGGCCCGGCTCGCGGCGCTCGCTGCTGCAGAACCGGCAGAGCGGTTCCTCGGTGAGCATGCGGCAGCGCTCGCAGTTGCGGATCGAGCGCAGCGCCTCTTCGAGCACGTTCGAGAGACGCCCCCCGCCCTCGCGATCCTTGTCGAGCAGGTGAAACGCCATCCGCTGCGCCGACTTCGTGCCGACACCCGGAAGGCATTGCAGCGCCTGGATTAGCTGATTCAAGAGAGGCGAATAGACGTCGGCCACTGTCAGAACGGCAGCTTGAGTCCCGCGGGCAACGACAATCCGCCCGCGACGGAAGCCATCTTTTCTTGCACCGTCTGCTCGACCTTGCGATTCGCGTCGTTCATGGCCGCCGCGATCAGGTCCTCGAGCATCTCCTTGTCGTCGCGCAGCAGCGCGTCCTCGATCGTGACGCGTTTGACCTCGTGCTTGCAGGTGACCACGACCTTGACCATGCCGCCGCCGGCGGCTCCCTCGACCTCGATCGCGGCGAGCTGCTCCTGGACGCGCTGCATGTTCGCCTGCATCTCTTGAGCTTGGCGCATCAAGTGGCTCAAGCCTTTCATACGCTACCTCGTTCCGTCATGGTCCCTCGCCGTTCACTTGGTCGCCCGAATGCTGTCGGCCTCCACGGTGGCGTCGAACGCGGCTTGCACGGCCCGCACGTTCGGATCCGCCTCGATCGCCTCGCGCGCGGCGCGCATTCGTTCGTTCTCGTTCGCCTTGCGGATCTCCGCGGGCGTCACGCGTTGCGGAGCGCCGCTCGCGATCGTGACCTTGAGCTCGCGGCCGAAATGCTCGCGAAGCGCCGCCTCGACGCGCGCGCGCAACTGCTGAGTATTCAGGTGCTCCTTGTCGGGCGGCAGCACGAGCTGCCACGCGTTCCCGGCGTGCGATTTGAGATCGCAATGATCGGCCAGCTGACGAGCGGGCCCGCGTAGGTCGAGCGTTTGCAGCAGTGCCGGCCAGTCGACGTTCGCGGCCGGCGGCGCCGTTCGTGAAGATGCGGCGCCGTTGCGCGGCGCGACGGAATCGTGGTTCGCCGTCGGGCTCGCGGGCGCCGCGGCCGAAGGCTCGGGTCGCGGCGACCCCGCCGTCTTGCCCGCGGGCGCCGCCCCGCTGCGCGGCGGCGCGGCCGCGCGCTGCGCCGCCGCCGTCCGTGGTCCGTCGGCTTCGGCCGCCGGGCGAAACGCAAGCATTCGCAGCAGCGTCATCTCGAACGCCACGCGCGGATCACGGCCCACGGCCAAGTCTCGCCGGCCGTTCACCGCAATCTGGTAGTAGAGCTGCACGTCCTCCGGCGACAGACGCTCGGCGAGCGGCGCTAGAACCGCCGCCTCGTCGTCGTCGAGGCGGCCGCTCACGAGCTGCAGCACCGCAAGCCGCTGCAGCGCCGCGCTCATGTCGTCGAGCACCGCTGCGTAGTCCGGCGCGGCCCGATCGAGCTGGTCGACCTCGCCGAGCAGCGCGGCTCCGTCTTGCCGCGACAACGCGTCGAGCATGCGGAGCACATGGCCGCGATCGATGTTGCCGAGCATGCTGTTCACGGCCGCAGCTTCGATGCGCCCGCCGCCGAACGCGATCGCTTGGTCGAGCAAGCTCAACGCGTCGCGCATACTGCCCTCGGCCGCGCGAGCGATCGCCTTCAAGCCGTCGGCCTCCGCGGCGATCTTCTCCGCCACGCAAATTCGCTCGAGTTGCGCGCTGATTTCCGCGGCGGTGAGCTTGCGCAGATTGAACTGGAGGCACCGCGACAGCACCGTGGCCGGCAGCTTCTGCGGGTCCGTGGTCGCAAACAGAAACTTGACGCGCGGCGGCGGCTCCTCGAGCGTCTTCAGCAACGCGTTGAACGAATGGTTCGACAGCATGTGCACCTCGTCGATGAGGTACACCTTGAACCGCCCTGCTGTCGGCGAGTACTGCACGTTCTCGAGCAGCTCGCGCGTGTCGTCGACCTTGGTGCGCGACGCCGCATCGACCTCCATGAGGTCGATGAACCGTCCCTCGTCGATAGCGACGCAGGCACGGCAGACGCCGCAAGGCTCGGGGACGATGCCGGTCTCGCAGTTCAACGCCTTCGCGAGGATCCGCGCGACCGTCGTCTTGCCGACGCCGCGGGTGCCGGAAAAGAGATAGGCGTGGTGCAGCCGGTTATCGGCGAGCGAGTTCACGAGCGCCCGCACGACGTGCTCCTGCCCGACGAGGTCGGCGAATTTTCGCGGCCGCCACTTCAATGCGAGAACGGTGTAACTCACGCCCAATAGTCTCCAAAAGAAGGTCCGCGTCAGCCCGACCCCGGCACCCAACCGGGCTGTTACCGCTGCTCCCTTCCGGGCCTGACGGGGTTCACAGCTGGTTGTCGCGGGGGAACCGACGCGGACCTAGGCTACTCTACCAGCCCGATCAGACAGGCGCGATTTCGCCGCGTCCGCAGCGAGTGGTCTGCGGGCGTTTGAAAGAGTGCGGAAATCTGGCTACGCTGCCCGCCCCGACTCGAGCGCGGCGGACGATTCCCCGTCGGAGGCCGAAGCATTTTCGTCCGGCCGAAGGCCGGGCCATGTTTGATTCGCGGAGAGGTGGCCGAGCGGTTGAAGGCGCACGCCTGGAAAGTGTGTATACGCCCAAAAGGCGTATCGAGGGTTCGAATCCCTCCCTCTCCGCCA
>Ga0137409_10000138_pt1 | contig 51802 bp, 43 predicted proteins | sample CZODoug1_16funga_FD_122059 | JGI IMG/M metagenome (GOLD analysis project Ga0137409, IMG submission 122059) | Vadose zone soil fungal communities from Angelo Coast Range Reserve, California, USA - CZODoug1_16fungal (Hybrid Assembly) | ecosystem: Environmental > Terrestrial > Soil > Vadose zone... | reverse complement strand
ATGGCTGGGGCGGGAGGATTCGAACCTACGAATGCCGGTTCCAAAGACCGGTGCCTTACCACTTGGCTACGCCCCAATATCAGATCGAAAGTTGAAAGAGCGTAAGAACTGAATATCCCACGAGCCTACCGCGCGGAGGTATTCATTCCGCGACACTGTAACACAGGGAAAGATGCGCCAGCCTGCTTCCAGTTTCATTTCGTTCACGGCGCGCTGCTGATCTTCACTGTCGGCAAAGATACCAAAAACGCTCGAACCACTTCCAGCCAATAAGGCGCCAAGAGCACCAGCCTGAAGTAGGGTTTCCTTAGTTCGTCTAATCTCAGGCTCGATATCAAAGATCACTGACTCGAAATCGTTCTTCAAGTCGTCTTGCGGAGGCCTCTTCCAATCATCGCCCAGAGGCCACGGTTGCGATCGTCGCAAATTCGACTCATCACTCGAACTTGAAAGAATAGAGTCCACATTCGTCGTTGTCAAGGCACTGGAACCGAGCGCCGCATAGGCTTCAGTGGTTGAAACACCGGCGTTCGGAGTTATCACGACGAGGTGCTGAACTTCGTCGTCCGACTTGTCTGGTAGCGATGAAACAGTCGCGCCGGTTCCGGTCGCCAACCCGCGGCCGCCCAACAAAAAAAACGGTACATCGGCCCCGAGGAGCGCTGCAATTTCAAGCAACGCTGGCGCAGTGGCGGGAACGTTCCAAAGATAGCGGAGCGCCAATAACGAAACCGCAGCGTTGGAAGACGCTCCTCCCAAACCGCCCTTCGCCGGAATGTGTTTCTCGAGTCGAATGCGCGCGCCCTGATCTACCTGATAGCGCTCTTGCAATGCGTGCGCGGCACGAACGATCAGGTTCTGCTCGTCTGTAGGAATATTCGGCTCGTCGCAGGAGAGCAAAATTGTGCTGTCTCCACTGACCTCGAAATGAAGATCGTCGTGGAGTGAAATTGTTTGCAGTAATGTACTTACTTCGTGATAGCCGTCCGGGCGCTTGCCCAGGATTTGCAGACTCCAGTTGATCTTGGCGAATGAAGGTAGGCTAAAGGAGGCTTGATTCACTTTGCCGTGGCTGACTTTCCCAACTCTCCAGCCGCCACCGACAAAAAACCCGGACGCCTAGCGAGCGATGAAGGCCTGCGTTAGATAGACACCGCCATCAGCGGAAACATAGCTGCCGATCGCGGAGGCCTGAAAGCCGATATATAAAATGTTGGCGCGATGTCCGGGGGAAATCATCCATCTTTCAACGGCGAAACCGCCCGGATCATCGTAGCCTTTATTATACGCGATGTTCTCGCCGATCACTCTGAAGTGAAGAATTCCAATTGCGTGCGCCCGCTCTTTTAGATGCAGGCCCTCCGGTGATTCGTGAGAAAAGTAACCCAGGCGGGCCATGCTCTCCGAATGCTCCCGGGCCATACGACAAAGTTCCGCATCCCATGTCAACGGAGCCAGTCCGTTTTCAACCCGTGCCTGGTTAGTTTGCTCAAACGCACGCCGCTCAATCGACGTCGCGTCGTCGAGCGACGCTGAAGTTGTAATGCCGACCTCGGCTGAGGCAGAGGAGTCTTCTGCTAACTTCACCTGACGTGGTCGCGTGTAGCGGCTGTCAACTTGGGGATCCGAGATGAGACGAGCAACTGGTCGAGGATGAATGTTTTGCGACAATGCACTTCCGCCAAGCGCCAGCGACGCCAGCAAAAACATCGCGGCGGTTAAGGAACGAACACGAATTTTGGAAACGAGCGTGCGACTTGCAGAGGAGTATAGTTTTGGAAAAATCATGAAGGGGTGTACTGCTTAGCGTGAACCGCTAGGCGAAGGGCCTGAGGAAGGCTGTTTAAGGAAAAACCTAGCCGGGGCTGGCAGGTCAGGAACGTCAATCTCAGACTACCAAAGCGGTAATCTAAGATCAACACTTTTCACTAACCGTAGCGGTTCGCCTGATGTCCGATAAGCTTTAGCTTGTCGCAAAGCACGACAAACTAAAATCTACCGGACTTTCTTTGTGTGATTAGCTGGGGTTTTCTGCTGGGTTGGGCTCATTCTCTGAGGTGAAACGCCGCACGGCCTGTTCCCACGAGTAGCGAACGGGGTAGCAATAAAGCAATATGCCGGCGGCCACGACGCCCGCTCTATAAGTGTAAGAGGCGTCTCCCGTAAGCAGCGTAGCTACGAAACCAATGACCGCAACTGCTGCTGCGATCAGTGCGACTTGCAGAGTCGCTCTTTGCAGTGAGATCAAAAGCCCGGAAGCACCTTGAAGCGCGGCGATGTCTTGCAGTCGCATCGTGGCAAACTTCGTGCGACGAAATGCGATTGCGCCTAATCCGAAAATCAAAATGGTAATCAAGACCGGCATGTGAAGTGGTGAATTATTCCGCTCGGTTAAGAATCTTGTGCTGACAAAGGCGAGGATGCACAAGAGGAAAACTGCGACAAGTAGCGACAAGATGGTTGTCTTTGTCGCCTTATGACGACGTGCCAACTCAGTCTGAACGTTCGCAGTTAAAGCGGTGGAAGTCTCCATCATTTTTCTGATCTCGGCCTCATCATCCGTCAAGTCAGTGGTTATGGGCAAGGGAGCACGGCGGTTCGATAGTGGTCATTTTCATTGTCGAACATTTGAATTGGGCGGTTCGCTTTCTTTTAACCTCTCGCAGTGTTTGCAGAGCAGGCCGTTCTTGGGTCTCTCCGAGAGTATGGCTTTCGAGGTCTTCACCTTTAAACCGCAAAGAGTGTAGGCACGACCGCGTTCCAGGACAATATGATAGACGCGGCTCGCAGGTCCGCTGACATATAGAGTCATTTGATTGATGCGGGGAGAGTGAGAATTCGAGACCGGCCTAGGATGCCTCAAAATTGGAAACGGTTGTTTGCTCAACAGCCGTATTGCTTAAAACTTGTAAATGACCCACTACCAGGCGGGCAGTAGCCCGACCGTTAGGAAGGGCGTAACCACAAAAGAACCTGCCTGCGATGAGAGAAACGGCCCGCCATGAAATCACGACGGGCCTTGGAAAAACGCGTTAAGTTGATTACGGCTGCGCTATGGTTTTATTTGCCTTGGCGCTGAAGTCGCCGGCGCAATTGGCGTCGGTTGGTTGGCATTTTGCGTTGTGGGTTTCGGGTTTGGATTTGGCGGCGTCGGGCGAGTAGTCCCGCGTTGCACCGGCGCTATCGGCGTAACATTAGTAGGCAGTTGCCCGTTGTATTTCAACGCCTCGTCAATCAAATCGTCAGTGCCCTCTTTCTTGTCCTTGCTAATCAGGATTCCATCCTTACCGACCGTGACATCGGCTCTTCCCATTACCTGTTGAAGCAAGTTTCCCATGAAGCCAGGCTTCTCGGCAGGGCCAACATTCTTCCTCGCCGGATCAGGTTCAGGGACCGGCACTCCGATAATGCTCAACTGCTCCTTCGCCTTATCCGCGTAATCGCTGTTGGGAAAATTGCGCAGCATGTCCTGGTAATATCTGGCCGCTTCGTCGGGCTCCTCTTCCTGCTGATAGGTGTAAGCTAACTTAAAGAGCACCTCGTCTCTGAGCGAAAAGTTTGGATACTTTTCAATCACTTCCTTGTAGCGAGATTGAGCTCCTTTGAGGCCGCCCTTATGGCCTTTGTAACGAGCATCAAGGTAGAAATTCCCAATCTGATAACCGTGCATCGCCAGGCTTTCCTGCGTTTCGCGTAAGTGATCTTCGACGATGGGACGAAGATTGGTCTGCGGATACTGTTGCAGCAGCGCCTTCAATCGTTGTTCGGCTTTGCGCGCGTGAGTGATGTCGCGATCGGAAAGACCCATCTGTCTCATTTCCGACTCGGCGACTTTCAGCATCGCATCGTCGGCGAGCGGATCGGTCGGGAAAAAAGTTAGCCAGTCGAGATAACCCTGCGCCGCCTGCACCAGAGAAGCCGTGGTTCCTTCGAGATAAAAGGAATCGGCGATCGCGAGCTTTGCCAGCGGCAGAAATGCTGAGTCAGGGTAAGTATTAATGATTGTCGAAAAGAGGAGCCGGCCCGTTTCGTGATTTCCTTTTCTTACTTCTTTAGCGGCTTCCTCGAACAGGACACGATCACGTCCAGGGGCAACTGTGCCCGTCAGGTCCTCATACTTATCGTCGCCACCACCGCCGAGCAGACCGAAGAAACGGCCCTTCTTTTTCTTTTTGGCAGGCGCGGAACCGGTAGCCACTGCGCCGGTCCTGGCGCTCGCGGTTGCCTGTAGTCCCGCTTGCACGCGCGTGTTCAGATCAGCCACGGAAGTTTCCAGACGATCCAAAATGGTTGGATCATAACGTTCGGAACGTTCCTGTTTGCCGCGCACGTCGCTGACTTCCGACATTACCGACCCTACTTCCTTATCAAGCCCACGCAGCCGCTCGCGCGGATCGTCGGGATTCTTTTTCTCGCCCTGGCTCGCGCTCTTTGGCTCCATTGAGGAAATGGCGCTGCTGAGCGAGCGGCGCATCGAATCCAGCTTTGAGCGCATCACGTCCAGACGCTGCAGCGCCGAAAGCTCCGTCTGGGTGCGGTCGGTCTGGGCCAAAACGCCACCAGCCAAACCAAAAAGGAGCGCGGCGCAAATTATCAAATGAGCACTGAAGCGAGAATGCATAACTAAACCTCCAAAACTTACTGTGTACCGCAGATTGCCGATTTCCGATTGCCAATTGCCGATTATGTTTGACGGAGCCGGCCTCGAAATATCAATCGGCAATCCAAAATCACTAGACCCATTGCACGGTGGCTTCGCGCAGTCCCTGCACAGCCGCTTCGGGATCAGCGGCGCCGAAAATTGCGGAGCCGACTACGATAATTTCTGCGCCTGCGGCCACTACCGAAGCGATATTCTCCAAATTGATACCGCCGTCGATCTCGATCCGCGTTTCGAGTTGGCGCTCCTCGATAATGCGCCGCAGTCGTCTCACCTTGTCGACCGAAGTCGGAATGAATTTCTGTCCCCCAAACCCGGGATTGACTGACATCACCAGCACATAATCCGCGAAAGCCAACGCCTCTGCCAAACTTTCAATCGGCGTCGCCGGGTTGATTGCTACGCCGGCCTGCGCCCCTGCCAACTTGATCGACGCCAGGGTCCGATGCAGATGCGCATCTGCTTCAACGTGCACCGAAACCATTTTGGCCCCGGCCTCGACAAACTGTTGTGCATACCTTCCCGGCTCGGAGATCATCAGGTGCGCATCTATCGGCAGGTCGGTCGACTGGACAATCGACTTGACGACCGGCAAACCAACCGTCAAGTTAGGGACGAAATGCCCGTCCATCACATCAACGTGAAGGATTGCAGCGCCACCGCGCTTGACCGCCTCTATCTCCTCGCCAAGACGTGAGAAGTCGGCCGACAGAATCGAGGGTGCGATATCGATTGGCCTGCCATTCATCATCAAGTAATCATCCGGCAAACTGTCTAATCAAACAAGCCTTACGGATTTTCGTGCGTCGGTTTGCTAATCGGTGAAGGCTTCGTCACCGGTGGACGCCCGTTCCCGTTTTGGTTGACGCCGCGATTTGAGTTGCCGTTGCCATTCACTACCGGGCGATTTGAATTCAGGTTAGTGGCACGATTCGTGTTGCCGTCGTTGGCGTTTTTATTCACTGCCGGCCGATTAGTATTGGCCTTGGCGTTCTGATTTCCGGCGTTGGTGTTATCGTTTGCGTTCTTATTAGCGTTTTTATTGCGCTTCGGTTTGTTTTCGTTAGCGCCGCTCTCGTTTGTATTTCGGCTTGAGGGCGCCTCTTCAATCGGCTTTTCAGGCACGACCGTTTCTGACGACTCGCCCTCTTTCACGCTTCGGCTAATATCCATGGCCACTGTCTGGCCGGCCTTAACCACTTCGCCCGCTCGCGGCAGTTGAAATAAAACGGTGTCGGCCTTCGCCTGACTGTTTGGCCTGGTGGCGCGAACGCGAAAGTTTAAGCCGGCATCACCCAACACACGTTCCGCTTCAAAACGATCTTTCCCCACCACATCGGGAACTTTTACCTCCGGGCTGCGAAGCGACAGATAAACTGTAGTGGCGAGGCCAAACACAAAAACGATCGCTATCGCGATCACGATGCTGAGCCTTCGAAGGGCTGATAGTGCGCTGTTGACCAAACTCAACTGGCTGACCTTTTGTTGTAGCGCTGAATTGTTGAAGCGCTGAACTACTGAATGGGCCCGAAAACCAAGCTGCGAAGTCTAACATCCGCTAAACACGCTCGCAAGGCAACGAATTTTCAGGTGTCAGTCTAAGGTCCGATAAGCTTCAGCTTGTGGTTGACTGGCAGAAGCCCGACCATAAGGAAGGGCTTGTTTTGAGCCTAAGCCCTCCCTCATGGTCGGGCTTCCGCCACAACAAACTAAAGTCTTCGTTCAAACGCGCAGATGAAAAATCCGTCTGTACCTTCGCGCTGCGGCCACGTTCGCGCCGCGCCGGCTGCGGTTAGCAACGACGCGTCGAGCGGCAATTCACCCAGCCGGAAAGTCTCGTTGTTTTCAAGGAACGTTTGCACGACGTCTTCGTTTTCGTCGGGTTCGACCGAACAAGTCGAATAGATTAGCCGCCCTGCCGGTCTGACGGCGCGCCCGGCATTGAAAAGAAGTTGCTGCTGCCGCCGAGACAAATCGCTTATGTCAGCGGGTGAGATGCGCCAACGGATTTCGGGGTTGTGCCTTAGTGTGCCCGTCCCGGAACACGGCGCGTCCACCAACACGCGCTCAAAAGAGCCTTCGCGGAAGGGTAACGACTGTAAACCGTCGAGCGCCAGGCAATGAATGTTTCGTAATCCCTGCGATTTTGCGGTTGAAACAACGGTCCGCAGGCGATGCTCGTGCAGATCTGAAGCGACAATCATGGAAGCGTTGAGCGCGCGGTCGGCAATCTGAGTCGCCTTACTACCGGGAGCGGCGCACAAATCCAGCACGCGCTGTCCAGGTTTTACATCAAGCATGGCGGCGACCAGTTGCGAAGCCTCGTCCTGAATGTAGACCTCCCCGCGGGCCGCCAGCTCCGTTAACAAACTCCTGGCCCCGGTTACCCGCCACGCGCCGGCAACGATTTTAGAAGGAACCAATTCCGCGCCCGCTTGTCGCAGACGCTCGCACACTTCCGCTTCCTGCGCGCGCCTATTCACAACCCGAAACGCGACCGGCGCCGGTTCGTTATTCGCCCACGCAAATGCTTCCGCCTCTGCGGCGCCAAACGCTTTGGTCCAACGCTCAATCAGCCAGGCTGGATGTGAAGTGGCGACAGCGATCCGCTCGATGGGATCGAGAATGCTCGCGGCAGGATCCACTTCCGGATCGCGCGTTGCTCGTCGCAAAACGGCATTGACGAGACCACCCGCTGAACGCAGCCGCGCGAAGTGGACCAGGTTGACCGACTCATTTACAGCAGCAGACGCCGGCACGCGCGCAAGGAATCGCAATTGATAAAGGCCCAGCCTGAGAACTACACGAACGGCCACATCGAGCTCGGCGACTTTCCGATTTGCGTAATGCTCGATCAGCCGGTCCAGCCATAGCTGGCGCCGTAGCACGCCCATGACCAGCTCGTGACAGAGGGCCCGGTCCTGCGGCTTGAGTTCTTCCGCTCTCAATGCCAACAAGACCGCGGCGTAAGCGCCTGCTTCCACGCGTAACAGAATTTCAAATGCGGCCAGACGCGCCGGCGAAACAGAATTAGACTTCACCAAAGCGATCGCCAATCTGCAAATGTGTGCCGTTGCGGAAGTCGCGAACGCTCATCCGGCGACGGGCTTCCGGTTGTACTTCGATTATCCGGAGCGCTGTCTCGTCGCCGCACTTCACCACCAGAAGGTCGCCGTGAGCTGCTATCACTTCTCCCGGCGACGCGTCAGGCGCGGCGAATTCGATCATACCCGCTTGCCAAACTATTAGCCGGTGGGATTTGTAGTGCGTGTAGGCGCCGGGCCACGGTTGAAACCCCCTAACGCAGCGTTCGATCGTCGTTGCCGGGTTCGACCAATTAATACTCCCGTCACTCTTCCTCAGCAGCGGAGCCAGAGTGGCTTCGCGATGGTGTTGTGGACGCGGCGTGATCACGTCGAGCTGCGCCAGCGTTTCACTCAACAAATCGGCGCCGATGACTGCAAGGCGCTGCATTAGTTCGGGAGTGGTTTCTGTTTCGCCGATTGAGATTTCGCGCTGCAAAAGAATCGGACCGGAATCCAGCTCCTCTTCGATGAACATTGTGGTCACACCCGTTTTCTTTTCGCCGTTCACGATGGCCCAGTTGGCCGGCGCGGCGCCGCGATAGCGTGGCAGCAAAGAGAAATGCACATTGATACAACCGCGGCGTGGGGCGCGCAGGAATTCAGGCGGAAGAATCCGGCCGTAAGCTACGACGACAGCAACATCGGCGGCGTACGAAGCAAACAACTCCTTCGCTTCGTCAGTCTTGATTTTTTTAGGTTGTTCGACCGGCAGACCGTGTGCAAGTGCGAAGTCTTTTACCGGAGACGAGTGCATTTTCTCGTGACGCCCGGCAGGCTTATCGGGTTGCGTCCACACAGCGACGATCTCGTGCCTATCCTCAAGCAAGCGCTGTAAAGATGGCACCGCTGATTCCGGCGTGCCCATGAAAACTATGCGCATGATGTTTGGCGGCTTGCCGCTTTCCGTGCGGTAAGGCTCGGCCTTACCCGTTAGCAACTTAATAACAAAGGAGGCTGCGCCTCAAGCCGAGGCGTAGCCTCTGTTGATGTCGAACCTGGTCTCGGAAAGGCATAGCCCTTCCGCACGGAAGACGGCAAAGCCGCGAAATCCAAATCTTAGGTCGCCGCCCGCTTCTCAACCTGCGCGCCGGCAGTAGCTCCGACTTTCTCCGCCGAAACCTTTGCCTGCATGAACAGCAAAAGATAATCGCGACCACCGGCCTTCGAATCGGTGCCCGACATATTGAAGCCGCCAAAAGGATGAACACCAACCAGCGCGCCGGTACACTTGCGGTTGAGATAAAGATTGCCGACATGAAACTCCCGCCGCGCTCGCTCGAGTTTCTTCTCATCCGCGCTGTAAACGGCTCCGGTCAGCCCGAATTGCGTGTCGTTCGCAATCCTCAGTGCCTCGTCGTAGTCCTGCGCCTTGATCACGGCCAGCACCGGTCCGAATATTTCTTCCTGTTCGATAGTCGCGCCCGGCCTTACATCGGCAATGACAGTCGGCTCAATAAAGTAGCCCTGCTCGCCGTCAGAACCGCCGCCGCTCACAACCCGGCCGCCTTCGCTCTTGCCCTTCTCGATGTAGTCGTTAATCGTCTTGAATGCTTTCTCGTTGATGACCGCGCTCATGTTCGTTGCCAGGTCAATCGGATCGCCGGTTTTGATCTTCTCAGTTCGTTCCGCAATCTTCCGGAGCATCTGATCGTAGACGCGCGCATCGATAATCGCGCGCGAACACGCGGAACACTTTTGTCCCTGAAAACCAAAAGCTGACTGCACCACTCCGGTCGCCGCGTCGTCGAGGTTCGCATCATCGGCAACAATGATCGCGTCTTTGCCACCCATCTCCGCCAGCACGCGCTTGATCCAAATTTGTCCTTCGTGAACTTTCGCCGCGCGCTCGTTGATGCGCAGGCCAACTTCCTTCGAGCCGGTGAAGGCAATAAAACGCGTCTTCGGATGGTCCACCACGACGTCGCCAACTTCCGCTCCCGATCCGGTCATGAAATTGACTACGCCCGCGGGCAGGCCTGCCTCTTCGAGAATTTCGAAAAACTTGTAAGCGATCATCGGAGCGTCAGACGAAGGCTTGAGTACGACCGTGTTGCCGGTCACCACGGCGGCGCTGGTCATGCCCGCCATGATCGCGAGCGGGAAATTCCAGGGCGGAATTACCGCCACCACGCCGAGCGGAATGTAGTCGAGCTGATTTTCCTCGCCGGGAATATGCACCAGCGGCTGCTCGCCGGCGTAACGCAGCATCTCACGCCCGTAAAACTCGAGGAAGTCGATCGCCTCGGCGGTATCGCCATCGGCCTCGGCCCACGTCTTCGCGACTTCATGAATCATCCAGGCCGACATCTCATGCTTGCGCTCGCGCAAAATCGCCGCGACGCGAAACAACAAATCAGCGCGCTCTTGTGCGCTCGTGTTTCGCCAGGTTTGAAAAGCGTCGTTGGCCGACTCGACGGCTCGATTCGCAAGTTCCTTCGTCGCCCTCTGAAAACGTCCAACCAGCTCGGTGCGGTTAGCGGGATTGATGCTGTCGAGTTTCGCGTCAGTCATGACGCGCTCGCCGCCAATCACCAGCGGATACTCGCGGCCGAGCTCGCGCTTCACTTTCTCGAGCGCCGCGCGCATCGCCTGCGCGTTTTCTTCCCTGCTGAAATCGGTAAACGGTTCATTACGAAATTCGGTCGACATAGATCGCTCCAATTAGATTTTTTCAAATACTAGCATTAGGTTGACAGCCCTAAAAGCGTAGGGGCACGGCATGCCGTGCCCCTACAGATTGCGCTGCGTCATGGTCTCAAGACCATTTCCCCGCCTTTTGCAGCTTCCGGATTTTGCGTTTCACCAGCTCACGCTTCAGCGGACTCATCTTGTCGAGAAAGACAATGCCGTCGCAGTGATCGGTTTCGTGGAGCATGCAGCGGGCGGTGAGTTCCGTGTCGTCAAGTTCAAATTCATTTCCGTTGATGTCATGCGCGCGCACGATCGCTCGCAAGCTGCGCTCGACCGGCGTAAAGACTCCGGGAAACGAAAGACAGCCCTCTTCGCCGTTCTGTTCACCTTCAACGTGAATCACGTCCGGATTGATCATCACCACGCGCTGGTCGGGATCCTTACCGCCGGAGCAGTCCATCACAAAAAGACGCTTCGCCACGCCAACCTGCACCGCGGCCAGTCCCACGCCCGGCGCGGAATACATCGTCTCAAACATATCGCTGACGAGTTTTTTCAAGCTATCGTTTCAAGCTATCGCCAAAATCCGTTACCGGATCACCCGGCGCATCGAGTATCGGATGCGGCCACTTTACGATTTCCATTAACGCCATCAGCTAATTTCCATTGTCGTTTAAAGGCGGGCATTGCCCGCCGGTTCAACGTTGAGACGGCGGGCAATGCCCGCCTCTAAACATCCCACTACAGGAATGAGTCGAAACTGCTTATGATGTCGATTCTACGATCGATGTTGCTCTAGTGTCAGTTCGAAGTCGAAAGCGACGTGCCTTGAACCAGCCTCTGTGCGTCCCTCTGTGTTCTCTGTGTCTCAGTGGTGGACGGTCGCTAACAAAGATTCACCACAGAGACACAGAGAACACAGAGGAGAAAACTAATACCCGCGCAACTGCTCGCGGTAGCCTTCGAAGTTGCGCTTCATCTCGCCCAAACTATCGCCGCCGAATTTTTCGCGCATAGCGGCCGCCAGCACGAGCGCCATCATCGCTTCGCCAATCACGCCCGCCGCCGGCACCGCGGTGATGTCCGAACGCTCAAACGCAGCCGACTCTTCCTGCTTCGTATCGATGTCGACTGAGCGTAGCGGCCGGCGCAGCGTCGAAAGTGGTTTCAGGTGTCCGCGAATTCGTATTTCTTCGCCGTTGGTCACACCGCCTTCGAGTCCGCCGGCGCGATTTGTTTCGCGTATGAACTCTTTCGTTTCGTTGTTGTAAGCGATCTCGTCGTGAACTTCTGAACCCGGCAACGCGCTCGCTTCACTGCCCGCGCCAATCGAAACTGCCTTCACGGCCGGGATCGACATGATGGCCTGGGCCAGGCGCCCGTCAAGTTTCAAATCCCAGGCGGTATGTGAACCGAGCCCGGGAAGCGCGCCACGAGCAATCACTTCGAAAACGCCGCCGACCGTATCGCCTGCCTCGCGTTTGGCATCAATCAACTCGATCATCTGCTGCTGTAGTTGCGCATCGGCGCAACGCAGCGGTGCATCCTCAGGAATCGCGGCAACTTCATCCCAGGATAACTCCAGCGGCTTTTCCGGAATGCCGCCAAGCTGAATGACGTGACTGCGAATCTCAACACCGAACGACGACAACAACTGCTTCGCGAGCGCGCCACAGGCAACTCGTGCCGCGGTCTCGCGTGCTGACGCTCGCTCAAGCACGTTTCGCAGATCGCGCGCGTTATACTTTTGCCCGCCGGCGAGGTCAGCGTGACCCGGGCGGGGTCGCTTTAGTCGCCGCGATTTTTCCGCCGCGAGGTCGCGCGGCTCAGCAGCCATCACGTCAGTCCAGTTTGCCCAGTCCTTGTTTTCGATCACGAGAGCAATTGGTGAACCGAGCGTCAAGCCATGGCGCACGCCGCTGAGAATTTCCACCTGGTCCTGCTCAATCTTCATCCGGCCGCCGCGACCGTAGCCCCACTGCCGTCTTTCGAGTTCACGATTGATCAGCGCCACGTCAACAGGCAAACCCGCGGGCAGGCCTTCAACGATCGCGACCAACGCGCGACCGTGTGATTCTCCGGCTGTGGTGAAACGAAACATCTTAGTGGTCGGTGGTCAGTGGTCAGTAGTAAGTGGACAGGTTGAGGATGAACCGTACTACGAACAACGGACCACTGACAACTGACGCTCACAAAAGTTCTTCAGAAAAAATGTTCCCGCGACCAAGTATTCCCGCTGGATCGAATGCGCGTTTCAGGTTCGCCATCTCGCGCAGGTCCGCTTCGCTGTAGAACAAACGCAAATAATCGCGCTTTAGTTTGCCAATCCCGTGTTCTGCCGAGAGCGTGCCGCCAACGGCAGCGGCGCGTTTCAGGAACTGCAAATAGATCGCTCTCGCCTGCGTCGCCTCACGCTCATCGCGCGGCAGGATGTTGACGTGAACGTGGTTGTCGCCGATGTGGCCGAAGATCGTATAGCGCAGTTCGCTGGTTCGCAGCGTGTCCTGATAAAAACGCAGCATCCCAGGAAACGCTTCATCCGGCACCGACATGTCAGTTGAAATCTTCCGCTGATTATGACGCGCAAACCATTCGTTCATCAGCACCGGCAGGGCGTGGCGAAATTCGCGCAGCTTAATTTGATCCGGTTCGTTGGTCGCGAACCACGAGTCATCAATTAGCGCGCCGTGTCGCTCGAGCAATGAGAGCCATTCAGTCATCAACGAATCTTCGGTCGCCGCCGTTGTTTCCTGTTCGAAAAAAATAGCCCCCACCGCCTCGACCGGAATGGATTCGTATTTCTGGCGCAGGAACTTCAGCGACTCGCTGTCGAAATATTCCAGCGCCCGCGCATCGATTGCGCCGTCGGTCTTGTCAGCGGACACAATTGCTCCACTCGTTTGCCGGTCGCTTACTTCCAGAGCTTTCTCAATCAGCGGCCCCAGGCGACTCGCTTCACCATCACGCGATTGTCGATTGCTGAGTGAGAGATTCCGCGCTTCATTAACGAACGCCAGCAAGGTCTCTTCAGAACTGAAGAACACGATTCCGCTCAGCAGGCCCTGGGGTTTTGGCAGCAACGCAACTTCAACTTCGGCAACCACGCCGAGCGTGCCTTCGCTGCCGATGAAGAGATCGATCACGTCCATCTCGGGCGCGACGTAATAGCCGGAGGCGTGCTTGCGCGTTTGCGGCAGCCGATAACTCGGCAACTGCGCTTCAAGGAACCGCCCCTGTGGCAGCGGAATCTTGATTCGTCCGCTCGCGTCTGCCTGCAACTCGCCGCGACGGAGATCAAGCACGTCACCTGTTGCTAAAGCAATCTTCAGACCCTGAATGTAGTTTCTGGTTGGTCCATATTTGAACGTGCGCGCGCCCGAAGCGTTAGTCGCCACCGTGCCGCCGAGAAAACAACTGCTTTCGGTGGGATCGGGCGCGTAGAAAAGATTTACTGATTCGACAAAGCGCTGGAAGTCGGAAAGCCTGACACCGGCCTCCGCGACAGCACTGCCGCCAGGCTCTCCGTGAACGATGCTTTTGATCTGGTTCAGCTTGTCGGTCGCGAGCACGATGCCGGCAAAAGGAATGCGACCGCCGACCGTGCCTGTCCCCGCGCCGGAAACAGTGACCGGAGTTTGATCGGGTGTTGCCGCACGCAGAACTTCCGCCACCTCCTCCGCGCTCTCCGGAAAGACGACGCGCTCCGCATGGCCGTCGCGCATGTGACTCGCGTCGGACAGAAATGATTGGATCTCGTCGGGATCGGATTTCGTCAGCATAAATTAGAGCAGCGCCGTTTAGAGGCGGGCGTTGCCCGCCGGTTCAACGTTGAGACGGCGGGCATTGCCCGCCTCTAAACAATCTCAGGAGATTCTCTAAACAATCCTGGAAGAATTACGCTAACTGTAATTCGCGCTCGCGCAGGACCTTGATCCGGTCGCGCAGCTCGGCTGCTCGTTCAAACTCGAAACGCTTCGCCGCTCCACGCATCTCAGCTTCCAGTCTGGTTATCGTCGCTTCAATATTTGCCGGTGAATAATCTTCGATGTCATCCAGGTCGGTCGGCACCTTGAAGTAGTCGGCTTCGGAAGCGGTGATCAAAGTCGACTCGATGGGTTTCACAATCGTGAGCGGCGTAATTCCCTGCTCTTCGTTGTAGACCTCCTGGATCGCGCGGCGCCGGCGCGTCTCGTCCATCGCGCGCTTCATCGAGTCGGTGACGCGGTCGGCATAAAGAATCGCTTTGCCTTTGGAGTTGCGCGCGGTGCGGCCGATCGTTTGGATAAGCGACTGCTCAGAACGCAGAAACCCTTCCTTGTCGGCATCAAGAATCGCTACCAGCGAAACTTCCGGCAGGTCTAATCCCTCGCGCAAGAGATTGATCCCAACCAGCACATCAAACTCGCCGCGTCTCAGGTCGCGCAAAATCCTGATGCGCTCGAGTGTTTCGATATCGGAATGCAGATAACGAACGCGCACACCAACCTCGGTGAAGTACTCCGTCAGATCTTCCGCCATCCGCTTGGTTAGAGTCGTTACCAGCACGCGCTCATGACGCTCCGCGCGCTGCCGACACTCTTCAAGCAGGTGATCTATCTGACCCTTCACCGGATGAACTTCCACTTCCGGGTCTAACAACCCCGTCGGCCTGATGATCTGTTCGACAACTTCACCGCCCGACTTCGTCAGCTCATAAGGGCCGGGCGTGGCCGAGACGTAAATCGTCTGCCCGATGCGCGATTCAAACTCAGCGAAATTCAGCGGACGATTATCGAGCGCCGAAGGTAAACGAAATCCGTATTCGACCAGCGTGCGTTTGCGTGACTGGTCGCCCTCAAACATGCCACGAATCTGCGGAACGCTTTGGTGCGACTCGTCAATCACCATCATCGTATCGCGCGGCAGATAATCGAGCAGCGTCGGCGGCGGCTCGCCTGGCTTCTTGCCGGTCAGATGGCGCGAATAGTTTTCAATCCCGCGGCAGAAACCCATCTCCTTGATCAGTTCCAGGTCAAACATCGTGCGCTGGTGCAGGCGCTGCGCCTCGAGCAGTTTGCCTTCCGCGATCAGCTTGGGCTCCCACCACTCAAGCTCTTCCTTGATCGATTTCAGCGCCCGCCTGACCGTTGGCTTCGACATCACGTAGTGGCTCTTCGGATAGATCGGCACGCGGGACGTATGTTTGTTTATGACTTCGCCGAGCAGCGGGTCGATTGTGGAGATCGAATCCACCTCTTCGCCCCAAAGCTCGATGCGAAATGCCTGGTCCTGATAACTCGGATAGATTTCAACTACGTCGCCGCGCACACGAAACGTGCCGCGCTGAAAATTCACGTCCGAGCGTTCATACTGCAACTCGACGAGCCGCTGTAACAGCGTTTCGCGTTTGATGCGCGTGCCCGGTTCGAGAAAAAGCAGCATGCCGTAGTAAGCATCCGGGTCGCCAAGACCGTAGATGCAGGAAACACTGGCCACCACGATCACATCGCGCCGCTCAAACAGCGCCCGTGTCGCCGACATGCGCAGCCGATCGATCTCTTCGTTGACGATGGCTTCTTTTTCGATATAGACATCGCCGGCGGGCATATAGGCTTCGGGTTGATAGTAGTCGTAATAGGAAACAAAATACTCGACTGCATTCTCCGGAAAGAGCGACTTGAATTCCTGGTAAAGCTGTGCCGCGAGCGTCTTGTTGTGAGCGAGCACCAGCGTTGGTCGTTGTGTTTTCTGAATGACACTGGCGATCGTGAACGTCTTGCCGCTGCCGGTTATGCCAAGCAGAACCTGATCCTTGAAGCCTTCGTTGAGCCCGCGCACGAGCGTTTCGATGGCTTGCGGCTGATCGCCTTTGGGCTGATAGGTTGAATGAAGTTTGAATGCCATGTGACGGGTAAATAGTAAATGGTAAATCGTAAATAGTGAAAAGCAGCGAAAGCAGTGAATCGTAAATCGTGAATCGTAAATAGAAAACGGCCGCGAAGAACAACCAGCATTCTTCGCGGCCGAAGGTCCCTAACTATTTACGATTTACTATTTACGATTCACTGTTCTTAGGCTGCCGACGGCGCGGACTCGCGAGCCTGGCTGCTAATCTGGTAGATCGCTTCCATGACCGCGGAACGAACTTCCGATGGTAACGATCCGCGAACGGCGAGGCGGCGGAATGCGGGAACTATTTCCGGCTGGCCGCTAAGCGCAAGGAGCTTAACCACCGCGATGCGAACTTCGACGTTCGGATAATCTTCGATCGCCTGCATCAGAGGTTGCACCTCGCCGGCCTTGGCCATCAGGAACAACAACGAAAACGCGTCGTACGTTTTCTCGCGGCTTTCCCCGGTGAGGTTGCCGATAGCGTCGGTGGCGAGTCCAGACGCTGCCAGCGCTTGTCCAATCTTGCGGCGTCGCTCGGGTGAGCCTTCGCGAAGCGCTCTGGTGAAGGTCGCTGCGCGGTCAGGCTGTAAATCATAAAGCGCACGCGCCGCAGCATTGCGAACCTCGGTTGACTGATCATCAAATGCGCGACTAATACAACGAAACGCATCATCGCCACCGACGCGCACAACTTCAGTGAGTGCGGCTTCGCGTTCGCCGGCATCCGAGCTGCTAAGCCGTTTCAAGACGTCGGAGGGAATGCCGCCGTCGTCCTCAGTCGAAGCGATGCCCTTCTCCTCAAGGACGACGTCGATCGCCTTTGCCGACTCTTCATGCCGGGCGCCGACAAAAGGCAACTCCGTAACGGCGCTGACTGAATCGTCTTCGACCGGCAACACATCGACATGATGCTGATCTGTGTCCATTTCAGCAGTAACCCATGACAACTCCGGTGAGTACTCGGGCTCGCTTGCTTCCACCTGAAAAGCATTACCCAACGCCTCTGATAAGTCTTCTTCAGTTGACTGAAGACGGGCCTGCTCCGCTTTCACGCGAGCCTCAGCTTCGGCGCGAAGACGGGATTCTTCCTCAACCTTCGCACTCTCCTCAACAATGCGCAGCGCTTCCGCTTCCGCCTGCGCGCGCGCAGCCTGCGCATTCTCAAATCGGGCTTCTTCCTGTTTCAAACGCGCTTCAGCTTCGGCACAACGGCGAGCTTCCGCTTCGGCGTTTAGGCGCGCTTCTTCCGCAAGCCTTTGCGCTTCCGCTTCCGCCCTGGCTCCGGCTTCACGGTCGGCCTGCAATCGAGCTTCTGCTTCAATTAAACGCGCTTCTGCTTCCATGCGTCGGCGACGAGCTTCTTCCTCGGCCCTTAAGCCATTCTCTTCGGCGAGCCGGTGTGCTTCTTCTTCCGCCCTCGTTCGCGCTTCCAGTTCGGCCTGAAGTCGAGCAGCCTCTTCTTTCAACTGCGCTTCCACTGCGGCGCGCCGACGTGCCTCTTCTTCCGCTCGCAGACGAGTCTCCTCCGCCAATCGGTGTGCTTCCTCCTCAGCTCTGATTCGCGCTTCCTGTTCCGCCTCGAGACGGGCCGCTTCTTCTTTCAAGTGGGCCTCAACTGCCGCGCGGCGACGTGCCTGTTCCTCAGCCTTCTGACGAATCTCCTCGGTTACTCGTTGCGCCTCTTCTTCAGCCCTGGCTTCCTGTTCTTTCAAGCGCTCTGCGGCTTCGGTGCGTCGTTTGATCTCAGCTTCAATGCGCTGGTGCTGTTCTTCTTCCGCTTTACTCAGCGCTAAAATCTCGGCCTTGATCCGCTCTTCTTGCTCGGCCCGGACCATCGCTTCCTGCTCAGCTTTTGTCCTGACCGACTCCAACTCCGCCAGACGTTGCTCTGCTTCTTCGGCTTGCTGGCGAGCACGCTCGGCAGCCAGTACTCGTTCTTCTGCGGCGCGCCGACGCGCTTCCGCCAGTTGTTCTTCCTCAGCGCGGCGTTTCGCTTCAGCTTCGCTCCGTTGACGTTCACTTTCCATCTGCCGGCGTGATTCCTCTTCCGCTTTGGCGCGTTCCTCAGCTTCAACCAGCAACCGCGCTTCGGCTTCGGCATTTTGCCGCGCAGCGTCCAATTCAGAACGGCGACGCGACAACTCTGCCGCCACCTGCATTAGCGTTTCCTGTTCCAGGCGAAGACGAGCGGTCTCGTCGCGGTGACGTTCCTCCGCCTCCTGGCGCAGGCGTTCACCTTCAGTGCGGCGACGAGCCTCTAGTGCAACGCGAGCCCCGACTTCTTCCTCCGCCCGACGCTGTGCTTCCTCTGTTGCTTTGCGTTTCGCTTCCTGCTCCGCCAGCAAATTCGCTTCGACTTCAGCCTTTATGCGAACTTCCGCGACGGCGCGGGCCTGCGCTTCTTCTTCGGCACGGCGCTGAGCTTCTTCCTCAGCCCGACGGCGAATCTCTTCGTCTATGCGACGACGCATTTCCTCTTCAGCCGCGCGGCGAACTTCTTCTTCGGCGCGAACGCGAGCTTCTTCCTCCGCTCTCAGCCTGGCTTCCGCTTCTGCCTGCAAACGCGCCTGCTCTTCTGCTCGCTTGCGAGCGGCTTCGGCTTCAGCCCGCTTGCGCGCGAGTTCTTCCGCGGCCTTTCGCAGAGTCTCGGCTTCCAAACGGAACCGCACTTCTTCTTCGGCGCGCAGCAGAGCTTCTTCTGCCGCACGGTTGCGCGCGTCTTGTTCGGCTCTTACACGAGCTTCTTCCTCGGCCTCTTGCCGCGCAGCTTCTTCCGCCATTCGTTTGCGAGCTGCCTCTTCAGCGCGGATGCGCGCTTCGATTTCCATGCGGACCTGAGCTTCGCTTTCCGCTTTGAGACGAGCTTCGTCTTCGGCTCTTTGGCGAGCGGCTTCCGCCTCAATTCGCTTGCGCTCCAGGGCATCGGCTGCTCTTCGTAACGCTTCCTCCTCCTGGCGCAACTGCTCTTCAGCCGCATCGAGACTGGCTTGCTGGGAAACAAGCGGCGGCGCATTCGGGATCGTCGGCTCGGAACTGCTCAACGGCGTCCGCGGTTCAAACGAACTGAGATACTCAGCAAAGATTTCACGCTTCGGCATCAGTGTTTCTCTTGCTGCTGCCGGGGTTTCCACGCGCGGCTTCTCTGGTTCAGTTTTCACTACCGGCGTTTCGGCAACGCGCAGCGCCGGAGTTTCCGCTACCGGCGAACGTCTCGCTTCAGCGACTGCAATCGAATTGATTGCATGACGAATTACAGCCTCGGGAAGCTGCCGGCTTGTTTCGCGGAGCAGCAACTCGTTAAGCGGTGCGATGGCTGACGGATCTCCGATTTGTCCCAGCGACTCGGTAGCCGCTCGACGCACTTCCGGCGCGCCATCGTTGAGGGCGGCGATAAGGTAAACAGTAGCCTTGACGTCCTGCGCGACTCCCAACTTACGCGCGGCGGCGGCGCGTTCAGCAGGCGAGTCAGCCGTGCGCAACTGCATGGTGGCATCGTCGAAATAACCGTGGCTCATGAAGGCGCGTCGTGCCGGACCGTGCCGATCAAAATCTCGACCCGCAAGCGCGGTCAGCAGTTGCGCCGAAATAATTTGGCGCGTGCCGGAGTCTTTAGAGTCGATAACGCCGGCATCATAGTCGCTTCCGGAAAGAAGCTTGTCGACTTCAGCGTTAGCGCGCTCGAATGTCGGCGGCGTGGTTGATAAGTGCTGTTCGCGAATCAAAAAAGTTGCCTCCGGAGGGTTCGATGGTGTGCGGGCGGGAGTCCGACTTTCTGTGACCTCTGAATCGTGCTCGGCAGTCGGTGCTTTAGGGCGGCGGGTTGCTTGCTCCTTGAGATAAGCAATCAGATCAGGTTTGTTTGCGGTCAGGGCTTCGCGAAGCGCGGCGGTCAGCGTCCCTTTCGGCGCGTCTACCAGCAGGCGGTCGTTGTCGTCGCTCTTGAGCGTAAGCTTGATGCCAAGCTCCGCACAGGTCTGCATAAGTGACTCAACGGTCATAACTCAAAAACCTCACGCTCCTGCTCCTCGCTGCCGGCTTCCGAACCGGCTTTGGGCGAACTAATCGAGGGCTTCGTCAACACCCAGTCATGACTTGGAGACGAAGCGGCGGCGGCGGCGATCGGCCGCTCGCTCACGAATTCTCGTGAATGGTTGTTCGCTGCTGGCGGACCGTTCGGACCGATCGGACTCGCCTCGGGTACTTCAAACAACTCCGCGCCTGAAGTGTCACTTGATTGAACCTTAGGTTGAACCTTGGGGGCTTTCACACGTTTTGCCTTGACGACATTCTCGCGCCGGCGACGCAGGATCATTACCAGGTAAACGATCAAGCTCAACAGAATGAGCGCGCCCAGCAGTGACGCGAGACGATTTTTCGGGACCCATTGAAGCGCGTTTTTGCCTCGAGTTTTCCAGTTAAGAAAACCATACGGAGCAGCAGAACCGGAAGTGCCGGCAGAAGAATTAGAACTGACTGGAGTGGCCGTAGTTAACGCCGGGTAGCTTGAAGAAGTTGAAGGCGTAAGCACCGACGATGGAGACGAGACAGGAGCGGTAGCATTGACTGCCGGATTGCTGCCGGCCGATGGTGTGGCTCCACGCTTACTTGAATTGACACGCGGATTGACTTGCCCGAACGAACCTCGCAGCGCGCGACTGTCGTTCGTCTCACTCTCGCGATAATACGGCGTTGAGCCCGGCGGTAATGGTCCCGCCACATCGCGATTCACTCCGGCGCTTGCAGAGTTGTTGCGCAGCCTTCTGTTTGGCGCGGAAAAAATTACGTCCAGGCGATTCGAGCGCTGATCGACGTGGGCCGCCGCTCCCGGCTGCAACTTGAAAGAAATGATCACACTGTCGCCAACTTTCTGCACCTGCACGTCTTCAAACCCATCCGCGCGAAAGTGGGGCAACGGCGAAGTGAAATCGGCGAGCGGGATCTTAACGTAGAAACGATCGCCGCGCCGGAATGCTTCGTAATCGTTCAAAGCTGAGTCGGAAACAATTGTTACTCGCGCTCCTTCGGCAGTGTCTCCAAGTTGCAGCGCGGTGATGAGCTTCTGTTTTTTCAACTGCGCCGCGCCCGGCGTAAGAGCAAAAAGCATCAGGCACACCAACGACACCAACGCGGCGCCGCCACGCTTTTTGTTTTTCTGAACTACCAACTTGAGAAGCTTGATTTTCATTGGGGCAATGGAGGAGTTATCGCCAGTTGCATTATCCGATCCTCGGGGCTTGCAGTCCAGAGGATCACATTTCCAGGTCATCCACCCGCGGTTGAGCTTCCAATTCGAACGCCGGCAAGCCTTCTGTCTGAGATGTAGGCTCAAATTCAAATGCGAAACTCGCGCCGGCCTGAGTCTCGTCAGTTTCCATCGCTGCCGTTTCAAAGTGCGGCTCAGGATCAGCCTCGGATGCTTCGACAGTTTCCTGTTGTTTCTGCTTCGCCTGCTGATCCAGCTTGTACATCGCTTCGAGCAGCGCCGTCTTCACTTGTTCGGAAACTCCATCGCGAACGGCGAGTTGTCGCAGGAGTTCGAATGTTTCGGGTTGGCCGGTGGCAGCGAGCAGGTGTACCACTTTCAGCCGAACGTCCATGTTTGGGTGCGCGGCGATAGCATCCACAATCGGATCATTCATGCTTGCTTTAGCGAGCAGGCAAATTAACGTGAAGGCTTCGTACGCTTGGCGGTGGTCGCTGCTGGCAAGTCGATCGACGTTTTGCGATACGATGCCCGCCTGGATGCATGCCCCGGCGACTTCGCGGATGGTCTCTTCATCACTGTTTTCAATAACGCGAACGTAAGCGTCAGCGCGATCGAAACTCAGACGGTTTAAAGCGCGCGCCGCGGCTGCTCTGACTTCACGCGTGTCATCAGCGAGGGCAATCAGAATAGCCGGGAAAACTGATTCGTGGTCTATCGCGCCCAAACTGGCAATCGCCAGTGCACGAATGTTTGGCTCCGAATCACGCCGGGCAGCAAACTCAATCGCCTTCACGGAACTCTGAACTCGAAATTGAGCCAGCGTCTTCAACGCTTCCGAGTGTTGCTGAACGTCGTCGCTCTCCAATAACGTCAGCGCCTGCGCCAGTTGTTCGTCATCAGAATCTTCCGGCAATTCTTCCACCGAGGAAGCCGGCTCGAGATGGGTAATCTGTTCAATGATGCTCACATCGTGACCCATTCCGAGTTGCGCTGGTTCGGGGAGCACCGCATCGAAGAAGTCCAATCCTTCGACCGAGCAAGCGCTCAGCGTACGGCTCAACAAGGCGCTGGGAACATCCGGATGCGTTCTCGCGATGTCCAGCAACGCGCCGATGGCCGACGGAAGTTTCAACTCGCCAATGCTCACTACAGCCTGATTGCGAACGATCGATTCCGAGTCGTAAAGGCTCTCGAGCAGAAACGGCAAAGCTGCTTCGGATTTGATCTCGCCGAGAGAACGCGCGGCCGAAGTGCGCTCAAAAGCATCCGGTGAAAGCAACAGTGCGGCACATTGGCGCGCCACGAATCCATATTCTTCCAGCGATTCACGCGCCCGGCGGCGAGCACTCTCATCCAGGTCTGTCGCATTGACGCCTTTGATTAGTGAGGTTTCGATCGCGCGCCGGTCGTCAATTGCGCGAGACGCGAGCACGTCCATTCGGTGGGGCTGGCCGAGTAGTAGTTTCCCAACTTCCTGATCTATGCGATAGGCGCCGTATAGAGAAGTCGGACCCGCGACCGGCATGCGAACGAGCGAATTGCGCGCCGATCCGTTTGGCGAACCAGATGCGGAAGACCGCGCCAAACTCGAGTTAACGTCTCCTGAGCGATCACCTCTTACTTGCAGACTTGTTCCTGTTCCCTTGGCCACTTCGTCGTCAACCCATTCGCCCTCTTCGGACAATGCAGGCTCGGCAGCGTGTGTTGCCGCCTGGCGCGAGCGAAGCTTTCGCGAGACCAGCAAACCAAACAAACCAACCGCCATTACCACGAAAACGCTTGTGCCGGAGAAGATAGAAGCAACCAGCCCCTCGTCCTCAACCTCCACACTTACCTGAGATTCGGCGGGAGCAAACGGAGCGCTCTTCTGCGGGAGTTGTGCCGACGGAAGTTGTGACTCTGGCCCCATCGAAGGGCTCCAGGTGCCGGCGGTGTGCGCGGTTTCTCCAGATGAAGTGCGCGTGCCGGGGGCCAGGTCCTCAACCGGTGTGGAAAACTTCAGGGGCGCGTTGTCACGGCGCCATTGGCTGGCTTGTTGAGCATCTTCGAAAAGTTGTCGCTCCGCAGCGTTTGTTTCGGTCCGTGACTCCGCCTCGGCGCGCGCCTCTAGTTTTTTGTCAACCAGAAGACTGATCTCATTGCCTGCGGACTGCACACTCACCTTTGAACCAGGTTTCGTTTGCAACAACACTTCCAGCGAGGTTCCCACTCGGCGAACCTTTACTCCTCGCACTGCTTTTAGCGAATCGGCGGAGACTGTGTTGGGAAGCACCAGATGGTAGCCTTCGCTGTCCTGCCAATTCTGGGCGCGGCTCAGGGGAGCGTCGGCCGTGATCCACACCACCGTTCCACCCGCAGACGGTTGGGCCGCGACGTCCCAGACCTTTCTCGAGGCGTCGGGCGTCTGGGCCTTGCCGACCAAATGAGAAACGACGCCGAGCACCGTCAACGTCAAGATCAGAAAGGCGACAACTCTGACAGCAGCCGAACGCGAGTCAGGTCTTTGGACCAGACTAGAAGTTGTAAATCGTCTTATATGGAAAACATTCTTCATGATGTGAAGGTGTGCCGGGAAGCTTTAGGCTTTGGTTGGGCCCTGGCCGGCTGGAAGGAAAATCCAATTGCAGTTTTGTGGACTGAACCGCAGTTGGTGTTGGGCGAGACGACGAACCCGAAGTTATTGTTCGTCGCTAAACTTATAGCCGATTCCCCAAACGGTTAGCACCATCTGAGGATTTTCCGGGTTCTCTTCGATCTTGGCTCGCAACCGGTTGATGTGTGAATCAATAGTCCGATCGTAGCCTTCATAAGAGTAGTCCCAGATTTTTTCAAGCAGGTATTTGCGGGGGAAGACCCTACCCGGGTTCGCGGCGAAGAGGCGCAGGAGGTCAAACTCTTTTGGAGTCAAATCCACCTGACGTTCTCCAATAGTCACTTCTCGTCTGGCCGGATCGATGCGAAGTCTACCGCGAATAATGGGAACTTCATCTTTCGCGCCGTCGATGCTTGCAGGAGCCTGACTCCGACGGAGTACAGACTTGATCCGGGCTTCAAGTTCGCGCAGGCTGAAGGGCTTGGTGATGTAATCATCCGCGCCCATCTCCAGGCCAAGCACTTTGTCAACGACATCGTCCTTTGCCGTGAGCATGAGAATCGGCAGGTGACCCGCTTTTTCGCGCAGCTCTCGACAGACCGCCAAACCGTCCATCTTTGGCAGCATCAGATCCAGAACGACAGCGTCTGGAGGATCATCCAGAGCTGTCTTCACACCCATCAAACCATCTTCCACGGTTTTCACGTTATAACCTGCGCGAGAAAAATACTCGCTGATAGCGCTCGAAATGTTTTCGTCGTCTTCAACGACAAGCAGTGAAATCTTGCGCTCGGTCGGTTCAGCCGGTTGATTATTGTCCCTGGAAGTTTTCTGTTTGTCAGCAGCTGTTGTTGTCATCAGAATGACTCGTTAGAACTGACAAGCAGGTGATTAAGGAGGTAAGGCGTCATGGGGTATGACGCCACTCGGGCGGAAGAATAGTACAGGACAAGCTTTCCAAACTCAAGCCCTAAGTTTTGCTGGCTCAACGCCAAAACCGCGAAAGCCCTGAAAAATGGAGCTACCAGAAGGCAATTCCAGAACTTCTCGGCAGCTGCCAGGGCCCTTGCACCCCAAAAATTTGCCGGCTCAAAACTCCCCCACTGCTGCCCTCCGATAAATGTTTGCCTTCAGGACACTCATAAGAGCCTCCCAATCGGGACGGCCACGCGCCGAGTTAGGGATGCGAGACGCCGGAACTGCCCGCCCCCGCCACAACCTTTCGTAGTTGTTCCTGATACTGAATGAGTTGCTGTCTCAGTCGCGACCCTAGCGATTCGTCGCGACTTATTTGCTCCAAAACCGCCAAGCCTCGCGGATCGCCCAAGCTAACGAGCGCTTCTCCAGCGGCTGTCGCGAGATTCAAATCGCCATTCGCAAACGCTTTTGTCGCCGCGTCGCCAATCAGGCTAAACGCTCTGGGATCATCGCCGCCAATTCTGCCCAGCAGGCGCAGCGCTGCTGCTCTTACCGGAGCTGGATTCCCTTTCTCGGCAAATCGGAAAGCGACGTCCAGGGCGCGCTTGTCCTGCAACTCCGCGAGGCCGGACAATGCCGAGACCTTTATGTTTTCTCGCCACGAGGGAACATTGAGGAGTTTCGACAGGGCCTCGTAGGCGCCGGGGCTGCGCGTTTCGCCAAGGGCCAACGCGGCGGCTTTGATGACCGCATAACTCTGGTCGTTCAAGAACTTTTCATACAAACTCGCGAGCGAAGGGTCTTTTGAAACTGCCAGTGAAGTCACTGCACGCGCGCGCACGCGAGCATTCGGATCTTTGGTCGCCGCAACCAGCGCGGTGCGAGCACGCGGATCTTTTACGTTCGCGAGAGCCGTTGCCGCGTCAAGCCGCACTCCCCAAAACTTGTCACGCGTTACAGCGTTTGCGAGTTCCGCTGCGATTTGTTGCTTTTCAGCTTCCGCGGTGGTCGCCCCAGTGACGCGGTTGGCAAGTTGGCCCAGAGCCCAGATTCGTCCCAGCACGTCTTCGTCTCGTTTCAACTGATAAGCCAGATCGTCTGTCGTCTTGTCGAACTGCACTTCTTTGATCAACGTGCCGTGGTAATCGAAGTTGACGAGTAATGGTTTTGAGTCAACTGCCAGCGTAAAGCTTTGTTCCTTCCTGGGCAGAATCTGAACTCGCTCCAGCCGCGTTCCCGATGCCGTCCCAATCTCTATCTCCACCGGCGTCTGAAAGAGAGCGACTTGGGGAAACTGCGAAGTCGCATCGATGGTCTGAAGTTGTTCGACGGTGAGTTTTAGCGCCTTCGTCGCTGGTTCATAGTTTTGCGTCACGCGAAAAATTGGATGACCCATCTTGTAGAGCCACTCGTCGAAAAACCAATCCATTGCCTGTCCGGTCGATTCTTCAATCGCGATGCGGAACTGTTCCGTCTCAACCGGCTGGTTTGCATACTTGCGCAGATAGTAGTTGATTGCTCGCCACCAATTTTCTTCGCTGAGCGTTTGCCGCAGCATGTGGAGGACCGCGCCGCCGCGCGGGTAGGCATAGGTGTCGAAAACAGCATCCGGGTTCGCATAGTTCTTCGTCACGATCGGATGACGGTTACCCTGCTTCCAGGCGTTGAGGTAAGCATCCTGATTTGCCTTGACATCGGAATAGAAGAAATCATCACTGCCTAACTTATGCTCGTCCCACATGGCCTGGAAGTAAGTGGCAAAGCTCTCGTTCAGCCAGATGTCAGACCAGTCGCGGCAAGTCACATAATCTCCAAACCACTGGTGCGCAAGTTCGTGTGACTGTAGCCCGTCAGTGTTTGAGTCGAGTTCAGTGCGGGCGTCATGGATCATGTTGTCCGTTTGCGTGGTGGCGCTTATGTTTTCCATGCCGCCGCCAAAATCGCGCACGGTTGTTTGCGCATATTTTGCGTAGGGATACTTCAAACCCGTCTTCTCCGAAAAAAACTTCACCATCTCCGGCAAGCGCGCGGCAGTTACTTTGCCTTCCTTAACCTCATTGGGATAGACATTTGTGATTATGGGAATCCCCTGATACTCGACGACGATCGGGGTGAATTCGCCGACAATAATCGAAGTCAGGTAGCTGGCGTGCGGCTGATCTATCTTCCAGTGAAAGGTGCGTGTCCCATCGTTGTTGTCTTTGGTGTCAAGCAGCTTTCCGTTCGAAACAACCGTCAGCGGTTTCTCGACAGTGGCTGTGAGTTCGGAAGTGAAGAAATCATTCGGATGGTCATAAACAGGAAACCAATAGTGGTTATATTCACTCTCGCCCTGCGACCAGATTTGCTTAGGCCGCGTGGGATCATCAGGCGACGGCTTGATGAATCTGAGCGCTGCCCCAACCAGGCCCGGAAGCCTATTTTGCGGGCCGTTGGTGTGATATTCGGTCACAATCGTTAGTTCGTCGGCAGGCTGAAAGGCGCGACCGAGCGCAATCCGCAGCTTTTGCCTGGCCGGATCCAACCCAAATTGAAGTGGCCCGCCATTGACCAGCTTCACCGATGTGATTGTCATGTCCGCGGCATCCAGCTCGATACTTTTCAGATTCACAACCAGCGGTTTGAAGATCATCGTCTCAACGCCTATTAACTGTTCATGTTCCCAATCAAGACGAAGATCGAGCGCGACGTGACGAGTATCGAAGTCATGGTCGGGAATGTATCTGGTTGGCGGGAAAGTGCGTGACGTGCTCTGCGTCTGAAAAGTCTCGCTAAAATCCGGAGTACGCGAAAACGAAGTCTGCGCCAGGACGATTAATGCGATTAGCGAGAGCACTAAAACCTCTCGGCGAATAACCCTATGATTCATATATGTTGACTGCTCCTCAGGAAAAAGTATAAAGACCCTGACCCTACTTGGGGGACAATCGTCGCCGTTCAGTTCATCGATTCACGTTCTGGATTTTGGGTGCTGACCATTGTTACACGGAAGGCAGTCTGGCTGAAAGTGAACAGTGGACGATGTCGATGGCGCTTTACGAAACGTCAACTTATAGTTGGCGCATGTCTAAGTCATGAAGTTAAAACTATCGCTTTCTTGACAAAGCGTTTTTCCGCGAGCAAAATCTCGCTCGCCGCTTAACAAATAATCTGTTTCAAATTTCGCAATGGGTTCAGATGTAAGTGAAGACTACGATATGAATGCCGCCGCTCTCTCACAGACCACGCTCCCTGATTTGCAGTTAGTGAAACGCGGAAAAGTCCGCGACGTCTACGCGGTCGATGACGAACGCCTTTTGATCGTCGCCACCGATCGCATTTCCGCCTTCGATTGCATCCTGCCGACGGCAATCGCGCGCAAAGGCGAAGTGTTAACCTCTCTTTCCAGCTTCTGGTTTGAAAAACTCGCCCACATCGTCCCGAACCATCTGATTACAATCGACCCGGCAGACATGCCGGAAACGGTTCAGCGGACGCCGGATCTCAAGGGTCGATCGATGCTCGTGCGCAAAACGAATGTTTTCCCGGTGGAATGTGTTGTCAGGGGCTATCTCGCTGGCTCAGGCTGGAAGGACTACCTGCGCAGCGGCGAAGTTTGCGGCCATAAGCTTCCGGCAGATCTGCTTGAATCGGCCGAACTTCAAGAGCCGATCTTTACTCCGTCAACAAAGGCAGAAGAGGGCCACGATGAAAACATAAGCGAAGAACAAGTGTGCGAGTTGCTGGGCGCCGAGACTACGAACTACCTGCGCGAAACTTCGCTGCGTCTTTACAATGAGGCGCGCAGCTATGCTCGCAAACGCGGAATAATAATCGCCGACACGAAGTTTGAATTTGGACATGATCAAAACGGCGAAATAATTCTGATTGACGAAGCTTTGACGCCCGATTCTTCGCGGTTCTGGCCTGCGGAAACCTACAGCCCGGGTAAATCACAACCGTCCTTTGACAAGCAGTTTGTTCGTGATTATTTGGAGACGCTCACGTGGGACAAGCGGCCTCCTGCTCCGCCGCTGCCTCCTGAAGTGGCTTCAGCTACGACGGCTCGCTACCTGGAAGCCTTCCGGCTGCTGACCGGCGATCCACTTTGAGGCTTTGATGCTCAATTCATTCTCCATTGGGAATCCCTAGAAATGCGCGCTCGACTTGAGGCCCTAATCGACGAAATGCTGGATGGCAATATTCTGCTTAGCGAAGCAGTCAGCGAATTCGAAAAGCTTTATATCAAGAAGGCTCTGGCGCGAAACCGTCAAAATCTCTCAAAAACTGCCAAGGCGCTGGGCATCCACCGAAACACAATTTCAAAACGTGTTGCCGACTACCAGAAAGTAAGTCGCCCTCTCGCGCGCGCCGCAAAGGGTGGGACCCGCTAGCATCTCGCATTTCTTTTGTCTCACGTTTTCAGCCTTTTTTCTACCTGATGTTGACAATCACCCTGCGGCGAATTACTCTTAGCACTCATCCACATAGAGTGCTAAACCCGAGGAGTGTTAGCGGAAGTCCTAATCCAAAATACGTAAATCTACAAGGGAAACTGAAAGGAGAGCTCCAAAGCATGGCAACAAATATTACACCTCTTCATGACCGCGTCATCGTGCGTCGGGTCGAGGAGGGAGAGCAGGTTCGTGGGGGGATAATCATTCCCGACACAGCCAAGGAGAAGCCGCAGGAAGGCCAGGTCGTGGCGGCCGGCAAGGGCAAATACAAGGAAGACGGCACGCGACAGCCGCTCGATGTCAAACCGGGCGACCGGGTGCTGTTTGGCAAGTACAGTGGTTCTGAAATCGTAATTGACGGCGAAGAGCTGTTGATTATGCGCGAAGATGAAATCCTCGGCATCATCGAACGCGCCGGCGCGGCCACAAGCAGCAGCAAGAAGGGCGGCAAGTAGTCCCGATAGCCTATCGGGACTCGGCCGCTTCTTTGTTTCTAAATCACTTTCTACATTTCAGCAGGAGAGAAGACAGAAATGGCAAAGCAAGTAGTTCATGGCGAGGAGTCACGCGCGGCGATTTTGCGCGGAATCAATCAACTCGCCGACGCAGTGAAGATCACGCTGGGTCCGAAAGGGCGCAACGTGGTAATCGATAAGAAATTTGGTTCACCCACAATCACCAAGGACGGAGTTACGGTCGCCAAGGAGATCGAACTCAAGGATACTTTGGAGAACATGGGCGCGCAGATGGTCCGGGAAGTCGCCTCGAAAACTTCCGACGTAGCCGGCGACGGCACGACGACCGCGACGGTGCTCGCCCAGGCGATTTTCCGCGAGGGTGTGAAAACCGTTGCCGCCGGCGCCAATCCAATGGCGCTCAAGCGCGGCATCGACAAGGCCGTCGTGCGCGCGACGGAAGAGATCAAGCGGATGAAGAAGGATGTCAAGGGCGACATGATCGCGCAGGTCGGAACGATCTCGGCAAATGGTGATTCGACGATCGGAAACATCATCGCCGAAGCAATGAATAAAGTCGGCAAGGACGGTGTCATCACGGTCGAAGAGTCGAAGACAATGGAGACCTCGCTGGAAGTGGTCGAAGGAATGCAATTTGATCGCGGCTATCTTTCGCCCTACTTCGTAACCGATCCCGAGCGCATGGAAGTGACGCTCGAGAATCCGTTGATTCTTATTCACGAGAAAAAGATCAGCTCAATGAAAGACCTGCTGCCGCTACTTGAGCAAATCGCCAAGATGGGCAAGCCGATGCTGATCATCGCCGAGGACGTCGAAGGCGAAGCGCTCGCGACGCTGGTGGTTAACAAGCTTCGCGGCACTTTGAACATCGCGGCCGTGAAGGCGCCTGGTTTCGGTGATCGCCGCAAGGCGATGCTCGAAGACATTGCCATTCTGACCGGCGGCAAGGTGATCAGCGAGGATTTGGGTATCAAGCTGGAGAACGTGAAGCTTGAGGACCTGGGTCGCGCCAAGAAAATCACCATCGACAAGGACAACACAACAATTGTTGAAGGCGCCGGCAAGCACGCCGACATTGAAGGTCGCGTGAAGGCCCTGCGCGTTCAGATTGACGATACCAGCTCTGACTATGATCGCGAGAAACTCCAGGAGCGTCTCGCGAAACTCGTCGGCGGTGTAGCGGTGATCAAAGTCGGCGCGGCCACCGAGACCGAAATGAAAGAGAAGAAAGCGCGTGTTGAGGATGCAATGCATGCAACTCGTGCGGCCGTTGAGGAAGGCATTGTGCCCGGAGGCGGCGTCACGCTGGTGCGGGCGGCTAAGGCCCTTGAGAGGTTCCAGATCAACAAGGAAGGCGAAGGTGATCCCGACGAGCAGATCGGCGTCAACATTGTCCGACGCGCACTAGAGGAGCCGCTGCGTCAGATCGTTCAAAACGCCGGCAAAGAAGGCGCCGTCGTTGTCGAGCGCGTTCGTTCTGAAAAGAACGACAGCTTCGGCTTCAACGCGCAGACTGAAGTTTACGAGGACCTCGTCAAAGCGGGTGTTATCGATCCGGCAATGGTGACGCGCATTGCGCTGCAGAATGCCGCGTCAATCGCAGGGCTAATGCTGACCACCGAAGCAATGGTCGCGGAAGTTCCTGAGGACGACAAGGGCAGTCCGGCTATGCCGGGCGGCATGGGCGGCATGAGCGGAATGGGGATGTAGTTCGAGTTCCATTCGCTCGGCATTAACCAAGCGGCTTCGTTCCCATTGGACGAAGCCGCTTTTTTACCGGCAGATTCCTAACCGCCAAGACGCCAAGATCGCCAAGATCGCCAAGCGAATTAATCAAAGAACTCAAGTCAACAACAGATGTGTGGAAGGCAATTCTACTGCCTTAGCATATTTCACTTGGCGATCTTGGCGCCTTGGCGGTTAGGAATCCTTTTGTTGTTCCCAGGAAAGCGCGACTCAATGACCCCATCGCAATCGGTGCCGTGTTTGAGCGAGAGTTGTGGGTAGGTTGCTAATTCGGTCCTTAGTCGCTTGATGGCGAGTTTGCTTTCGATGTCTCGAATGGACTGCTCTGTGCCTTCTATTTCCATGAACAAACCAAATGGCAGCTCGTCAATCACGATTTCCGTTTTCCCCAGCCGCCACGTCTCGCGCCGCTTCTCATAAACCAACGCCGGCGAAAACCCCAGGGCCGCCAGAATTACCTCCATCGTCTCGGGATCGCCGACGCGCGTTTCATCCTCGCGGTGGTGCTTGATGCCGTCGCGCGTGGGAAATCTTTCCTTGTAGGTGAGAATGCCGCGTTTGCCGATGCGCCTCAGACGCAAAATAGAATGCCCGAGGTCGAGAGTATCGCCGGCGTAAAGCGTGTTCACTTCAAACTCATTGCCTTTTCGTTTAGCGCCAATTCTGGGCAAACGCTGCAACACCTCTTCGCGTTGCTTCTTCGTCAGCCGATACTTCTTTTCGATCTCGATAGGCATAAACACTCAGCGCGTCTTAGCCAGGATTGCTCAGGCTCATGCAGCAAAGGTCTGCGTTAGAAAAAGGAAGCGCTCGTGACAGTATACTCGGACTCCACGTTCACGCGCGCAAACAAGCGATTAGTCATTGACAGGCAAAGATGGCGAGCTGGATTCGGTAGAACTGCGACACGAGCGGGGTGACATTAGCTATTTCTTATTCACCGCGCTTAAGCCGGTTGAATCAGCGGTCTGTTGGTCTATTCGCGGGAATGGAGGCAGGCTTTGAACGACCTAAGCTGTCGCCAGCTCCAGGCGGGGTGTCTCTTTCTCCAGGTAGCGGACAAATCTGTTCTCTTCATCAACTAGTATTACTTTAGGTATGATAGGGCTCTCGCTCAACTCGAATCCCATGATGATGATTTCCTCACCCGCCGTGACCAAATGTGCCGCTGCCCCGTTCATGCAAATCGTGCCGGAGCCGCGTTCGCCGAGGATGACATAGGTCTCCAATCTTGCGCCCGAGCTATTGCTGGTAATCAACACTCGTTCGCCTTCTATAAACCCGGCGCGCTCCGCCAGGTCTTCATCAATCGTGATACTGCCGACGTATTTAAGATTCGCTTCAGTTACCGTAGCCTTGTGTATCTTTGATCTCAGGACCCATCTCATGGTTGGTGCGTCATCCTCGGTGTTTCTGTTGGTCTTTGGCTATTCCTGCAAGAGTGATATGCCGTTTCGTTCGGTATCGAGACAGAGCGGGCTCCCGGCGTAAGCAGTCCACGCCTTTAGTCGATATACTTCTATTGACTCGAAATTCGTAAAAACGGTCGGAATAAAAGAGATAAACAGCGGACCGCAGGAACACGCCAGCAAGAGGTTAAAGGCGATCGGGTTACAGAACAGACTCCAGCCACTTGTTCCTCACGCCTGTCTGACCCAGCGCATCACTTCCGGAATCGTAGCCTTCTTGCCGTACATCAACATGCCGATGCGGTAGATTCTCGACGCCAGCCAGAGCAAGAGGACAACTGTTCCAAATCCGATTACGAGCGAGAGGGCTATCTGCCAGAAGGGCGGCGTCTGGGAGATGATCCGCACCAGCATCGTGATAGGCGCGAAGAACGGAACCATCGACACCCAAACAGCGAACGACGAGTTTGGCGCGCGAATGACCGGAAACGCCATGTAGAGGCCGGCCATTAACATGAAGACAACCGGCATCGCCATCTGCCCGCCCTCTTGTGTCGTGGTCACCATCGAGCCGACGAGCACGTAGACGGTCGCATAGATGAAGTACCCGAGCACAAAGAACAGAAAAAAGTAGACAAAGAAAAACGGCGGGAGGTGCGGCAGGTTAATGTCCTTAAAGCCCCGCGCCGCCATCGCCGGCACGACGTAGAGCGCGACTGCTCCAAACGCAACTGCCCAAATCAGTAGTTGTGTAAGTGCCATCAGCGAAACGCCAATCAGTTTGCCAAACATGATCTGAAAAGGCCGCACTGACGAAAAAAGAATCTCCGCGATACGCGTCTCCTTCTCCTCGATGATCGCGCCCAGCACCACTTGACCGTAAAGCAGAACTGAGATGTAAATCAGAAAAGCGACTATGAAGACCATGGCAAAGCCAGCCCCTGAATCTTCCGCTCCTTCCTCGCCTTTTTCGTTAACGGGATAAGTGGCCACTCCAACCGACTTCGACAGCGTGTCCACGTCCTGATCCTTGACGCCCTGCTGTATCAGTCGCTGTCTGCGAACGGCGCTGTTGAGCCGGTCCTTGATCTGTTCGCTTGTTATAACGTCGCCAACATTGCGCCCGTAATACGATGGCTTGCTTTCGCTGTTGCTGAGAATGTCAGGAGGAATAACCAGATAACCATCCAGCTCATCCCGGCCGATGCGCGCATTCAGTTCACGCTTGATCTCATCAAGCGCTCGACCGTTTGGCTTGACCTGCTCGACACGGAAACTGCCCGTCATGGACTTTCCGGCTTTCTCCATTCGCTGCACGGAATTCGAATTCGCCGTCTCCGCTATACTCGGCTGCTGGTTATCCTGATCTTCGCGTTCGCGATTTAGTAACGAGTTACGGATCGAATCGTAGAGCTTCGTGCCTTCAGTCTGATCCACGATGGCGATGCGCGTGTCTCCGGTTTTCATGCTAAAGAGCAGTCCGGGCACAATCGTGAACACCACCAGCATCAGCGGTCCGAGTACGGTCATGACGACGAAAAACTTGGTGCGCACGCGTTGCAGGTATTCGCGTCTAATCACCGCCAACAATTTGTTCATACGTTCTCCGTAACTTTTTCGATGAAGATGTCGTGCAGGCTCGGTTCAATCATCTCAAACCTCTCGATGGTAGCTCCCGCGGCGATCAAGTGCTTCAATAGTTCCTGCGACGTTGCCCCCGCGGCGAGCAGCACCTCGATACCGTCGCTATCCCGCTGCGCCTTGCTGATCAGCGATCGATCTTCCAGGACGGATTCGCCGCCCTGCAAACGCAAAGCCACGGCGTTGCGACTGAACGCTCGCTTCACTTCCCGGATACTGCCCTGCAAAACTTTTCGCGAACGATTGATCAGACAGATGTCGTCGCAGATCTTTTCCGCGACCTCCATTTGATGCGTCGAGAAAATGATGGTCTTGCCGGCGACTTTGAGTTCCAGGATAATCTCTTTCAAGACTTCGACGTTGACCGGATCCAAACCGGAAAAAGGTTCATCGAGGATCAGCAACTCCGGTTCGTGGGTGATCGCAGTTATGAACTGAACCTTCTGTTGCATGCCTTTCGAAAGCTCGCTCGCCTTCTTGTTTTTCCATTCCGTCAACTTCAAGCGCGCCAGCCAGTGGTCCACACGTTTTGCTGCTTCCTTAGCGGGAACGTTCTTCAGGGCCGCGAAAAACTTGAGTTGGTCGCCGACCTTCATCTTCTTGTAGAGTCCGCGCTCTTCCGGAAGATAACCAATCCGGTCCTGTAGTTCCGGAGTGATCTGGCTGCCAAACACTTCTATCCGGCCGGAGTCAGGCGCAGTAATATTGACTATCATCCTGATGGTCGTAGTCTTGCCCGCGCCGTTGGGACCGAGTAGTCCGAAGACTCGGCCAGGATAGACAGCGAGACTCAGGTCGCTGACAGCGGTAAACTCGCCAAAACTCTTTGTGATGTGGTCTATCGAGACAGTGGGAAGATTGTTCGTCATTAACGGGGCTTGTCCTTGGCCTCAGGTTCCGCCAGCTTGGGACGCCGACGAGGTGATTCTTTAAGTCTGGCGGCGTCTAATACGCGTAAACGGCGATCAAAGTTTTCTGGTTGCGCAGCGAGTCGAGTCTGATACATAGTTAGCGCGACAGCCACAAGCCCGGTTCGTTATAGATGAGAGTTCCGCTTTCTCTGGCTGCTCCATCGCAAGCTCTCCCCAGGAACTTGCCGGCTTTTCGATCGGCGGAAAATATGGCCCCATCGTCCGCAATAAGCAAGATGGCGAAGCTGGCTGCGTTGATCTGTCTGACAGGTTCTCTGCTCGTCTTTTCGCAGCGAAGCCGTGCCCAAACGGCGCCCGAAGGGAGAAGCACGGGCAACCAGGATCAGACTGACGTCCTGCGTGTCTACGCTGAGCTGGTGCAGACGGACGTCATGGTTTTTGATCGGCAGGGCAACTTCGTAAATGGTCTGAAGCGCGAAGACTTCGAACTTAAGATCGACGGTAAGCCAAAGCCGGTAGAGTTTTTTGAGAAGGTCACCGCCGGCAGTGTCAATGAAGAATCTCAAATCGCGGCGGCCCGCGGGTCTGCAACTCGTACCAGCAGTAATCGGTCCGTTGGTCCAGTGCCACTGGATCGCGGCCGGCCGATCTTTTTCTATGTTGACGATTTGCATTTGGACTTGCCCAGCCTGGCAGCAACGCGAAAACTGATCGCTCGCTTCATCGATCGGGAGATGGGCCAGAACGACGAAGCCGCGATCACCTCTGCGAATGGCCAAATCGGTTTTCTCCAACAGCTCACGGATAACAAAGCAGTACTTCGCGCTGCGCTCGAGCGCCTCAAGCTTCGCCCTTATTCGGTTCGCGATTTTGAACGACCGGCGATGACGGAGTATCAAGCACTCGTGATCACTCATGGCGACCAGGACACCACCTCGTATTTTGTCGATGAAACGCTCCGACAAAATCCCGGTATGACGCCCGAGTCGGCTGAAGCGCAGGTCGCTATGCGCGCCCGGCAACTGGTGCAGCAGGGCGGGTATATTACCGCCAGCACGCTCTCGGGACTCGAGGGCCTGGTACGATCGGCTAATAAGCTGCCGGGCCGTAAACTCGTCTTCTTCGTCTCCGGCGGCTTTTTGCTGGACGATCTAAACTCAGACTCACAATACCGACTCCGACGAATTATTAGCGCGGCGGCCCGCAGCGGCATCGTGATCTACTCCCTGGATGCGCGAGGCCTCGTCGCGAGTCTGACCGACGCGAGCAGCGAGTCTCACCCCGATCCGAGTGGCCGACTCTCGCGCGCCGGAATGGGCGAGCTGTCGGCAACTCAAGACGCGATGAACGCGCTGGCAAGCGACACCGGAGGAAGGGCCACCTTCAACACCAACGCACTCGAGCCGGGTTTGACTCGCGCCTTGAAAGAGACTTCTGTCTACTACCTGCTCGCCTGGAAACCGGAGCAGACCCAGAACACAAGTAAGTTTCGCCGTATCGAGGTAAAGCTTGTTGGCAAACCGAATCTGACTGTGCAGGTGAGGCGTGGCTTTTTTGACCGCGAGCCCGAGCCACCCATCGCAAAGAACTCCAGGCCGAAGGCAACAAAAGAAACGAATAAAGAGGCGGTCAAATCGCCTGAAGCCGAACTGCGAAAAGTGATGCTCACTCCCTACCCCGTCCGCGATATTCCGGTTTCGCTGAGCCTTAGTTATATCAACACTCAGGCGCGGGGATCGATGCTTACAACGGCGATGGAAGTGCCCAACGAATTCTTTTCGTTCCTGCCGGCAGATGGGAAGCAAACCGCGATCGTCACGGTGGCAGGAACAGTATTCGACGACCACGGCAACGCCGGCGCAGCTTTTAATAACCGCATCACGATCGAGACGCCGACGGTTGAAGCAGCCAGAGGACCGGGGGAACTAACCTATGGCTACCCGGTCTATCTTGGACCCGGACTCTATCAGGTGCGCGTCGGAGTGCGCGATGAGCACACCGGCCGCGCGGGCACCGCACACGGCTGGATCGAAGTTCCCAATCTGGCTTCGGGCCAGTTGGCGCTGAGTAGTCTGCTGATGGGAGTGCGCGCACAGCCTGCGATCAGCAACGCCTCCGTGTCTAATGATGAACTTCCCAACCCGGTTGAGTTGAGCATCAGCCACAACTTCACACCGAATGGATACCTGCGGTTCCTGGTGTTCGTCTACAACGCCGCGCTCGCGCCGGCTGATTCGAAACCCGACGTCGCAGTTCAGGTTCAGGTAGTTCGCGACGGTCAACCCGTTGTCACAACCGTACAAAAAAGAATCTCCAACGAAGACATACCCGACCTCAATCGATTACCTTACGCCGCCGAGATCTCGTTAGGTGGGTTGCCGGCCGGGCAATATGTTTTGCAGGTTACCGTGGTGGACCGTGTCGCAAAACGCAGCGCTTCACAACAAACGCATTTCGAAATTCAATAACAGACTCCATCCAATTTGATCGCGCCCTGGAAACCAACCAAGGAACAGTTAATCGCAGCCGAAGGCAAAACTGTCCCGGACGTAATCGCGCCGCGTCTGCGCGTTCTTTTCTGCGGCATCAATCCCGGACTCTACACGGCTGCTGTCGGCCATCATTTCGCGCGTCCGGGCAACCGCTTCTGGCCCGCACTCTACGCCGCCGGCTTCACCGGTGGCCTGCTCTCGCCTTTCGCTGAACGCGAACTGCTGCGTAGCGGTTATGGAATAACGAACGTAGTCATGCGCGCCACGGCCAGCGCGGATCAACTGACTCGCGAAGAGTTGCGCGCGGGCGGCAAACGTTTGGCCGCGAAGGTGCGTCGCTACAAGCCAGCGTTCCTTGCCGTGCTTGGACTCGGCGCCTATCGTACGGCGTGGGAACGACCGCAAGCCGTCGTCGGCCGTCAGGAAAAAACGATTGGCGAAACAGTAGTCTGGGTTTTGCCCAATCCCAGCGGCTTGAACGCGCACTATCAGGCGAAGGATCTGGCACAGATATTTAGTCAACTCAAAAGTGCAGTCGAAAGCTAATGTCGTTTAGTCACTAGGCCAAACTGTGAGTGAGGCCGCCTTAGGTCTAAAACGCAAAGCTCCGCGACTCATCCGATCCCATTCCGAACGCAAAAATGCCGCGACGTTCATCGCGGCATCTAAGGTTAAGGTTGTATCGAGCGATTATTTAAGGACGGCCAAAAATTCCACCAAGGATACTACCCGCGCTGTTACGTCGGCGGTAACCGCCGTTTCCGTAACCGGCGTACTGCCGATAGCCCTGGTCATAACCCTGAACGAAACCCTCTCGAAAAGCCTGCGATGAGGCGTTTCGATAGTAATGCGATCGCTCGGGGCTATAGTTCTGGCCACGTTGGGCATCGCTCGCGCCCGTGTTCAAGCCAGCCTGGTAACCACGGTTTACCTCGATCTGATAGCCGTTGTTGTAACCACCGTAGCCGCCGTTATTGCCATAGCCTCTGTTGCGGCGGTAGTTGCCATTGTTTCCGTAACGGCCATCGCGACGGTCACGATCACGGTCACGGTCACGGTTCCAATCCCGATTGCGCCGCCAGTCCTGATTCTGGGCTCGGTCATTGTCGCGATTATCGCGGTCCCGATGTCGTCTCCAGTCCTGGTTCTGGGCTTGGTCATTGTCGCGATTATCGCGATCCCGATGCCGTCTCCAGTCCTGGTTCTGATCCTGGTTGTTGTCCTGGTTGTTATCGCGATTGCGATCGCGACGTTGGTATTGACCATCATTCCGATCCTGCGCGTGAGCCGTGGCGCTGATGGCCGCAGAAATGCCGAAAACAAAAGCGAGAGTCAAAAGAGCTCCGCCTATCCGTTTTCCAAAATTCTTCATGTCTAAGTATAGTCCCCCTTTTCCAAGCGATAGACGGCAAGCTCTGTGCCGATCGAACGTTTGACATATACGCGTTGAATCTTCGTCATTAGTTTGAGATTGGACTGGTCGCATCGCTCCCATTTCGTGCAGAGCTGGCCGCATATGACGCAAAACTATCAGGCGTCACCTTCGTCAGCCCAAGATTCACGTGTTGTAGTTTCGCAAGTGAGGCTACCTCCTTATCAAGCTCCGGAGTTGCGCTGCCATGTTTGCGTTCAGAGGTTTGAGAAGGTTGTATTCCTGTTCGGCTCCTTGCTTATCATTAATCGCAACGTAGGCGAGCCCCAGATTGAAATGCGCGCCGGCGAGTTCAGGTCTTAACTTGATCACATCCTTGTACGCTGCGATGGCCTCCGAATAACGACCACCGCTGTACAAAGCCAGGCCCAGGTTGAAGTGCGCGGCGGCATTCTTTGGTTCGATCTCGGTGGCATGCTTCAAAGCGTCGGCGGCTTCGTTGTATTGCTTCAGGCCGTTGTAGGCATTCCCCAAATTCTTGTAGGCATTCGATAACACTTCATTCCGGTTTTGCAGTTCCTGTTTGTAGGCCTGACCAGTCTGACCCAGGAGCGTGATTGCCTGCCGGCAAGCCGCCACTGCTTCCGCGTAGCGTTCCGCGTGAACGTAAGCAAAGCCAAGGTTGTTGTGGATCTCCGCGTTGCTCGAATCGTATTGCAGCGCCTGCTTCAACGTCTCGATTGCTTCCGGGTAGCGGTTCAGACGAACCAGTGCATAAGCTAGTGGCTGGTAAACCGGAAGATATTTAGCATCTGTCTTGAGCGCCTGGCGATAAGCTTCAACGGCTTCGTTGAAACGCCCCTGGTCGAGATAGATGTTGCCCAGGCCCGCCTGCGCGCGTGCGTCGTTTGGATCCTCGGCGGCCGCGAGTTTGTATTGCTGTTCAGCTTCAGTGTAACGAGGAGTGGGCGCGCTGCGTGCCGCGTTTCCCCTGGCGATGACTCGTTCGTGCGCGGCGGCAGCAGCTTTGGCTTTAGGTGTGTTTGAGATCCTGCCGCCGCCCGCAGACGTTCGCGAGGTGCTGCTCCCGGTGTGCAGCGGTGGATTGCCTGGCTTGCGAAAGATCAGCGCGGCCCCACCCATCGCTTCGCCCGATAAACTACCACCTCCGACCTGACCGCCCTGGCCGCGAGTCATGCCGCTCCCGCTACTCACTATCAATATGGCGACACTCAAAAGAGAAACAGCTAAACGAAAATACCTTCTCATTACTTCAAAACTCCTTGCCACTCTCAAATACAAGCTGCGCCTCGACCTTGAGATCAAGACCAGAAACAACTACATGATAATCCAAGATGGAAAGGGACGCACTCTACTTGTCTGGGAGTAGGACAGACATTCTTGTCTGTCGGTGTGGGGGACCGGCACCACTCGGTGCCAAATCGAAGAGGTCTTTCGAATGATGGTTAGGCCATGGACAGCAGAGGGACAGGCGGGAATGCCTGTCCGACTTGGTTCTGATTGCTTAGTTCAGATTGCTTAATTCAGATCGTCCAACTGTAGTCCGACCGGTTCCGCCCCGGCGCCTTTCAACCCGTCAATCACCTTCGTCACCTCGCCATACGGTATCGAGCGCGGCGCTTTGATGAATACGGTCCGCTCGATGCGGATGTCCTCCGGCAGGTCTATCCGCGAAATCATCTCTGCGCGATAGACGTGGTTCTTCTTTCGCTCCTGGAAAAGCGACATCAGGAAGGTGCTTAGTTTTGAAGGGTCTTCAACGGTTCCCATGTCGGTAGTGAGTCGGTTCAACTTTAAGGGTTCGATCTGGCTGAATTGTCACCAGCAGCGTCAGATCATTCGGGTTGATATTTTGTGTCTTGTCCGGCTCGGAGTGAAGCTTGGCGGCGAAACGATGTGGCCGCGAAGGAGCCGCAATCATGAAGATAATCAAGACGACCAGCAGCACGTCTATGAGCGGCGTCACATTTATGAAAGGCTTGGTCCTGATGCTGTTCTTAGACATGGCAAGTCCTCCAATTCATCTTCCTAAACGGAAAGAGGTCACCACCGGCATTGCCGGCGTTTTGTTTCCGGCGAGAGCAAATAGTTAGACGCGGATTTTGGTTGGATGTTCCCGACGTATGCCCGGCCCGGCGTGAGAGCGATTCACAAAATCGCACTCGGGTCATACAACAGCGGAAAGAATTGTCCCTGCATCTTCTCGCCGGCAGGGATAGCCGGCACCCCCGCCAGCGGAGACGCATCTGAATCAGAGATCACTCCGTCACGAAAAACATTTATGACGGTGGCGCGCCGCGAACGGTCAGTCTTGTTCTCAAACGATCCATGAACCATCAACGGATGATGAAACGAAGCTTCGCCTTTCTTTACTTCGATTGCGACAGGCTTAAACTTCTCCTTCTGCTCGTCCGTCAAAACCGTCTGAATCGAATTCATGTCATCCGCCAGTCCGGTGATGGGAAGCAAGTGCCAACGATGACTGCCGGGAACGTAATGCACGCAGCCGTTCGCGCGCGTTGAGTCGTCGAGTCCGATCCAGCACGAGAGGTGGGCCATGGGTCTGGTCCGTGTCCAGTAGGAATAATCCTGATGCCAGGCGACCACGCCGCCGTGTCGTGCCGGTTTGTAAAAAATCTGATCGTGCCAGAAGCGAACCGGACCGCCGATGAGCTGCGCGGCCGGCACCACGAACGCCGGGTGCCACAATAAATCATGGAAGCCCGTTGCGATACGCCAAGCGCCCAGCGCATGGAAAAGAGTTTGCGCAGGATCCGTCGATTCGTTTAAGTGATACTCGTAGAACAGTCGATTGCCGGGATTGGCTGGGTCAGCGAGTTGATCAAGCTCGGATCGCAAAATTTCGATCTGCTCGTCGGTGAGAATGCGGATGCCGGCGAGGTAACCGTCAGCCTCGTAGAATTCGATTTGCTCGGGCGTCAACCGGTAACGATTCCAATCGCGCGACGATGGATCGCCGAATAACGTTGTGATTGGACGATGGTGGATTGATAGATCTTCAGTCATGGAGCCAACAATGAGTCCGTTTAGAGGCGGGCGTTGCCCGCCGGTTCAACGTTGAGACGGCGGGCAACGCCCGCCTCTAAACAATCCCAATAAGTCTTACTTCACATCTTTGATTCCATCGATCACTACTCTTGCCACGCTCGGAATAATCTCGCGTTCATTCGCATGATCTACGGTAAAAGTGACTAACACAAACTTCGAGCCGTCGGGCAGCTCAAGATAAGCGGCGTCGTGTCTCGTAGTGCTAGTCCAACCGGCCTTCGACCACAAACGCACTCCCGCCATTCCCTGGAGCGCAATGCCAGTGAAACCGTGACCCTGATCGTCGTTGTCTTTGCTTGTGCCGGTATAGTCGCGCTTGAATAGTTCCATCATTTGCGCGCTGCGCGCGGGCGTGACGGCCTTAGTTGTCACAATCTCCATCAACAAACGCGCGGTGGCGTCGGTAGTCAGCTTGTTTCTATTTTCGCCGTTCGGCCCTCGCGACGCACGCTCGCGCCCATAAGCATCTTCGCAAAACGTTTTTTGATTGACGTTGATGTTGGTATAACCGAGCGACGAATAATAGTGATTCACCGCGTTGCGTTTCTCCTGCCACTTCGCCATCTCGTTCGGCGGTAGCTCATAGCCGCCGGTCGTACGCGTTAACACGTCAACCACATACTGCGTTGCGTCATTCGAAGAATCGACGATCATGTCTTTCAGGGCTCGGCGCAACTCCGGCGTGTCTTCAATCTTTTTGTCCTCCAGCCAACGGTGGGCCGCAGCCAGGTAGAAAAGTTTCACTACGCTGGCGGGATAGACTCTTTCGTTGCCGCGATAGCTTGCCGTCGCCGGATGCGCCGCGTCACGCAGATCGATTAGCGTGATCGAGAGTTGTTTCTCCTCGAGTTTCTTGTCGGCAAACTTCTCCAGTGTCTTCCTGGCAGCTTCATCGACCAACGACTGCAAAGTGCGCGCGGGAGTCTTCGCGGTCGGCGCAGTCTTAGCCAATGCCGGTGACAAGGAGGCGACAACAATTAAACAAGCGGAGGCAAGAAGACTTGTAGTTTTTCGGTTCATCATCTTGAAAGTGTCCTGATTGAAATGATTGTCTAAGCGAGCGAGATAGATTATAAGCACGAAATGACAAAAGCGCTGGCACAAACATCCGAGGCCCGGCTCGTTCGCGGCATTCGTCGCTGGGACCTGGTGGCGATTGCGATGAACGGGATCATCGGCGCCGGAATCTTTGGCTTGCCGTCGAAGGTCTACTCGCTGATCGGCACTTACAGCCTGATCGCGTTTGTAGTTTGCGCGATTGTCGTCACGCTGATCATTCTTTGTTTCGCGGAAGTGGGCAGCCGCTTCGATGAAACCGGCGGACCCTATCTTTACGCGCGCGAAGCTTTTGGCCCAACCGTCGCATTTGAGATTGGCTGGTTAATCTGGCTCGCGCGTCTGACGGCGTTTGCCGCAAACTGCAATTTACTGGTCGCCTACCTCGGCTATTTCTTACCAGCCGCCGCGAACCCGCTCTGGCGTACTTCCCTCATCGTCATCGTCGTCGGTGCATTGGCGACAATCAACGTGCTGGGAGTCAGGCAAGCGGCAATCGTCAGCAACGTATTCACTATCGGCAAATTGATCCCGATAATAATTTTCATCGCCGTTGGTTTGTTTTTTCTCAATCCGCATGCCTTCGCGTTTGGACCCCGGCCCGCAACCGGCGCGTTTTCGCAATCGGTATTGCTTTTGATTTACGCCTTCACCGGCTTTGAGATGGCGGCGATTCCGGCAGGTGAAGTGCGCGACCCGAAAAAACATTTGCCACGCGCGCTATTGATCGCAATCGCCGTAGTGGCCGTCCTTTACATCCTGATTCAGGTGGTTTGCGTGGGCACGCTGCCCGATCTCGGCCAGTCTCAAAAACCTCTCGCCGACGCCGGCACACGATTTATGGGAACGGCGGGCGGCGCGATTATTTCAGCGGGCGCAATCATTTCGATAGTCGGCAACTTAAACATCCTGGTGCTTTCAGGCTCGAGAATTCCTTTCGCGATTGCCGAGCAGCAGCAACTGCCTTCGTTCATCGCGAAGGTCCATCGACGCTTTGCCACGCCTTACGTCGCCATTCTGATCACGGCTGGGGTGATGTTGTTGTTGACGCTTAAGAGCTCCTTTGTCGCCGCGCTGACCATCAGCGCCATCGCGCGACTCGTGACTTACGGCGCGACTTGCCTCTCGCTGCCCGTCTTCCGGAGACGAAGTGACGCGCCGCCACCGGCATTTCGGCTGCCCGGTGGGACTATCCTTGCAATCCTGTCGCTCGTGCTGGCGGGCTGGTTGCTGGCAAACAGCACTTGGCAAGAAGCACGCGCCGCAGCCATTGCCGCCGCCGTGGGACTGTTAATTTATTTTGCTTACAGACTCACGAATAGAGCCAACCCCGCGCGGAATCGATAGTGCAACTGCTTACGATCAGCGGCGCAGTTCTCGCAACCAACCGGGAGCCGGTAATTGACTTTCCACGAATTCGCCTACTACTGGGACCGCGGGCGTCTCGCCCGCAATGAGCGCTGAAGGTGCGAATAGTTGAGCGCTCCATCGCGGCGCTGCGGGCGAGACGCCCGCGGTCCCAGTAAAGAGCCGCCTCATTCATACCGACAAGGCAAGATCGCAAGCGTGATGTATCATTGTCTGCACCAATCGGCAAAACAAGGAACCCGTGGACACCATCATCGAAAAGCTGCGCGCAGTTGTAGGCCGTGAAGCTGTCCTCAGTGAGCCGGACGAATTGCTCGTTTACGAGTGTGACGGCTTACCACAACACAAGTACCGGCCGCGCGCCGTTGTCTTTCCGTCGTCCACTGAAGAGACCGCCGCGGTGATGCGCGTGTTGGCGCAGGCTGGTGTGCCGTTCACACCGCGAGGCGCGGGAACCGGTTTGTCAGGCGGAGCGTTGGCCCTCAATCAGGGCGTGGTGATTGAACTCGCCCGCATGCGTCGAGTGTTGAAGGTTGACGAGGTCAATCGCACTGCGGTGGTCCAAACCGGAGTTGTGAACCTTCACGTCTCGCGCGCGGTCGCGCACCTGGGCTTGCATTATGTCCCCGATCCATCAAGTCAGCCTACCTGCACGATCGGTGGAAACATCGCCGAGAATGCCGGTGGAATCCATTGTTTGAAATATGGCACGACTACAGATCATGTGCTTGCCGCGCGCGTGGTGCTGGCCGGCGGTGAGGTTGTCGATCTCGGTGGCGCCGGGGCCGAACAACCGGGATACGATCTGCTTGGCGTCTTTGTCGGTTCGGAAGGAACGTTTGGAATTGCCACCGAAGCAACCTTGCGTCTGGTGCCAATCCCGCCGGTAGTACGCACGTTGCTCGCGGAGTTTCCGGAAGTTAACGATGCCAGCCATGCCGTCTCGGCAATCATCGCGGCAGGCGTTATGCCGGCGGCGCTCGAGATGATGGATCGCGAGATCATACGGGCGGTGGAGGCCAGTGTGTTTGCCGCGGGTTTACCTTTGGACGCCGGCGCGGCGTTGCTGATTGAGCTCGACGGCATCGAAGCCGGAATCGACGAGGAGGCGGATCGCGTCAAGAGCATCTGTCTGCAACACGGCGCGCGCGATTGCCGGCTGGCGCGCGACGAAAACGAAAGGAAAAAACTTTGGGCGGCGCGCAAGGGTGCGTTTGGCGCCATCGGACGCATCTCGCCTGATTCCATGATCCAGGATGCGGTTGTGCCGCGCTCGCGGCTGCCGGAAGTGCTCGATGCGGCTTATCAGATCGCTGCCCGGTATCGATTGCGCATCGCGAATGTTTTTCATGCCGGCGACGGCAACCTGCATCCGTTGATCTGTTTCGATTCCCGTTTTCCCGATGAAGTGCATCGCGTCAAAGAAGCCGGACGCGAGTTGATGGAAACCTGCGTGCGCGCGGGCGGCAGCATCACCGGCGAGCACGGCGTGGGCTTTGACAAGCGCGAGCTGCTTTCGTTGATTTTTTCCGAGCCCGATATGGATACGATGTTGCGCGTGCGCACGGCGTTTGATCCAACCGGCTTGTGCAACCCCGGTAAGATTATTCCCATGCTGCGCGGCTGTGGCGAAGCACGCGCTCAAGCCAAGTCCAACGTCTTGTCAGAATCCCGACGCGTCGGGATAGCGACCGGGTCACGCGCGGTGCAAGTGACTGGTCCGCAACATTCGACAAACTTAAGTTTGCCGGACATTCGGTTTGATCCTGATATGGCTCGTCAACGTTTGGCGCAACTTGTCGGTGACAAAAACATCTCCGCGTCTCTGTGTCTCCATGTCTCGCCCTCTCCGCTTATGGTTTCGCCGGGCTCAATAGCTGAAGTTTGCGAAGTCATGAAACTCGCTTCGACCGAAGGTTGGGCGGTTGTGCCGGCGGGCGCCATGACCTGGCTCGACGCCGGCCAACCTTTGCGACGCGCGAACATCATTGTCAGCACGCGAAGATTGACTCGCATCATCGAGCATGAGCCTGCCGATCTCGTAGCTGTGGCGGAAGCGGGCGTTACACTCGAAGACTTTAATGACGAGTTGGCACGAAACGGTCAGTGGCTCGCGATTGATCCACCGAATGACGGACGGGCAACCATCGGCGGCGTGGTGGCCACCGGACAGGGCGGCGCGCAACAGTTTGGCTACGGTGCGCCGCGCAGGCACGTCATCGGCATGAAGGTGGTACTTGCCGATGGCAGTCTCATCAAAGCCGGCGGTCGCGTAGTGAAAAATGTAGCCGGTTATGATCTGTGCAAACTATTCACAGGCAGCTATGGCACGCTCGGTGTAATCGTCGAAGTCAATTTCAAACTAAGGCCACTGCCATTCGAGACCAGAACGATCCTGGCTCCGGGGAAACGCGCAGACTTGCTGCAAAAGGCGCAACGGATTATCGCGGCGCGGCACTTTCCGGTTGCCGCTGAAGTTATCTCGCCGCGCCTTGCGCATGAAGCCGGCTGGACCGAAGGCACCGAGCATTTGCTTTTGGTAAGATTCGCAGGTTCGTTGGAAGCTGTTACTGAACAAACAACGCGCGCGGTTGAACTGATCGACGAGCATAGCGAGCAAGCGCCCGCCCGCGTGGTGTTGGACGATAAACTAATCTGGCGTTCCCTGGCTGGGTTGCCGTTGCGATTTTCGAATGATGTGGTTTGGCGAGTTGGCTTGCGAGCTGCGCACACGGGGTCTTTTCTGGAGTTATTAGATCAAACCCGCGCTGATGGCTATCCTGAGTCGATGTGGCAGGCGGGCATTGGCGATGGGCGCATCCGAGTAATGGATCGATTGCAGAATGAAATTGGATCCGCCAATGAAACTTTGGTGAGCCGCATTGCAACGCTTCGATCCCAGGCGCAAGACCTGGGCGGAGCGCTAATCATCGAACAGGCACCGCCTGAGATTAAGCAACGCGTGCATGCCTGGGGACAGTTCGGCTCGTCTGCCGGACTAATGCAACGAGTCAAACAGCAACTCGATCCCGATGACATGCTTTCGGCCGGACGTTTCGAATTTGAGAATGGTTAAAGACTTAACTGCGAGCCTGAGGCCAGGCTCAAGTAGTTTTGGAGTACAAGCTTCAGCTTGCGTGCTATTGAAAGCACAACCTGAAGGTTGAACTAACTTTGCCCGAAAACTCGATCTACCGAGGGACTTTTCGTACAAACTCAATTTCTGCCCGAAAAGTCGGTTTGCGTTCGGTGGCTCTCGGGACTAGAGTATGGCCCGTTCATGCGAAAGACAATCTTTATTGTGTCTCTTGTTTTGCTGGCCGCTGTGGCCACTGCCAACCTGTTTGCTCAATCGTCCAAGCGTAAAGCGCGAACTAAAACCACTACTCGCCAAGCTTCGCTGTCGCCTTGCGGAGTGACTGTACCCACCTTCGCTGAGTTTGTAGAAGAAACTAAGCTGGAGTGGCGCAAAGCGGGCGAGACTGAAGATGCCATCTTGTACCGCAACACAGTCAAGTCCGTATGTGATAAAGGAATTCTAAAAGTCTGGTTCAAAGCAGTCGAGAAGAATACTGAGAAGCCACTCTCATACACAATGAGAAGATATGAAGTGAACTGCCGCTCAAATCAATTCCGCACCACGTCTATAGTCCAATACAGAAAGAACGGGGCCGTGTTGGATAGCGTTGACCTAAAAAGAGCTGACTGGGATGACCCCGTACCCGATTCAATGGGTGAGAGCATCGTAGAAGCTGTCTGCCACAAGACTCTCTAGCAAGGCCCACCCTCTCTATCAGTCGCGCAAGACTTCCTATGTGAGTCCTCATACCTCATATGGTAGCCTTCAAAAAAATTGTGCTTGATCCTGTATGCGGATTGTTCTACGATGTCGCCGTTCCGTTTCTCTGTTGGGCGTCTGCGATGCGACTGGAAATGAATTCGAGACGCGGAATGTGGAAGCACGACTTTGATCTTTTCATATACCCCAGTGGGTTTGATTTAACTCTGGTGACCGGAGTGGCCTAGCGCACCGATCTAGTCTGTGCTAAGTCGATCATAAGCTCGCTGTGTGGAAGGCACCACTTCAGACGTACTGAATACGTCCTAGTTGTCTCTTTCGCACGGTGGGCTTTTTCAGTTTTTAGGAAAGGAATTATTTATCGAAATATTAGGCCGGAAATGAAAAAAGGCCGGTTCGTGGCCGGACTTTTCTCGAAACCAAAATTGTTTCCCAACAATTACGCTGCCATTTTTTCGGGCGGCAGGCGGTACGTGCATACTAGCACTCCCGCCGATAGTGTCAAGCAAAAAAAGGAACCAAGATTTCCAAATTGAAAATTCTTCGCGCAAAAATCCAGGAGCCGCGACAAGGTTTTTGTTCGAAAAACTGGTTCCGCAAAATATGGTGCGGATATTGAAATGCGCAAAAATTATAAACTTGACAGCTCGGCAACCCGATGTACCTTGAAGCCCGGAATGGGAGGATGTGATGCCATGAGAAGAAAAGTAGCTCCTGCATTCTTGCTTACCGATGCAGAGGGCAGAAACACGAAGCCCGTTCGAGTGTGAATCTTTGACCGGACACTCACTCGAACGGGCGTGGTAAGCCTTTACGCTTACGGGGATGTGGCGGAATTGGTAGACGCGCCGGACTGTCGCTCCGGTGAGTCTTTCGACTCGTGCGGGTTCGAATCCCGCCATCCCTACCAAGGCATTATAGGCAGAAGCAGACACACGATGACAAGGTGCTAGACCCGTTTGCGGGAGCCGGAGGCTTTCTGCCAGCTTGACATACGGATGTATCACATGATACATTTGCGTCATGGATACAAAGACAATAAACCTAAGAGACCTTCCAGAGGATTTCGTAAAGAGGGCAAAGGCTCAGGCCGCACTAAGCGGAATGACGTTGAAGGATTTCGTGATAGAGGCAGTTGAAAAAGCCATGCAAGCCACTGGGCACGAAACGACTATGAAGGCTGAACGGAAAACTCAGAAGAAGAAAGCATAAAGAAGCCTCGCCAGTTGCGGAAACAACTAGCGAGGCCAACTGAAAACCAAACGCGATTGCTCGCATCGGCTTCCCAGCGGATTCCATTGTGAGCCAATCGCCAAAAGAAAGGCAAGGACACAATGGACGCACGAGAACAGAAAGCCCTTGAGATAGCAGCGAAATCGAAACTCACCCGCAAGGGCGATACTTGGGTAGTCCCTTCTCAAGCTGGCCCTAAAAATTACACGGTCGATCCTAACCCGCAGGAACCGCATTGCACCTGTCCAGACTTTGAAGCGCGGCAACTTCGCTGCAAGCATATCTTCGCAGTCGAGTACACGATAGAGCGCGAACAAACCAGCGACGGCCAGACCATCGTTACGGAGAGTGTTAGAGTTACGCAAAAAACCTACACTCAGGACTGGCCCGCATACAACAAAGCACAGACCAACGAGAAGGCGCACTTTCTAGCTTTCCTCTATGAGCTATGCTCCGGCATTGAAGAACCTGTCCAGACTTTCGGACGCCCGCGCTTGCCGCTCGCAGATATTATTTTCAGCGCGACTTTCAAGACTTATTCGACTGTGAGCGGGCGACGGTTTGTGAGTGACTTGCGCGAAGCAAAGGCGAAAGGCTATCTGTCAAAGATGCCGTCTTACAATTCGATATTTGATTACCTGAAAATGGAATCACTGACGCCATACCTCAAGCACTTGATCGCGGAAAGCAGTCTGCCTCTCAAGTCTCTTGAGACAGCCTTCGCTGTAGACTCATCCGGCTTTTCAACTACCCGCTTTGTCCGATGGTTCGATGTGAAGTACGGCGGCAACGAAGACTGGCACGATTGGATCAAGATGCACCTTATGTGCGGCACGTCAACGCATATCGTAACGAGCGTAGAACTGAGCCGCGCCCGTTCTCACGATAGCCCTTACTACAAGCCGTTGGTAGATGCGACCGCCAAGAGTGGTTTCAACATGCAGGAAATCTCCGCCGACAAAGCCTATATCAGCGCAGACAATCTCCACACCACGGTTGACCACGGAGCGACGCCCTACATACCTTTCAAGTCGAACGTGAACATCAAACGGGGCGACGATCTCTGGAAAAAGCTTTACCACTTCTACAGCTTCAAGCGTGAGGAATTCTTGACGCACTATCACAAGCGGTCAAACGTGGAAACCACTTTCAGCATGATCAAATCGAAGTTTGGGGAACGGCTGCGATGCAAGACCGAAACCGCGCAGATCAACGAAGCACTCTGCAAGGTGCTGTGCCATAATCTATGCGTGGTAATTCAGTCGATGTACGAGCTAGGTGTTGAGCCGGACTTTCGAGTTGAGGCTGCATAAGGAGTAGTGATGAGCGACGAACCTAAAGTCCCGGAAGAATCTCCCGAACCAGATGCACCCGATGAGTCAGGCCAGCCTGATGAGAACCAAGAAGGGTATTACGATCAAGCTCCCAAGTTTGATAGAGCCGTAGAATACATGGAGACGGAGAAGGGGCACGAAGTAACGCTTCGGATGGTGACCATGCTTGAAGAACTTGCGCCCGTGATCAAGACACTCATCGAGGCTAAAGTTGAAGGGCAACGCGTCCGTCCTAAATTGGAGTATAAGAAGTGGCTGTTATTAGTTGGAGTGCGTTTGATAGTTTTCGTTGTGGCGGTAGGGGCACTAATCTACATGAGAAAAGTCGGCACTATTGATCCTGCGATTGCGCTCTTGATTGGAGGGCTTGTCGCTTACTTTTTCGGTTATAGATCGCAAGGGTAAGTTGGACTTTTTGTACAGGCTACCGACTTTTTGTACAGCAATGACTTTTCGGGCAAAGCTGGTTGAACTCTAAACTACTTGAGTCCCACTTAAATGAAACGAGTATGA
>Ga0137409_10000078_pt1 | contig 51821 bp, 51 predicted proteins | sample CZODoug1_16funga_FD_122059 | JGI IMG/M metagenome (GOLD analysis project Ga0137409, IMG submission 122059) | Vadose zone soil fungal communities from Angelo Coast Range Reserve, California, USA - CZODoug1_16fungal (Hybrid Assembly) | ecosystem: Environmental > Terrestrial > Soil > Vadose zone... | reverse complement strand
GCCACGAGCCGGCTGGGACGCCTCTGAGCGTCGCGGTCGCGAGCAATCAGGCCAGCACGCTCCAGCACCTTCAGGTGTTTTGAGATCGCGGGTTGAGACATGGCGAAGGGCTCAGCCAATTCGTTTACCGAGGCATCGCCCGAGGCCAGCCTGGCCAGGATAGCGCGCCGGGTGGGATCGGCGAGGGCCGCGAAGGTCAGATCCAGCCGATCACCAACCGACTCTCCATAACCACTCAGTTGCATAACCAAATGGTATTGTACGAAACGATGATTGTCAAGGTTTTCGTAAAGATTTCTTGCGACCCCGCCGATGCGCACGCATGGCGCGCGAGTGTTGGAACTTTCTTGAGGGGGATTGGGCGCTCCGAAGGAGCGCTCTAGTTTTGGTGCAGCTTCCACAAAATCTGCCGCAGCATGCCTAGCCACAAATCTGCATCTTCATGACCCAGATTCATGCGGTACACCAGACGCCGCACTTTTTCCTCGATAAACGCGTCGGCGTTCGACCGGACGTAGCCGCTTTTCTGCAGCGCATCGAACAGGCCGGCTGTGATGCGTTCGATATCTCCGGCCGTTGCTCTCTTGGAACGTCCTGTTTTCGGCCTTCCGCCCGACTCACGTGCGCGCCCATCGCGGATCAGTTCGTACAAGCAGATCGCCACCGCTTGCCCCAGATTCATGGAAATCTGGTCGCCATAAGCAGGGATGCGCATGAGCCAATCACAATGGCTGAGATCAGCGTTGGAGAGCCCCACTTTTTCCGAGCCGAATAAGATCGCCACACGGCCCGACACCATCTGCTTGCGGATCAGCCCTGATCCGTACTCGACCCGACGTAGTGCATGCTGGATTTCGCGGTGCCGCACGGCTGTGGTCCCGACGACTAAAACGCAGTCGGCTACCGCTTCCGCCACCGTGGGATATTCCACCGCGCTGGTGAGGACTTCAGAGGCTCCTACGGCTGACCGGGCGTTACGGAAAGCCACATCATAAGGGTTAACCACGCGCAGGCTGGAGAAGCGGAAATTGCTCATGGCGCGGGCGGCCGCCCCTAGGTTGAGCGGATTATGGGGCGTGACTAGAACTACGGTAAGGCGATCGAGCTGAAAGGGTGTGGGCAAATCGGGGCAGACTCCAAGTGACGCATTCTAAAACACCTTGCCTTGTAGTGGCTGAGAAAGCTTGAGGCAGAATCCCCTCTCGGGCCGACTTTCGATTTTCATTGAAAAATTGGAACAACTCGAGGACACTATTACCAGCTTCCTCTTCCCCAAAAAGAGGACGGCCTCAGGAGAAGAACGATGTCGAAATCCAGGCGTTCCACGGCAATTGTCATCGCATTATTCTTATTGTGCGCGACTTCTTCGGTCCAAGCAGCCCCGATCGACGCTACACTTTACACAACTTACCGTTTAATTACCGGCGACACCTCCTTGTCTTACTCGGTCTGCGGCTCCACCCAACTGTCGGAGGGCTGTTATGCAGCCGGGAACATCGGGCCGTTCGGCAAGATTGGAGCCCTCCTTGAGGGAGCGGCCTCCACCAACCTCAAAACGAATACGGTCACCCGCCTCATTTACGTTCTCGATATCGCGGCGGGAACCGCGGGCAACGAGGTCGTCCTGAACGTATACAAGAAAACTGACACCATTTCTCCGACCTTCGACACCGTCGTCGTCACTTTGTCCAAAACCCTCCCGTTGGCTTTGACCGGAGGAAGTACAGCGTTGACCTCCATGGCGGCCAACAATGGCTTCATCTTTATGGGAACCGATCAAACGAATTTTGCCGTCCGCTTACAAAAGAGCAACTATGCCGTGACCCAGTTTGGAGGCTTCTCACCTCCCCTCAATGTCACCGCCATCACGTCGAACAAATACGGCTACATTACGGTAACCTTCGGCGACCACACTGGCAGCGGGTTCCCTAACGCCACCATTTGGTTTGGCCCTGACGGTGCCGGTCGGGGGGATGGGGGCGGGGCGTATTACATGCTCGAGGGGTCGCAGGCCCTCCTGCCCTCCACATTGCCTTAGTGAAAGTGCAAAATTATGGCGAGGGGCCGCGATTTCCCGAAAATTCGGCCCCCCCACCCTACCCGTTTTCCCGGGCTGACCGCCTACCAAATTTAATATGGCGCTTTTTCCACAGGTGGTTTACAATTAGCTTGCGTTAGATTTTAGTGGCTCGTTGCAGTTTCGTGTCTACCCTGCTCTACAGAGTGACCCTGCCTGCACCAACCCCGTACCGATCCAGCGCATAATCTGAAGAAACACCGAGGTTTACAAGCACCAACATGGAACAAGGAACAGTAAAGTGGTTTAACGACGCAAAGGGATACGGCTTCATCAGCCGTCAGAACGGCGAAGATGTCTTCGTGCATTTTTCGGCCATCCAGTCGAATGGATTCCGCAGCTTGCAAGAAGGCCAACAAGTGCAGTTCGACGTGGTGAAGGGTCCGAAGGGCTGGCAGGCAGAGAACGTCAAGGTTCTGTAGAGACCAAGATTTTTTCAAAGGAAGGGCGGCTTCGGCTGCCCTTTTCTTTTTGTGTGCAACTGGGGGCCGTAAACTCTCGTACCTATGCTTGCATAGCCACTTTGCCGCCAGGAGAATGTGTGACTGATTCCGCAACCGACCCACAGCTTCCAACTGCTCCCGATCCAGCGCCTCTGTCTTCGCCCCCCGCCCCGCGGCCGGATTGGTATACGCATTTGTTCCTCGGCCCGGAGGGCTTGCGGCCTGGCTGGGGGCTTGTTCTCTACGTCGTTTTGTTCCGCGTGATGTTGACGGCGGCCCAAACTCTGTTGCGACCAACCGTACATCGTCTCGCCCATACGGTCTGGCAGGACCTCATAAAGATTGCTGTACCGGCTGTGTGTGTGGTCGTGCCCACCCTGATCATGAGCCGTGTGGAGAGGCGGCCGTTCGGCGCCTACGGGTTGCCGGGTCGTGATGCGTTCGGAAAGACCTTCGTGTTGGGTGTTCTTTGGGGAATCGCCGCGTTGAGTTTGCTTCTTCTCGCCCTCCGCGGATTGCATGTCTTTTACTATGGGACCTTGGCCCTGCACGGAGTACGCGTGCTGAAGTTTGCGCTTTTCTGGGGTCTCTTCTTCCTGCTGGTCGCTCTGGTCGAAGAGTTTTTGCTTCGCGGTTACGCGCAATTCACGCTGGCCCGCGGAATCGGATTCTGGCCGGCTGCGGTGGTATTGTCCGTGCTGTTTGCGGGCTTGCACCTGGCAAATCCCGGGGAAAGCCGGATCGGCATACTGGGCGTCGCCGTGGTGGGAGTATTTTGCTGCTTCACCTTGCGGCGCACAGGAAGCCTGTGGTTTGCTCTAGGCCTGCACGCGTCCTGGGATTGGGCGCAGAGCTTTTTTTATGGCGTGCCGGACAGCGGCCTGTCGTCGCCCGGGCACTTGCTCAATTCCTCCTCGCAGGGTCCCGCATGGCTTTCCGGTGGAAGCGTTGGCCCGGAGGGCAGCGCGCTGGTGCTTGTGGTGCTCGCGCTCATGTTTGTTGTGTTTCATTTTTCGTTTCCAGCCCGCGACTTGAGCATCTTGGCTGGAGAGCCTCTGCGGGATACGGCTTGAGACTTCGGCCTCAACGCTAACCGGGAACAATCATGCGCAACGCGCCCTTTGCCGCACTGATCGCTACGGGTGTTTGGCAGACGAATTCGCCATCAGCATACACATCGACTTGGGTTTGAGTGGCGAGCTCAAAACCTTCGGCCTGAAAATATTCCACCTCCTTGAACTTCAGATGATTGCCGCCGTAGACGGACGGAAACAGGCGCAGCAGTTTTGCTTTCGACATAGCTCCGATGATGCACGCGTCCAACAGGCCGTCGGTCATATCGGCTTTGGGCGCAATATGCATCCCGCCCCCGTACCACGGCGTGTTCGCAAAAGCGGCTAGCACGCGCGGGACTGAACTGTGCGGCTGACCGTCAACCCGCAGATCCACTTGGGGCGGAGTGAACCCGGCTAGCGCGACGGGCAGGCTAAGGGCGTAGCCACCGTTTCCGCGAAGCCAGCGCGGAAGCTGGTTGGCAAAACGTGCTGTGGCGGTGTCCAGGCCGACTCCGGCGACGCAGGAGAAATAGCGGGTTTGTTCTGTTATCGGGCTGAGGCGCGTAATGACTCCGAGATCCACCGTTCGGACGTTGTTGGCGCCCTCAGCGAAGAGCTTCCATATCGCGGCAGCTTGTACAAGATTTCCGATATCCAGGGAGCGAGCAAAATCGTTGCCGCTACCTCGCGGCACAACCAGTACCGGCAGCTTCAATCGCACCAGTTCGCTGAGATGCCGATGGATAGTTCCGTCGCCACCGAAGATGACGATCGCATCGAGACCCGTTGCTTCAGCGGGGACGCCGAGTTGAAAACTGGACGTGGAGGTTTCGAAGCGCTTTAGGTCATCGGGTGAGGTTCCGATCCCCAGGATGGCGGCGGCACGCATCGCGGCAGGGTAACAGATTTGCAGACAGACTGAGTTTGCGCACGGGCGGGGACGCCCGTGCCTCCATCGTCTACATCACCGGCAAAGCTACCGTCAAAGTGGTGTCGATTAGATCTTTCGAGCTTCCGCCGACCATGATCTTGAATGTTCCTGGCTCAACCACGCGATGCATGTCGCGGTTAAGGAAGGAAAGTTCGTCGAATCCCAATGTGAATTCGACGGTCTGGCTCTCGCCTGGCTTCAGTGCCAGGCGGCGAAAACCGCGTAGTTCCTTGACCGGGCGCGTCACGGAGCTGACTTCGTCGCGAATGTAGAGTTGGGCGACTTCTTCGCCTGCGACTTTGCCTGTGTTGGTTATTTGCACCGATACCTTCGTAGTCCCTTCCGGCCCGATCGTCGCTGGAGTGACTTGTACGTTGCCGTATTGGAACGTTGTGTAGCTCAGGCCGTAGCCAAAGGGAAAGAGCGGCTCGACGCTCGTGCCCAGATATTCCCTCTTTGCCGCCGGCTTCTGATAGTAGTAGTCGGGGAGTTGGCCGACCGAGCGTGGGACAGAGATCGGCAGGCGGCCAGCGGGATTGTAGTCTCCGAAGAGGACGTCGGCGGCAGCGGTACCGCCTTCCTGGCCTAGATACCAGCCATCTAAGATCGCGGACACATTCTCCGCGATGTAATTGATGGAGTTGGGACGGCCATGGAGGAGAAAGACCACCGTTGGCTTGCCTGTGGCGAGGATAGCTTTGACGAGGTCGTCCTGACTGCCCAGCAAATCCAGGTTGTCGCGGTCACCCGGGTGGTTCGGAGCCCAAGCTTCACGCGAGCTTTGCTCGTTGCCGCCGAGGACGAGAATCACCAGATCGGCTTTTTTGGCGACGGGTACAGCCGCTGCAATTCGCTTGGCGTTGAGAACGGGATCGCCGAGCACAACTTTGTCGGCGTTCCAGTCGGGTTCGGTTTCGGTAATCTTGCAGCCTTCGGCGTAGAGGACTTCCGCGTTCGATCCTAATTTGTCCTTAATTCCCTGCAGGATGCTGACGCCTCGTCCCGGCTTGTCGCTGTAGCCGCCGAGGTGGACGTCGGCGGCATTGGGGCCGATTACGGCGATGTGCTTGTACCGGGTTTTGTCGAGCGGCAGCAGGTGCTCGTCGTTTTTCAGAAGAATAATCGCTTCGTGTGCGGCTTTCAGCGCGAGCTGCTGGTGCTCGGGCGTGTTCGTTACCTTTTCGGCATTCGCGGGATCGACGTAGGGGTCGTCGAATAGTCCGGTGAGAAATTTCTCCCGCAGCAGGTGGGTTACGGCGCGATCGATATCGGCTTCCGCAACTGTGCCTGCTTTCACTTGCGCGTTGAGACTCTTGAAGGCGTCCGCTGCGGGCAGCTCGACATCGACGCCGGACTCAAGCGCGAGTTTGGCTGCTTGATCGTTATTGGCGACGACGTGGTGCAGGTTGTTGAGGTCGGTGATTCCGAAGTAATCCGAGACCAGCACGCCCTGGAAGCCCCAGCGCTGCCGCAGAATCTCGGTGAGCAGGTGCTTGTTGCTGTGCGAGGGGATGCCGTCGATCTCGTTATAGGACGCCATGACGCTCTGCGCGCCGGCTTCCTGGACTGCCGCCTGGAAGGGTCGTAGGAAGTATTCTTCAACGACGCGCTCGGAGTAGTTTCCGGGGGCGACGTTGGTGCCGCCTTCGGGTTGGCCGTGAACGGCGAAGTGCTTTAATGTCGCGATGACGTGCAGCTTGTCGATGACTGGCCCCGGGCCCTGAAAGCCCTTCACCGCTGCCACACCGATGCGCGATGTGAGATATGGGTCTTCGCCGTAGGTCTCTTCGGTGCGCCCCCAGCGCGGATCGCGTGCTAGATCGAGCACAGGCGTCAGGCACTGCTGCGCCCCTCGGGCGCGGACTTCGACGGCCGTTGCGGAGAATACGTCCTGCACCAGCGCCGGATCGAACGTGGACGCCAGCGCGATCGCCATCGGGTAGGAAGTTCCCTTGGGCGCGGCGTGGCCGTGCAGGCACTCTTCGTGGAATAGAACGGGGATGCCCAGGCGGGTGTTTTCCTTCATCCACTTCTGGATCGCGTTCGTGAATTCCGCCATTTCGCGCGGCCCGCGGTTTTCGCTGGGGCGCGACATTTCGCCGAGGCCGTCTTTCAGCAAGATGGCGGCTTGGCCGGGCAGGAACTCGCCCTTGGGGCCGACGAACATTAGTTTGGGATCGTGAACCTGCGAGGGGTTCTGCCATGAGCCTTGCAACTGTTGAATTTTCTCGTCCAGCGTCATCCGCTGAAGAAGATCGGCGAGGCGCTGCTCGACGGGGAGAGTGGTATCGCGGTAGGGCGGTTGGTCAGGAGACTGCTGCGATAGGGCTGGCACGGTGAAGAGGCCCGTGAGCATCAGGGCGCAGAGCCGGCTGCAGAGACGACCGGGCATTGAGTGTTCTCCGGGGAAAAGTTTTTCTCAGGGTTTGGGCTTACGAAAACGTTTACATTCTACAGTGTTAACGAAATTCTCCTGACATTTCTTTAGCCCTAGGCGTTGTAGCGCGACACGCGAGGAATCGCAACCTCCTCAGGCGATACGGGTTGCGAAACCTAGCAGAAAGAGATGTCTTTGAGGAACTAGGAACCAGCGATTTTGTGCAACTTCTGTCCAGAGCTTCCCTTTGCGGCGCTCTTCGGCTTCAGATCGTAGGCGGCTCCCACACAACCTCCTTGTAGCTGAAAGCGCAGCAGGCTGATTCTTGAGGCTGGCACTACATCGACGACCCTGCGAGTTTCTTCTCCCACGCCGTATATCGAAGGTGCGCCACCTGCAATCGTTAACACGTAGATGCCCGACGGAACTGGCTCTATCGTGAAAAACCCGGAGCTATCCGAGACCGTCGAGTACTTTTCGTCCGAGAAGGCGCCCTGCAATGTCACCCCTACGCCCGGATGAACGATTTCGTTCGGATGTACCAGGTCCATGATTTTGTTTCCTGTTTTACCGGGGGCAAGACTGCTGAGTGTTCCCGCAACTCGCCGGGTCTCCAAGGAGCCATCTTCCCACTGGAAAGCGAAGCTTTTCTTCGCCTTTGGGTGGCGCACAGTTGCGACCTCAATCCACTCATTTCCAGCATCGAAATCGAGGTGGGAGGCGGTCAAGAAGTACCTGCCCGCCGCAAGCCCACGCACGAGAACTACTCCTTGTTCATCGGTAAATTCAGTAAGTGCAGCTTCGTTCGTTGTACCTTGAGGTGTTATCTGCACCTGAATCCCCGCAATCGGCTTTCCCTTGTGCGTCACCGTGACGCGAAAATCCCGTGAGGCCTGCTGTAGCTCCTTTGACCGCAAGGAGCAACCCAAGATCGGCTTGTCCACAAGGAACATCAGAAAGAGAATCGCCAGAATTGCGTTTTTCACGTCTACCACCTCGGCTGGGTTTGCAATTAGATTTGCACAACCCAAGGCTCTACGTTAACAGGATACACACCCGTTTCATTTTGCGGCCAACTTGCAGTGTGAACGTCGAGCTCTTGACTATTGATACCGGGGAGGAGATCGGTTGGCCGTCGATCTTGACAGCGCCTTCGTTGAGCTTCCTCGCCGCCTCTGTGCGAGACGCTGCCAGACCAGCACGGTAAATCAACTTGTCCGTGTGCACGGCCAAATCGCTGCCGGATTGGGACCGCACAACCTCGGTACGGGGGATATCGATGCTCTCGATGCTATCCGGCGTTTGACCCTTCTGATGCTGCTTGACCCAATCCTCTTCCGACGATGCGGATGCGTCTGCCGAGTGGAAATCCGTCACGATGCTCCGTGCCAGAGCCTTCTTCAAATCCATCGGATGCTTCTCTCCGCCAGCGCACTGCTTCTGCATCTGCGAGATCTCAGCGATGGAAACGTCGGTCAGCAATTCGTAATACCGCCACATCATGGCGTCGGAAATCGACATCACTTTGCCGAACATCTCCACCGGAGGCTCGTGGATGCCGATGGCGTTGCCGAGCGACTTCGACATTTTCTGCACGCCATCGAGGCCTTCGAGAATTGGGGTGGTTAGCACGATCTGCGAGGGCTCACCATAGGCGCGTTGCAGTTCTCGGCCCACGAGCAGATTGAATTTCTGGTCGGTTCCGCCCAGTTCCACGTCGGCTTTGAGCGCGACGGAATCGTAGCCCTGTACCAGCGAGTAAAGTAGCTCGTGCAAAGCAATCGGCTTTTCCTGCTGAAAGCGCTTGTGAAACTCTTCGCGCTCGAGCATTTGTGAAACCGTGTATTTCGCGGTGAGGCGGATGAAGTCTTCCGTGGAGAGCTTTCCCATCCACTCGCTATTGAAACGGACTTCGGTTTTTTCAGGATTCAAGATCTTGAAGACCTGCGCTTTGTACGTCTCGGAATTGCGCACAATGTCTTCGCGGGTCAGCGGAGGCCGAGTGACCGAGCGGCCGGTCGGATCACCAATCATGCCGGTAAAATCGCCGATCAGAAAGATAACGATATGCCCGAGATCCTGAAAGTGCTTCAGTTTGCGTAGCAGCACTGTATGGCCGAGATGCAGGTCTGGCGCGGTGGGATCAAATCCGGCTTTGACGCGTAGCGGTGTGCCGGTCTGTAGAGACTTCTCCAGACGCGAGCGCAGCTCTCCGGTATGAATGATTTCCGCCGCGCCTTTGGAGATGTAGGCGAGCTGCTCGTCAACTGGTGGAAAAGAAGCCATGAGAGGTGATTATAGCGAGAGTGGATTTAGTCCTTGCGCTGCAGCCTTCGCCCAACGATTTCATAGCCGCCTTTGAGCACGATATTCAGGGCTTCGGAATAAGCAATGTGCTCCTGCTCGAGGATTCGCGCCGCCAGCGAGTGGTCGTCGTCCGAATCCAGAACCGGCACGGTCTTTTGCAGGATAATCGCACCATGGTCCAGTTGCTCGTCTACTAAATGGACGGTGCATCCGGAAACGCGCACACCATACTCGAAGGCCTGTTTCTGCGCGTCGAGGCCCGGGAACGCGGGCAACAACGACGGGTGAATATTCAGGATCCGCTGCGGAAATTGCTGCACAAACCAAGGAGAGAGCAATCGCATATAGCCCGCGAGGCAAACCCACTCTGCGGCATGTTCGTTCAGAGCGGCGACCACGGCGCGGTCATGCTCTTCGCGGGGGAGGCCTTTGGAAGGAATCACCAGCACAGTCAATCCACGCTGCTTCGCGGTCTCAATTGCCGGAGCATCCGGCTGGTTGGAGATGACTACCGCAATACGCGCGTTCGGGATGCGTCCGGCATCGATGCTATCCGCGATGGCGATGAAGTTCGAGCCGCGTCCGGAAAGGAGAATGCCAAGATTGTGCATGGAATCCAAAATCATTCGCCACGGAGGCACTGAGACACGGAGGAAACCAAATCAAGAAACTTGAAGATCAATAGAACGGGAACGTGGAGACCCTGTTTTCTTCGGTGTCTCCGGTGGTGAAGGTTTAGACGTACATCACTTTCCGTTCGCCCTTCACAATGCGTCCCACCGTGTAGTGTTTTTCGCCGATGCGTTCGAGCAGACCTTGCGCCTTCTTGAATTTCGCCGCAGGAATTACCAGCAGCATTCCCAACCCCATATTGAACGTTCGCAGCATGTCCTCTTGCGGAACGTTCCCCAGTTTCTGTAGGTGCTCAAAAATCGGCTGCACCGGCCAGGAACCCATTTCAATTTCTGCCGCGACGTTGCGGGGCAGCACGCGCGGCAGATTTTCCGTCATGCCGCCGCCGGTGATGTGTGCCATTGCGGCAACCAAGTCGTTTTCCACCATGCGCTTGATGACGTGCCAGTAGCTCTTGTGAATCTTCAGCAGCTCAGTGCCGACTTTGCCTTTAATCTCATTGACGTACGTATCTGGCGTGTATCCAGCAACTTCAAAGAGCAGCTTTCGCGCCAACGAATAGCCGTTCGTATGCAACCCGGTCGACGGCAATCCGAAAATCACATCACCCGCTTCCACGGTCTTGCCGGTAATGATCTTCTCCCGCTCGACTACGCCGACGATGAATCCTGCCAAGTCGTACTCGCCGTCGGGATAGAATCCGGGCATCTCCGCGGTTTCGCCGCCAATCAACGCACAGGCGTTCGCCTTGCAGGCTTCCGCCAAGCCTTCGACTACTTTCACGGCGATTTCCGGATCGAGCTTCCCGGTCGCCAGGTAGTCCAGGAAGAACATTGGCGTAGCGCCCTGCACTGCAATGTCGTTGACGCAGTGGTTGACCAGATCGGCACCGACCGTGCGATGGCTCCCCATCTCAAAGGCCACTCGGAGCTTGGTGCCCACGCCGTCGGCGCTCGATACCAGCACTGGATCGGTGTACTTGCCGCCCAGCGAAAACAGCCCGCCAAACCCGCCAATCTCGCTCAACACGCCCCGCGTAAATGTCTTCTGCGCCAGATACTTTATGCGCTGTTTCGCACGGTTGCTGGCATCAATATTCACGCCCGCGTCAGAGTAGGTAATGATCTTTCTTGGGGATTGGGGAGTCGATGATTTCGGTGATTTTGGCACGCGTCAACAATCTCTCATAGCTTGGTCTTTGCAAATGATAGGGCGCGGGCTAGCCCAAACGGATGGAAACGAAGCCGAAAACAGGCGACGTTCTAGACTCAATTGTAGCACGCAGTTGCCGCGCACCCGCCCCTCTGCGGCGAAGGCCCAAAAACAAAAAACCCCGGCCAAGGCCGGGGTCTTCGATCGAAAACCTGTTTACATCTTGTCTTTCTTGTCTTCCGCTTTTTCCTTCTTGGCTTTCTTGTGCTTCTTGGCCTTGGCTTCCTTCTTATCCATCTTCTTGTCATCGGCAGGCTTGCACTCGGCAAACGCCATCGACGAGCTGGTGACCAGCGCCAGGGCGAACAACATCGCGATTAGCTTCTTCATGGGGTGAAATGCTCCTTTGTTTCCTAGTTCTAGGGATAGAGTGGACACACGTTTTCCCGGTTTATCGCCGGGGATCGGATCCATCCCGTGAATTGTATGCCAAACCCCGTCCGGGCGCTAGATGGGTAGCCCAAAAGACAAAGGCTTTCGGCAAATGCCGTTTTGGGACGAATCCCTACAGCGGAATATTCCCGTGTTTCTTGGGTGGGTTTTTATCCCTTTTGTTCTCGAGCATCTCCAGCGCTTGGATCAGGCGCTTCCTAGTCTCACGCGGATGGATGACAGCATCCACGAACCCGCGTTCCGCAGCCACGTAGGGATTCGCGAAGCGGTCCCGGAACTCTTCCATTTTCTCCGCTCGCATGGCTTCGCGGTTTTCCGCTCGCTCCAGTTCGCGCTTGTAGACGATGTCGACGGCACCCTCGGGCCCCATAACAGCGATCTCCGCCGTGGGCCAGGCATAGTTCACGTCCGCTCGGATATGCTTCGATGCCATCACGCAATACGCCCCGCCATAAGCCTTGCGCGTGATGACCGTGATCTTCGGCACGGTGGCCTCGGCAAACGCATACAGCAGCTTCGCTCCGTGGCGAATGATCCCTCCATACTCTTGCGTTGTTCCAGGAAGGAATCCCGGGACGTCTTCAAACGTAATCAGGGGTATATTGAAACAGTCGCAGAAGCGGACGAAGCGGGCGCCCTTCACCGAGGCATTGATATCCAGAGTCCCTGCCAAGAAAGCCGGCTGATTCGCGACAAAGCCGACTGGCTTCCCGCCCATGCGCGCAAAGCCGATCACCATGTTCTTGGCGTAGTGCTCCTGTACTTCAAAGAAGTAGCCGTCGTCCGCCACATGGCGTAACACGTCCTTCATGTCATACGGCTGATTCGATTCCGCCGGCACCAGCGTATCCAGCGCTGCATCCGCGCGATCAATCGGGTCGGTGCAGGTCTTGCGGGGCGGCTCTTCCAGATTGTTCGACGGCATAAAACTGAGCAACTCGCGGATCATGGAGAGACACTCGGCGTCGTCCTTCGCCGCAAAATGGGCGACGCCGGAAGTCTCGTTATGCGTCATGGCCCCGCCGAGCTGGTCTTTCGTTACTTCCTCATGCGTGACCAGCCGAATCACATCGGGTCCCGTTATGAACATGTACGAAGTGTGTTCCACCATCAAAACGAAATCCGTGATCGCGGGGGAATACACCGCTCCGCCCGCACAGGGCCCCATCACCGCTGAGATTTGCGGCACCACCCCGCTGTAGAGCGTATTCCGCAGGAAAATATCCGCATACCCCGCCAACGACATCACGCCTTCCTGAATCCTCGCCCCACCCGAATCGTTCAAGCCAATCAGGGGCGCGCCCACTTTCGCCGCCATATCCATTATCTTGACGATCTTTGCCGCGTTCGTTTCCGATAGCGACCCTCCGAAGACCGTAAAATCTTGCGCGAACACAAAGACTGTCCGCCCATCCACTTTGCCATAGCCGGTGATGAAACCATCGCCCTGAAACTTGTTGTCCTGCATGCCGAAGTCGGTACAGCGATGCGTGACCAGCTTGTCGGTTTCCTCGAACGTACCCTCATCCAGAAGGAATTCGACTCGCTCCCGCGCTGTCATCTTGCCTTCTTTGTGTTGCTTTTCGAGGCGAGCCGGTCCCCCGCCTTCGTCCGCGAGCTTGCTCCGCCGCTCGAGTTCCGCGATTTTCTGTTCAAGTTTCATGGCGGGTCGATTATATGCGGATGGAGGGACTGGAGCGTGAGATGGGACCGAGGGCGGCGCGCCGTTCGCCAAGTTTATTCAAGCGCAATATCGGGAAATGCGCTAAACACCCCATCCGGCGGCTGTCCTAGAGGGTGACGCTTGGTAGTCCGCCGCGCCCTTCCCTAGGATCAAGGGTTCGATCTGGCGGCAATATTCGTCAAATTGCTGCTCGAGTTTGCCTACGCTCTGAGTAAGCTCCTGTCTCGCTGGGGCAAGCTGCTCCACCAAGAGGGCGACCCTGCCTATCAATTTGGCAGGGGTGAGGTGGCTGGTTCGAATCGTAAATCGCTCCCAGCCGATGCTTGCAGCAAAATCCAAGCACTTCGGCTGGTATTCCAGCACGACACAGGGCACATTGGCAGCCGACGCCAGAACCGCTGCATGGAGCTTTACGGCAATAAGAAGATCGAAGGTCTCGGCCCTCTTCAAGAACTTGTCGTGCGTCGTCAGCGGAGCGCTAACCGCCGATTCCGGCAGTCCGGCGAGCCGCGCAACCTGTTGGCAAGTATCTAGATCCTTGCCCCATACGGGCAACAGTTCCACATGGTGTTTCTCTTCCCGCAACCACCGCGCCAGGGCAACGAGGGATTGCTGGATATTGTCGGGCCGACCCCAAAGATTGCCGGAGCAGTCCCCAGTGTTAATAGCAACGCGCAACGGCCGATCGGGACGGACCCAGGCTGGCGCGTTCCGGTAAGGTGAATGGTAGGCGATTGCCGGATCTCCGGACACCACGACATTCTTGGCTCCCGCCTCGCGCAGGAATTCCAGGGAATTTGGTCCGCGGACGCCGGCGATGGGCAACTCGGCCAGGGCGGAAACCCACTCCTTGCGCGTGTCCTTCCACTCCGGGCGAGATGACCAAAACTCTGGAGACGCCACCCCAGATCCAAAGATCGGAACCAGTGAGCGGGTTCGGTGTCGAAGCTCCAGATAAGTTGCTAAGTTCCATGGGTCTCGGTTGATGAGGGTACCTCCGCCTAGAAGGGCCACCTCACCACCGAGAAACTTAATCAAACTATGCGTGCCCCGCGCGGCAAGCTTCCGCAAGCGCGGCTGGCGGCGGACCTCGGCGGCGAACTCGCGCAACAGGCGGCGCACGTCGGTCGCCCCTCGCCTAAGCCACTGGGCCCCATCGGGTCGATACGACAGTTGATAAGAGGTGGACCAACTCACGGACGGGAAGCGCTCACGACAAATTCCGTACATGGCCTCGTCGCCCAGATTCTCGAATCCGATCCAGCCAGCGTAAATGCCTGCACGAGTTGCTTCTATTAAGCCCATATATTTACTAGACATTATCTAGAATCTGGGGTGTTTTTTCAAGGCGCGCTGATTCGCTTCACCAGCTTTCTACGATCTATGCGGAGTTTCCGCCCCGCCCTGACTCAGATAGCCGCTAGCCCTTCATCCCAGCGCCTGCATCAAATCCTCAATCAAGTCGTCGGCATGTTCCAGACCCACCGAGACCCGGAGCAAGTTCTGCGGCACCTTCGTTCCCTGCCCTTCCGACGAGGCGCGGTGTTCGATGAGGCTCTCGGTGCCTCCCAAACTAGTGGCGTTCGTGAAGAGCTTGACGCGCGAAGCGACGTGAATAGCTTCGTCATACCCGCCGCGGACTTGGAAGGACAGCATGCCGCCAAAGGCTTTCATCTGTCGGCGGGCGAGGTTGTGGCCGGGGTTCGAGTTTAGCCCGGGATAACAAACACTCTCAACTTTGGCGTGAGCCTCCAGGGAGGCGGCGACCTTGGCGGCGTTAGAGCAATGCCGTTCCATGCGGCAGTCCAGCGAGCGCAAGCCGCGGAGGATCAGCCAGGAATTGAATGGTGAAGCCGCTGCACCCATGATCATGCGGCCGCGGTAGAGCCGCTGCTTCCAGCGATTGCTCGATCTAAGCACCAAGCATCCACCCTGCACGTCACTGTGGCCGCCACAGTATTTTGTTGTGGAATGCAGAACAATGTCGGCACCGAATTCCAAAGGCCGCTGCAACATGGGGGTGGCGAAGGTGTTGTCGACGAGGAGATCGGCTCCGGCGGCGTGGGTGATCTCGGCCACCCCGGCGAGGTCGGTGATCTTCATCATGGGATTAGAAGGCGTCTCGGTTACCACGATCTTCGTATTCGGCCGGACCGCACCCTTGATCACAGAGTGATCGGTCATGTCGACTACGTTGTATTCGATCCCCCAATGCGACAAGAATTCTCGATATAAATTGCGAAAGCCCGTGTAGGCATCGTCGGGAAAGATCACGTGCGAGCCCGGCCCGAGCGACTGCATGACACAGCAGAGGGCGCCCATACCCGAGGCGAAAGCCAGAGCCGTTTCGCCGCCTTCCAGCTTGGCCATGGCCTCTTCCAGACGAGTCTGCGTCGGATTCTTTTCGCGGATGTAGGAGTAGCCGTGCGTCTCTTCGCAGGCGGGACCATGCTCAAAGGTGGTGGAAAGATGAATGGGCGGGGCGACTGCTCCAGTGGTCGGATCGATGTCCGCGCCAGCGTGCACAGCCAGGGTTTCCAGACGCATGGTTGAGTCCTCGGGCGGCAAAAGTGGAGTGCTGATCGATTATAGGACGCCACTATTTGCACGAAACCGTCAGCCGCTACCTATGCCCTTTCGTTCGTGGGTCAGCAAAAAGAAGTATTGACTCGGGACGGACGTTGGGCGCAGATTCTTGGGCGGAGGTGTTCTCATGAAACTCAGTGACACCATCGGGTCGGTGATGAAGACCAAGGGCGGCGTGGTTTGGTCGGTGGCGCCCGGGGAGTCTGTCTACCACGCTGTGGAGGAGATGGCTGAGAAAGGTATTGGGGCTTTGCTGGTAATGTCGGAGGGAAAGTTGGTAGGCATTCTTTCCGAGCGCGACTACGCGCGGAAGGTGGTCCTGAAGGGCCGGTCGTCCAAGGAAACCACCGTGGCGGAAATTATGACCTCGCCGGTGTTGTACGTGAGCCCTCGTGTGGCCGTCGACGAATGCATGGCGCTGATGACGCAGCACCGCATCCGGCATCTGCCGGTCCTCGAGGCTGACGGGGTGGTGGCAGTGGTTTCTATTGGGGACATCGTCAAGTGGATTGTTTCTAAGCAGGAACAGACAATTCAGGAGATGGAAAGCTATATCAGCCAAAGCTATCCAGCGTAGGAGCCGGCGACTTACGTGACGCGCTCGAAGAGTGGCGGGGGTTTGCCCGCGGCACTTCCGGCGGCCATGCGGTAGGTTTTCAGCAATTGACGGACGGACGCCTCCCAGGAAAACTTAGCGACCTGCGCCACGCTGCGGCGCTTCATACCAGCGCGCAAGATGGGGTCGAGCAGCGCGCTGTGTATGCCGCGCATAATTTCGAAGACGTTTTCCGGATTGACCAGCACCGCAGCGTCGCCCACGACCTCGGGCAGCGAAGAAGTGTTCGAGGTGACGACGGGTGTCCCGTGCGCCATGGCTTCCAGCGGCGGCAAGCCGAAGCCTTCGTACAACGATGGAAAAACAAACACCTTCGCCGCATCGTAAAAGATCCGCAAAATATCGATGGGCACGAAGCCCAGAAATCTAACGTCCCGACCTACGCCGCTGCGGCGGACCGTCCGCCGCAGATCCGGGTGGCTGGATACGTCGTCGCCGATGATGATCAGCTTCAGATCAGGATACTGGCATTCTTTGGCGAGTTCAGTTTTGAGCGCGGAGAATGCCTCAATGATGCGAACGACGTTCTTGTGGGCGCTGACGCGGCCGACGTATAGCAGAAACGGATAATTCACCTGGTAGCGCTCGGCAATGATGAGTTTTTCGGCCTCGGTGGCGTGTCCGTGGAGGAAGCGTTCGTCGAGGGCGTTGTAGGCTACGTCGATTTTTCCTTGCGGAATGCTGAACAGGTGCCGCACTTCCTGCCGGGTGAATTGCGACACGGCAACGATGCGGGCCGCGCGCTGCAGGGCGCGGCGCGTGAGCTGGAAGTGCAAGAAGCGCTTCACACCGGACTTCTGGCCGGAGCTGACGAGATGCTCCAGGACGTCGTGGACGGTGATCACGTACGGACACGACAAGGCGCGTGGAAGCCAGACTAAGTGCGGAATGTGCACCAGATCGCAGCGGTGCTGCCGGACGGCCTTGCGAAACTCCATCCAGCCGGGCAGTGAGAGTTCGCGGCGGAGGAGCGGAATATTCCGAACATTCCCGGGCAGAGGACCGATCTCGCTAACGCTCTCTGGTGAGCCGATGAGCAAGTACTCGTTTTCGTGATCGAGGCGTCCCAAGGTGCGGACGACGTTTCGGATGTAGGTGCCGACGCCGAAATCGGAGACGCGTCGGACATCAATGGCGATCTTCACGGAGATGATTAAAGCACAGAGCCTAGCATCCCAATGATTCTGCGGTTAAATCCTAGCGTACGGGCGGGGGTGCCCCATATGTCTGCGTTAGCCGCGGACGCCGGCTAGGTTGCGGTTGCGGCGTTCTGGGTAGAGGGGGAAGCCTTCAGCGAAGGCTTCCACTTGTTTGCGAATCTTGGTGAGGGCGATGGGGTTGGTGCGCTGGTTGAGTGCATCGACGATCCAGGCGCCAACCTTCTTCATCTCGGATTCCTTCATCCCCCGAGTGGTCAAGGCTGGGGTTCCAATGCGGATGCCGCTGGGCTTCATGGGCGGATTCGCATCGAACGGAATGGCATTCTTGTTGACCGTGATGCCAGCGTCGCCGAGAGCCTTTTCCGCGTCGCTGCCGTACATGCCTTTGGCGAAGACGTCGATAAGCATGAGGTGCGTGTCGGTGCCACCGGAAATGATGCGGTAGCCTTCGGCGGCGATGGTGGCGGCCAGGACTTTGGCGTTGGCCACGACCTGACGCGCGTAGTCGCGGAAGGCGGGCTGCTGGGCTTCAAGGAAGCAGACCGCCTTGGCGGCGATGATATGGACCAGTGGGCCTCCCTGCATGCCAGGGAAAACGACCTTGTCGATGGCGGGACCGAGGTCGGCCTTGGCCAGGATCATGCCCGAACGCGGGCCGCGCAGGGTTTTGTGCGTGGTCGAAGTCACGATGTGCGCGTGCGGGACGGGCGAAAGATGCGCGCCGCCGGCGACCAGGCCGGAGAAGTGCGCCATATCGACGAGAAAGAGCGCCCCAACCTTATCGGCAATGGCTCGCATGCGGGGGAAGTCGATGGTGCGCGGGTAAGCACTTCCGCCGCCGATGATCATTTTCGGATGTTCCTGCACGGCGAGCCGTTCGACTTCGTTGTAATCGATGGTTTCGGTTTCGCGCGTGACACCGTAGGGAACGATGCGGTAGGTCTTGCCGGAGAAATTCAGCGGGTGGCCGTGGGTAAGGTGGCCGCCATGGGCGAGATTGAGGCCGAGGATGGTGTCACCGGGCTGGAGGACGGCGGCGTAGGCTTCCATGTTCGCTTGCGATCCGGCATGTGGCTGGACATTGGCGTACTCGGCGCCGAAAAGTTGTTTGGCGCGGTCGCGGGCCAGATTCTCGACGACATCGGCATACTCGCAGCCGCCGTAATAACGCTTGCCGGGATAGCCCTCGGCGTATTTGTTGGTGAAGACGGAACCCATGGCTTCGAGCACGGCTTCGCTAACGAAATTCTCAGAGGCAATCAACTCCAGGCCTTCGTGCTGGCGGCGGGTTTCGTTGTCGATAGCGTTGCCGATTTGGGGATCGACTTCAGCCAGGGAGCGGGACATGGGATTGGTTTTCATTGAATCCTCGCTGATTTCTAAGGTACCAGTTTACAAGTTTGCAAGTGTTCCCGCCTGGAGATGTCAAAATCCGCCTATTGGCTCCGAAAAGCCGAACGCACAAATGTGACCAGATGCCAGCCATCCATGTAGCTGAACGGCGCTTCGCCGCAGGTGTAGTGACCGCAGGGGAGTTCCACGGCTTTTAGATCGACGTTGCGCTGGCGCAGTTCGCTGATGATGTTCTTCGAATACTCCGGGAGGAAGGTTAGATCGTAGGTGGCAAAGATGATCAAGCTCTTGCGCAGAAAACGCGCGTACTTATCGAAGTAGGCGGCGGGGCTGGCGGCGCGCATTAGGGCTCGCAGTTGGTCGCTGGTGATGGACGCCTCGAGGCCTTCTTTTACATGGCGCGTGGATTGGCCGGTCCAGACTACATCTGAAAAATAGGTCGACGCGTGATTGAAGGCCGCGACCTTAATGCGCGGCTCGTGGGCGGCGCACAGAAACGCGTAACACGACCCCAAGCTGGTTCCGATGACGCCGAGTTCGGTGTAGCCCTGCGACTCGAGCCAATCGAGGCAGCAGCGCAGATCGAGGACTCCCTGCCGCGCCGAATCCAGCGTGCGGGCGATGTTCGAGGAAACCGCGTAATCGGAGCGCTGAATCTCGGCGGGCTTGCGGATGTCGTGGTAGGGCAAGCTCATGCGCAGGGCGGCAATCCCCACCTTGCTCAAAATCGAACACAGCGAGTTGTATTGGAGGCCGTTAGCGTTCCAGTGTGGCAACACGACTACAGCTCGTTTTCCTCGGGCCGGAAACCATCGGGCATTGGCAAGGTTATTTTCTGGAAACGGGCCAACAACAGGCGAGGTGAAGCGCAGAAATTGAGCGCGCTGGCCCTTTATTTTCCTTTCGAGCTTGGGTTCGGGCTTGGCGCGCGTGCTGAATACCTCCACTGGGCGTTCTTCCAGACGGAAGTCTTGGGGCGTGCGGTAGGAGAAAAACTCATCACTGTTGGCAATAATGCGGTCGTTATACGCGCGCAGGTATTGCTCAGGATCGGCAGGCTTTTCGCCGGGACGGAGGCCGTCTCGGCAGGGCCAGGCATTGGTCCAGTCCACACCCCAGTCCAGCGGACGCACCACGCGATTCGTATCCACGGCGGTCAGCCGGGTTTCCCAGTCGTACATCCAGCGGTCGTACCATTTGGGCATTGCTTCAATGATAAATGGGAACGATGGATTTGAGGCTTATCAAGGCCTCAGCTGCCGTTGTATTTTCGCGGCACGCGTTTCGAGATTCCGCAGAGAATTTCGTAAGGGAGCGTATCCGCGAGGCGGGCTTGCTCCCAGGCGTCGACGGAACAAGATTCGCTTTTGCCGAGCAGGATGACTTCATCCCCCAAGGCCACGTCGGGAATGCCGGTCACATCTACCAGGGTGAGGTCCATGGAAATACGGCCGACGATGGGAGCGTAGTGGTCACGGACGATGACGCGACCGCGATTCGAAAGCTTGCGCACCAGGCCATCAGCGTAGCCGAGTGGCAACACCGCGATTCGAGAGTCGGTTTTCGTCACAAACGTCCCGCCATAGCCCAGCGCCTGCCCGGCCGGAGCGTCGTGAACGGAAAGCACAAGGGTCTTCCAGGAAAGCACGGGCCGCAGGGCGAGAGTGGTCGGAGCTTCGGGTTCGAGATCACCGCCACGCTGCAATGGCAAGCTGTATCCATAGAGGGCGAGGCCCGGACGGACCATGCTGCGCCATGACGCGGGGCGTGATACCACGGCGGCGGTGTTCGCCAAATGAAATATTTCTGGGGCGAAGCCGGCATCGCGTACAAGTTTTTCCGCAACGGCAAACTTTTCCGTCTGGCACTCCATTTCGCGGGCGTCCACGATTTCGGACGACGCAAAGTGAGTACACAAGCCCTCCAGCTGCAGGTGCGGCGTGGAATGGAGCATAATCAACAGCCCGGACAGCTCGTCCAGGGATGCTCCCAGGCGGCCCATGCCCGTATCAATCTTCAAGTGGACTGGCGCACGCACGCCCAGCATAGATGCGGCACGCTCCAGTAGCGCGAGATGCCAAGGCTCCCAGACGGTTGCCGTCAGGTTCTGGCGCACGACCTCTTCTTCCTCGCCGCGCCAAAAGCCGGTCATCAGCAGAATGCGGCCACGCACGCCAGCGTGGCGCAGGGGCAGAGCTTCGTCGGTGGTGGTAACGCCGAACCAGCGCGCTCCAGCTTCCTCGAGTGCGCGCGAGCAAGCGACAGCGCCGTGGCCATAAGCATCGGCCTTCACCACGGCGCAGACGAGCGAGGTCCCAACGTGGGCCTGCACGACCCGAAAGTTGTGAGCGAGATTCGCTAGCGACACCTCCGCCCAGGTGGGACGGGTGGAAACGCGCGAATTCACAACCATGCTAGCCACGCCCGATTATAGCGACGGGAGCGGGCGGTCCCGGTAATTACTCAAGTTCGCTGGAAATCCTGGGTTGCGCGGGTGTCGCTAGATTCCGTCAACTTCCGCCCAAGAAAATAACGGTAATCTCCGTGTCGACTTCAATCGGATCGCCATTAAGTATGTAAGGGCGATATCGCCATTGCTTGACCGCATTCATCGCCGAAGGGATCAACATGGGGTGCCCGGACAGGGCATGCAATCTTTCGATCGCGCCGTCCTTGCTTATGACGGCCGCAAGCGCAACGGGGCCTTGCACGCGCATCTGTTTGGCCAGTGCGGGATAGTCCGGCTGCACGCGGTGAATGAGATAGCCGTCCATTATGACGGAGATCCGCGGCGGCTTGGTAATGGGCTTCGGGGGCAGTGGCGCAACCGGAATCCCGATGACATCAATGCCTGCGGGAATGCCTGTGCCGCCAGTTCCGACCCCGGGGACGCACTGTGGGCAGGGCGGGTCGTCCTGCGTCACGGATGGATCGGGACCGAGATTTGTGGTGACCGGAATTGAAGGCGGGACCGTAAATGGATGTATTACCGGATCGACCGACGTCTTGCCCGAGTTGTGCGAAGCACTTTCTGGTGCGGCGGGGGAAAGTGAGATCGACACGGGACGTGGGGCGAAATCCAGGCGGGGGAGAAGATCAGGCCGCAACAACGGGATGAAAAACGCCACGGCAACGGCCGTGGCTTGCATGGCAAAAGACGTTAAAGTGGCCCATCCGCGGCGGGGGTTGGACACGGTGGAATCGTAGGCAAGGGTTAGCATCCGAAAGGTCTCCTCTCACAGCTAACCCTTTGGACACCACGTGGACGGCGCAAAGTTCCAGGAATGGGACACGAAAAACGGACCGCGTGGTGCGCGGTCCGTGGGAACTTTTCGTGCCGTATTGGTGTCGTGCTTGGTTCGAACTTAGTTAGGCTTTGTCGCCGCCGGTGCTGCCGGTTTCGGCGCCACTGGCTTCGGAGCCGCTGCGGGCTTCGGAGTTGCCGGCGGAGGCACGTCCGACTGCGCGTTGTAGGCATCGACCACGGCCTTGGTCAGATCCACGGAATCCGTGGCCCAGATCAACTCGCCGTCCGGCCAGGCGCGGGTCGCATCGAGGATCATCCCCAGACTGTTGTCCTTGGCGTACTTCTGGACCACAGGAATCATCTTCTGGACGATCTTGCCGGCAATCTCGTTTTGCTGCGCCTGGAGATCGCTTTGCGCATCTTCACTGGCGCGCGTCAGGGTCTTCTGCTTGGCTTCGATCTTTTTCACCAGATCGGCGCGGGCATCGTCGTTGAGTTTCGAGCCCTGCGTGTCGAGCTGCTTCTTCATGCTGTCGAGATCGTCACTCAAGCCCTTCAGCTCGGTGCGTTTGGGTTCGAACTTCTTGGCCAGGGCCTCGAAGTCTCGTTGGCCTTCGTTGGTGGCGACGATGGCGGTTTGCATGTTGATGATTCCAACCTTGGTCCCGCCGGTGGAGGCGGCGGGGGCGGCCTGGGCCAGCACCGAACCCGGCAGCATCAAGGCGGCCAGAAGAAGAGGTGTAAACAGTTTGCTCATGGATTTAGCTAGACTCCTTGGAATTTTCCGGAAAATTTGAGAATGCCTCTCAGGCGCTTGCCGGACTGCTCGCCGCGGGCTCCGTGCAACCCTGGGCTCACAACCTTCGAGGTCGGGAGCCGGCCCGCTCTGGACAGAACTTTGCCGCGCGATAGCTTTATCAAGCCGACGAAGACGCGGTCCTCCCAAGTATAGTTACCTCCCGTACTACCGTCAAACACGGCGGCTGCGCGCCTCTAAATTGGAATCCCGGATGCGCTAGAAGGTTGTTGCCACGGTAAAGCGAAATGTCTTGCGTGGCTCGCGAAGGATGAATTTTGAGCCGTATTGTGCGATCGCCGACTGCGCGCTGAAGTCGCCGGCTGCGCCCGGGGGAAACAAGCTCCGGAATAGCGGATCTGTGAGCAGAAGCGGATTCTGCGCCTTGTCGTCGAGGCGCAATGGGTTATAGGCGTAGTAAATCCGGAACGGCGCATTGACGACTGGCAGGAAGACCTGCAATTCCAGCCCCGTTGACATGCGCGGGTAGAAGTTGGTGCCCGGAACAAGCGGGACAGCGCGGGTAATCTTCAGCAAGGGGTTTCCATTAGTGTCTACCAGAGAAACTGGATTACATTGCCGCGTCTGCGCGTCTTCGGTTGGGCAGCCGAACTGGGTGTTCAGCAAATTCTGAAATTGCGCTTCTCCGATCCTGAGCTGCGATTTGCGCAACACCGGGTTCATACCGATGTCGACAAACGGAGCGATGGCGACCGGACCGGCGATCGTGATGCGATACTCGAAATTCGCGACCAAGCTCGTGTCGCCGCCGGGGATGACCAGCGTCTGAACGGGAATGGGCACAGTCCAAGGGCCACGAAGCGGGTTGTTCGGGTCCTTCGGCACAAACTGACCTGCCGCATCCCTCACTGGAAAATTGATCGACCCCGTAAAGTACGCATACGGCGTAACGGTGCGCGTATCGAAGCCGCGAATGTCGTTTTCGCCGCCCAGATAATAGCGATCCTGCGGAGGGGACACCAACCCGCCGTACCCGGTCAAGAATGCTGCCTGAAAGTTCATGCCGAGCGCGTTCCGGCCCTTGTTCATCGGGATGAACTGTTTATACGCGAAGACGGGACGAACATAGCGCACGTTGCCGCCCACGCCCGTAATCTCCGCCGCAATCGAAACGCTCTTTCCGTGGTGCGGTGACGTCGGGCTATCGATCGTGCTGAAGCTGAAGCTCGGCGTAATCTGGCTGGTGATGATGCCGTCCAGCGCGTTGGGGCCCGAGAAGTTCCGGAATGCCAGGTTTTGAAACAGCAGCGTGGAGCTGTTGTTGAAGGTCTGCGTCGAGGAGTTCTCCAGCAGGTAGCTGATGCCGATGCGCTTAAAGGAGTGGTGCAGGGCGTGGCTCACGGAGAGCTGGAAACCCGTGCTGGATTGGGTGTAGTTGAGAATGTTCTGGAGCTGGTCCTGCGTCAGATTCAACTTTTGCCCGGTCTGTAGCTCGTAATTCTTCGCCTGGTTGTAGTTGTAGCGGCTGCTGAAAACCCGGATGCCGGCTTGGATCGCACGGTCGAACAAATAGGGCTCGGTAAAGCCCAAACTGATATTCCGCTGCTGATTGCCGATCGACGCCTGCAGATCGAGCGTCTCGCCCAGGCCGAACAGGTTGTTGGTGGCATAGTTCAAGCCTATGAATGCCCCCGACAATCCGCTAACTCCGCCGGTCAGGCCGATACTGTTCTTTCCTTTTTCTCTCACCTTCAGCGTGAGATCAACCTGACCATTTTTCTCGTCCAATTTCCGGTCGGTCACGTTCGGATCGTCCGGCTTGAGCTGCTCAAAATACCCGAGCTGATTGAGGCGCAGTAGACTCAATTCCCACAGACGGGAGTCGTAAACGTTGCCTTCCTCGAGCACAATCTCGCGGCGGATGACCTTATCGCGTGTGGTCGTGTTGCCCTCGAATTCAATGCGGCGAACATAAAACTGTTTGCCTTCATCGAGATCGATTTCGAGGTTGACGACTTTTTTCTGCTCATCGACTTTGGTATCGGGAAGAGAGGTGAAATTGATGTACCCGAGCTGGCCGTATGCTTTGCGCAGTGCTTCGATGCCCTTGCTTATCTTTTCGCGGTCGAAAACGTCTCCGTCCTGAATCGCGAACAGAGCGCGAAGCGCCTTCATGTTCGTGACCGCTTTCCCGTTCTTGAAGGTGATGCTTCCGAGATGGTAGAGCTCGCCTTCTTCAATCGGCATGGTGATGTCCACGGACTTGCCGGCTTTGGAATGGATCAGCGGAATCTTCAGCCCGGTGCCGCTGCCCGTGTCGCGAATCTTGGTCGTCGGATCGTTCACTACCACCGTAAAGTAGCCACGGTTCTGGTATTCCAGGCGCACGCGTTCGGTGTCTTCATCGAGCTTCCCGGCGTCATAAGTTCGAGCAAACAGATTCTCCAGGAAAATGGAGTGGGGAACGCCGGTCGGCTTCAAATTCTTCATGGCCGCACGCAAGACTCGCGACTTTACGTGCTTATTGCCAGTGAATTTGATTTTGCCCACCTTAACCTTGGGGCCTTCCTTCACCACGAACGTGATGCCGACCGCAGCGGGCGGAATCTGCCGGACTTCGGTGCGTACGTTGGCGAACTGGCGCCCATGCTCGGACAGCAGCCCTTTCAGGACCACTTCTGCGTGCTTCACTTTGGTGGGATCGTACTGGCTTTCCTTGGAGAGGCCGACCTTGGCCTGCTTGAATCGCTCGAGAATGTCGCTGGTGGTCACCGAACCAATGCCCAGATACTCGATGTCGCGGATAACCGGCCGTTCTTTTACGTAGACATGCAACACCCAGCCCTTGGGCGTCTGCTGGCGCTCGAAGCGGATGTCCTCGAAATACCCGGAGTTCCAGAGGGAGTGGTAGTCGCGTTCCAGAGCTTGCGCGTCGTAGGTGTCGCCGGGACGCGAGAAAATACGGGCTTTGATGGTTTCGGCCGGGATTTTACGATTGCCGGTGACTTTAATATCCGTCAACACGTCCTGCTGGGAAACGGCCCAGGGCGCGGCGACTAGCAGAAAAGCGGCCAGGGCGCTCCACAGCCCAGCCCAATGGTGGATCGCCCATTTCCTCCCCATGACGCGAGACCTCAACAAGCCCGCCCACGAACCGTCTGGGGCGGAGCCACTTTCGTCGAATCCAACGGACGGCCGCCGACGGTCTGCCGTCGCGGGCACAGGCGTATCCTTATGAAAAAAGATGGCTCTAACCTCAATCCGTCAGGGAGTAAGCAAAACTTGAATTATACGGTAGGTTCCCGGGAACTGTGCAATCCGCGCCGGGGGAAAACCGCCGCTACGAGACCGTCTGGAGCAACTCTACCTCAACCAAGACGGAATAAAACGTTGCGGAGTTGCCTAGGTCGGTAAGTTTTTCTGAGGTCAGGGCGTTAATGTTTTTCCCGCCGTCGGAAAGTTTGGCCCAGTTCAGGTGAGAAGCGACTGTACCGGGCTGCACCGATCCGTTTACGTGGGCACGCAAGACGAGGTCACCGCGGTCGTTAAAAGCGCGTACGCGATCACCGTGCCGGATACCACGCGCGCTGGCATCTGCTGGTGCTATCTCCAACAAACCAGTGTCTTCCATCGCGGCGACTGTGGGTGTATTGCAGAAGGAAGAGTTTAGAAAATTGTCGGCTTTGCGCGACAGCAACTCGAGCGGGAATTTCTTTGCCGCTGCTGTGTGCCGAGATTCTTCTGGCGGTTCAAAGGCCGCGACCGGATCGAGGCCTGCCATTTTCAGCTGTTCGCTATAGAACTCTGCCTTACCGCTTGGGGTAGTGAAGTTTCCTTCGGCGAAGGGCAGGAACGGCTTCGAATCGTCTGTGCCTGAAAAATTCAGCCGCGCATGGCCTTCTTTCTCCAGGCGCTGCCGGTCGATCCTCTTGAGTTTCGGCGAGCCGCTGGCCAGCGCTCCGTCGATCATGCTGTCGTCGGATTCGGTGAGGTAGTCGTCGGTGAAACCCATGCGTTGAGCCAAGGCGCGGAAGAGGTCGACGTTGGACTTGCATTCTCCAAGCGGCTGGATGGCTTGGTTTGAAATCTGGAGATAGTAGTGTCCGTAGGACTGGACCAAATCTTTGTGTTCGAAGAACGTAGTCGCAGGCAGGACGATATCGGCGTAGTCGGTAGTGTCCGTGTAAAACTGCTCGTGGACGACCGTGAATAAGTCTTTTCTCTTCAGACCTTTGACCACCAGATTGTGGTTGGGCGTGACCGCAGCCGGATTGCACGCGTAGACGAACAAGGCCATAACGGGCGGGTCGTTCGTCTCGGTCAGGACCTTGCCCAGCCGGTTCATGTTGATAAGCCGCGCAGGACGGCCCAGGGGGCTCTCTGAGGTCATCAGATCGAGTCGCTCGAGCGAGGCCTTATCGAGACCGAACGATCCGCTGAGCGACATCTGAAGGCCGCCACCGACCTCTTTCCACGACCCCGTGAGGCACGGCAGCATCGCAACCGTGCGGGTGGCCATTCCACCCCGCTCGGAGCGCTGGACTCCGTAGTTCAGACGAATGACCGCGGGGCGGGTTGTGGCGTATTCGCGCGCGAGCTTGCGGATGTCGTCGGCGGAGATTCCGGTCCACCGCTCGGCGCGCTCAGGCGGATACTCCTGAACCTTGGTCCGCAGTTCCTCAAAACCAAACGTGTACCGTGAAACGTAGTCGGCGTCGTAAAGATTTTCGTTGATGATGACGTGCATCATGGCGAGTGCCAGGGCGGCGTCGGTGCCGGGATTGATCGGCAGATACCAGTCGGCAACGGCTGCGGTGCGTGTTTTGTAGGGATCGATGACAACCAGTTTCGCGCCTTGGCGTCGGGCCTCCGTGATGAACGGCCACAGGTGCACGTTGTTGCCATGAATGTTGCTGGCCCAGGCGATGATGTAGCGCGAATCGCGGAACTGCTCGGGCTCGGTGCCCATCTTGACTCCGATGACGGATTTCAATCCAGCTTCCCCGGCTGCTGAACAGATGGCACGCTCGAGTTGCGAGGCGCCGATGCGATGGAAGAACCGCCGGTCCATCGACCCACCGTTGAGCACGCCGAGTGTACCCCCGTAGGAATACGGAAGGATCGCTTCCGGGCCATGCTCGTCGGAAATGTCCTTGAAACGCGAAGCGATTTCGCCCAGTGCCTCATTCCAGGAAATGCGGGCAAAGTCCTGAGCGTTGCGGTGGCCTTCGCCCTTGGCAGCCACGCGGCGCATGGGATAAAGCACCCGATCCGGCGAATACACACGGTCCAAATACTTCGTCACCTTCGCGCAGAGAAATCCCCGCGTCACCGGATGTGAAGGGTCGCCCTGGATTCTTGTTGCTCGGCCATCTTCCACCGTGATCAGGGCGCCACAAGCATCTGGACAATCGTGCGGACACGCGGCATGAACGACGGACTTCATATTGGCATTATAAGAGCAGTGTAAGACCCCGGCGACCGATGGTTCCTGCGGCGCTGCTCCGCCATCCGCGAGAGAATCCCGAAGCAACTAGCCGGTCCGATAGCGATTGGATCGCCCGTATCCGGTCGGATAGTCGGGCAAATCAAAGACGACCGCGCGTTCGTCGAAATGGGCCGTTGCATTTCGCCAGTATCTCCCTTTCGATTCAACGAAAACTTTTCGGGGCTTCCCAGCACACGAGAGATTCTTGGTTTGGCTCGAGAACTGCTTCTTCTCGGGCATCCCCTCAAAAAAATAATCGAGGATAAAGCCATGAGGAAAGTACTGCTCGCTGTTATCGATATGAAAAGTGTAGTGAAAGCCGCTGTAGCCGCATCCATTGCGTTCTCAACCTTGGGAGCTCTGAGTCAAGAGCCCGGGTCAACTAACAGGGCGACCTTGCCCGCGATCACCAGCCAGGCGACGCCTCAGGCTGGAAATGTGTTCGTGCCGGATAGCAGCAAAGAACAGCCCGCTGGGCGGGCTCACACCAACTACGTTCTACGGACTGCGAGTGGCAACCAGCCTCTCATCGGTTTGAAAACACCGACGGCTCTCGGTGCCGGCGGTCCCTTGGCCACGACGTTACTGGCGGAAACACCGCAGTCTCTGGGTTGCCTGTACGCGAAGAGTCCGGTCAGCCCGGGATGTATTCCGAACTACGGCTCCGGATCCGGCGGTCCGACGGCAGCCGGTTACGGCGCTATCGCTCTGGTGGATGCCTTTGACAACCCGAACGCAGCCGCAGATCTTGCAGCTTTTGACGGCTACTGGGGTCTGCCCGCGGCGACCTTCGTCAAGGTCTACGCCAATGGAAACGGCTCATGCGCCACGCCGCCAGCGGATCCGGGCTGGTCGGTCGAGTCGTCCTTGGACATCGAGTACGCTCACGTGTTCGCGCCCAAAGCGGCCATCATCCTGGTAGAGGCCTGCTCGAACTCCTATACCGACCTCTTCTATGCGGAGCAAGTGGCCTTCAACTACATTGTCAGCAACTACCCGGCGGGTGGTCAGGTTTCGAACAGCTGGCAGGGAGGAGAGTTTGCCGGACAGATCGCAGACGACTCGTTGTTCGCCGATTTCACCTACAACTGGACAGCGAACTACTCCACACCGATCCTTGCCTTCGCTTCGTCTGGCGACGGCGGATACGGCGTGGGATATCCGAGCACGAACCCGTGGGTGATTTCTGCTGGCGGAACGTCCATCCTGCGGGATGCTTCTACCCTAAAGTTCGGGTCCGAGTCCTGTTGGGGAGGTTCCGGCGGCGGACCGAGTGCGGTTGAAACCTACACGACGTCATGGTCGGGCGGAAATGCCGGACCGTGGGCTGACTTCCAGTATCCCATCTTCGGCCAGCACAACCGCGCTACGCCAGACCTTTCGTTCGACGCCGATCCGGCATCGGGCGCCTGGATTTACAGCGGGTACGGCCTCGGAGGCTGGGGAGTGGTGGGTGGCACGAGTCTGTCCTCGCCCGCGCTGGCCGGCATCGTCAACCGCGCAGGCAACAAGCTGGGGTCGGTTTTCCTCACACCTGCCACGGGTGGAAGCGACTGGTTCAGCACTTGGGAGAACAACCTGCTGTATGCGCAACTGGCAACGAAAGCAGCTTACAAAGCCAACTTCTACGACGTGAAGACCGGTTCCAACGGTGTTTCGGCAACCGCATCATGGGACTTCTGCACGGGCGTTGGGAGTCCGCGCGGACTGCTTGGCAAGTAGATTTCGCACCCGCGCAGTTCAGCGGGCACTGCGGGAGGCCGTTCTACGGCCTCCCGTCTCGAGAAACTACCCATTTGTTGACCACGCAAAGGAACCAAAATCCTTATACTGGTGAATCATGCAAACTATAAATTTTCTGAGAGCGCTCACCCTGGGATGGCTCCCGCTCATCCTAGGTGGCCTGGCCAGCAGTGGTCTGGCCAACGCGCAAGACGTGTGGAACTTCCCGGATTTCTCTGCGAATCAGGTCTTCCAGTCCCGAAGAGCGGAAATGACGATGAAAGTGTACCGCTCCGGTTCGAGCGTCCGAGTGGAGCGCGGCGGCGCGCTCACGACCCTGTACAGTCCCGCGAGCGGGAGCGTCTACAACTTAACCGTCTATCCCGACCAGAGCAGACAATGCGTGGCCATGAAGCCGGAACAAGCCAAAATGTTGCCAAGCCCGCTGGAACTGATTCAAGGCCGCATCGTAAAGCGGAACACGGTTGGGTCGGAAGTGGTCGATGGCCATCCCAGCAAAATCGAGGCTGTTGCGGTGATTGGGGCGGACGGCAAGACGATCGAATCCAATGTTTGGGAGGCAGAGGACCTGAACGGCATCCCGGTGAAGATCGAGTCTCACATCGAGGGCGTCACTCTACTGGCCTTCTATCGCGACATTGTGGTGGCGGCTCCGGACCAGAGTCTGTTTCGCGTCCCCGACCGATGCATTCCCTTCGAAAAGATGGGTCAGGTGGCACAGGCATTGGTGGTGCAGTAAGAGACGGTCAAACCCCGCCATTTGTCCTGCTACCGCGGCCTGTACCTGAAAGGCGCTACTAGCCGAGTGGGTGTGCTCTGACGGCATCTCGTATGGATAGCCTGTATCCGGCTGGATAGTTCTTCGGGCCGGCGAGACCGAACGACTCCATTTATAGGTTAGCTGTGGAATCCCTGCTAACCCGTTTCCTTTCAAGAGGATTCTTGCCGCGAGCCTGGGCACACGCGCTTCAGCGCCGTCTGGCGCGACGAATGCTTTGACACAGGTAATTCCCCCAAGACTACTCAGGAGAAAGCAATGAAGAACGTGATGATCGCGGTTGCTCTTGTTGCATTTTGCTCTTCCGGCTTTGCCGACGGCTTGAAGGCCTCTCAGGGAAACACCAAAACCGAAGCGGTTGCAGTGGCGGCGCAGAAAACCGCGGCGCAAGCCGCACTCCACAGCCTCGCCGCCACCAGCGCCTGCTCCTACAACTTCACTTCCGGAACCAATAACACTTTTCTGAAGTACTGCGTGACCGTGAACGGGAACGTTCCCCAACTCATGACGCCCTTCAACCGTGAGCACATTGCGGTCGGGGCGGCTGGTGAAGGTTACGGCGTCTGCGACAACACCGGGGCCGTCGCCTATTTCGACTACGCCGACTACGGTGACAGCGGCAACTGGGGAGCGCCTACGTTGGTGAGCCAGACTGCTACTTCCGTCAAGATCGCGCGCACCACTAGCGACGGGGTCTGGACACTTACTCAAACGATTACACAGATGGCCGGCACCCAGTCCGTCAGGGTCATCATGGCGCTCAAGAACAACACTGCTGTGCCTAGAAGTTTTTTCCTGATGCGTTTCGCGGATGTAGATGTCAGCGGCACCGCCAGCAACAACTTCGATGCCACGGCGAACAGCGCGTTCGGCTGGAATTCTGCTTTCAGCAGCACGCCAGACTACGGACTCATGGTGCAAAACGTCGGCAATCCCGCCGGGCTCGCCAATACGATTCCGTTCGTTCAGAAGGTGGCTTTTCCGCCGAACCCCTGCGTGCCTGGCGCTCAATTGGCCGCCGGACCCATCACCGCAACCGACGGTTCTATGCTGATGTACTACGAGGGAACGGTACCACAGAAGGGGACGAGGACCGTGACCATGAATTACAAGGGAATGTAATGACTAACAGGGTTAACCTTCGGCGCACGTCCCGGCTTCTAACGAAGCCGGGGGGTTTTTGTGAGGCTGCGCTATTTCAACTCCAACACCTCTTTTTCCTTAGTTTTGCTCATCTCTTCCATCTTGCGAATCTCTTCGTCCGTTAGCTTTTGAATTTCGTCGAGAGAACGCTTCTCTTCGTCTTCGCTGATTTTCTTGTCTTTCGCTAGCTTCTTGATCGCGTCGTTGCCGTCGCGGCGGATGTTGCGGACGGCAGTGCGGTGTTCTTCGAGAACTTTGTGGAGGTGCTTGGCCATTTCCTTGCGGCGCTCTTCGGTGAGCGCGGGAATGGGGACACGGACGACCTTACCGTCGTTCATGGGATTCAATCCGAGGTCTCCAGCGCGGATCGCTTTCTCGATGGCGGGCAGGACCGTCGGATCGAAAGGTGTAACGGAAATCAGCTGCGGCTCGGGCGCGTGAATCGTCGCCACCTGATTGAGGGGCATATTGGAACCGTAGGCTTCGACTACTATGCTGTCGAGCATCGACACCGAAGCGCGACCCGTGCGCGTGGCGGCCATTTCCTTGCGGAAATCCTCCACCGCCTTATCCATGCGGGTTTTGAGCTGGCCTTGCAGCGGCCGCAGTGCGGGAATCGTAGTCATCACGGATTGCGCCATTTGTTTGCTCCGGAAAATGATTCGATCAAAACAGAAGATTATAAACGGCTCGCGGCTATCGGCTGTTAAAACAGGGGTGGGTAGTGTCCTAATTTGACGCGTAGGCGGTCTTGTTGCATAAGGGAGAGCAAAGGAGAGCTCTGTGGGAGCAAAAGAGAAAATGAACTCGATTGGCAAGCCAGTGCCGGAGTTACCGGTCGCTGATGTCCAACGGGCACAACAGCATTACAGAGATGCACTCGGCTTTGAGGTTGGATGGCTTTACCCAGGCGAAGAAATTGGGGCCGTTTCACACGGTGATATGGGGCCGATATTTTTTCGGAAGAGGAAGCCGCCGTTCGAACCTGCCGTCCACTGGGTGTTCGCCGAAGATATCGATGCGTCATACCGGGAACTGAAGTCCTCAGGTGTGAATATCACGGAGCCTCTGGAGAAAAAGCCTTGGGGATTAAGGCAGTTCACCGTAAAGGATCTGGACGGGAACCTCTTCTATTTCCACCATGACTAACCAAACGTCGAATTCAGAGCTGACCTAGGTAGGCGGTAAACCGGCGGCGCTTTAGGCTTCTACCAACGAGCCGACTTTTTCTCCGAGTATGACTCTTCGGATGTTGCCGCGCTCGCCCAACTTGAACACGATGATAGGCAGGCCGTTGTCTTTGCACAGCGAGATAGCAGTCGAGTCCATCACCTTGAGTCCGCGCTTGAGAACCTCCATGTAGGTGATTTTCTCGAAGCGTTTGGCGTCTGGCACGAGCATGGGGTCGGCGTCGTACACGCCGTCTACTTTCGTCGCTTTCAGAATCACGTCTGCTTTGATTTCCATCGCGCGCAACGAAGCCGCCGTGTCAGTGGAGAAATACGGGTTGCCGGTGCCGCCAGCGAAGATTACTATGCGACCCTTTTCCAGGTGCCGGATGGCGCGGCGGCGGATGAACGGTTCAGCGATTTGGTTCATCACGATGGCAGACTGAATCCGCGTGAGTACGCCCTGCTTTTCCAGCGCGTCTTGCAACGCGAGCGCGTTGATCACCGTGGCCAGCATGCCCATGTGATCGGCGGAAACGCGATCCATGTCGCGAGCCTGCTGCGCTACGCCACGGAAGATGTTGCCGCCGCCCACCACAATGGCGATCTGCGCGCCGATTTTGAGCGCATCTGCCAGCTCTTCGGCGATCTCTTGTACACGCTGGGATTCAAGACCAAAGCCCTGCGTTCCGGCCAAGGCTTCGCCGGAGAGCTTGAGGAGGACGCGGTGGAAGGCGGGGGTTGGCATGGTTAAAATTTTAGATTGCAGTATCTCAGATTGCAGGAGTTAGGCACGCCAAGGATGAATGCTTGGCGTGCCTTGGCAACCCATTACTTCACCGCGGGCTCGGGGCCTTCAGGTTCCTCGGGCTTTGCGGTCGTGAACGCCACCGTAGCGTTGGCATCGCCGACCTTGAAGCGGGCGAAGCGTCGCACGCTGATGTTCTCACCCAGCTTGCCTATCTTCGTGGCGACGAGCTGCGAGATGGTTGTGGTCTGGTCCTTAATGAACGGCTGATCCAGGAGGCAGACTTCCTCGTAGAACTTCGCCATCTTGCCTTCGACGATCTTCTCGACGACATTTGGCGGCTTGCCCGTCGCCGCCGCCTGTGCGCGATAGATCTCCTTCTCGCGCTCGAACGCCTCGGGCGTCACATCTTCGCGGCGCACGAACTTCGGATCACTAGCGGCGATGTGCATGGAAATGTCGTGAAGCAACTCCTTGAAATCGTCCGTGCGCGCGACGAAATCGCTCTCGCAGTTCACTTCCAGTAACACGCCGATCTTCCCGCCAGCATGAATGTAGAAGCCAACCGAACCTTCACTGGTCACGCGTGCAGCCTTCTTTCCGGCAAGCGAAACACCGCGCTTGCGCAAGTGGATGATCGCCTGATCCATGTCGCCCTTGGCTTCGGTGAGAGCAGCCTTGCAGTCCATCATAGGGGCGCCGCTCTTTTCACGGAGCTCTTTTACTTGTGCAGCAGAGATATTCATAGTCGTTGTGCTCATAGAGATAAATTCTCTTTTCTAGTGGTGCCTATTGGATGCGCTCTATGCTAGGAGAGTCGCGAGACGCTCCTGCGTGAAAATCTGGTGAACAAAATCCCTGAACAAAACTTGACCCGCGGCGAGGGGACGCGCGCGGGTCCAAATCGCTGAAGGAAAAACTACGGGCGTTATATCGCCGGAGTTTCGACCGCCTCCGCCTTAGCCGCCGGGGCCGCCTCTGGCGCTGGTGCCGACGCTACGCGCTTGCCGCGTCCCAGCACTTCTTCCATGCTGATGTCTTCGCCATCGTCACCCACATAACCTTCGACCACGGATGCGTCGCTAGCGTGAATTTCCACGCCTTCGGCTGGAACTTCGGCCTCCGCAGCCTGCGGCTCATCCGTTTGGCCGGCTACGCGCAACTGCTGGCCTTCGACAATCGACTCCGAAATCTTCGACGTAAAGAGGCGAATTGCGCGCAGCGCGTCGTCGTTACCGGGGATTACGTAATCCACTTCGCTCGGATCGCAGTTGGTATCGACTACAGCGACGACTGGGATGCCCAGCTTGCGGGCTTCGCGCACGGCGATCTGCTCTTTGTTCGAATCGATGACGAAAATCGCGTCAGGCACACGGCTCATGTTTTTGATGCCGGCGAGGTTCGCCTGGAGGTGCTTACGCGCTCGCTCTAGAACGATGACTTCTTTCTTGGGCAACAACTCGTAACGGCCATCGGTGGCCATTTCGTCGAGTTCCTTGAGGCGCTTCACCGATTTCTGCACGGTGACCCAATTGGTCAGCAGGCCGCCGAGCCAGCGGTTGTTCACATAGAACATGTTACAGCGCGTCGCCTCTTCGGTGATGGCGTCCTGGGCTTGCCTTTTAGTACCGACGAACATGATCGTCTTGCCAGAAGCCGCTAGCTCCTGCACAAACTTCGACGCTTCTTTGAACATCTTCAGCGTCTTCTGCAGGTCAATGATGTAAATGCCGTTGCGCTCGCCGAAGATATATTCCTTCATCTTGGGATTCCAGCGCTTGGTCTGATGCCCGAAGTGAACACCTGCTTCGAGCAATTCCTTCATAGTGATATTCGCCAAATCAACCTCCTAGTTGATCTGCATCCGGAGCGGTATTGCTGCCCCGAATTGCCATTCCCGCACCCGCGCTGTGAGGCGCGAGATGAATTGAACTCCAAAACCAGTTGCTAGTTGCCAGGGTCAGTTGTCAGTCTCGAACCGTAGACTGGCAGTTGGATACTGACAGCTATCTCTTGCTGAACTGGAACCGTTTACGAGCGCCCTTCTGGCCGTACTTCTTACGCTCTTTGCCGCGCGGATCGCGTGAGACCATGCCGGCAGCCTTGAGGGATTTACGCAATTCCACGTTGAAAACCATCAGCGCGCGGGCAATGCCCATCTTTACCGCGTCGGCCTGACCATTCACGCCGCCGCCTTGAACCGTCGCGATCACGTTGAACGTTCCCGCCGTTTCGCTGGTTGCGAGCGGAGACTTCGCCGCGCCGCGTTGCGCATCGGTCACAAAGTATTCTTCGAACGCTTTGCCGTTGACCTTGAATTCGCCGCTGCCGGGGCGTAAAAACACGCGGGCCACAGCCGTCTTGCGGCGTCCCGTTCCATAATATTGCACCAATTCTGCCATGTTTCCGTTTCGCCTTTGGCCGTTTAGAACGGCGTTAATTTTGGGCGGCGACAGGCCGCTCGCTGTCGAACCTAAGTTTTGGGGGCCTGACTTACTTCGCCAACACTTTCGCGACCGGCTTCTGCGCCTCGTGCGGGTGCTTGTCGTCGCGATACACCTTCAGTTTGTTGATCATCTGCCCGCCCAGCTTGGTCTTAGGCAACATACGGACGACGGCGTCCTTGATGATCGCTTCCGGCTTGTTCTCAATACGGTCTTTGTAGTCTTCCGTGCGCAAGCCACCTGGGAAACCCGTGTAATGGTGATACGCCTTCTGTTCGACCTTGGCGCCGGTGACGCGAATCTTAGCGGCGTTGATGACCACAACGTGATCGCCAACGTCAATAAACGGCGTGTACTGCGGATTCTCTTTGCCCATCAAAATGAGGGCGACTTGCGAAGCCAGACGTCCGAGCGTCTGCCCCTCCGCATCCACAACAAGCCACTTGCGTACGATTTCCCCCTCTTTGGGGAAATAGGTTGACATCAGATTCTCCTGTAAAAGAAAGACGAAAGAAGACCGCCGAGTCAGACCTAGGGAACCCACAGGGCGCTCAGGCGGACAATCGTTGGCTCTCAAAAGTTCAAGGATAGTGGAAAAAAGGGCCCTCTGTCAACCAAGGCGTGCCCGGGCCCGCCTATTCGTATGCCAAAGCGTCGATGGGATCCTTCCGGGCGGCTTTGATCGCCGGGTAGATCGCACCGAGCAGCGCTCCAACCATGGCAATCACGGTTGCGCGCAAGATCCATTCACCAGTTAACAGCATCGGCAACACGTGGAAGCGATGCGTCAACAAGAACTTTGCCAGGTAGCTGATCCCGATCCCGAGCGCAGTTCCCGCCAGCGCCAGCAAGACCGTTTCCCGCAGAACCACGCCCAGAATGTAGGAACGCGACGCGCCCATCGACTTCAGAATACCAATCTCGCGCGTGCGCTCCATCACCGCCGTATACATGGACTGAAAAATCACCATGAATCCAATGACCATGGCGACGCCGACCACAATTTCGATGAATAGATTGAACCCTGGCAGGTGCTCCGGCGTCATTGTGCTGAGGAATTCGGCCGTGGAATGAACCGTATAGGTCCCCATCCCCTCAACGTTCTTGACCTCACTCACCACCAGATCGGCGTTCTTCGGATCGTCAAGGCGCACATAGAAAACAGAGGCCTTGCCTTGTGCTCCGACCAAGCTTTGCATAGTCGATAACCGCAGAAAGCGGCGTGCACCTTTGCCATGCTCGACGATCCCGCAGACCCGGAATTTGTGGCTCCACAGTTCCTGCGTGTCGCCGATTTTCGTGTGATGGTCGTTGGCATACTTGTCATCGACGATCACGTCGTCGGGGTCGCGAAATGGCCCACCGGATAAGTACGCAAAAGGGCTCCCCAAGCTCTCGTAGGTCTTCAGATCGATGCCGTAGATAATCTCCACATTACCGGCAGTGATGAACTGCCACATCACCGGAGAAACCACCGCCACATGCGGCAGCTTGCCCACCACGTCGCCAATCTTGACGGACATCGGATTGGTCGTGAAACCCACTAGGATGCTCGATCCCGCCGGTTGCACCAACAGATCGGCACCGATGCCCGCCTGCCGCGTCTTCGAATCGTTGAGCATGCCGTAAGAAAACCCCGCAATCAGCAGAATCAGGGTCACTTCTAGGGCAATGGCAAAAATGCTGATGAGCGACCGTAACGGCCGGTGCACGAGGTTGGAAATGACGAGACGGTTCATGAAGGTTGTCGAACGAGTGTACTGCAAAACCGCTGTCGGCTATCGCCTCTCGGCTTTCAAGACCTCTCTGAAGTCTGACAGCCGATAGCCCTCACTGCGCCTGCCCGCCCGGCGTCTTCATCGTCGGCTCGCCCAGCTGTTTGATCTGCGCCCCGGCGGGTTGCGCCAAGGCGAATTGCTCGTCAGTCAGGATGGCGTTCAATTGCAGCTTGACCATGTGCAGTACGATGTCATATTCCTCGCGGGGGCGCCGGATTTCGATCTGGGAGGGAAACTGAATGCCATCGTAGTCCTGGTATTTTTCGTAACGTGCGTCGGTGGCGAGGTTTCCGAAGTCGTCGTAGACCAATTGCCGGTGCGGCAATAAATCCGTACGGCTGAAGATAATCTTGCGGGAGAGAAACCACCCTCGTTCCCCTTTCCGCGCTATATCCAGATGGTAGGCGCTCTGTTCCACAGGGTGCCCTTCTTTGTCGCGGACAATCTCCTCTTCGTTTTCGAGAACCGCAATTTCCTTTTCTGGGTCGACCTCGCGCAGGAGCAGCGCATCGTAAATATGCTGCGGACGAAGGTTCTCGATCGACTGTTTCCCGGGGTCAGCCGCCTGGTCATTCCGGCCGACGAGAAAACGGTTCTTGGGGGGGATCCAGAGCTTGAATGCCTCGCCATCGCTGACCATATCGAACGCCGTGTTGCGCACGACCGGCATTAACCCAATCATGCGGAGCATGGCCGGCTTGCGCGCTAGCACGTAGCCGCGAATCTCCTCGTAGTCGGTGATCTTGCCTTTTTTCGCGCCGCCAACGGAGGTGTCGATGTCGACCGTGGCCTGCATGGAGCGAACCTTGCCGGCCTCCCGGTTGACGTAGTCGATCAGATCCTGTTGCGTGGCCGTTTTGAGAGGGGCGCCTGTGACCACACGCTCGACTTTGCGGTCGCGAAAAAGGCAGCCTGTGAAAGAAGACGCGAGGCAAAGCAACATCGCAAAGCGGATTGGCGCAGACTTTGGCATTCAGACGAATCTTCAGTATAGCTTGCGGGGGCGGAACATTGATGGGAAAGGACTTAGGACACTTTCTATAGTGAGCTAAAGGGTGCCCTTCGCGGGCGACGGCGCGCCCTTGATTAGCGGCGGAGGGCTACTGTCTTGCGGAAGGCCACGACGTTGCGGTTGTGTTCGCTCAAGCTATGTGCAAAGCGATGATGGCCGTGGCCGTCGCTCACGAAGTAGAAAAAGTCCGAGATGGCCGGGTGCATGGCAGCTTCCAGCGCCGCCCGCCCCGGATTCCCTATCGGCCCCGGCGGCAGGCCTGCATAGCGGTAGGTGTTGTAAGGAGAGTTGATCCACATGTCCGAATGATGAAGAACCCCGGAATATGTACCATCCAGTAAATGCGCATAGATAACGCTTGGATCGGCATCCAGCGCAATCTTCTTGTTCAGCCGATTGTAGTAAACGGAGGCTACCAGACCGCGCTCTGCCGTGGCACCTGTTTCCTTTTCGACAATGGATGCCATGGTAACGATCTGCGGCACGCTTTGGGCGGTGTCGTTCTCCAGATTCAGCGCCAGCGCCTCCCGGCGGAAACGCCGCACCATGGTCTCTACAATCTCCCTCATGCCCTGCGTGCGTGTGAACTGATAGGTATCGGGAAAGAGGTAGCCTTCGAGGGTTGTGGCTTGGGGAGCGAAATCCTCGACCAAGCTGGTCTGCTCCCGCGCCTCCTTCAAGAACTGATCCCGGGGGCCGAGGCCTGCTTCCTCCACGGCGTCGGCAATGTCGAACATCGTATAGCCTTCCGGAACGGTCACGGTCCGCACCAGAAAGTCGCCGCGAACAAGGCGTTCCGTCACTTCTCGCGTGTCTGAGGCCGTGGAGAACAGATACTCGCCCGCTTTCAGGCGCTCCTTATTGTGCATGCGGTGCCACACGATAAAGGCGGTAGCATTCCGAATCACTCCCGCCGATTTCAGCTCGGCGGCGATGCGATGCACGCTCCAGCCGGGGTGCAAAAACACCGTCTTTTGCCCAGCAGGCTGGAGGGGAAGACAGATCATGACCGCCACCCACGCGGCAGCGCCCAGAAGCCCGAAACATAACAGTGCGAAAAGTTTTTTCACGCTGATTTGGAAAGCCGCATCGTACCAAAGTCAGGTCTCGACTTCTTTATAGTTTAGACGACTTGATCGTGCCAGAGAACGCTCCACCGGTCGTTGGACGAAAGTGCGGACGAAAGTTCGAGCCGCCGTTTCTAGATTCCTGTAGGACTAACGGCAGTTGCGTTTCCCGGTGCTGCGGCCAGAAAATCATTGCGAGACCTCTGTTTTGAAAAATGACGTCAATTTCGGGGAAGGGCGCGCGGGGGCGCAAGTGTGCCTGCGGAGACTGGTTGTACTGATGGCAGTCCTGGCGGTAGGCGGGCTTGGTGGAAATTTGGCGTGGACGCAGGATCCCCAGACGGATCTCCAAACTGACTTAAAGACCGACGGAAACGACGGTCTGCAGGGTGTTGTCTTGAACAGCGTGACCCACGAGCCCGTCTCGCGGGCTCTAGTGTCCTCTCCCGACAACCGTTTCGCCACCATGACCGACGGCCAGGGACATTTTGAATTCAAGTTTCCGAAAGCAGGCAACGAAGCAGCCAACCGTCCGACGGCCCTGATGGCGCGCAAACCGGGTTACCTGACCGAGCTTGTCCCCGACAGGGACTTAGACCGGTCGGTAAACGAAGTCACGCTCTCGCTCGCGCCGGAAGGGTTGATCATCGGTCATGTGTCTCTTCCCTCCACCGAAGCAGCGGACAAGATTCAGGTGCAGCTCTACCGGCGCGAAGTCGACGACGGACGCGCTCACTGGGTGCCCGGAGGGCAAACGGCAACGCGGTCCAACGGCGACTTCCGTTTCGCCGAACTGGCTGCGGGAACTTACAAGATCATGACGCTCGAACAGCTCGATCGCGACCACCCGCCCGCTACATCGGGAGATGAACAGCTGTACGGGTACGCGCCCGTCTATTTCCCCAGCGCTAAGACATTTGCTGGGGGCGAGACCATCGCGTTGTCTGCGGGACAGACCTTCCAAGCCGATCTCACGGTCGTCCGGCAACCGTACTTCTCGGTGAAAATCTCCGTTACGAACGCTCCGCCCAACACCGGAATTGGCGTCAGTGTCAGCTCTGCGGGAAGTCACAGCCCGGGTTATTCGCTCGGCTATAACTCGCAAGGGCACGTCATCGAAGGAATGTTGCCGCAAGGAACCTACTTGGTGGAAGCCTTTGGCTTTGGTCCTCCATTCATCGTGGGAGAATCGGCTCTCACGGTGCATAACGCCCCACTTTCGGTTGGCAGCATGACCATGGTCGCTACCCAATCCATAACCGTGAATGTTAAGGAAGAGTTCTCGTCTCAGGACCAAACGAACGATACAAACAGCGTTACCGTCACCCGGTTATCCAGCGCTTCGACCGGGCCAAGAAGCTATCTCAGCTTGCGCCTGGAGCCGGTTGACGATTTCATTCAACATGGCGGCGCATCCCTGCGTCCCCCTGCGAATGCCAAAGATGAATCTCTAGTGCTAGACGGCGTGGTGCCGAGCCGATATTGGGTTCACGTGGATTCCTCGCGCGGCTATCCGTCAGCGGTCAGTTCCGGCGGGGTGGATTTGCTGACCGAGCCCCTGGTTGTGGCCGGCGGCTCGACCGGCCCCATTGAAATCACGATGCGAGATGACATGGCGCAAGTAGAAGGAACGATCGAGGGAGCGGATGCGTCGGCGTCTTCCGGCTCGCGCGCCCCATTTGCTCACGTGTATTGTGTACCGTTGCCGGATAGTCCCGGGCGTTTCTCGGAAGTCGCGGCCTCCGCCGACGGAACCTTCACGTTCCTGAACCTTCCGCCCGGCGTGTATCGAGTGCTGGCGTTCAAACACGCACAACTGAGCCTGGAATTCAGAAACCCCGAGGTCATCAGGGCTTACGAAGCTTCCGGCCCCGTCGTGCATTTGACCAGCGGCGGGAAGGAACACATAACTGTGCCTCTGATTTCGAAAGGTGAATAAGGGCGAATGAAGATGGGCAAATCCCTCCGGCTTCCTAGCGTACTGCTCGCTGCGGCGCTGCTGGCCGCGTCCTCATTTTTGTTGGCGCAGACCGCTAAGCCCTTGCCCTCGCGGAAACCGCAGGGCAGCTACCGGATTGTGGGAACCGTCGTGAACAGCAAGACGTCCCAACCACTGTCGCGCGTTCAGGTTGCCCTGACCGATACAAAGAATCCCCAGAATACCCAGACCATGGTGACTTCCGAGGACGGGCGATTCCAGTTTCAGGTCGGCGCTGGGAAGTATTCCCTTCAAGGATCGAAGCGAGGTTTTCTTACTTTCGCCTACGAGCAGCACGAGAATTTCTGGACAGGCATTGTTACCGGGGCTGGTCTCGACACCGAAAACCTGATTCTGCGGCTACCTCCCACGGCCATGATCAGCGGAAAGGTAACGGACGAGATCGGCGAACCCGTTCGTGGCGCCACCATCACCGTTTTTCGTGAAAATCACGGTGCTGGTGTGAGCCGCGTCGAGGCCACCGCAAATGTTGCCACCGACGACCTGGGCACGTATGAAGTGGACTCCCTGGGCTTGGGAACGTATTTCGTTACCGCGACTGCCCAGCCATGGTACGCCGAGCATCCCGTTACCTCTCAAGCCAGCGCGGGAATGGCTTCACTCATCGACCGGGACCTCGACGTAGCCTATCCCTCCAGCTATTACAAGGAGGCCACGGAAGCCGACGATGCCACGCCCATCCCGCTCCGTCCCGCCGATCAGGTCGAAGTGGATTTCCACTTGAATCCGGTGCCCGCCCTGCGTCTGACTCTGCATGCTACGGCGAATCCTGCAGGTGCAGTACCTGTCCTGCGCAAGCCTGGATTCGACGGTGTCGGGATACCTGTGGATGGACGCGCTGAGCAGACCGCGCCGGGTGTTTACGAAATGGTGGGTCTCGCTCCCGGCAAGTACACCCTCCAGACGAACAATCCCTCGAATGGAACGATACAGGGATCGACCGAGATTGATCTCGCCAACGACGGACAAGATCTAGATCTCTCGGCCGCCGGCCCGGCCGCGACAGTTAAGATGACTGTGCAATTGCGTGGCGCCACCGAATTGCCGTCGCGTCTATTCGTCGGGCTGCGCGACGAAAAAGGAACTGTCGGGGGGTTGTCCCAGCTGAACGACAAAGGCGAAGTGGTGTTTTCCGGCGTCATGCCGGGTACATACCAGGTGGTGGCTGGCTCTTCCAGAAAGAATTACTCGGTTGCTCGAATCGCCTCGGAGGAAAGTGTGAACTCCGGGCACACGTTGAGCGTTGCCGCCGGGGCTTCCCTGCAAGTGACCGCCGTTCTTGTGGGCGGAGTGACCACAGTGGAGGGCGTTGCTCAACGTTCCGGCAAACCGGCCTCGGCAGCCATGGTGGTTCTGGTGCCAGACGATCCAGAGGCAAATCTGGAACTTTTCCGCCGCGACCAAAGCGATCTCGACGGCACCTTCGCCCTCGCGCAAGTAGTTCCCGGCACCTACACGGTTCTCGCGATTGAAAATGGCTGGGATCTGGATTGGGCCAAGCCCGCCGTGATCGAGAGCTACCGGCAGCACGGCCAAAAGATCGTTGTACGGGAAAACGCCAAAGGACCGATGCATCTGCCCGCGCCGGTTGAGGTTCAACCAAAACTGTAACCACCGTCCTTCAGGGCTCGCGGCCTAGGAAGCCGAGTGCGATCGAAGTGGCATGCAACGAATTCCGAAGACCCGTTCGAAGGCGCGTTCCCCTTCGTGCGTCAGCCGCACGGCGCGCGTTCCACGTATCGGCGCCAGCCATTTTCTCGCCATCAGTTGGGACAACAGCGCCGCCCCCACCGCGCCTCCCACATGGTGATGGCGCTCGGTCCAATCCAAACATTTGCGGGCGAAGGAGCGTCGCAGTCCGCGTAGTGGCGCGGCGTCAATGTCGAGAGTGCGCAGGAAACGTTCGCCCGACTGGGTGAGCAGGAAGATACCGCCGCGCGGCCGAAGCACGTCTTTCTTTAGAAGCTCGTTGCGCAGAGCAATCGACAGCACGCCCGCCAGGTGGTCGTAACAGGTTCGGGCAAAACGCAATTCTGGGATGGCGACAGTACCGGATTTCTGCGCGAGTGCGCCCAGCGCCTCGATGGCAACCGCGACATCTGTGTTCTTCAAGCGGTAAAGCCGCTGGCGGCCGCTGCGTTCACAAACGACAAGGCCACCAGTAAGCAGTTTCGCAAGATGCGAACTCGCCGTCTGCGGCGACACTCCCGCCGCCAGAGCCAGTTCAGATGCCGAATGGCGGTTTCCGCTTAGTAGAGCAGTGAGCATCTGAATACGGCCAGCCTCTCCGATGAGGCCAGCAACGCGCGCGATGGAAGGAACATTCATAGAGGAAGCATCGCACAAAACTAACATCCATAGTTCAATGCGGGTTGAAACATAGATGCAGCCCCGCCGCTAGTCTTGGGTGAGGAGGCTTTATGAAAACCGTCGTTCGAGCTGCCGCACTTCTTTTCACACTCGGGACAGCGTTCGCCCAAGAACCTCAAACTAAGGATGATCCTCCACCTACGACGATCATCGGCTACGTTCGCGACAGCGGCTGCGTTCACCGCTTTCATGAAGTGGTGAAGCCATTGCCCAACGGATGCGTCGAAGCCTGCGCCCGCGGAGGCTCGCCGCTCGTCCTCCTAACCAAGGACGAACACGTGTACCACCCCATCTCCCCGGCGATGCCCGATGTGGACGTACGCCCCAAGCTTCTGCCACTCCTCGGCAAGCTCATCAAGATCACCGGGCACGTCTATGCTCGCGGTGATTCCAACGCGATTTCTCTGGAACAGATTCAAGCGGTCGCCGAGTAACGCTTGCCGCGAGGTCGTGGACCCTAAGGGAGACGCAGATGCATGACTTAACCATCGCACTGGAGCACCGTCCCGGAGCCCTCGCCGACATGGGCGACGCCCTGGGACGCGCTGGCGTGAGCATCGAGGGCGGCGGCGCCTTTGTTGTCAATGGCCAAGGTGTGGCGCATTTTCTGTTTCACGATGGGTCAGTCGCCCGCCGCGCGCTGGCAGCGGCAGGCATACAGGTACTTCACCAACGCGAAGTCCTCATCCAACGCCTGCGGCAGGACGAACCTGGGCAGCTTGGCAAACTCACCCGCCGCATGGCCGACGCGGGCGTCAATATTGAGGTTCTTTACAGCGACCACGAGCACCAACTCATCCTGGTGGTGGACGCTATCGAAAAGGGACGCCTGGTCTCCGCGGCCTGGGAGCGGGATCGCGTATCCTGAGTCTGATCCCTGCTCAAACGAGGCGGAAATGAAACAGCACACCTACCAAGTCCACGTGAAATGGACCGGCAACGAGGGCGAAGGCACAAAGGGCTATAAAAACTACCGCCGCGACCTTACCATCGAGTCCCCAGGAAAGCCGATCATTCCCGGCTCCGGCGACCCAGCTTTTCGGGGAGATCCGTCCCGTTACAACCCGGAGGATCTTCTGGTCGCTAGCCTATCGTCCTGCCACATGCTCTGGTATCTGCATCTGTGTGCGGTGAACCACGTAACCGTAGTGGACTATCAGGACCACGCTTCCGGAGTGATGCAGGAACACGACGACGGCTCGGGAGAGTTTGTCAGCGTGACACTGAAGCCCAGCATCCGAATCTTTCCTGGAGACAACCGCGAAAAAGCTCTCGCGCTGCACGCCGAGGCTCATCATTTGTGCTTCATCGCCAGATCGGTAAATTTCCCGGTTGAGGTCACGCCGGAGATTCTCGATACGGCAATGCCTTCCTAGTCGTCTGGCCGGCCCGGAATGTCTGGCTCCTGGTCTGGCCTTTTCGCGCCGATGTGGTCGGCGAGCTGCTGACCGCTGAAACCCCCGGTGAAGCTCTCCTTGATCTCCGGCAGCATCGAGCCGTTCCACTCATACCACTCTCGGACGAGCCGGCGATAAATGTCTTTTTGGCGGTCCTTAAGGTTGGCGCGCTCCAAGGGGTCTTCCACCACATTGAACAGGAATGTGTTGTCGAGAATCTTGAGGAACTTGTAGTCGCCATCGCGGACGGCCCGCTGCGCGTTCGCTTTGTAGCGCCAGAAGAGCTTTCGCGGAACGGCTGCGGCATTTTGAACCAGCATCGGCAGAAGGTTCATACCATCCGTCGGATAGGCGGCATCGAGATGAGCCCCTGCGGCAGCAAGCAGAGTGGGCACCCAGTCCATACTGATTGAGACCTGCTCGCTGGTCCGCCCGCGAGGGATGCGAGCTGGCCAGGAGATGATTGCCGGAATGCGCAGCCCACCTTCCAGCAACTCTGTCTTCTTGCCGGTGAACGGCCAGGTGTCGGCGAAACGCTCTCCGCCGTTGTCGCTGGTGAAAATGACGATCGTGTTCTCGCTCAGCCCATGCGTCTCCAACGCCTGAAGAACTCGGCCAACCTGGGTATCCATGGCTTCGATCATTCTCTGGTAGGTCTTTTGTGATCCGCCGTCGAAATCGTTGAGACCCCCTCCGCCGGGGTGGCGGAGGCGTTCGGACTCCGCCTGATCCCCAGGGGCCTCCCAAGGCCAGTGGGGCGCGCTGAAATGAAGGCTGATCATGAACGGCTGGCTGGATTTCGCATATCCATTGACCACGTCAACCGTCCTGCTGCCGAGCACGTCGGTCAAGTAGCCCACTTGATGGACCGGAGTATCGTCGTCCCAAAGGTCAGCCTCGTCAGCTTCGTGCGAGAAATAGTCGACAGCCCCGCCGCGGAATCCGTAGAAGTGGTCATAGCCACTTTGCAAAGGGCCAAACTTCGGCAAAACACCCAGGTGCCACTTGCCAACCAAAGTAGAACTGTAACCGGCCTTCTTCAATAGTGATGGCAATGTCGGATGTTCCGGAGGAAGGCCAACCTCGGTGTTACCTACGAGCGGTTCCTCGAGGCCAAGCCGCAGCCGGTATTGATAGCGGCCTGTGATGAGTGCCGTACGCGTCGCGGTACAAACCGCCGAGTTCGCGTACGCTTGCAGAAAACGCAGGCCCTGCGCGGCCAGGTGATCGATGTTGGGTGTCTTAAGATCGGGGCGGCCGTAGCATGCCACGTCGGCATAGCCGAGATCGTCAGCGAGAATGAAGACAATGTTAGGAGGTTTGGCCGATGGCGCCGTACACCGGACTTCGAGTCCCGCAGCCAAGGCAAGTACGCCTGTCGCAGTACCGCGCAGCAGGTCGCGTCGCGTCATTGCGGATTGATCTGGAAACGGCATTGGGTCTCCTCTGTCTTGATTCCTGGACGGTCTTAGGTCAAGGTCGTTCGGGCAGGATGGATTCACTACGGCTTCGCGTCTCCATCCAGGCCTGCAAAATCAGTACTGCCGCCATCCGGTCCACAGCCTTGGCCCGCTTCTCAATACTGATTTCGGATTCACGCAAAACGCGGTTCGCCTCGGTCGAGGTCAGGCGCTCGTCGAACAGGTGGACTGGAATCTGGAAACGCTTCGCTAGCTCGGCTGCGAAGAGGGTCATCTTCTCGGCTTGAATGCCAGCCTCGCCGCTCAAGCGCAGCGGGTAGCCGACCACCAGCTCCACTACCTCATATTGGCGGATCACGTTTTCGAGTTGCACGAAGTCGGTGCGCTTGTTTTTGCGCTGGATGGTGTCGAGACCTTGCGCGGTAATGCCTAGTGGGTCGGTAACCGCCACGCCAATGCGGCGCGCACCCACATCGAGCGCGAGAACGCGACCTGGGGTGGGAGGCAGTCGGAAAGTATTTAAGGAAGTATCAGACACAACAGCGGATTATAGGCGTCGGCGTAACCGAGCGAATTCCGAGCCCCAAAGACCTCGCGGGCGAAGGCGCCAGCGACCACACGGGCAAGGCTTTCTAGGCCTCGAATACTTCCGCGCTGGGGAACGGCAGCTTGGCCTTGGCCAGCGCGTCCGACAGCAGGTCTTCAATCTGCGGCTCTTCGCAGTTCTTCGACATGGCCAGTTCGCTAACCAGCAGGTAGCGGGCCCGCTCCAGCATCTTTTTCTCGCGGAAAGACAGCGACTTCTGCTGGCTCAGCACGACGAGGCCCTTAAGCACGGCTGCAACATCCAGCAGCGACCCCGTGCGCATGCGCTCGGAATTTTCCTTGAAGCGGTCTTTCCAGTCGGTCGACGCGGCCACGGCGCCCGCCATCAGGTAATCCAGGATTTCCTTCACTTCGACGTTCCGAACCACCTTCCGCAGGCCCACATTGCCCACGTTATGGCACGGAATCATTACCTTCAGGCTGCTGGCTTTGATCTTCAGCAGGTAGAACTGCTGGACGTTCATGCCAATGGTCTGGCTGCTGATCTGCTCAATCACGCCCACCCCATGGTTCGGGTAGACAACTTTGTCACCGATGTGGAAAACGGAGTCACTAGCGATCATGCAGGACACCCAAAAGCGCGGAAGGATTGTAAAGCGCTCTGTTTTTGAGTCTAGTCTAGGAAGGGCAAATGGTCAATGGGATGAACACTTTACCGTCGAAAACCCCACCAATAGGTAGTTGGAAAGTATTGTAACTTCTGGCGCTAAGTGATTGATTAGTAGGTTATTAGGTTGTTCTGCGTCATGCGAAGCTCTACTCCGTCCATGAACCATTTTCTACTTCGCACTGTCCTTCCGCCGAACTCCCAGCCAAGCGGTATAATTCACCAGAACCTCATACTCGGCCTCGTACCCTACCATGACAGAACACATCAAAAAAAGGCTCCAGGAAGAAATCAACCTGCTGGAGCACGAGCTCACCCACGAACTGCCCAAAGAAATTAAGACGGCAGTCGCATTGGGCGATCTGAGCGAAAACGCCGAGTACCACATGGCGAAGCAGCGCCAGGAATTCGTGCAGGCACGTCTTAGCCAGCTCACCAAGCGTATGTCGGATCTTTCGCTGATCAACATGGCGAATATTCCCCACGACCGCGCAGGCCTCGGTTCGACAGTCGTAATTTTTGACAATAGCAAGAACGAAGAAATCGAATACAAGCTGGTTACGTCCGAAGAATCCGACGTGACTAAGGGCCAGATTTCCACGACTTCACCAATTGGACGCGCTCTCATCAACAAGAAAATCGGCGACACTGCCACCATCGTCACGCCTGGCGGCAATCGCGAAATCGAAATCCTGAAGCTCACCACCATGCACGACATCGTGGAGTAAGGATGAGCATGAGCTGGACTAAGGAATTCGGAAAAGCTTGCGGCGTTCTGCTGGATGCCATCGTTAACTGGCTCGCACTCGCGCGCATCAATCCGAATGCGCTCACGCTCATCGGCCTCGGTGTGAATACCGTCGCGGCTGTCCTCTTCGGATATGCCACCGCTGACAACCAGCGCCGCATGTTCTTCTATGCTGGCCTGGTCATCATCGGTTCGGGATTTTTTGACTTGGTCGATGGCCGGGTCGCCCGCGCCTCCAACCAAGTTACCCGCTTCGGCGGATTTTTCGATTCCGTTGTTGACCGTTACTCCGATGTCTCGCTTTTCTTCGGCTTGCTCGTCTTCTATGCCCGCGGCAACCGCTTTTTTTATGTAGTCCTAACTGCCCTGGTGATGACCGGCGCCGTCATGGTCAGCTACGCTCGCGCCCGCGCCGAATCGCTGATTGGCTCCTGCCGGGTTGGCTTCCTGGAGCGCCCCGAGCGTCTGGTGCTGCTTATCATCGGCGCACTCTTTAATCGCATGGCGCCGGCCCTCTGGGTGATCGCGGTGCTATCGAACATCACCGTCATTCACCGCATTCTCTACACCTGGCGGCAAACTCAAATTCTCGACGCCGCCCAACCGGCCGTCACACGCGCGGCCTGACGACCCCAGTTTCGGTTTTGCACGCTGACGCACTGAGCTCGAGGCACCAAGGGAATGCAAACTCCAGAGCTACTCGCAATCTCCCAGGTCCAAACCCCCGAGCAAATCGAGCAAGCCCGCGAACTCTTCCTCGAATACGCCAATTCCCTTGGTTTCAGCCTCTGCTTCCAGAATTTCGATAAAGAACTGGCGGGCCTGCCCGGAGACTACGCCCCGCCCGGCGGCCGCCTTCTCCTCGCCGAATACGATCATCAACTTGCCGGCTGCGTCGCTTTCCACCGTTTCGACGACACTGCCTGTGAGATGAAGCGCCTCTACATCCGACCCAGCTTTCGAGGCCTCGGGCTCGGTCGTACTCTCGCCGAACGCATCCTTGCGGAAGCTGCCGGCATCGGATTCGAGCGCGTCCGTCTTGACACCGTCGCCGGGGTCATGGACGATGCCATCGCCCTTTATCGCCGTTTAGGTTTCCGCGAAATCGAGCCCTATCGGCAAAACCCGATCGCGGGGGCGCTTTACATGGAGAAGGAATTATGAAGACGAAAGCTGTTCTGATTCTCGCGTTTGCGCTCGTCTCGACCGCCGCACTGGGTACGACCGGCAAGCCCGTCTCCTACAAGAGCGGCGACGATACCGTCAAAGGAATCCTCTATGCGCCGGAGGGCAACGGACCGTTTCCAGCCATCGTCGTCATCCACGAATGGTGGGGCCTCAACGATTGGGTAAAAGAGCAAGCCTCGAAGCTATCCGACCAAGGCTACGTCACTCTTGCCGTCGACCTCTACCGCGGCAAAGTCGCCGAAAATTCCGACATGGCGCACGAACTGGCCCGCGGCCTTCCTGAAGACCGCGCCGGACGCGACCTTCGCGCCGCCGTCAGTTTTTTGCGCGAACAGCCCAATATTAAGAAAGACCACATCGGCTCCATTGGTTGGTGCATGGGTGGAGGCTACTCCCTTCAGGCCGCCCTTGTAGTTCCTGACCTTGCTGCTACGGTCATCAACTACGGCCACCTGGTCACTGAACCCGAGAGCCTCAACAGAATCCACGCTCCCATCCTCGGCATCTTCGGGGGTAAAGATCAGGGCATCACCGCAGAAGATATCGGGCAGTTCGAAGCCGCCCTGAAAAAGCGTGGCAGAAAGATTGAAGTAAAGATCTACCCCGACGCTGGACACGGCTTCGAAAACCCCAACAATAAAACCAGCTACCGCGCCGACGATGCAGCCGACGCCTGGAAGCTAACCGTCGGCTTCTTAGCCGAAAACTTGAAGTAGCGAAGATGATGTCGGGCAGGCACCCCTCGCCTGCCTAAGTTCATCGTGGATGCAAGCATCCCCCCTGTTCCGCCCACCCCGTCCCATCATTTCCCGTTATCTCTCCCATCCAGGATTTCCACTTGCCAACAGGTACCAAACTAATTACTATGCGAGTCTGCTTGGGTTGTACGAGCAGACCCCTCGGCTCTTATGAATATCGGCGTAACCATCAAGGACTACCGCCTGCAAAAGGGCATGTCGCAGGGCGACATTGAGAAGCGCACCGGCCTGCTGCGGTGTTATCTCTCGCGCGTTGAGAACGGCCACACCGTTCCCTCGCTCGATACCCTGGCGAAAATCGCCGGAGCCATGGATCTGCCGCTTTCCCAGTTCTTCATGGAGAATGGCCATGACAATGGCTCGAAGAACCTGCCCAAGCTCAGCGAAGACGAACTCCGCTTCGTCACCCAAATGCGTCGCTATACCGCGCAATTGAACGACAGCGATCGCAAGCTGGTCTTGGCCATGGTCAAGAAGATGGCCAGCGGAGCCTCGCGGTAGAAGGTCTGTGGAGCGCGGGCGCCCC
>Ga0137409_10000321_pt1 | contig 51914 bp, 49 predicted proteins | sample CZODoug1_16funga_FD_122059 | JGI IMG/M metagenome (GOLD analysis project Ga0137409, IMG submission 122059) | Vadose zone soil fungal communities from Angelo Coast Range Reserve, California, USA - CZODoug1_16fungal (Hybrid Assembly) | ecosystem: Environmental > Terrestrial > Soil > Vadose zone... | reverse complement strand
CATCGCCGTCGGCCGTAATCAAGCGCATGTCGGCGGCGTTGTTGAACAGGCCCTCCATGCGGCCATGCGTCGCGACGGCATCGTCCATGAGGCGAGCGAACGAGTCGGCATCCGTGAGATCTGCCCGGCAGTAGTGAGCACACCCGCCCGATTCGACGATCGAGGCCGCGAGTTGCTCGCCGCGATCCACCGTGATCCCGGCCAGCACGAGTTTGGCACCTTCGGCGGCGAGGCGGCGTGAAGTGGCTGCGCCAAGACCCTGTGAGGCGCCGAGCACCACGATGACCTTGGAAGCTAATCTTTGCATTTTAGGTTACCTCAAACATAGCTGAGACCGTCGTATCCGGTTTGATCGGCCAACGCTTCGTGGAAAAGATGCACTCCTTTCTCGTTCTTGCCGATCATCACATGGCCATGACCCCCAAACTCCAATCCGCGACCGCACGACGCCCACACGGGTGCGTCCTCATGCACCGCGACAGCCGCTCGGTCCGCCATGTCAGTTGGACTGGGGAGATTCGCCGGCACCTCTTCCACAGGGCTCATCCAGCCATAACGAAACAACGTGCTGCCAATCGTGGGCCCGGGCTCAAGATCCGCATAAATCAGGCCGTAAAGCTCCTGCGCGAGAAGAACGCCGGGCGACAAGAGCCACACTTGTGCGATCTGGCCCGCCGGTATTTCCCGGCCGCTCGCTTGCAACTGCCGAATTCCTGGAATCTCCTGTTGCCCAAACATCGGCAGAGAATAACGAACATGGGGGCCGAATCGATCGTACACCGCGAGATCAACCGACGAGATCGACTGAAACCGCTCTCCAGTGCCGGCAGGATCGACATTGAAGGTTGCACGATGAACAAACGGAACGTGAAGCGCTTCGACCAGACCCTCGGCGACGGTTTTCCAATTGGCCGCGAGCGGCTCGTGCTCAAGTGAGCTGTAGTATTTCATCTTCTGACAGCCGAGCGCTGCGATTTGAGCGTCGACTCCCCCGAGATGAGCTGAGACGTCGATCGAGTTCCCCGGCGTCAAAACCACCCAGACAAAGCCGTGACGTTCCTCGCTGGCGAGTTCGACGAGGCCGAGTTCGCGATAGTCGAGTGATGCGTTCCGGTCAGGGAGCGGCGTCCCTATCAGCTCGCCCTTCGTGTTGTATGTCCAGGAATGATAGGGGCATGAGAACCCTCGCGCCTTACCGCAGCCTTGCGCCGGCTCTGCGCCCCGGTGACGGCAGTAATTGAGAAAGGCGTGGGCGACGCCGTCGTCGTCGCGAGTCAACAAGATCGACCGACCCATGGCCATGCGCACGAAGTAGGAATTCGGCTCTGCGATTTCGCTCGCCGCCAGCAACGGAATCGGCTGCGTCATGAAAAGATGCCGCTCGCGGGCCGCGAACTTCTCATTCGTATAATACGTCAGCGGCACCCGCATGTAGCGCTCGGCAAGATCCGGCATCTTTTTTTGTACGACTTCAAGAGTCCGCTCCAAGACATGGGTCTCGTCCACACTCATGATGCATCCTCCGAAAGAATTGAGATCGGCACTTTCGATTAGCGCCGGACACTTAGGAGCCCGGCCACCAAGTCCCTGTCTCAGATGCTAGATGCGCCGCGAGACAATGTCTTGACCTCATAGACATCGATCCATCATTCTGCGGAGACTGCCCTCTCAGAGCGGCGTGAAGACCCGCTTGCCGTCCGAAGAATGAGCCGGCAGAAAGCGATATTCCGGACGCGTAGTCTCGCGCGTCATGCGCCAGCATCGACGAACACGCACGGGCGGCATAGAGGCCCGGTACCGTCATGCCTTTCTCATTTAGAACCTCGCCGCTGGCCGAAATTCGTAGTCCTCCCAAAGTAAAGCCGTTGAAGACGGCCCGACCGAACGAGAAATCGAAGGCGGCCCAGGGCCCCGCATCGAGCGGCCTGAGCCAATCCGGGTGTTTGGCGAAATCGGGATCACTGCCGGCCGCGGCGTATCTGTTGTAGTCGGCCAGCGCCTGGGCATCGTCGTGAAATCCACAGGCAATCTGCACGGCCGTACCACCGCCCAGATAGAAGTGGCCCGCAGCAACAGCCGTCGAGCCGCTGCACCCGCTGCTGCGCTCCAATACCAAAGCGGCGGCACCCACTTCCCGCGCAGCAATCGCGGCGCAGACGCCGGCGATGCCGCATCCAACCACGATTACGTCGGCCGATTTCAACCAACGATCAACTTCTCCGCAGGGAATGATCATTCGATCATGCCCGGCGTTCATCTCAAGCCGTCGCTGCCAGCCTTTGCTCACCCGTATTGGGTCGACGAGCAGCCAGCTCATCCTTGTGCAGTTGGCCGTCTTTCATGATTACCTTGATGTTCTTCACGTCGCAAAGCACGGTGATATCCGTTGCGGGATCACCGTCGACGACGAGAAGATCCGCATACTTTCCTGCAGCGATCGATCCCAGCTTATCGTCCATCCCTACGCATTGAGCTGGATGTTTGGTTGCCCATCGAATGATATCCAGATTGGGGATACCTATCTCGGCATACAATTCCAGCTCCTTCCCGTAGTTGCCGTGCGGCGTGAGCCACGTCCCCCAGTCATCCCCAAGAATCACCCGCAGACCCGCCTTGGCCGCCAACGGCAACATTCTTACCATTGAATCAAACGACCTCTGCACATCATCGTTGAAGGAGCGTTGGTTGGTCGCATCCTTGAAGTGTTCCAGGATTGCCTTTGGCAAGCACAAGCTTGGACACATGTAGGACTTCGCCGCGACCATTTTTTCGATACATTCCTGGTCGAGCTCATCGGCGTGGTCGAATATATCGAGTCCGAGCCGGACCCCGTCGAGAATGCCCTGCTTGCTGTCGATGTGAGAACGGACCTTCGCGCCGCGAGCATGAGCGGTAGAAATCACCGCCGTGACCTCGGCCTCCGTCATGGTGGTGAACCGGGCGCCCGATTCGCGCAACAGATGCCCTTGATCCGAAATTATCTTGATTATTCTTGCGCCTTCCTTGATCTCTTGGCGCACGCCTTTGGCGAACTCATCCGCACCGTCGCATATCCTTTGTACTCCGAGCGCAGATATCCCCCACCACCAGTGCTCGTCGTAGTCGTTGACGTCGCCCGTGGTGATGAGCCAATGCCCACACGGCGTGATCCTCGGACCTGCCACCACTCCGTTGACGATCGCCGCATTGAGCTGCGCATCCAGACATTCGCCGGTCGCCGCCCCGATCAAGCTCGTATAGCCGTGGGAGAGTGCGAGTTGCGCGTTTTTCAGCGCGAGAAAGGCCATGTAGCTGGGGTGCTTCTCCAATCCGCCCGGCTTTGGCGTGAAGGTGATGTTCTCATAGGACCCATGCCAGTGCCCCTGCGCCATGCCGGGCATCAGCGATTTGCCGGCAAGCTCATAGACGGCATCCGTCGGTCGCAAATGCAGTGCTGAATCCTGCACTACTTCGGTGATCGAATTGCCTTCGACGACGACCGAGTGCCGCGGACGGGCAGCACTGTCGCCGTCAATGAGATTCGCATTGCGAAATACTGTCCTCATTTCGTCACCTCGTTAGGGTTCGGGGCTGACATCTGCATCGAGCAAATCGCGCTTGGAGCCAGCCCTCCCCCCGTCGCTCTGCTCAGGTGCCTCGAGCGAAAGGAGAACGCACCTCCATCATTTGAAATGCCAACTCAGCTTGCCGTGTCGTTCAATCGCGTCGCGTTATATCTTATTACGGAGCGTGATAGACTCTATTGTCGACGGAACTGTAAGTCAAGCAGACCTGATTGAGGGGGAACCGATGGCTAAAATTGTGCGCTATCTCTACGAGGGTCGTTCATCCTACGGGGAGCTCACAGGCACGGAGATCAAGCCGCTGGAGGGTTCGATCGGCCGCTTCAGTCATACCGACCGTCCCGCGGTGAGCTTGCGCCAAGTTCGCCTTCTCGCACCCACGGTGCCAACCAAGATTATTGCCATTGGACCTGGCTATCGAGCACAACTCAAAGGAGGACCTGCACCGCCGCGTCCGTACTATTGGGTGAAGCCCGCTTCCGCCGTCATTGGTCCGGACGATGTGATCGAGCGGCCCTCGGAGGTCGCGGTCGTATGCCACGAGAGTGAGCTCGCAATCGTCATAGGCAAAGTGAGTAAGGACGTTCCTATCGCGCAGGCGCCCGAACACATCTTCGGCTATACGTGCGCGAACGACGTATCGGCGGGCAACCTGTTGAATATCGAAGAGTACGTGAAATCTCAATATCTGGTGGATGGCAAGATCTTCGACACATTTGCGCCTGTCGGCCCCTGTATCGAAACTAATTTCTCGGTAGACAACGCGCAGGTGGTCTGCCGAGTGAACGGCGTCGTGCGGCAAAATCATAATACTTCGGATTTGCTATTTTCCCCCGCCCAACTGGTACATCTCATTTCATCGGTGCTCACGCTGTATCCCGGAGACCTGATCTCAACCGGCTCCCCGCCCGGGATGGGCCCGCTCGTCGATGGCGACGTGGTCGAAGTGGAAATCGACGGGATCGGGACGTTACGGAACGCCGTTAGAGCCAAGCGCGCTGTAAATCCCTCATAGGCCGCGAAGGTCGCATGAACCACATCCTGGGGATTGACCATATCGCGATTACGGTGAGCGATTTGGAAGCGACCTGCCGCTTCTACGACAGATTGTTTTCCGCGGAGACGCGAGTGACTCACGCTCCGGGCGGCAGGCCGCTCGTGCGGCAGATCGCGCTCGGTGGCGCACTGCTGAGCGTCCATCAAGCGGGCAATGGCATCGAGTTGGTGGCCAAAAAGCCCACGATCGGATCTGCGGATATCTGCTTCCGATGGGACGGCGGCATCGCGAGCGCCGTCGCCATGCTGCACGAGCAGGGTGTCGAGATCATCGAAGGTCCTGTGCGACGCCGCACTGCCGACGGCTTGCCGAGCCAGTCCGTCTATTTTCGTGATCCCGATGCCAATCTGATCGAGTTGATGGCGAGCGGATGAGGCTGCACTTGTCCAAGCTCGGACATCAGTGCAAATCCGCGATTTCGATGACCAGCTTGCCGTGCGTTCCGCCGGCCTGCATCGCCCGGAGCGCCTCGCCGGCGCGCTCGAGCGGATAGCGGGTGATCTGCGGCATGCGCATCGTGCCGCCGTCGATCAGCCGGGCAATCGCCTGCAAATCCTGCGCCACCCGCAAGTGATCGAGGATCAGAAAACGCACGGAGCGGCCGCGCCGCCCGGCCTCGGCACTGAGCGCCGGGATGTCCGCGTCATTGGTGATGGTGGCGACGATCACCAAGCGCCCGCCCGGCGCAAGCGCGTCGAGCAGCTCCACCTGCCTGCCCCCGCTCACCGCATCGACCACCACATCCGCTCCCCGCGGCGCCCAACGCTTGAGCGCCTCGGCGATATGTCCTTGGGTGTAGTCAATCGTCTGCTCGGCGCCGATCTGCCGCAGATAGCCATCGTTCGCCGGACGGCAGGTGGCCGCAATGCGCATCCCGATCGCATCGGCGAAACAGGTGGCGAAGCTGCCTAGTCCGCCCGACGCGCCGTGAATCATGAGCGACTCACCGGGCTTGGCCCGGCCCATGTCGTCGCGAAATAGCGCCTGGTAGGCGGTCAATCCTGCGACCGGAATACTCGCAGTCTCGCTCAAGCTGATCGAGGCGGGCGCCTTCGCCGCAAGCTTCTCGCTGACGCGAACGTATTCGGCGAAGGTGCCGCTCTGGCCGCCGCGCCGATCCGACATCAGCACCACCCGATCACCGGGCTTGAAGCCCGCCACTCCCTCGCCGACCTCCTCGACGATGCCCGCCCCATCGAAGCCGGGCGCCCAGCGCGACTCGTAAGGCGGGTAGAAGTTGACCAGGTTTCCCTCCATCTCCTTCCAATCGGTGGGATTGACGCCGGCCGCGGCGACCCGCACCAGCAAGTCGCCGGGACGGCATTGCGGCTTCGCCAAGGTACCCGCTGAGGCCTGGTCCGATGCGCCAAAACCCTGCATCACGAATGCACGCATCTTTCATCTTCCCTCGTAGCCGGCATCGATCTCGTACCAAAGCTCGATGAACTTCTCGACCGCTGCGCCTGCCGACGCTCGCCAGTCATTGCCGGCGGCCGCGGCGTTCTCGAGCGAGTCATAGCCCTGCTCCCAAATATGGCTGTAGGTCGTGTGCTCGAGTATCTGCGTCACGCCGTCGAGCCAACGAGTTCCGAATGTGTTCTCGGCGAACACGGACAGGATCATCCGCGGATTGCGTGATCGGGCCTCCTCGGTGATCGCGCGAACGAACTTCCCCCCCCCTTCCGCCACGCGCAGCAGCACCAGGCGGCGTGCGGCGCCGTTGGTCAAAAAATAGATGGGTCTATCGCAGCTGTAGCCGAGCAATCCGACGTCATAGGGATTGTTCGTGACGATCCGCTCCGGGCTGTCGTTTAGCAGATAGCGATCGTAGATGTTCGCGTGGAACGGATGGATCATGTAGCGTTTGTAGCTTTCGGACGATTCATAGGCGTGTTCCCAGACGAAGTTCAACGCGACGTCGGATTTGTTGTAGCCGACGGCCGAATGCAAAACCTCGGGAATGTAGCGCTGCGCATTTCGCATTGACGCGCGCATCGCCTCGACCTTTTCTTGCGGCGCGTTCGGATCCATCGAATAGATTTCGAAACGCCGCAGCATGCTCATGGCGGCGTCGGCACCGGCGCGGGATAGAAAAAGCGGCGCGTACCGCCCGTCCACAGCTGACTTGCTCGCGCGGAATAGCTCCACCAGCGCGGGTCGGTGACGAATGCCTTGCGGATCAGATTGAAAGCGGAATGATCCGGCGCCTTCCAGGTAACCTGGATCAGCACGTCCTCGTCAAGATCCGGCGATGTGGAATAGCAGCCGACCAGTTCGAGGCCTGCGTCCTGCATGACGGGAATGCCCTCCTCCTTGAGCAAGCTCAGCATCGCCATCTGGTGCGCCGGCTTCACCGCCAGCGTGTCGACTATATAGATGGGCTTGAATTCCATCGAGCATAGCTCCGGCACGATCCTTCAGTTCGCGCCCAAGGCGTGCCTCGCGGCCACATAGCCGAAGGCGATACCGGCGCCGATACTTGCACCTGCACCCGGATAACACGCACCGACCACCGGAGCCGTTGCGTTACCGACGGCGTACAGGCCCGGGATCACCGATCCGTCAACGCGCAACACCCGCGCATATTCGTCCGTGACGAGCCCCCCCGACGTTCCGACGTCCATCGGCCAGACGGTTACCGCGTAGAAAGGCCCTTTCTCGATCTTGCCGAGCGACGGGTTGGGCTTGACCGTCGGGTCGCCCATCAACCGGTTATGCGCGCTGCCGCCGCGACCGAAATCACTGTCGACGCCCACTTCGGCGAAACGATTGAACTTCGCGACCTCGGTCTCGAGTCCTGCCGGGTCGATGCCGCATAGCTGGGCCAGCTCGCGCAGAGTGCCTGCCCTCTTGAGATAGCCGTTCTCGATGAAGGGTTGAATTGATTTCGCGGACAACAGCGGTCCCCACGTGTACCGTTCGAGGGCGCGGCTTTCGAGGATGGCAAACGCAGGAACGGCGCCGGCGGCAAACATCTTCTGGCCGAATTCCATGTACGCACCCGACTCATTGCCGATACGGCGCCCATTCTTGTCGACGATGATGATGTGCGGCTTGCCCGATTCGCCCGGCACGTGAAATCCGGCATAGCGGCCGTTGGGCAACAGGGAGCCCGGCGTCCACCACGCCTCCCGCATCAGATCGACATCGGCGCCGAGCTTCTGGGCCATCTGTATCGCCTCGCCGGTATCGCCGGGATTCGCCATCGTCCAATCGACCGATACCGGAGCGGGCTGATGCGCCTGGCGCATCGCAAGGTTATGAGAAAAGCCGCCAGTGTCGAGCAGCACCCCGTGGCGTGCCTCGATCTTCCGCTCGCCGTCGGGGCCCGATACGGTGACGCCGGTGACGCGCCCCTCCTCCTCGATCAGGCCGGTCATGGCGGTCGCGAGGCGGATCGGAATTTGCTCGCGTAGCGCGGCCTGCAGCATTCGTCCCTGCAGGGCGTTGCCCGATCCGACCCGGCGCTTGCCGGTAAGCTTGTCCATCGCCATGCGGGCAGCGAGCCGCAGCGCCGCCGCCTTGCCCTTCCAGGTGCGTTTCGCGAGCGTCAAGTTGACGAATTCCCACGAGTTCACCGGCATGGGCGGAAAGCCGTAGAAACTTCCGACCTTATCCTTCCACTCGCCCAACTCGTTGATATCGAAAAGCTCGCACATCAGCGAGCGGCCGTATTCATGCCCGCCCGGAGCGCTGGAGTAGTAGTCGGGCCAGTGAACCCAGATGAACTTGATTCCTTTATCCAGGAGGAACTTGATCGATTTCGGCGCTTCCTTCAGGAACTTCTCGCGCTTGGCAGGAGGCGATGCTTTGCCGCCATCGGCTCCGATCAATGCGTTGAGATACTTACGACCTGCCTCCTCGCTGTCGTGCGTGCCATGGAGAGGGCTGTTCGGTATCCAGGCGACACCGCCCGAAAAAGCGGTGGAACCGCCGAATACCTTCTGTTTTTCGATGATCAGCGCAGAACGACCCAGCGACTTGGCTGCAAGTGCGGCCGGAACAGACGCGGCGCCGCTGCCAACGATCACCAGATCGAAGCTCTCGTCGTATTGCATGGACCCCACCTTGCAACGGGCTATTAGTAACTAACACGCGCCGATCGTCGGCGAGCGCACCATGCCCTTCGGTACCTCACCATACTGCTCTCCGCGGCCCTCTTCTTGATGTCACACGACAGTCCTGGAACGCGGCGGACCTGCTTTTCGGAGTGGCGGGACAGCGGCCGGGCGGCGCGGGGACCAGCCGCCCGCCGCGAGAACCTTCCCTCAAGCCGGGCCACCGGAATGTCACGCCGGATCAAGACAGCGCGGAGCGCTCCGGTACACTGACAGGGTCCGGCACCCCCATGCTGAACCCTACGAGAGCGACAGGGGGCATGCGTTTGCTCTACAACGACCTCCTGGAGAACGAAATGGCAAAATTCAAGCTGGTAGTCATGACTGAGCCGAAGGCGGGCCGCGAGGACGAATACAATGACTGGTACACCAATCAACATCTCGCCGACGTGGTCGCCGTTCCGGGATTTCGTTCCGCTCAACGATTCAAGCTCAAGGACGCGATGGGATTCGAGCACCGCAACCGCTATATGGCGATCTACGAGATCGAAAGCGACGACCCGCAGGCCGTGCTGGCTGAAATGTTTGAGCGTCGGGGAACCCCGGCCATGGTGGTGAGCGAGTCGCTTGACTTGGACAAAGCGTCTGTCGGCTTGTTCGAGCCCTGCTCATCCGTGATCGAAGCTGGCGCAAAGCCCCGCCAGGCTGCCGCTCGGTGACCCGATGGGGCGGCACCCGGCGCTGGCCGACCTACGCGCCGGCGTCGACCGATTGGGGCTGACGGCGCGCAAGCGGCTGAGGCCGACGCCATCCGGTACAGATGCATAACTCGTTGCCGACCACCGTAGGCGCGGTACTCCGCAGGAGCGTCGCCGCGCGCGCTGGCGACGACGCGATCGTCACGTCGAAGGAGTCGCTGAGCTACGCGACGCTCGATGAGCGAAGCGCTACGATGGCGCGGGCACTGGTAGCAATCGGCGCCGGAAAGGGAACCCGCATTGCCTTGCTCGCGCCCGACGGCATCCTCTGGCTTACTACCTTCCTCGCGGCAATGCGGATCGGCGCACTGGTGGCACCGATCAGCACGCTCTGTACCGCGCCTGAGTTGGCGTACATCCTGCGGCATTGCGACGCGCAAATTCTTATCGGCGTGCGTCGCTTCCTGCACCACGATTATGCGGAACGAACTACCACGGCTTTGCCCGGATTGGCCGAGTCTCGGGGCCAACTCCATTTGCCGCAGGCCCCCTTCCTGCGCTCCATCTGGCTCGATGATGCGGTAGGTGCGGACTGGGCCGGGTCGCATGACGCGCTGCTTGCCAGAGCGGCCACGCGGAATGCTCCGGATGCCGAGCTTCTCGCGGCAATGGAGAGCGAGGTCATGCCGAGCGACGACGCGGTCATTATTTATACGTCGGGCAGCACATCGCTCCCCAAGGCGGTGCTGCACACGCAGCTTTCCGTGGCGCATCATCCGCAGGTGCTGGCGAAACACTTCCTGATCAAAGCCAGCGATCGGATGATGCCCTTACTCCCTCTGTTCTGGATCGGGGGTTTGGCGATGGCGCTCGAGGTACTGCAAGCGGGCGCGACCCTGGTCTACCCTGAGTCTCCGGCGCTCAATGTCGTCTGCGACTCGATCGTCAATTTGCGTGCCAACCGAATCAACACCTGGGGCCCACAGCTCGCCCGGCTGCGCGCTGCCGTCGCTGCCCGAGGGATCGATCTCGAGAGCATCGGCGGGCTGGCAGAGTTGCGCGAGCCCGACGGTACCCCGATCCCGCCGGATCGCGCCGCCAACATGCTGGGCATGACCGAGAGCTTCGGGCCGCACAGCAGCGAGCCTCTTGATACCGTGCTGCCGGAGCATCGCCGCGGATCCTCCGGCCGTGCGACGAGCGACTACGAGCGACGCGTGGTCGATCCGGCCACCGGGGAAGTGCTCGGCCCGGGCGGCTCGGGCGAGTTGCAGCTGCGGCGCGGCGGGCTGATGAGAGGCTTCTACAAAATCGACCCTCGCCAGGTGTTTACTCCGGACGGCTTCTATCCGACCGGCGACATCGTGCGGATCGAGGAGGATGGCCACCTCTTCTTCGAAGCACGGCGCGCCGACATGCTAAAGAGTTCGGGCGCGAACGTTTCACGGCTTGAGGTGGAGGCGGCGCTGCGCACGCTGCCCGACGTCGCACTGCCGATCGTCGTCGGGCTTCCCGATGCGGACGTGGGCCAGCTCGTGGTCGCGGCGGTCGTGCCGACCGAGGGCAGCGCGCCTACCGAGGCGTCGCTGCAGGCGGCCCTGCGCGAGCGGCTGTCGAGCTACAAAGTGCCCCGGCGGATTTTGGTGATCTCGCCCGAGGAGGTGCTATGGACCCCGTCGAACAAGGTGAAGCTTGCCGAGATGGCCCAGATGATCGCCACCCGCTTGGGACGCTAATTGCCTACCGAGATGGTAAAGATAACCTTCATTGAGGCTAACGGATCGGAACATGCCGTTGACGGCAGGATCGGCAATTCATTGATGGAAACGGCGATCCACAACAGGATACGCGGCTTGCTGGCCGAGTGCGGTGGTGCTTGCAGCTGCGCCACGTGCCACGTCTACATCGACGCGCAGTGGGTATCGGTGGTTGGCGAGCCGGGCGGTGTCGAGCGAAATATGCTGGAAATGGCGATCGATCCCACGGCATGCTCGCGGCTCGCTTGCCAAGTGATAGTCAGCGCCGATCATGACGGCCTTGTCGCGCGGATTCCCGCGATCCAAGCCTGAAGCCCGTGAGATCAAGTGCGGTATACGTCGGTACTATAAAATTCGGATGGGCTGGTTCGGTACTCAGCACGGCAGACGTCTATGATATGTCCCGACAGGGCGACGCGCCTCTCGGCGAGACGAGCTTGCAGCGGCCGCGGATGAGGAGCACACAGGAGGAACAGTGGAAGCATCCAGTATTTCACGCGAGGGCCAGCGACTGCGTGACCGTCACGTCGTGGTTACCGGCGCGGCGTCGGGTATCGGCCGCGCGATTGCGGAGCTGTTCCATCGGGAGGGAGCGAAGCTCGCGCTGATCGACCGCGATGCGGGCGGTGTCGCCGCCGTCGCAGGCCCACTCAACGCGGTCTCGCTGCCGTTCGACCTAAGCAATTCCGAGTCTATTGCCTCGACGATCGATCGCGCGGCGCGTGAGATGGGAGGGCTCGACGGCGTGGTGAACTGCGCGGCGATGGGCGTCGCCACACCGATCGGGGAGACCGACTTCACGCTGCTTTCCAAGTTCATCGCGATCAATCTCACCGCGCCCTATCTCCTGTGTCGGGCCGCGTTGCCCTATCTTCAAACGGCGCAAATTGCCACGATCGTCAACATCGCTTCGGGCCAGGCACTCCTGCCCAACGCCCCCAACAACACGGCGTATGCAGCCACCAAGGGCGGACTGGTGGCGTTCACCAAGTCATTGGCCGCGGAGGCCGCGCCGCGGGTTCGCGCCAATGCCCTGTGTCCCGGTGTGACCAACACGCCGATGGCCGCGCCGCTCTTCGCTGGGTACGCCAAGCCGTCCGACGCGCCGTGGGTAAAGCAATATGCACTGCAACGCATCGCCGAGCCGATCGAGATTGCCCGCGCAGCCCTGTTCCTGACCAGCGATGAGTCTTCGTTCATCACCGGTGTGGCGCTCGCGGTCGATGGTGGAAGGACATTCCATTGAGCGCGGCGACGACCGGCAAGCGCCGCTGGACGCACCGCCCCGACATCTGCTGCGATGACGGGGTGATCATGTCACTGCAATATTCGACTCAATGGGACTCGCTCGCGCACTGGGGCCGGATGTTCGATTGTCGACGGCAGCGGCATCGAAACTCCGGTCTACCGTCTGAGGGCGGTGTCGTCCCGGGTCAAGACGGTCGGAATCGAGAATTGTAGGTTTTGAAGGATAGCGCTGGCGATTCGGCCGGGCTTTGCACGTGAGGAACTGAATGATGTCTGAACCGCTGCTGCTCAGAACAGAAACCGGGGGTGTCCTTGAGATCGTGCTCAACCGTCCTGCTAAGCTCAACGCGATCAACCACGAGATGTGGGAAGGTATCCGCGACGCCATCGAGGACTTTCGGGCCCGCCATGAGCTGCGTGTCATGCTGTTTCGTGCAAATGGGAGATATTTCTCCGCAGGCACGGATCTGACCGATTACGACGGCGACTTCGACGACAGCCCGATGCGCGCGCGCAACTGGATGCGGCGGGATCTTTCGGCGGGCATGCACCGGATGCTGGTCGAGATGGAGCGGATTGAAAAGCCGATCGTCGTTGCTCACCACGCGATGTGCATCGGCGGCAGCATCGAGCTGTCGTTGTCCTGCGATTTTCGACTGGCGTCCAGGAGCGCGCAATATTGGTTTCCCGAGATGCAGTTCGGGATGGTACCGCTGTCCGGAGGGATCAGCCGATTGACGCGCATCGTCGGCCCGCACTGGGCGAACTGGATGGCGGTCGCCAACATGAAGGTCAGCGCTGAGCGCGCGCTCGCCATCGGTCTCATCCACGAGATTTACCCCGATGAGACATTCGAGAGCGAGGTTCGCGGCTTCTGCGAGATGCTCGCGCGCCACCCGGTCGAGGCGACCGCGGTCGGCAAAATGGCGATTCAGCTCGCCGCCGATCTGGGATCGGACGACGCGCGCCAGGTCGAGCGGCTCGCGTTCAGCTCGCTTACTTTCGCGCGCGAGTACACCGAGCTGCACGAGAAGATCCGCACGCGGCTGTCCAAAGAGGACGGTGGGAAGAGTTGACCTTGCCGAGGTTCATGACTAGCCCGTAACGATCTGCCCGCACACGATTGGGAGAATTTGCGGATGAATGCTCCTGCCCAAAGCCACCGGTTAACCACTTCCGTCCCGCGTCCGCGTTTCAATCCGGTATTCGATGTGCCGACGCTCAAGCTTCCGCCCGGCAAGGCACTGGGCTCCGTCCTCGCCGTGGTTCCAGCGTCCGACGGAGGTTTGTGGATCCTCAATCAAGCGACGGTTCAGTCGTCCGTCAGTGGTAGTACCTGGCTTGCGTCGGTCGTCAGATTCGACAAGCTGGGAAATCTCGTCACAGCCTGGGGAGGACCCGACCACATTCCAGCCATCAACGGTGTGTGCCAATGGCCGGACGGCCTCGAGGGGTTGGAGGTCGACGGCGACGGCAATCTCTGGGTCTTCGGCTACAAACCCGGCGACGATGCCGTGCTCAAGTTCAAACCAACCGGTGAGTTGATACTGCGCATCGGGCAGCGCGGCGTGCCGGGTAACGACGACAGCCGCACTCATCTGGGCAGACCCACCTCCGCTTACCACAACATCGCCACGCGCGAAGTGTTCATCTCGGACGGCTATGCCAATCACCGCGTGATTGCATTCAATTCCGACACCGGCGAGTTCACGCGCATGTGGGGCGCTTTTGGCAAGCAACCGTCTTCGCTCAGTGCCGCAGAGGGTTTTGGCAACCCGGTCCATAAGGTCACCGCCGGCCCCGATGGCCGAATCTACGTCGCCGATCGAATCAAGAACCGCGTCCAGGAATTCGAGCTGGTGCCGGGCGGTGCACGATTTCTGCGCGAGGTGGTCATCGCGCCGGGAACACTGCTTTTCGGTTCGGCCTTCGATATTGCGTTCGCGCCGGGTGGCGGCTTCATGTACGTCGCGGATGGCTCGAACCGCCGCATTTGGATCGTCGAGCTCGCAAATTTCGCGGTTCTCGGATGGGTTGGCGGAATGGAGGATGTTGAGGGTGATATCAATCTCCCGACGCACTATGGGTTGATCCACCGGTTCAATGCCGATGCCAATGGCAACCTCCTGTTAGCCTGCGTCGCGCGCGGGGTGAAGAGGCTGAATTACAAAGGCATCCGTTAGCGGCGCCGACGCTTTAGACGATTTCGGCCAACACGTGCCCAACCGAATAGGTACCGCCGGCTGGGGCCAAGATTCTGAGGACGCCCGCAGCAGGCGACTCGATCTCTTGAACGGACTTGTCGCTTTCCAAGGAATACAGCGACTGACCCAATGCAACCTGCGATCCGTCGCTGGCCAACCACTCGCTCACGACCCCCGCGTCCATGGAGAACCCGAGTTTCGGCATCAGCACGGGGGTCGTCATGTCGCAATCCCCATCGAGGATCGCACCGTCTGCGCAATGGCGTTCTTGTCAGGCAGGAATGCATTCTCGAGCACCTTGGAGAACGGAACTGGACATTGCGGCGCCCCCATGCGCAGGACCCTGTGCTTGAGCTGCCCATGTAGATGCTCACTGATGCACGCCGCGATCTCGGCGCCTACGCCAAAATTTCTCAGCGCCTCGTGCACTATGACCGCCCGCCCGGTCTTCGCGACCGACTCGATGATCGTTGACTGATCGAACGGCGCGACGGTTCGCAAATCGATCAATTCGACGTCGATACCCTCCATCGCGAGTTGGGCCGCCGCGTCGGCACAATCGTTGACCGCGCGGCTGTAACTGATCAGCGTTACATCCGTTCCGTGACGCATGACATGGGCCTTGCCCAACGGGATACGCTGGCCTCTTTCCGGTGCAGGACCGGTGGCCCAATAAGTGGGCAAGTTTTCGATGAACAGGCACGGATCATCATCATCGATGCACGACAGCAACAACCCGTACGCATCCGCGGGCGAGGACGGCGCAACCACCTTGATACCCGCCGTGTGCGCGAACCACGCCTCTAGATAATCGGAATGTTGGCCGCCGTTGCCGAATCCCGCGCCGGTCATGGTACGGATCGTAAGCGGCACATGCGTTTGGCCGCCCGACATGAATCGAAGCTTCGCCGCATGGTTGACGATCATATCCATGGCGACCGCCGTGAAATTCATAAGCATGATCTCCGCCACCGGCCGCATGCCCACCATGGCGGCCCCGATCGCCGCGCCGATGATGGCTTGTTCGGAAATGGGCGTTGAACGCACGCGCGATTGTCCGTATTTGGTCGAGAGCCCCTGCGTGACGCCGAGGACGCCGCCCGCTTGCGGATCGGCAATGTCCTCACCCAGCAGGATCACGTCTCGATTACCCGCCATCGCGTCATCGAGCGCCATGTTGACCGCTTGGATCGTGTTGATCGTCTTTTCACTGTCGGCCGCTGTCACGAGAGCTGCTCCGTGGCAAAGACGTCGCGGCGGAGCTCGCCTATATCCGGCTCAGGGCTGCTGATCGCAAACTCGACGGCGGCATCGATCTCCTTCTCGATGGCCGACTCCATGCGCTTCAAGTCCTCATCGGTGGCGTGGCCCTCCTGGATCAGCCAATTCCTGAAGCGCACCACGGGATCGCGGGCCATTGCCGCTTCTTTCTCGCCCTTTTCCATATATTTGTCCGCATCTCCATATACGTGTCCATAGAAACGAAATGTCATGGCCTCGATCAGGGTCGGTCCATCGCCTCCGCGCGCCCGATCGATCGCCGTTTTCGCCGCTGCATGCATGGCGAGCGCATCGTTGCCATCGACCGTTACCCCCGGTATCTGGTAGCCAAAGGCTCGATCCGAGATTCTTTTCGCGGACGTCGCGATCTCGTATTTCGTGTGCTCTCCGTATTGATTGTTCTGGCATACAAAAACCACCGGCAGCTTCCAGATCGCGGCCATGTTGAGCGCCTCGTGGAAGGCCCCGATGTTGCTGGCGCCATCGCCGAAATAGGCCACCGTCACACGCTTCTCGTTCCTGATCTGGGACGCCAATGCAAGCCCGTTGGCGATCGGCATGCTGCTGCCGACGACCCCCGTCGTGACCATGATTCCGGAGGGGGGATGGGTGATGTGCATCGCGCCGCCCTTGCCCTTGCAGGTTCCGGTCGCCTTCCCGGCGATTTCCGCCCACAGCAATTTCAGGGGTACGCCGCGGGCGATCATGTCGTGAATGCCGCGGTAGATCGTGCAGATGTAATCGCGATCGGTGAGACAAACCGATACCGCGGATGGGATGAGATCCTGACCTCGCGGTGAATAGTAGGTCGCGGTCACCCTGCCGGACTTGATGACCGCTCTAAATCGCTCGTCGTTCTGCTTAACCGCCGTCGCGCGGCGGTATATATCCAGCAGGACGCTGCGATCCGGTGTCTGTGCAGCAGTCATAGTGCTCCTCCCTTCGCTGTTATCAAATTTCATTGACTGTGGACGCGCTTAAGCGAGTTGAATCCGCGATCAATCACCCGCGAGTCGCCTTGCATGTCGTAGCTTGATATGTTAACGGGTCTATCGTCTAGATAGTTATTATGCCTAAAGTACACTAGCCCATCCGATTTGCAATACTCTTACTTGCCGTCTCTATCCACCGGTCGCTCGCAATCCGGCGCGGTGAGCGGCTCATCATCCGGAATAGTGAAGCTTCAAACCGGGTTCCGGCCATCGCGTGCGGATCAGCTTGCCGGTGCCCGATAACGTGATATAGGCGGTACACATGTCGTCTCCCCCGAACGCGATATTGGTGACTAACTCGTCGGGGAACGGAATGTGCTGCGTTCGGCCATCGACGGGATCCACGATCGATATACCGCCGGTCCAAAGGGTGCCGATGCAGAGCTTTCCCGACGCCGTCACGGCCAAACTGTCCAAGCCCAGATCGCCGGGCACGGTGGCGAGCGTCTTGTCCGGCGCACCCCGCACTCCCGTTCCAGGCGCTAATTTTCCGTGGTCGGCAAGCGTGAACCCGATCACGCGGGTGGATCTCGTATCGGCCACATAGACGGCCTTCCCGTCGGGGGAGAGCCCCACACCGTTGTACGAGATGGCCCCGAAACCTCGACCATTCACGGCGGCCGAGAATCCCACATTGATCGACGAGCCGTCCGGTCGACAATAAAACAGACCGCTCTTTCCCCAATATCGGGGTCGGATCTTCCCAAAATCCGTGAACCAAATTCCGCCTGCCTCGTCGAACACGAGATCGTTCGGCGCACCGAGTGCGATATCTCCGCAACGCTCGTATAGACGATCGACTCTGCCGGTCGAGAGATAGATTCGCTCGATACGACCGACCGCTTCCGGCCCTTCGTCCTTGTGGCACCCGAGTTCCAGATCGAGCGCGCCGCTGTTGCATACGTATATCGCCCCGTCAGGCCCAAGTGCTGCGCCATTGGGACCACCACCGGTGACAGCAACAACCTCCCTGCGATTGTCGCCCCACAACCGGGTGACACGGCCGGCTGCGATTTCCGCAACGATAATCGAGCCGTCGGGCAGGACGACCGGTCCTTCCGGAAATGCGAGATGCTCTGCGATGATTTCGAACTGCATCTAATTGTTGCTGTTCAGCTGCCCGCGGGTTTCGGCATCAGTGCCGCGAGTTCGGGCAACGTGCCCGCGGGATTGCCGCAAGCGAGCCCCGCATCGATCGTCAACGTCTGCCCCGACACGCCGGAAGCGAGGTTGGACGAGAGGAACACGATTCCGCTGGCGATCTCCGATGGATCCAGGGAACGTCTTCCGTCCACGGCACTTTGGAAGTGCGCCGGGCCTTTGCCGAAAGCCGCCACTCGGGGCGATAGCACGCTGCCCGGTGCGACTGCGTTCACGCGTATGCCATACGGCGCCCATTCGACCGCCATGGTCTGAGTCAGCGCCATCACTCCGGCTTTTGCGGCACCGTAAGCCCCGTGGAAGGGTGCGCTGCGCAGACCGGAAACAGAGGCGAGGTTGACGATCGATCCGCCCGTGCGCCGCTCGATCATTCGTCGAGCCACGTCGGCGCAAAGCCGATAGACGTAGCCGATGTTCAGCGCAAATACGTCGCGAAAGTCCTCGTCTCGGCCGTTTTCGAGCCGGCCCCATTGATGAGCCTTGGTGCCTCCGGCGACGTTCACGAGCATGTCGATGCCGCCCATCCGAGACCACACTGTCTCGATGATTTTCGCGGCTTGCGTCGGATCCGTCAGGTCGGCGACGAACGTTTCGCACCGGACCCCATAGCCCCTGACCATTTCTCGCGTTGCATCGTTGAACTCCGCGTTTTGGTCGATGACCGCCATCGTCGCGCCAGCCTGCGCGAAACCGCGGGTTGCAGCGCTTCCGATGCCTCCGCCGCCGGCTCCGCAGACCAGGGCGACCTTGTCGCGAAAGTCGATTTGAATCACTGCCATCCTCCACATCTAGCCGATAGTCTCGTATCCCATCAGGCCCGCGCGGCGGAGATTCGCGTCGATGATCTGGGACCAGTGCCCCGGATCGAGGGTGGCGGCGTCGCCGAGACTGCCCTTCGCCATGGATTTATTGCACCGATTGCCCCCCGTCGATCACGAGGCCATGACCGATGACGTAGCGCGACCTCGCAGAGCACAGCCACAAGGCGCCCTCGGCGATTTCCGCCGGTTCGGCCATCCGGCGAGCTGGATTGGCCGCATTCAGCGTGGACTCCCCGCCGGGGATGATGGCGAAGTTCGCGTGTATCATCGCGGTGTTGACCGATCCCGGGCAGAGCGCGTTGATCCTGATCTTGTGCTGTGCGTAGAAGAGAGCTGCCGAGCGCGTCAACCCGAGCACCGCGTGTTTGCTCGCCGTATAGGCGGCCTTGTTGGGCACGCCGGCGATCGACGCGAACGAGGCCAGATTGACGATTGCGCCTCCCCCCGAAGAGCTCATGTGCTCTATCTCGCGCCGCATGCACAGATATACCCCGCGCACGTTGACCGCGAAGATGCGGTCGAACAGCCCGAGATCCCATTGCGGCTCAGGCCGCATTTCAATGTCCACACCCGCATTGTTGATCGCGCAGTCAATGCGTCCGCAGTCGCGAAGCGCTTGGTCGAACAGCGCATCGACGGCCTGCTCGTTGCTCACGTCGCATTCGACGAAGCTGGCTGTTCCACCCAGTTCCTCGATTTCGGACACAGTCTGGTGGCCGCCTCGGGCGTCCACATCGCTGACGACGACGCGAGCGCCCTGTGCAGCAAAGGCCTTCGCGGTCGCGCGCCCGATGCCTGCCCCCGCTCCGGTCACCAGGGTCACTTTACCTGAGAACTCCGCCATATTTTGCCAGCCTTGCCCCGCATGACTTGATCGTAGAGTTGCAGGTCCCGACCTGTCTTGATGCCACGCGACTCAGCACAGGGGCTTGCCGGCGCTGACCGTCGCCGGCGGGTCGCCACGCGCTTACGACGAACTAATCCGGAAGGCCGAATATGATCACTTCGGCAGAGCCGGTGTTCTGCCAAACGGTCTTCGATGCGTTCCCCGATTCGACCGCGATGAGTTGCTTATTTCCGACCAAATAGGTCGAGATGCCGCCGGCAAGTGCTCCGCCGGTATAGAAGCTGTAGAGCCGGCGGCCGGTCTTGGAGTCGAATACGAGCATGTCTCCGCCTCCCGAGCCCGTGAGCAGCAAACCCGATGCGGTGGGTGTCAACCCCGCCAGCATCGGCGAGTCCGACGAATAGGACCATCTGGGCCGGCCGCTTGCGGCGTCGAATGCGCGCAACGCACCGCGAGCTTGATCGGCGGGATCCATCAGCGCGCTGCCACCCCACGGCACGGCGGCAGATGGTTTCTCGATCATGGTGACCGTGGTGCACCAGTCCACGGAGTTGACGAACAGCAATTGGTTGTTCGGATCATAGGCCGGTCCGTTCCATTCCACTCCGCCCATGGTACCGGGGCAAAACCGCGTGCCGCTGGTCGTCGAAAACGGCTGGTCCACGTTCAACTGGCGCGAAACTTCCTCGCGGGCGATCAATTCATGCTGGGCTCTATCGTATAAATAGAGATGCCCGTCCTTGCTGCCGACGGCCATGAGCGTCCGTCCCTCCTGATCGAAAATGACCGGTGCGGCGGCGGTGTCCCAGTCATGAACGTCATGGGCATTTTGTTGCGCATACCAAATCAGACGGCCGGAATCCGCGTCGAGCACGACGACCGAATCGGTGTAGAGGTTGTCTCCCGCCCGCGCCCGGCCATCGAGATCCGGACCCGGATTTCCGAGTGACACGAACAGGCGGCGGGCGCCACGCTCGACGGTGATCGAGGTCCATATCGAGCCGCCGCGGCGATCCCCATCCGGGGGCCAGGTGCCGCCTCCCGGCGCGCCCGGAGCGGGGACTGTGTCGAATGACCAGAGGTGCTCGAGCGTCGCCGCATCGAATGCGTGGACCCGCTCGACCGCACCAAAGTCGGCGCCGGCTTCCCCGATATAGAGCTTTCCGTCGAAGATGACCGGTGCCGCGCTTATGAAGCAGCCTTGGGAGCTGTCGCACACCCAGAGATCCCAGAGCAGCTTGCCATTGAGCGCGTCCAGTGCGATCAGGTGCCCGTCCAGAGTGCCGCGTATCACCATGCCTTTATAAAGCGCGACCCCTCGATTGGTCGGAAGAAACTCCGTTCCCGTGGGCGTATATTCATACGACCAGAGCTTTCGACAGTTCGACGCATCGACAGCGTAGGTGCGATGCGCGGTGGTGACGTATAAACGCCCCTGCCTCACGACGGGAGAGGACTGGAAGCTTCCGATCTCGCCGGTTTGAAATATGCACTGCGGAGCGAGATGTCCGACGTTTTGCGGGGTGATCCGTCGTAGCGGCGAATAGCGTTGCCCGGTGAGGCTCAGGTTGGCGTAAAGCCAGTCGCCGCTCGAGGGATTTTTCAACTCCTCGTCATTGGGCTCCGTGGATGTGGGCGTTGCAAAGCGCTTTGGAGCCGCGGGCAGCGCGATGATCGGCGCCAATTTCGAGCTGTTGACCGGCGCGTCCTCCAACTTGTCATAACGAACGATGTAGTCCGTTATCGATCTGTTGTCTGCGGCAGACAGAGTTCCAGGAGCATCCAGCGGCATGGTTTTTGAAATCAATTCGTACAGGTCGGCTTTTTTCCCCACCCACCGGTCGGCGAAAACGAAGCCCGACAACGCCGGACCGGCGGCGCCCGTCAAATCGCTCGCATGGCACGTCGCGCAATGCTCTCGATAGGCCGTTGCCCCGTCCATGTCGGCTGCACCTGACAGGTGCGCGCCACCGGTTGAAAGAGCAACCACGGTCCCGTAGCGAAGCGCCATTTTTGCGAACTGCACGAGCGTGCCGACGCGCACGATGTCATCAATGAGCAAAGTCTTCTTCCTTATTGGCGATATGGTTCGCGGCAACGTAAGCAAAGGTCAACGCGGGACCCAGGGTTCCCCCCGCGCCGGGATAGCAATTGCCGAACGCCGAACCGGATGAGTTGCCCGCTGCATAGAGTCCCGGGATCGGATCGCCCTCGCGGTCGAGAACGCGGGCGAATTCGTCGGCCTTCAGTCCGCCCTTGGTGCCGAGATCTCCCAGGTCGATCTGAATCGCATAGTAGGGCGGCTTGTCGATCGGACCCATGCAGGGATTGGGACCGACACGAGCATCGCCGAAGTAGCGGTCATAGACCTCACGGCCGCGCCCGAACTGAGGGTCGACGCCGGTTGCGGCGTAATCATTCATCTCCTCGATCACCGTGGCGAGCCGGGCGCCGTCGATGCCTATTTTCTCGGCCAAGCGGCCGATGTCATCGGCGCGATACAGATAGTTGTCCCACCAATCCGGCGGGATGCTGCTGTCCGGCATGACCGAGGCCGGCATGATGCCCCCGCAAGTGTATTTGGCCCGGTAGGTTGCATCGAATATCATCCAACAAGGTACGTTCGCGCCGGTTTTCAGATGATCGTCGATCATGGCAAGGCCGAAGCGATCGTACGAGCCACTCTCGTTCACGAACCGAAAGCCCAAGCGGTTGACGCACACGCTGTTCGGGTGACGGTGATCGAAGAACATTTGGTGCGTGACGTCGACGTTCGGGACGTCTCTGGCGGGTAATTGCATGCTTGGCGCCCACCACGCGCAGCCCATGAATTCCGTGGCGGCGCCTATCGCCTCGCCCGCCCGGATCGCATCCCCCGCGTTCGCACCCGGCGGTGTCAGGCTCCATTTGGCGCTGGTGGGTACGGCCATCCAGCGATCGCGCATGGACTGGTTGTGTTCGAACCCGCCCGCCGCGAGAACCACCGCACGATTGGCGCGCAGCTGCGACACTTGACGGCTGGAGTTCACGCGAATCCCGACCACCCTGCCGTCCGCCACGTCGAGTTGCTCGAGACCTGTGTTCAGCAACACCTCCACGCCGCGCCGGTTCAATTCCCGGCGCAAACCTGCGATGAGCGCAACGCCCATGGTCGCTCGTCGATCACGGCGGGTTTTCAACCGCCACGGAAGGTCGAGCCAGTATTTGAGCAAGATCTTAGCCGCAACCCACTGCCAGCCGAACGGGCGCGCCGACAGCGCAGATGATTCAGCAAGGTCGAGCGAATAGCGATTGAACAATTTGAATGCGAAAGGGAGATCGCGCATCGTCAGATAATCTTCGCCGAGCGAGCTGCCGTCGATTTCCGCCGGAAAGAGCGCGCGTCCCGCGGCGGCACCTGACGCATTCGAGAAGTAGTCTGGAAGACCGGGAACAACCTGGAACCGAATGCCCACTTCCGAGAGATACGCCACCAACCGGGGCCCGTTCTCGATATAGGCGCGCAGCCGTCGCGTATCCGCCCCTTGTGTCACCGCGGTAAGATAGGCCATCGCCTTCTCATCGCTGTCCAGGTGTCCCTCGATGCCATGATTGGGAATCCACAGGGCACCGCCCGAAGTCGCCGTCGTGCCGCCGTAGCGATGGCATTTCTCGACGACCACGACGCTAAGACCGTGATCCGCCGCTCGCAGCGCGGCCAGCAGCCCCGCCCCGCCGGACCCCACCACGACTACATCATAAGACGTGCTCATCGCCAACTTCCCCAACCTGGAGCTTCATGCGTGAGCTTCGCTCCGCTCAGTCCGACTGAGCGGCCTCGGTAACGTCTATTTGTCTGCCGCCAGATAATCGCGAATCGCCCGATGAAAATTGACCAGCACGGTTTCCTGCAACGGGTTGGTGCGTGAAACGCTGAAGCCTCGAGACTTCATGCCATGTTGGACGTGTTCCATGTTGGTGAAATCTTGCGTGAGAATCAAACCGAGCGAGTCGCAGTCTTGCCAGCGTTCGTACACCTCGTGTTCGACCGGCGGCTCACCGCCCGGTACATAACGCACCATGGACCAGATATCGAAAACGCACGATCCGTGGTCGTCGCCGTTCGGCCGTATACGATAGAAAATGGCGGCGTCCGGCCCCATTAAGAAGAGGAAATTGGGAAAGACGTGCCAGTCATATCCTGCATCGGCTGCCTGTTCAGGTGTGATGTTCGGCCATCCGGCACCCTCGGCAATGGCCGCTTCTCTCCAATACTCGACCATCTTGCCCAGCGCCACTTCCGGCGGTGTATCGGCGGGCAACTCCGTCATCAAGCGGTGGGTGGCCGCCACGGCGCGCGGTGACCAGATCGCTTTGAGCGTTCTTTCGAACTCATCGACTCCTGCAACGATCGCCTCGCGATAGTCCTTGGGGACGGGCATGCCGGTCCTTGCCGCCGGCGATCCCCACATCCGATTCAATTCGGGCGGATAACTCATCATTCCGTGGTCGCCGAAGGTGTAGCAGCGTGAAACATCATCCTGATAGCGCTGCAGCTGCGCATGAGTCGCCGTCACATGATAGAACTCATTGAACGCTTCCACTGCGACCTTCCAGTTGCATTTCACGGTCACGGTCTTGAACCATCGCGTGCGCAATTTCTCGAATTCATACGGGGCACAGCGCTCGGCGACGGGATCCAAGTATTTGGCGAGCGATTCGGCCTCTTCGTCCAGATTGATGAATATCCAGCCGGCCCATGTATCCACCAATACCGGCTTCAATGCGATGTCGGCGTCGCCCATATGGCTGCAATTGGCCCAATCGCCTCGTTCGGTCACGCTTTTGATCGTGCCATTCAATTGATAGCGCCAGCCATGGAAGCGGCAGGCGATTTCCTGAACCTGGCCTTCGGCATCGAGCAAGCGCCGGCCGCGATGCTGGCAGACGTTGTGAAACGCTTTGAAGCCATTTTCCGACACGCGGATGACGATGACCGCGTCATCGCCGATGTCATAAGTGAGATAGCTGCCGACATTGGGCAGCTGCTCAACACGGCCCGCCATCTGCCACACCTTTGGCCAGAGGCGTTCCTTCTCGAGTTTGGCGATCTGAGGGGATAGATAGATGTCCTTCGGCAGCATGAAATCCTCACGCTGAGCGCCTACCGCCGTGGAAACCGATGCTTCGAGTGTCGCCATACCTTCGCCCTCACTAATCTTTCGTCCAGCCGGACGCGCCGGCCATGTCCATTCGGCAGCCCGCTCAACCGTACCTCTCTGCGCAAGATACTTCTTGATTCCACGTGCCAGTAGAAGGATTGCAAGCGACAGGGGCATCAGGCGGACGCCCTCAGCCCGGCGTCCTGCAGCCTGGCGGGCGCTCGTCAGCGGCCTGCGGCCCTTCAGCCTGGCGGGCCCCCTCCGTCTTCCTCCACGGAAATGATGCGCTCCGGGCAAGCTCGGGCGGCGCGCTTGGCCAGCGCTTCCTCCCCCTGCGGGACCTTGAACCCTTCGGTGGCGATGTAGCCCTCGCTGTCGAGGGTGAACACCGCGGGGGCCACGGCGGCGCACCGGGCGTGCCCGGCGCAACGGCTGCGGTCGATTTTAATCCTGCTCATAGTGAACCCGTGGCTAGCTTCTGGATTTCGGCATGTTCAGCGCATTTTCCGCGATGAGCGACCGGTGAATTTCGCTGGTGCCGCCGTAGAGCGTCATGCCGATCGCGCGCCGCATCATAGACTCCACGACGTCGAGATCCTCGTCGATCCCACGGATCACGGATGCGGGGGCAGCAAGGTCCACGATCGCGGTGGCATCCGCCAGCAGCGACTCGGTGGTGAACAGCTTGGCCATCGGACCCCAGCTGAGTTCGTAGCGCCCTTCCGCCGTGCCCCACACCGCTCGGCGGCACAAAACCTCGGAAACCATGCTGTGGGTTGCGGCGCGGGCCAGCACCCGGCGTGCATCAGGCTGGGTCATGGGGGCGGGACTTTCCGGCCCGGCGCGGTTGGCCCATGCGAGCGCTCGGCGCAGCATCGCGAGTTGGGCAAAGTGATAGTCCGAGCCTCCCTGCTCGATTTGGAGCGCCGAGGCCATCACCCGTGCGCCTTGGCCGACTTCACCTAGACGATAGACATCCGATACTCGGACGTCGCTGAAAAAAACGATGTTGGTGCGCTCGTCCTGCAGGGTATAGACCGGCTTGATCTCGACCCCCGGCAGGCGCAGCGGCATGATGAACATCGTGAGCCCTTCGTGCTTTTTGGCCTCGTTGCTCGTCCGGGTGAGCATGATGATGTAATCCGCATTGTGGGCGTTGGTGGTGAACATTTTTTGCCCATTCAGCCGCCATCCGTCGCCCTCGCGCACTGCACTGAAGCGGGCGGAAAACACGTCGGAGCCGGCTCCCGGCTCGCTGAAGCCAAGCGCGCCGAGCGCGTCGCCGGCCATGATGCGCGGCAGAATCTCCGCCTTGGCTTCGGGCTGCGACCAGCTCAGAGCCAGCTTGCCGACCATCTCGGTCACGGCCGCCGGCACACGAGTCCAGCCGATATCCTCCCAAAGCGCAGCGGCGGCCAGGACGGCATAGCGCGACCGTGCCGCGACGCCTCCCTCGACCGCGAGGTCAGGGAACGCATAGCCCGCTGCCGCGAGCTTCTTGTGAAAGCCAGGATGGTGTCCGGAAGTCGAAAAATGCTTCGTCTTCTGGATTTCAGGGGTCATGTTCGCCTCGACGAAGCGGCGCAGCTCCGCGGCATGGGCCTCAGCCGCCGCGCCGTAGTCAAAATCCAACCCTCCGATATCGCCGGCCGGCGGCAGCGATGCGGTGCGGCCATCGAAACTTCGTTCGGCAATCTCATCAAGATGGTCTTGGGGGCTGCCGAGGAGCAGGGACACGAGCTTGATGCGTCGGAAGTAGAGCTGCACATCGTAGTCGAGCGACACGCCGTAGCCGCCGAACGCGCGCACCGAGCGCAGCACTGCCCGCTCTGCTGCGCGTCCCGCCCACCACCACGCCATGGCGATGGATTCGGAGGCGTCCCGGCGGCCCTGCGCGATCGCCCAGACCGCGCGGCGCACCAGGAGGTGCGCGCCGTCGATCTCGGTCGCCGAATCGGCAAGTGGATGCGCGACGCCCTGAAAAGAGCCGATCGGCCGGCCGAACTGAATGCGTTCGCACGAATAGGCTCCGGCCAGCTCCAGAGCCCGACGCGCCATCCCGCCAAGTGACGCCGCGGTGAGCAACTTCCATTCCTCGAGCGCGCCGCCGTACAGGGCCCGTGCCGCCGCACCCGACGCCAATACGATGCGCTTCCCGGGTTCAGTGGTCAGGTCCATCAACTGGATCGGGCACGGCGCGGCAGCGTTCGCCGCCGCCACATTGCTGCGCTCGATCACGACCAATCGATCGCCGTCGAGCGCTACCACGAGGCGCGCCACGGCGCCGGCGGACACCACCTGGGGCCGCCCCGCAACGAGAGGTTTCAGCGCGAGTGTCGCGACTTCGCCCGTCGTGGCCTGCCCGACCAATGCACGATCCGCGCCTGCCCGCTGCATCAGCGCCGCCGCCACGATCGCCTCCACCAATGGAATCGATGCGGCGTGCCGCCCGGCTTCCTCCGCCACGATTGTCGCATCAACGAGACTTGATTCGGAGTCCATCGCGGCGCGCATTCCAACCAGTCCCAAGGAGACCGCTGCATCCCACAAAATCTGATCGAAGCCGCCGGCGCTTTCGGCCGCACGAACCCGAACCGCGGTGGATTGCTCGGAGAACAACCGTGCGACCGCGTCACGAAGAAGAGTTTGGCTTTCAGACAGGCTGAGGTTCATGGTTGCGCCTCGAACACGAGCATCACGTTACCAGGTATCCGGCCCGCGAATCCGTACCCGGATTCGACGACGAGCGTCCCGCCCTCAACCACGGGACCCGCCCCTCCTCCCATGGAGCCGCCATGGGCGGTTCCCCCACCCACCGTGACCACATCCGGAGTTGTGTCGTATTGCCACAACTTCCGACCGGAATGCGTACTGTAAACTCGTATCACACCGTCGCCCGCGCCGGTGAACACCAGGTCGTCGGTTGCGGTCACCGGAGCCGCTATCCCGGGCGTGCATCGCGCATCGCGATCTTTGCACGCCTCGGCCGGGATCGGAGCCGCCCAGAGAATTTTGCCGGTCGCTACGTCGAGCGCATACAGCCCGGGTTTTGCCGCTTCGTCGTGCTCGCTGCCATCGGTTGCGTCGTTGACGGGCACGAACAACAGGTCATTCCGAGTTGCCAGTCCGAAATAGACGCCGCCCAACAGACCCCCGCGGCCCACCCGGGTTTTCCATAGCAGAAGGCCATTCGCCGGATCCACGGCGTACACCCAGCCGGATTTCTGGCCGGCAAAAACCCGCACTGTTCCATGCGTATCCGTCGCCAAGATCGCGGCCGTTCCGAAATCATGGTCCGGTCCGTTTTCGCGGGGACAGTTCGGCTTATCCTTCAGCATGCAGCCGACGTTCCACGCATCATGCCTAGTGGCTTGATACGACCATACGATCTTTCCGGTATCCAGCCTCATGGCAATGATGGCATCGCTGAGCTTCGGCGCCGGCGAGGCATAACTGTCGCCGGTCCCGAAATACAGGACTCCACGGTGCTCATCGATGGCCGGCGCACCCCAAACCGCGCTGCCCGAGGGACCATACATTTTCTCGCCGCTCGCGGTCGTCCCTCGAAATTTGGCCTTCGGCAACAGATAGCTCTGCCACACGCGCGTACCGGATCCCGCCTCGTAAGCGACGATCGAGCCTCGAAAGGTGCAGCAGTCGTATTTGCCCGACACTCCTTCCTCGATCGAGGAGACCGCCACGTACAGGCGGTCGCCATGCAACACTGGCGCCGCCGTCAACGTGGCACTCGGATGCGCATCGACATGGTCCTTCCAGACGAGGTTTCCCGAGATCGCATCCACCGCGTACAGGGTCCCGATGAGATCACCGAAATAGATGCGGGGACGGGCCGTCGAATCGCCGCGGGTCCAAGGCGACACGACGATTCCCGTGCGCACTTCCGCTGACGCGGGGAACCGCCAACGCAGACAGCCGCTCCCGCGATCCAAGGCATAAACGTTCCCGTCCTGGGCACCCACGTAAATCGCACCGCCGGCGAGGGCCGGCTGGGAGGCCATGCGAATCGCGCCATCGACGCCGAACGCCCATTTCAACCGCAGGCCGGCGATATTGCCGGTGCTCAATCCCGAGGCTCGAGAATCGACGTAGCGGGTATTGGCGGGATCGAACCCCCAACCCGAAAACCGCGGCGGCAGACCAAAATCAAAATCGGCCGCAGGTACCCGGCATCGGGGCGGCAGCAGTTTCGCATCGGAAAGCCCGCGGGGACCCGCCAAGAATTCCACGACGGCCGTCTTGTCTGCGTCGTCGAGTCTCTGCGCTTGGATGCGCATGGCGCCCGTGGTCAGCGCGCTATAGATGGATGCCGGTGTCATCAGCTTCAACAAGTAAGCGTCCGGCGCGCGAACGCGGGCGTGCTCATGGCATGGTGCGCAAACTTCACCGAAGATTTTCTCGCCGCGCGGATTCGGCGCGTGTGGAACCACCGGCGATGGGGACTCCTGGGCAGGATTGGTTGCCGACGACAACGCTGCGACAAACGGCATCGAGGCGATCACCATTGCCGTGCCGAGTCTCAGCATCCGCATAACAGCTTATCTCCGGTCACGCCGCCATACCGGCCGCGCATAGCCCCATGACTCTCACCTTACCGCGCATCTCGCGCGGCGCCATGACCGGACAGGACACTTCCTTGATCCCGCCATCAGCGGCCGGCCCAAGGGCTGAAGATTCACGCTCGGCGTAGCGCACAACGCCGGATTCATCGCAGTAGATAAAGGAGAGGGAAAAGCACCACCCACAAGAGGTCCACCAAATGCCAGAAGACACCCCCGCCCTCCATGAGCGCAACGTAGCTCGCGCCGGGATCCGCACGTCTCGAGCGGACCAGCAGATACATGAGCACCCCCATCCCGAGCAGCACGTGCACGAGGTGAATGCCGGTGAACATGTAGTAGAAGCTATAGAACTCGTTGCTATTGAGCGTTACGCCATCGGCGATCTTGCCGCCCCATTCGAACACTTTCGAGACGATGAAGCCGCAGCCGCATCCCAGCGCGAGCATGAGCAGGCGCTCGGCCCGGCCGCGTGCGGCGACTCGCGCTGCGATCACTGCCCCCGCAACGAATAACGAGCTGGTGAGGAGCAATACGGTGTTGGCAAGGCCGAGACGCCGGTCCATGGCGGCCTGCGACGCGGAGAAAAGCGCGACGTCCCGGGCCCGATGCACCAAGAAAATCGCGAAAAACACCGAGAACGCGGTCAAGTCGCCGAGGATCAGAACCCAGACTCCCGCCTCGCCCGGCACGTGGCGTGCGCGCATTCTCGCGGCGGCCGCGCCTGCATCGCGCGGCCTCAGGCGAGGGGTCCGTGCATTTCGCGCAGCACAGCGCGGCGCATCGCCCAGAAGTTGACCATCATCCAGATACCGAAGGCGATCGCCGCCACCCAAAACGCGATCGCGCCGTTCCAGGCGAACGGTCCGCTCTTGAACAGAGTAATGAGGCAGCCCGGCGTGGCCAGTATCGCGGTCCAGATATTGGCGTAGCCCACCCAGCGGGGGAAAATCGGGTCGGAATTGTGATCGGCGAGCACGGGTATCGCGATCGCGAGCATCTGCACCGTACCCGGGAGCGAAGGTCCCACGAACATGATGAAACCGAAATCGTTCAGCACCTGGATGATCTCGTCTGACCGCCCAGGCCGGTATGCGGCGGTGCTGAAGAGCATCTCGGCGATGAGCAGCGGCACGAAGCCGAGCACCGAGCTCGTGATCAGGGTGTAGGTCCACAACTTCGACGGCCGTTCCATGCGTGTCACCTGCATGGCGAGCGCGCAGTAGAACGGCATGAGCGCGGAGGCCGCGGCCAACAGGCACAAACCGCCGACGATGATGCCGGTACCGTTGGTGCGATAGATGGCAGCGACGGCGGCCGTTGGCAGTGCAGGATCGAGCGGCGGCAGGAAGTGCATCAGCGGCCATATGCCGACGAAAAGAAGTGCGGTCGACGCGAGGCCGATCCACGCGCATGCAAGCTGGGCTTTGTGGTTCATTGACGCGAGACCCTGAGCGGCATCTTCCGCACTCCGTGGATCAGATTGTCGCGAACGAATTCGACGTTGCCGTCGAGATCGATGGATGGGCACAGGCGCAGCAGCTGCTCGAACATGACCTTGAGCTCCAGCCGTGCGGCGTGAAGCCCGAGACAGGTATGCGCCGCCGTTCCGAACGCGATATGTTCATTGGGCGAGCGCATCACGTCGAACGCCTCGGGCCGCTCGAACTTGGCCGGATCGAAATTTCCCGAGCCGAGCACCAGTGCGACCCGCTCGCCCGCACGAATCGTCTCGCCGTGAATCTCAACGTCTTCCAATGCCAGACGAACGGTATGAATCGTCGGCGCCGACCAGCGCAGGATCTCCTCGATGGCGCTTTCCGGCATCGTGCCCTCGTGCCCGCGAAGGAGGGCCATCTGCTCCGGCCGAAGCAGCAGCGCATGCAGGCCGAAGGCAATCGCGTTGCGCGTGGTCTCATTGCCGGCAGCCGCGAGCTGAAGCATGTAGCCGCAGACCTCGTCGTCGGTAATCCGGCCGGCGGCACGGCCCTTCGAAATAGCGGTCATGACGCTGTCGTCCGGCTCCTCGAGGCGTCGTTCCGACAGATCCAGGCCGTAGCGCCAAAGTCCGTCGAGCGCCTCCTGGAAATCGCGCCGCGTGGGCGTGAAATGCGGATCGAGAGGAACGGTGATCATGTTGGTCCACGCCAGCACCTGCTCGCGATCTTCCGGTGGAATACCAAGGAGGTCGGACACCGCCTCGAGCGGCATGTAGCGCGCCACGTCCGTGACGAAGTCGATCCGGCCCTTGTCGAGAGCGTGCTCGATGAGGCGTGTGGCGATCGCCCGAAACTGATCCTCGAACGCATTGATCGCCCGAAGAGAGAACAACCGGTTCGTCACGGTCCGATTGTTTCGATGCCGGTCCCCATCCATGGACATCATGGAGGGCTTGCCGCCGCATTCGGCGACGGTGGGATCGAAGCGGCGGACCGAGGTGCCCGCCTTGGTGGAGAAGCGCGCCGTGTCGCGGATAATGGTCACGATGTCGGCGTACCGGGTGACCACCCAAACCCCGTCGATGAACATGGGCTCGTCTTCGAGCGGCTGCCAATAGCAGGGCCTCTCGTCGCGCAATTCGGCAAAGAGATCGAGCGGCAAGCCCGACTTCCAGGGGTCACCCTTCGCATACAGATCGGGATCGAACAAACCGAGATCCGTCATCTTTTGCTCCTCGTCGGTTGTACCGGTTTAGCTCAATTCCTGCGGCGCGCCATGATCGGACGGGACACGGCCTGCAAAAAAACCCATCTTGTAGAGGCGGCGCTGACTGCGATCCGGACTACCGGAGACGGGCGCTGGCTGTTAGTCTCGGCCGTGTAACCGTGACCAACCGGAGGACCTACATATGGCCCGTATTCCCGTTTTGCAGCCACCCGGACGGCAGAATGCGGTGATCCCCCACGTGTACCGGCCCAGGATGGCGGCCGCAATGGAGCAGTTGTCGGCAGCTGTCTATCAGGAGACGACCCTCACTTATCGCGAAGCGGAAGGCGCACGCATCTTGATCGCGCACCTCAACGGCTGCCTCATGTGCCAGGGCTATCGCATCGCCGATCATCTGCCGACCGCGCTTCAGAAAATGGGCACCGCCGAGGAGCCGAACACCGGCGAAAGCCGGGGCGAGGCACCCAGCGAGGCGTTTTACAAGGCTGTTGCCGCCGATTGGCGGGCCTCCAAGGTGTTCTCGGCCCGGGAGCGACTCGCGATTGAGTACGCCGAGCGGATTTCTCTCGAGCCGGTGCCCCTGCCGTACGACGACGCCTTCTGGGATCGTATGCACGCGCATTTCGACGAAGGCGAGATCGCCGATCTGACCTATAGCATCACGACCTGGATCGCGACGGGTCGTGTGGTGCATGCGCTGGGCTTGGACGGTGCCTGTGCGATCCAGTCCTCTACGGCGGCGGTTTAGAGAGTGCGATGAAGAGCAGCAGTTCTACTGCGACGCAAAGTGAAAGGGAAAGCAGACATGATCGAATTCTGGCGGTCGGGTGGCGCCGAAAGCACGACCTCCGTGCAGGATGCGAGGCGGGTTGAAGCGGAGGGTTGGGACGGCCAGATGTTCATGGACTCCCAGTCGCTTTCCGCCGACCCCTATGTGAGGATGGGCGTATGGGCTGCGGCGACGCAACGGCTCAAACTTTCAACGGGGGTGACCAATCCGGCGACCCGACATCCTGCCGTGACCGCGGCGGCGGCGGCGACACTGCAGTCGGTCTCGAACGGACGTGCGGTTCTCGGCATCGGCCGTGGAGATTCCGCGCTTGCCTATCTCGGCCACGCCCCGACGAGTCTCGCCGCATTTCGTCAGGTGCTGCACAACCTGCAAACGCTTCTTAGTGGCCGCGACGTGGGCTTCCAGCGCGACGGCTTGATCACCGACGCGCCGTTGATGGAAACGATGTCATTAGGTGGACGGCCGACAGCCACGCGGCTCCAGTGGCTGCTCCAAGGCCTGCCGAAGGTCCCTCTCGACGTGGCCGCCACCGGTCCAAAAGTGATCGAGATGTCCGCGACGATTGCGGAACGCGTAACGTTCAGCGTTGGCGCCGTCCATGAACGCATCAGCTGGGCGCTGGAGCTCGCCCGCGCGGCGCGTAAAAAGCAGAACTTGAGCGACGACACCATCAGCTTTGGGGCGCAGGTCATCGTAGTCTGCCACCCCGATGTCGAGAAAGTGCGGCAGGCAGCGACCGGCCTCGTAGCGCCGCTGGCGCGCTTTCAGTGCATTCAGGGTACGGCAGCTGGCCCCAAAACCGCCGACGATGAGGAGAATTTCGACGCCATCCGGCGCGGTTACGACATGACCAAGCACGCCATCGCCTTGGCAAGCGATAAGGTCAAGGGAGGAACGTTGAGCTGGGACTTTGTTCGACGCTTCGCGATCGTAGGGCCGCCTGATCACTGCATCGAGCGATTGCTGACGCTCCATGCCCTCGGGATTGGGCGGTTCGTGGTGGTCGGTCCGGACTACCACGCGGAGGCGGGAAACGACGGCCGGAGTTTATTTGCGAGCGAGGTGATGCCGGCAGTGCGAGCGGCGATCAACTAAAATTAGGCAATTGGCATCGCCGGCGGGCGCCTTCTGGGAGTGCGTGACGCCACGGTCAAGCTTTTCAATTCGAGGCCCCGGAACTCCCCTCCGGATCGCCAGTCCTCAAGCATCTTGATGTACACCATCGGGCCGCGGGCATAGAGATCGTTCAGCTCGAGCGAACGCTCGCGCCTGCCCTCTTGATTGAACACGCTCGGCGTGCAAGCTTCGAGGAACTGGCGGCGCGCCTCCCCGCTGGACAGAACTTCCTGCACCCATTCGTCTTCGGCCTCCTGAGTCGGCTGAACGGCGGCGATGCCGCGCTTCAGGCATTCGCCGATGATGTAGGCGATATGCTTGGTCTGCTCGTCGGCGATGTGCACATAATTCACCGAGACGCCTGATTGAATCAGGCTCATCAGGAAGAAGTTGGGAAAGCCGTGGGTCTGCAGACCATAGAGGGTGCGCGCTCCGGTCGCCCAATGCCGGTCAAGCGGCTGACCTCCCGGGCCGATGACTTCGACTCCAGATTCACGCGAGTATTCGGTCATGAAGTCGAAACCGGTTGCATAGATCAGGAGGTCGAGCGGGTATTCCTTGCCGGCGACGATGACTCCGCGCGGTGTGACCCGCTCGACGCCCTTGCCCAGGGTATCGACCAACGTCACGTTGGGCCGATTGAACGCCTGCAGGAATTCATCGTGGAAGCAAGGGCGCTTGCAGAAGTAATGATAATACGGCTTGAGCGCCTCGGCCGTCGCCGGGTCCTTCACGATCGAGGCAATCCGCCGCCGCGTCAGTTCCATCTTCCTCATCTGTGCGCGCTGCAGCTCGAGCGGATCGGGCTTCTCTGCATCGCCGCCCGCGACTGCGCCGACATTGCGGATGATGTCGGTCCAAGAGTCGCCGACGAGATCCTCGGGCTCATGCTCGCCCGATGTCAAAGCAGTGAAATTGTCCCGCCGACGGCGCTGCCAGCCAGGCACCAGTCCCTTGATGAATTCCGGGTCGGTTGGCCGGTTGTTTCGCGCGTCAACCGATGCGGGCGTGCGCTGGAAAACGTAGAGACGATTCGCCGTCTTGGCGACTTCCGGAATGACCTGGACGCCGGTCGACCCGGTACCAATGGCCCCGACGCGCTTGTCCGCAAGGCGAGTCATCGGATGGCTCTCATCGCCCCCGGTATAGCCATAGTCCCAGCGACTGGTGTGGAACGAATGGCCCGCAAAGCTCTCGATGCCCGGGATGCCGGGCAGCTTGGGATTGCTCAAGAGACCGGTGCAGGAAATGACGAAGCGTGCGGCAATGCGGTCCCCGCGGCTGGTCGAGACGTTCCAGCGAGCGATCGCCTCGTCCCATACCAGCTTCTCGACCGTCGATTCGAACAGCGCGGTTCGATATAGATCGTAGCGCTCCGCCAACCGCCGGCAATGCGCGTAGATCTCAGGCGCTTTGGCATATTTCTCGGACGGCAAATAGCCCAGCTCTTCCAACATCGGCATGTACACATAGGCCTCTACGTCACAAGCAGCGCCGGGATAGCGGTTCCAATACCAGGTACCGCCGAAGTCGGCGCCCTTCTCGACGATGCGCATGTTCTCGACCCCGGCCTCGCGTAGCCGCGCGCCGGCGAGCAGGCCGGCAAAGCCGCCGCCGATGATCAGCACGTCGGTATTCTCGACGATTGCATCGCGCTTGAAGTCGGGGTCCGCGTGGGGGTCCCTGTCGAACTCGGTACCCTTGAGCTCTCGGTATTGATGGATTGCGTCGGGCCGTAACCGCTTGGCTCGTTCCTCGGCGTATTTCTTGTTCAGCGCCTCGACATCGATGTCGAAGTTGCCGTCGATGGGTTGATTCATCTCAGGCCGACAGTCCTAGCCAATATTTGGACACGAAGCTCAACTGCGGGCGCCTCCTTCCGTCGAGATGGACTCATGCGGCTCATTCCGTTCAGCCTCGCAATTTCGACGCCCAGAGGCTTGACCTCACGGGACTCGGATTCCATTCTGATGGCGCCCGTAAAATGTCGAACCCTGCCGCATCTAGATCAGGCGCGTTTCTATTGCGCCTAACGTTTTCTTTGATATTCTCAAGTCCAATTGGGCACCGGGGCAGTTTTTTCCTGGGTTGGGCAGCGGCAAAGGGTGAACGCAGATGGAATATATCAAGGTCAGCGATCTGAGCAACGATCTATCCTTTGGATCGCGCATCAAAGGCGTTAATTGGAAGACGATCGCGGACGAATCCGTACGTGCCGAGATCAACCGAGTATTCGAGGAGCGGGGGGTCATCGTTTTCGAAGACGTTGAGCCCAACTCAAAGATGCAGGTGGAACTGAGCAAGGTGTTCGGACCGCTCAAGGATCACCCGACCAAATCAACGGCACGCGATGCCGGGAGCGAGACTTTGGCGGTGGGCGTAATCGACATGCATTACGTGCCAAACGAAGATCCCAATGTCACCGACGGCTTGGTCGAAATAAACGGGCTGCGATTGGCGCGTTATTCGCCATGGCATTTCGACCATTGCTACAACGACGAGCTGAACCGCGGCGGCGTGCTGCGCGCGCCAATAAACCCACCGGTGGGCGGACGGACGGGTTTCATGGATGGCGTCGAGCTTTACAAACAGTTCCCGCAGGATCTCCGCGACCGACTTGCGAAGGTCAACGTCATCTATACGCTCGACACCCGCCTGTCGAAGATGCGCTTCGGCGTAAACTTTCGGCCGCTTGGCGAGCCCGCGCAAATCTCAGCGCTACTCAAGGAAGTCGCGATCTTTCCGCGGGCCATGCATCCTGCGATCTGGACGCGCAAGACCGGCGAGAAAGTACTGCATGTCGGGCCGTGGATGGCCGTGGGCGTCGAACACCACGAAGTTCCTGAAGGCGATGCTTTCCTGGACGAGGTCTGCCATGCCATTAACCGACTCGGTAAAGGCTCGAGTGCCTATTGGCACGAGTGGAAGCCGACCGACATGGTCATCTGGGACAATTGGCGGATGGTGCATGCGGTCGAAGGCTGTGACCCCAAGTACGAGCGGCAGACTTTGCGAACCACGATCAAGGGCGATTACGGTCTGGGCTATTTTGAGGATGGCAAGAAGATCGGTGAAGTTTTTCGCGACGTTGCGTAAACGTCGGTCGATCCGGCCCTCAACGCCGTGCCTGGTCTCGCGCGGCCGCTTTGACTATACGACCTTGACCTCGCGCCGACCCAGAGCATAATCACCGGCTATGGTGGTTCGGCGCATCCGCCGCCGCTCGCCGGGCGGTACTCCGCGGGCGCTGTGGAGCATGCGCCAATTGTCCCACAGCACCATGTCCTCCTCCTGCCACTGATGAATATAAGCCAGATCCGGCCGGATGGCGTATGCAACCACCTCGCGCAAGATCGCGTCGCCCTCCTCGTTCTCCATCCCCTCGATCGCCACGGCATGCCATGGCGAAATATTCAAGACCTTCCTATTCGTCTCCGCCTGCGTGTACACCAGGGGATGGATCACGCGTTGTCGTACCGAGGGGTGTTCCGCGGCGATTCTGATGTTGCGCGACAGACGGAGGCATTTATCGGGACGCTCGCCAAATTTGGCCTTGCTGGAATCGATTGCATATTGACAGATGACGCTCAGATTCTCGATGCGCTTGCGCAGCTCGAGCGGCAGCAGCGCATAAACCGCGATCCGGTCGATGAACCCCGTCTCGCCACCGGTTTTCGGCAATGTTTCGGGCCGAAGAATTCCGCCATGATTGATCCGGTCCATATAGGCCAGATCGAAATGCCAGGGAAGGAAGCCGCCGCGCAGCTCCCCGTTGATTTCGTACAGGTCGCCGTCCTCCTGATCATACTCAATGTTGGCGATGACCTTGTGCTCTCGCGGGCGGTCGACTCCCACCAGCAAGGGATGGATCTCAGGTTCGCCGAATATCTCCGAGAGGCGAAGTTGGGTATCGAGTCCGGTCATTCCCTTGAATACGATCACACCCTTCTCGATCCACAAGTCATAGAGAGCTTTGCGTGTCTCCGGATCATCGAGCGATTGCGGCGATAATTGCGTAACGACCGCGCCGAACCCGTCCTGCCCCGGAAGGTTGGAAACGTGGAATGTGTTCATCGAATTTCCCCCGAATGGTGTGACTTTCTCCGAGTTCCCGTCATAAAAGCACCTCACTGACGACCGCGCCGCCCTCGAGCGCCGTTTTGAGGTTTCGAACCGCGGTATCGCGCAGGCGCGCCATCGCCTCTGTGGTCACTCCCGCAACATGAGGCGACAGAACCACATTGGGAAGATTCGCCCAGCGCTCGGGCGAGGTCGGCTCCTCGCGGAACACATCGAGGCCGGCGCCGCCCAACCGGCCCTCGCGCAGCGCGGCTATCAGGGCGTCCTCATCGATGACTTGCCCACGCGCGATATTGATGATGCAACCGTCGTGCCCGACGGCATCGATCACGCGGCGGTTCACCACGGCCACCGCATCCCCACGTGCGGCAACGATGAGTGCCGTGCACCAAGTGGCGAGCGCGAGCGCACTGTCGTGGCGCGGCCATGGGGCAGGCCGATCCGTCGGACCCCACCAGCCGATCTCGCCACCGAACGGCGCCAGGCGGCACGCGATCGCCCGTCCGATTCGACCCAACCCAAGGATGCCAAAGCGCTCGGCCGACAGGGCACGGCGATGCGGCGGATAGCCCTTCTTTACCCACGTTCCACTGCGCACCCAGGTGTTGCCTGGAATGATTTGCTGAATCACCGCCAGGGTGAGCGCCACGGCGTGATCCGCCACATCACCGCTATGCGTGTCGCCGGCGTTGGCGACGGTGATTCCACGCTTTTTTGCGGCCGAGACCTCGACGCCCTCGTAACCGGCGCCGACAGCGACGATGAGGCGGAGCTCCGGGAGACGGTCCATCAGGGCGGCGTCGATCCGCTCTTTGCCGGTAGTCAACACGGCAACGACCTGTCCGCCGCGCTCGCCTATTGCCGAATCGGGGTCGGTTTCAGTCCAGAGCCGCAATACCTCGAATCGATCCGCGATGGGCTCGCACATCCGATCCATGTTGGACGTGAACAAAAGAAGACCGGGTTTGCCGCCGGCCATGTCAGGCTTCCAGCAAGCGCCGCTGGATTTGGCCGGTGGCCGGGGTCCTTGGCAGCACGTCAACCAATTTCAACCGGCGCGGATGCTTGTGCGGGGCAAGGCTCGAGGCGCAGTGGGCGCGCAGACTATCGAGCGTCACCTGGTGTCCAGCGCGCGCCACGACATAGGCAGTGACGATCTGGCCCCAATCGCCATCGACGGTGCCCAGCACCGCTGCGTCGGCTATCGCCGGATGCGACTGCAGAACGGACTCGACCTCGGCCGGAGACACCCATTCCCCACCGGACCGTATCAGATCGCCCGCACGGCCGATCACCGAGCGATACCCCTCCGCATCCATTTGTGCGAGATCCCCTGTGCGGAAAAAGCCCCGCTCGAACGCGCGCGAGGTCGCGGCCTCATCGCGGAAATAGCTGCTGAAGACCATGGGGCTGGAAACCAGCATCTCACCGTTCGCACCCTCCTCGATCGCTACGCCGGGCACCGGCAGCCCGACTGATCCCGGTTTGCGATCAATGTCGTCCGGTCCGAGGGTGCACACCGATCCCGCTTCGCTCGAGCCGTAAGCGATCGAAATTTGCGCGCCGGGAAAAGCACCGCGGATCAGCCCCAGCAACTCCGATGTGACCATCGAGGTACCGGTCTCGACGAAGCGAAGGCACGACAAATCGCAGCCTCTGCGATCCGCCTCCACGATGCGTCGCCACACGGCAGGAATACAATACATCGTCGACACCCGGTGTCGCGCGACGGCATCGATCAATAGTCCGGCCTCCGCGCGGTCGACATAGATCACCGCCGAGCTTTGCAGCCACCACCACAGAGCCCTCGCCCAGCCCGCCATGTGGAATTGCGGAAACATCACCACCGTCGGAGGGACGGGCCAATGGCTCCCGGCGCCCATCCGGATCCGCTGCACTCGATGCGAGAGCAGGCAGCCTTTGGGATTGCCGGTCGTGCCGCTCGTATAGTGCATCACCTGAGCATCGTCTTCGTGAACGCTGGGGAGCGCTCGGCCGCGTGCGGGACATCGCGCGAGCAGTTCCGCGAGCGTCATCCGGCCGCTGGCACAGTCGCCAAGGACGATTGCAGGATCGGCATGCATGATCAGCCGCTCGGTCTCCGACGGCGGTGCCTTTGGATTGAGCGGGGTGAAAACCGCTCCTATGTGCGCCGTTCCGAAATGAACGACGATGGCGTCAAGGCAGTTATCGGCGATCCAGACGACGCGATCGCCACGTCCGACACCGGCGGCCAACAGAGCCTGCGCCACTTCGTCGGACTTCGCCGACGCCTCCGCGAACGTGAAGGACCGATTGCCGTGCCACGCGGCGATTCGCCGCGGCGTACGAATGGCAGCCGTTCTGATGATGTCACCGACCAGCAACTGTCCCATCAAAGCCCTCCCAGCGTCATGAATCATTCGGACCCAGTGGCGACATCCTTGATCACGCCCATCGAATGGAACGACGCCAATTTGTCGTCGAGATAGTCCGGCGCATCGGCCGTTTCGATGAACCAGCCCGTGGGGCACATGGTCAGAATCTCCACGAAGCTGAATCCGCGCCGCCCTTCCTGCGCCGCGAGTGCGCCCTTCAGCATGCGGCGCGTCCTGAAGATGTTGCGGGCATTGTTGGTTGCACCGCGCGCGGCATAGGCGACGCCATCGAGCGGAGCGAGCATTTCTGCCAGCTTGATCGGGAAACCGTGTTTCTTCGCGTCGCGTCCTTCGAGCGAATTCTTGGTCCGCTGGCCCAGCACGGTGGTGGCGGTCATATGCCCGCCCGTCTCGCCGAACACCCCGTTGTTGAGCATGATGCAGGTGACATTCTCGCCGCGCGCTGCCGTGTGAATCACCTCCTGCAGACCCTCGTTCACCATGTCGCCGTCGCCTTGCACGGTGAAGACGATGCTATTCGGGTGCACGCGCTTGAGTCCGGTCGCGAGGCTCGGCGCACGGCCGTGCAGCGCCTGCAGCACCTCGACATCGAGCCCGGGCGAAAAAGAGGTATAGCAGCCGATACCGAACACTGCCACCGCCCGGTTGGTAAATCCCATCGCGTCGATCATCTCCACCACGGCGCGCATGGCGGCAGGCTCGCCGCACCCGGCACAGAGCTTGTGTGCTCCCGGCAGTATCAGCGGCGGCGCGAAATCATCGACGAGCTTCGCAGGCTGAACGGGCGGTGAGTCCGTGCGGACGAGGACAGTCATGCCGGCACTCCCTGACGGATGTCCGCCATGACCTCTCGAATCCGTGCCGCGACTTTCATGGGCGTCAACGCGGGAGCGATGCCGAAGCCCGAACTGTCGAAGCTCAGCCCCCCGATCGACCTCGCGTACCGATCGCGCACGGCGAGGCGAACATCATCGATCATCTGCCCGGCGTTGAGCTCATAGACGGCGATGGCGCGTGCTGAGCGCGTCGCGGCGAAAAGCTGGGATGCAGGGTAGGGCCAGAGCGTGACGGGCCGAAAAAATCCGACCCTCAATCCTTCTTCGCGAAGCTGGCCGACGACATAGCGTACGATACGAGCCGGCGTACCATAGGCGACGACGACGCAATCAGCATCCTCGCACCATCCCTCTTCGTACAGCGGATCCATCCCGCACTCGATTGCCGCGATTTTCTCGCCGCTGGTTTCCAGATAGGCGCCGTATTCCACATAGACAGCCGCATTTCGCTTGGTCGGCATGATCGAGGAGACGATGCGCGCGTTGCCGGTGCCGCTCGAAGTACCATCGAGCGCCCAGTCTTTGGGGGGCAGCTTGCCGAAATCCACGGCGACCGTGTCGACAGCCTCGAACACATGCGCGAGATAATAGTCGCCCATGAACATCACCGGATTGCGGAATTTGTCGGCGAGATAAAAGGCCAGCTGCACCACCCTCACCGCCTCACCCAAGTCGGCCGGCGCCAGCACGATGGTTCGGTAGTCGCCATGGCCCCCGCCGCGAGTGGCTTGATAGTAATCCCCCTGCCCCCTGGCCATGTTGAGCACCACCATCGGCACGCGCGCGAAGCAAAGCTCCGCGATTGATTCCTGCATCAGCGACAGGCCTTGTCCGACGGACCCCGTTGCGGCCCGTGCGCCGGCGGCGGCCGCGCCCCATGCCATGCCGATCGCCTCCAGCTCGCTTTCGGCATTCACGCAATCACCGCCGACATCCGGGAGTAATCTGGCCATGCCCTCCAGCACCTCCGTGAACGGGGTCATCGGATAACCCGCGAAGAATCTGCATCCGGCGGACACCATTGCCCGCGCGATCGCTTCCGAACCTTCGAGAAGCTCGGCGCTCATGTCCCGCCTCCCTGCTCTTCAACCGCGACAGGCTCTGCATATCGCCACACCTGGAAGACGAAGTCCGGGCAGATCAAGGCACAGGCGTGACACGCCACGCAGCCGGGCTCGAGCACGGGATAGAGATAGCCCAATGCATTGCGCCGGTCGGTCGTCATCGACAGCACGTTCGGCCTGCACGCCTCGATGCACAGCTCGCAGCCTTTACAGCGGTCGATATCGATGACCAAGGTGCCACGCGACACTGTACCGCTCATGTCCCTTGGTCCGATCCCTGCCACGCAGGACAGAGTGGGCCTGTCACCGTCTCGTATCCGATCGTGAGGGCGCGACGGTTGGCTGCCGCGAATTGGCGGCGATACGGCGGAAGAACCTCCTCGGCGATCGTGTGAAGGGTCTCGATCCGGACAATAGCCGTTGCGGCTGCAAATGCGCCGAGTGCAATCATGGCTCCCGCCTGCTGCATCCCGGCCGCGGTTGCCATACCGGTCGCGGCCAGAGGAATGACCGTCCCGTCATAAACCACCGTCTCCTCGAATACACTTGTGTTGATCAGGACTAAACCGCCCGGGCGAAGCTTTGCGGCCATGTTCGGCCAGCCCTTAGGATGCATTGCGAGGCACGCCCAGGCGAAGTCGATCACCGGGGGCGTGAGGAGGCTGCCGGCGCCCACGACGACGGCCGCCCCGGTGTCGCCGCCGCGCATTTCGCCGCCGTAGGTGCCGAACATCAGCACGCGCCGCCCTTCGCGCATCGCGGCCACCGCCAGTGATTTTGCGGCGAGCTGGATGCCCTGACCGCCGATGCCTGACAAAAGGATCTCACGTTCCAAGGGCCGCCTTCCCGCGAGGGCATTCGCTAGTCTTCGCACATTCGCCCTTGGATCATGAACTTACAGTCAGCGAGCTTCGCAGTCTTGACCCTATGAGACATGGGCGGCGGCGCCTTCACTCTCGGGTCGAATCCAGGCATTTCGCGCCCTGTTACGGATTGGCACGAGAGATCAATACGTATTGGCATCCCAAGCCTATAAGAAGCGATCGAGGAGCACCAATGACATACCATATCGAGCGGCTTTCGCCGCAATTAGGCTTCGGCAAGATTGTGCGCGGACTTAGATCCTCGGACATTTCTCAGGAATCGGTACGCATTGAATTGCGGCAAGCCTGGGTGGACCACGGGCTTTTGGTTTTCTGCGGCGGGGAAATCAGCGACGATTTCCAGGTTCAACTGAGTCGCGTGTTCGGCCCGCTGGAACGACATCCCATTCGCGAGATTCAAGTCGAAGCCAATCCCGATCTGATTCGTCTCACCTCCATCCCGGGCGACTCGACGTGGGTCGAGATCGACGGCCAGACGGGGGGCGCCTGGCTGGGGTGGCATTCCGATCTCGTATATACCGACACGATCAATCACGGGGGCCTGCTGCGTGCTCTCCAGACGACGACCCACGGCGGAGCCACCGGGTTCATCGATCAGATCGACGCCTATGCGCGGTTGCCGCAGGCCTTGAAGGACCGCATCGAGGATTTGAGCGTCGTCTATCAGATGGGGCCGCTCGACAGCTTTCCCCACGCATGGAAAAGCAGAGTGCGCGTGGTGAAGCTTGCCGAGCATGCGCGCCGGGCCTTGGAACGCATTCACCCGGATTTTCCGCCGGTCGCACACCCGCTGGTGTTCACCCAACCAGAGACTCGGCGCAAGGTGCTCAACCTGTCGCCGCTGTTCGCGCTTTATATCGAAGGTATGCAAAACCCCGAAGGCGACGCCCTGCTCGCCGATCTGGCGCGGCATATTCTAGATTGCCCGACCTACCATCACCACTGGACGCTCGACGACATGGTGCTATGGGACAACTGGCGGATGCTGCATTCGGTCACCCTGGCCCCCGTGGACGAGACGCGCGTCATGCAGCGCACGACAATCGCAGGCGATTACGCGCTTGGGCGTAAGCTCAACGCGGCGCCTATGCGCCCTGCCGCGGTTGGATGAGCCGGTACATGGCACCTTTGCGCTGAAAAATTGGAGGACCGTGCCATGCTTGATCTCAAAATCACCGGCGGAACGATCGTCGACGGAAGTGGCGGACCGCGATTCCGTGGCGACATCGGAATCAAAGATGGCCGCATCGCCGCCATAGGGCAAGTCGCCGAAGAAGCGCGGAAGACAGTTGAGATTGCCGGCCGAATCGTCGCGCCCGGCTTCGTCGATGTCCACACGCATTACGATGCCCAGGTATTTTGGGATCCTGCGTTGAGCCCGTCTTGCTTTCACGGTGTCACCACGGTCATCGGAGGCTTTTGCGGCTTCTCCATTGCACCCATGACACCTGAAGCAGCCGGCTACATCAAACCGATGCTGGCGCGGGTCGAAGGCATGCCGCTCAAGACATTGGACGCGGCAGTGCCGTGGAATTGGTCGTCATTCGGCGAATATCTCGAATGCATCGAAGGCCGCATCGGCCTCAACGCAGGCTTTTTTGCCGGCCATTCGACCATCCGCCGCATCGTGATGGGTACGCGAGCCGTGGGAGAGAAGGCCACTCAGCGGGATATTGAGGCAATGAAGTCCCTGCTCGGCAAATCACTCAATGAAGGCGCAATGGGGTTCTCGACCACCATTTCCGCGACGCATAACGACGGCGATGGCAACCCAGTCCCGTCGCGCTGGGCATCGCACGAGGAGATCATCGAGTTGGCGCGAGTCGTACGCGACCATCCAGGCACGGGGCTCGAGCTGCTACCCGATCTTGACTTCGGTCCGGGCATCCAGGAACTGATCGCCGATTTTTCCATAGCAGGAAACCGGCCAGTCAACTGGAATGTGCTTGGAATCAACGGACGTGCCGATGCCGCCGAAAACGCTGCCCGCCTGTTGGCGGTGAGCGACTTCGCCCGTGAGCGCGGTGGTGAGGTGATTGCCCTCACCCTACCCTGCACCCCCTCGGTCTACATGAACTTTTACACCGGATTTGTATTCGATGCGCTTCCGGGTATCTGGCGCGAAGTGTTCAAATGGTCCGTGGCTGAGCGCATGCAGCGCTTCCGGGATCCATCCCTCCGCAAGCAATTGTCCGCGGATGCTGCCACGATGCCGGCTGGAGCCGCGCTGGAAGCGATGGCGCAGTTGCCCAAATACACCGTCGTCTCGGTGACGGCCGAGAAGAACAAGAAATACGAGGGCCGCACGATTGCAGACATCGCCGCCGAGCAAGGCCGCGAGCCGATCGACGTGATGCTCGACATCGCCCTGGACGACGGGCTCAAGGCCACCTTCGCGCCCGATATTGGTGGCCACGACCGTAAGGCTTACGAGTTGCGCGGCAAGTTGTGGCACGACGACAGAACTTTGATCGGCGCCTCTGATGCCGGCGCGCATCTCGATCTCATCGACAGTTTTGCGTTCTCGACTTCTTTGCTCGAAAAAGGCGTGCGTGAGCATGGCGTTATCACATTGGAGGAGGCCGTGCATCGGATCACGGATCGCCCCGCGACATATTTCGGTCTTATCGACCGCGGACGAATCGCACTCGGAAACCACGCCGATCTGGTGATCTTCGATGCCGAAAAAGTGGGTCGCGGCCCGAGCTACTACCGGCACGATGTGCCCGGCGATGAATTTCGTATTTATGCCGACGCGCAGGGTATCGACCACGTCTTCGTCAACGGGGTACAGATCGTAAAGAACGCCGAGCATACCGGCGCCACTCCCGGGAAGGTGCTCCGCTCGGGGAGGGATACTCACACCGTCGCGCTGGACGCCATGCAGGACTCCGCGAGGCCATCGCCTCAAAGTGTTGTGGGCCGAGCCTCTTAGGCGCCCGCCGGCCGGCCGTCGGCATCCCAGATCAGCGGCAGCTTGCAAATCGTCAGGTTGAGCCCCGGACGATAGGTTGGCAGCTCCTCGGGATCAACATGGACGTTGGGCATGCGGTACACGCCGTGGCGCGGCGGGTTCATCGACTGCGGTCCAAAGCGCGGCTCGCCGCCCCCCATCATGGGCGGGATCATGACCATGGTACCCTCGCCGGCGGCCTCTTTGTTATTGGAAAATAGTTCGGGATCACGGGCCGCCTGGAACAACAGATCGTGGTCGTTGATGAACCAATGACCGCCGTTGTGCGGAGGCCAATGGATGCCCCGGCCCTCCTCCTCGGCAAGCTTGAACAATCCCTCATGAAGATCGCCGGTCGCGCGAAAGCGGCTGTCGCCGAAGATGTCATAGTCGACGACGTCGCCGGGCCTCACGTGCGACGGGATATCCGGGTGGGTCCGCGGGGTGGTAGCGTTCATTGTCACAGCGTGGCGGGGGCGGGCGCCCACCAGTAAAGCGCGAGCAAGCCGGCGCAAGCGGTGCCCGCCCACCCCTCGAAGATGAGGCGCAGCGCGAGCGGCGCTGCTCGCAGTTCCATGAACTCCAACCCGATGAGGCGTGCTTTCACGAATGCGATCAGCAGCACGGCCGAACTCGCCAGGCGATAGTCGCCCGAACTACATGCCGATTCCCACGAAAAGAAGGTCGCGGCGACGAGCACGAGCCACACCGCCGCGACGCGTGTCCGCGAGCCCGCAGCGATCATCTTACCGTACGTCGATGTTGTAGAGCTTAGCCGCATTCAGGGAGAAAATTTTTGCCCGCTCCTCCGGTGTCAACTCGGCAATCACGTCGACCAGGTAATCGAGACCGTCCGGATAAAGGCACGCCGGATGCGGAAAGTCGGTCTCGAACATGATGTTGTCGGCGCCCACCTGACGCACCGTGGAAATGAAATTCTTTTTCTCAAAGAAGGAACAGGCATAGATCTGGCGACGGAACACCTCGGTCGGAGAGTTCTTGTAGTCGAGCCCCGCCTCCACGCTCATGTATTCCAGTGCCTCGAGCAGATACGGAATCCAACCCACTCCGCTTTCGACCGAGACGATCTTCAGATCGGGAAACTTCTCGAGAAAGCGTGAAGCAATGATGGTGCCCATGACGCGCAAGTTGCCGATGAACAGCATGACGCTGCCCATCGCCATCTGCTGGTTGGGGGTGAAGCCCGGCAGGGAGCCTTGGAAATACCACGACACCGATTCATCGGACGCCCCGATGTGGAAGTTGATCGGCAACTTGTTGGCGATGCACATCTCCCACAGCGGCGTCCAATGCGGCTCTGCAATCGACGGCAGGCCGTGGGCGTGGGTATCCGGGTTCCAGTTGATTCCTCGCATGCCCATCTTCAGACAGCGCTCCGCCTCTTTCAGCGTCTCATCCAGATCCCACCACGGAAGCATCGCCATCGGGAAAATGCGGTTGCGGGAGTCTGCCTGCATCTCGCTCATCGCATCATTGAAGATCTGCATGGCCATGAGCCGCAGCGCGGGATCGGACTTCATGGCGTTCTGCCCGCTGAAGCCCAGAATGTTCGGGTATGCAATTTGCGCGTAGATGCCCTGCTCATCCATCATCTTGACGCGCGCGCTCACATCATAGGCGGCGGCACTGATGCCCGGGAACTCGGTGGTAACGTACTCGAAGCCGCGCGTTTTCGTGCCATCCTTCATGACAGCCGAGGCCGCACCGGTATTGTAGAGAAAGATATCCTCGTCGATCACCCAGCGCCGGTCCGTGCCGGTACCGATGATACGCGGCATCCGGTTCTTCATGCTGGCCGGCGCACGCTCGGTCCATAATTCGGGCCACTCGCTTATGTGTGTGTCGACGTCGATGATTTTGATGCCGGCAAGCAGTTCGCGCGCCGTCGGCGCGGACTTACGCAGCGATGTGACACTTTTGCTCATAAATTACACTCCTGATAGCGAACCATCAGTCTCATCCCCTTCGATGATCACTTCTTGATGCCATAGGACAACACGATGCGGCGCTGCCCCGCAGCGTTCAGCGAGCGAGGTTGCGCCGCAGCTCGCTCGGCGTGGCGGCAAACCATCGACGGCAAGAGCGGGACAATACGGCCGGTTCCGAATAGCCGAGACGGCCCACGATTTCGGTCATGCGCAGGTCGCTCCGCGCCAGGTAGCGTACCGCCAGATTGCGCCGAACCTCGTCCCTGATGGCTTCGAAGCTCAGCCCCACCTTGCAGAGGCGGCGCTGAAGCGTGCGCGAGTGTATGCCCAGAGAGGCTGCCACCCGCTCGCGGGTACACTCTGCTTCCGCGAGCGCCCGTCCGATCGCTTGTCGGACCTGAATCTCGATACCCGGCGGCTGGGCAACAAATCGGGCCGCGATCGTTCGAGACTCGGACACGAACACGCTGGGGTCACCGTCGACGATTCTCGTGTTGAAATCGGAGTCTTTTAAAAACACCCCGTCGAATGCCTGCCCGAATTTCACCGGGATCCCGAATCTCTGCGCGTACGCCCGCGCGCGACTGACGCGCAGATGCGAGAACCAGATCTCGCGGGGCCGCGCGACGCCTGCGCTCAGCGCGACTACGGCGTTGTACGTCAGGAGGGCGATCTGTTCGGCTATCTGCGGAAGCGCGGCGAATCCATCCAACAAGAGCTCGATGCGGAAAAAGTGCATCTGGCGTGCGGCGTCGTGCTCCAGGGTGGCGCAGATGCCGGAGCTGAAAGCCCCCATATAGCACATGCAGCAATACATCGACTCCCCGACCGTCGGCGCATTGCTGAGCAGGCGGTCGAGGGGCTTCATGATCGATGTGCCATTCTGCCGCTCGGCGAGCCGCAGACCGAGATCGGGACAATTCAATACGGCCGCGCTATTTTCAAGAAGACCCGCCGTCGCTAGCAACGGGATTTTGCCGCCCGCTTGAGACAAAGATGACGGCTCGATCCCCGACTCCAGCATCAACGACTCCGGATCGCCACCCAAGCCGCGCACTACGTCGCCGAAGCTGCTCAGGAACTCGTTGCCGATGACCTTGCCATCGTCCGCGATCGACAATCCAACCTGGCAACGGCCGAGGCCGCCGGTCTCACGCATCGACAATTTCGTGTCCATAATCAACCCCCGCAATTCCAGCCATTCCATGTTCAAACCAGCAGCCGGCGATGTCTTGACTTTGTGAGACATAATTGTGGCGTTGCAGCAGCAACTGCCGTCAGTCGGTACTTATCCACACGGATTTGACATAAGCCTGCAGCTGATGCCTGCCGCCTTCCCAAGGCCGGCGCAGCACCTTCGCCGCGCCAGCCTCGATCGGGAAATCTCCCGGCAAGCCCTAATGGAACTTGACCCGGACTTCGGCACCGGCTATGCGGGGATTGCCCCAGAGAGTATTACCGCCCAAGCTCGAGATGGAAGCGAACGTGTAGTAGGCCCGGTCGAATGCATTGTCGACAAATAAGGAGACCGCGTAGCGATCGTCCGCTGTTTTGACGCCGATTCGAACGTTCGTGAGCCAGAACTGCGGAATCGTCGCATTGGGCACACCCGGATAGACGGTGTACCCGGTGATGACATTGCTGGTGTAGGCGGTCTGCCAAGTTCCCGTCAGGTTCAGGTTGCCGGTGAGCGGCTGGTCGAGCCCCGCCGTGAATGCCATTTGCCACCGCGGTGAATTGATCATTCGGTGGCCATCGAAGTTGAAGGTAGCGAGAACCGACCCGTCCGAGTTTGAGAAGCTTCGGTACTTGGCTTGCAGATAGGCGGCGTTGGCAGTCAGGGTCAGGGGCCGCAGGACTCGCCAGGCCACGCTTCCCTCCGCGCCGTAGGTTTCGGCCGTTCCCGCGTTGATGATCGCCTCGATGAGCTGCGGATGTTGAGGGTTGCCGGCCGTGGTGTACTGCAGGCCGTTGTAATCGTTGTAGAAGACAGCCGACGTGACCTGCACGTGATGATCGAACAGCTCGTCCTTGTAGCCGATCTCGTAGGTGTTGACCTGCTCCGGTCCGAACACCTTGCCGAAATCGCTCGGGAAAAGGCTCGGCGGCACGACGGGGTTCACGCCGCCGGCCTTGAAGCCCTTGGCGTAGCGGGCATAGACATTCCCGCCGCCGTCCAACGCATAGCTCAACGTTGCCGACGGCAAGTACTTCTTGGCATCAATGGAAGACTCCGAGTTAACCGGGTTCGTGAAGTCCGCGTTGTTGGTCTCATGGATGTACCGCAGCGACGTCGTGAAGTTCAGCTTACTGGTGATGTCGTAGCCGACCTGTGCATAAACGGACCAGTTTTTGACGAGGTCAGTGGACTGCACGAAGGTATCGATTCCTACCCCGGCGAGGGCGGGAATACAACACAGGGGCGGAAACAGCACATTGGTCGTCTTCCCGAGAGTATGGTCCTTCAAATAGGTGGCTCCTCCCAGGTAGTGGAACGGGCCGTCACTCGTCGAGACTCCGCGTAATTCCTCGTACAGGTACCACTTGGAATTCTGCACGACCGGTATGTCGACGGTGATCGGACTCGCGTAGTTATTACTGTAGACGGTCTGTTGCTGGCGATAGGCGGCAATGTTCGTGAGGTCGACACCGGGCAAGCTCCACTCGGGCTTGATCGAGACGCCGTAGTCGGTCAGCCAAGCGGCCGCGGGCGTTGAGTTGTAGGTCGTGAAAGCGTGGGTTACAGGCTTGTAGAACCCCGGCGGAAGTACGAGGGTGACCCCGAACGCCCCCAAAACCGCAGCGTCATAGCCTTGCGAATAGGCGGGCGTCTGCAAGAACCACTGGTCGCCGTCGGAATCGTGCTTCTGGGACCAATCGGCGTCCAGGGTCACCTTGAAATTCGATGCCAGCTGCAGCTTCAGCTTGGTGTCGCCCGCCCAGAAATCCTGGTTTCCGTAGCCGCTTTGCGGGTGGATCGCCGAGTTGAAAAAGGCCGCCGTCTGTGCAGGCGTCACGACGGTCGTGGACGGGCCGCCTAGGTTGGGCGGCAAGCCTAGCAGGAAGCCCCCGCCGTCGGGGAAATTCGCGGCCGTGAGCGGATTGTTCGGAAGGAGGTTCTTCACGTAGTTATCGTGCGAATCCCGCTGGAACGCAACATTCCAAGCGATGACGTCGTTGATGGGCAGGTTGCCGTAAAGTGCCACCTCGAGGGTGTTCTTCTGGCCATACGAGGCGCGTGCATCGGCTTCCGCGGTGTCGCTGGGTTGACGCGTGATGATATTGACGACGCCGCCGGTGGCGTTGCGGCCGTAGAGGCCGCCCTGGGCGCCCTTCAGCACTTCGATTCGGTCCACATTCACGAAGTTGTTGACCAGCGAACCGTAGATGCGGGGCACATCGTCGATATTCGTCAACACGGAGGGGTCGGCGCCGACGAAGATGTTGTTGCCGATACCGCGCAGATAGATTTGGGTATACCCCACGCCGTTGTCCGTGTAGAAGCCGGGCGTGGTGAATTGCAATGAGGAAATCTGGTCGATGCCTGAGGAGATCAGCTGGTCGCCGGTTGCCGCGGAAATCGACACGGGCACGCGGAGCACATTTTCCGACTTGCGCTGCGCCGTGACGACGATCTCCTCGAGTCCTCCGGTATCCGACCCAGGCGGGCCGGCCGCAGTGTCCACAGCCAAGGCCGGTGCCGCGATCATCAGCGGCAGTGCCGCGGCCATCAAACAAGGCACCCACCAAAGTCGTTCGGTTCGCACCATAAAAAACTCCCTCTAAGTC
>Ga0137409_10000320_pt1 | contig 51941 bp, 49 predicted proteins | sample CZODoug1_16funga_FD_122059 | JGI IMG/M metagenome (GOLD analysis project Ga0137409, IMG submission 122059) | Vadose zone soil fungal communities from Angelo Coast Range Reserve, California, USA - CZODoug1_16fungal (Hybrid Assembly) | ecosystem: Environmental > Terrestrial > Soil > Vadose zone... | reverse complement strand
TTCAACTTCTGGAGCGATCAGATCCTGTCGTGCGGCGTGGACGCGGAGTGCATCGAGCGGCGCACGATCAACGTGAGCGCCGCCTACTTCCTCTCCATCGAGTTTCAGGAGACTGGCGGACTCGTTGACGGACTCTATCGCGCGAGTTACAACCGGCGACCGCAGTATGCGGAGTTCATGCCCGACACGCGGACGGTGGCGCAGGGTGTGATAGTGGGCGATGGCGACTGGCTGGGGCGGTTGGCGGCAAACAAACAAGCGTTTGTCGATGCCTGGGTGCAGCGCCCGGCGTTCCAGACAGCGTATGGCGGATTGAGCAACGACAGATACGTTGATGCGCTGATAAGCCACACGGCTGGGAACTTCAACGGCGACCGCGAGGCGCTCGTGAATGGCTTAACGAGCGGCGCGTTGACGCGGGCGGGAGTGTTGCAGCAGGTGGTGGAGAATGAAGGCTTCACGCGAGCGAAGTTTAACGAGACGTTCGTGATGATGGAATACTTCGGCTATCTGCGGCGCGACCCGGATGAAGGAGGCTACGCGTTCTGGCTGAACAAGCTGAACGAATTTAATGGAAACTTCGAACGCGCAGAGATGGTGAAGGCGTTCCTCGTCTCCAGTGAATACCGAGGGCGTTTTTCTGAGTAGCAGGGATTGCTGCCGCTGAAACTGGAGCGACCGCTCGGGACCCAGTAAGGCAGGCAAAAACTCGGCATCGGGCATTTTTTCTGATCAAAAGGGGGATTCGCTATTGACTAGCTAGCCCGGTCGGGGATATTGTCAACAGCGCTCGTACATGGCCAGTCGCCTCTAATCAGCGAACGCCGGTTTTTGCATAAAATAATTTCTTTTTCTGTCAAGGATATCCATCTGCGTTGCCGGATATTGAGTTGAGTTTTCCGGAGGCGGCCAGCATCAGCGGATGGGAATTCAATCGCCGGGGCAGGTTTTTCCAGCACCATAGCAAGTATAATTTCCAAGTTGCGATAAGGAGCAGCACATGCAAAAGATGCCGCAAGCGCGAAGAAGCGGACTGATCATTCAGGAAGTTGACAGTGAGATATTGATCTACGATCAGGAAACCAATAAGGCACACTGTCTAAACCAGACCGCCGCAAAAGTATGGAAGTATTGCGACGGCGAGACCACGTTAGCGGATGCTTGCAGTGCCTTATCCCGCGATCTTGAGACACCCGTCGACGAGAAACTCATTTGGTACGCTGCGGATCAATTCTCCAAAGATAATTTGCTGGAGAAAGAAATCGAGCCGCCAGCTTTTATCATCGCCGGCATGAACAGACGACAGATGGTGCGGACGCTGGGACTAGCCGCGATCGTGGCAGTGCCGCTGGTAACTTCTATCGTGGCGCCCACACCCGTTCAGGCTGCTACTTGCCTACCGCCCGGTCAGGCATGCACCACCAGCGCGCAGTGTTGTAATGGACTGTGCAGCGGCGGAATCTGTGCCTAAGTCTCTCGCCCAACAAGCTGCCGCAGTTTAATCGATACTGCGGCAGTGCGATCTCTGTCTTCTCTGCAATCAATCACAACTAAGAAGCTCGACGCAGTGTTTCTCTATTGCGGGCGACTTAACGTGCGGCCCACCATTACTGAACCGAACCTCGTCCAGCATTCAAATTAGTCTGTCGATCATTTCAGCCGACATATCAATGAAAAGAAAAATGGCGGGGTACTAATTTTCCCCGCCATTTGTTTTTACTAACAACCGACAAATGATAACAAGCGAAAGCGCTGCCTTGATTTAGCCCTGGCGCACGGTCAGTGGTGTCGGCCCTTGCTCGGGCTGATGAGACACTACATCCGGGTGACTAGTTGTGGTCACAATCGGGGGCGGCGGCGGGTTCGCCACCAGGACCTCGAGGGCCGCGTCGATCACTTCATTAATCCGCGAGACGAATACGATCTGCAATTCCTTCCGAACGTCTTCCGGTAAGTCTTCGATATCGGCTTCGTTGCGAGAAGGAAGCAGGATGCGACGAATGCCTGCCCGATGAGCCGCCAGGATCTTCTCCTTCAGTCCGCCGACGGGAAACACCAAACCAGAAAGCGTGATCTCGCCAGTCATCGCGGTATCAGGTCGCACGCGGCGGCCGGTGTAGAGCGAAGCCAGTGCCGCGGTGATGGTCACGCCGGCGCTTGGACCATCTTTCGGAATAGCTCCCGCGGGAACGTGCAGATGAACACCGTAGTCTTTGAACATCTCCGCGCCGATTCCAAAATCGTTTGCATGCGACCACAAATACGACTGCGCCGCACGCGCCGACTCCTGCATCACTTCGCCCAGTTGCCCGGTGATCGTCAGGCCGCGTCCGCCGGGAAGCAGGGTCGCTTCGATGAAGAGCACTTCGCCGCCCATCTCAGTCCAGGCCATGCCGGTCGCCACGCCTGCCGGCAATTCTTTGCGCGCCTGTTCCGGATAAAATCTCGGCGCGCCCAGATACTCGTGGATGTCGCCGGCATCGACTTTGACCGTTTCTGCTTCGCCCTGGGCAATCTTCAGCGCCACCTTCCGGTCAATGCTGCCGATGTTTCGTTCCAACTGGCGCACCCCGGCTTCACGTGTGTAGCGCGTGGCAATCAACTCCACCGCCGCGTCGGTGATGGTTAACTGTCCGGGCTTGAGTCCATTCTCTTCAATTTGCCGCGGGATGAGATAGCGTTTGGCAATTTGCAACTTCTCCATGTCGCTGTAGCCCGCAAGGTTTATGACTTCCATGCGATCGCGCAGCGGCGGCGGAATTGGTCCCAGCTGGTTCGCGGTGGCAATAAAGAAAACTCGCGAAAGATCAAACGGCAGATCTAGGTAGTGGTCGCGGAAAGAATTGTTTTGTTGCGGATCGAGAATCTCGAGCAACGCCGAAGACGGATCGCCGCGATAGTCGTTCCCGAGCTTATCAATCTCATCGAGCATGAGCACGGGATTGTTAACTCCGGCCCGGCGAATCGATTGAATTATCCGTCCCGGCATGGCGCCGATGTAGGTGCGCCGGTGGCCGCGCAACTCGGCTTCATCGCGCATACCGCCAAGTGACATGCGTTCGAACTGCCGGCCCAATGCCCGCGCAATCGAACGTCCCAGCGAAGTTTTGCCGACTCCCGGCGGCCCAACAAAACAGAGAATCGGACTCTTTGTATCCGGCCGCAGCTTGATCACGGCCAGAAACTCGAGGATGCGCTCCTTAACGTCTTCCAGGCCATAGTGGTCTTCATCAAGAACCTTGCGCGCTTCCTTGAGATCCAGTTTATCTTCCGACGACTTTCGCCAGGGCAACTCGAGCACGTATTCGAGATAGGTGCGAATGACGTGATAATCAGGGGCGGCGGCGGGAAGCTTTTCCAAACGCTTCAACTCGCGCTCTGCTTCAGTTCTCACTTCATCGGGCAAGTCAGCTGTCGCCAAACGCTCGCGCAGCATCTCTGCTTCGGCGCGCTCGCCGCCTTCATCTTCGCCGAGTTCCTTTTGAATGGCCTTCATCTGCTGGCGCAGAATGTAATCGCGCTGCGACTTGTCCATTTCCGATTGCGCTTCCGTCGCAATCTTCGAACGCAGTTGAATAATCTCGAGCTCGCGCGCGAGATAGGTGTGGGCCAGGCGCAGCAGCTCGTCAGCCGTCTCGGCTTCGAGCATCTTCTGCTCCTGCTCGACGCCCAGATTCAAAATCGAACCGAGAAAATAAGCGAGGCGCACCGGCTCCACCGACCCGAGCATGGCCACGCGAACTTCAGGCGGAACGCCCGGCAAAAGCGCCAGCGCCTCCTGGACCATCGCCTGAACATTTCGCTTTATCGCTTCGACTTCTTCCGCATCCTTTACCTGAACGTCGGGAAGAATCTGCACGACCGCCCGTAAATAAGGATCCGCCTGCTTCCATTCAACCACCTTAATGCGATCCGTGCCCTGCGCGATGATGTGCATTGTGTCGCCGATGCGCTCCATGCGTTTGATCATCGTCAGCGTGCCAACCTGATAAAGATCCTCGGGCCGCGCGTCCTGGGTCGAATTGGTAACGTCCGCGCGCACGGTGATACACGCGAGCAACTTTTCTTCCGTCGCCAGCGCCGCTTCGACAGCCGCCACCGAACGCGGCCGGCCGACCGCCAGCGGCACCACTGTCTCCGGAAAGAGCGTCGTGTTTTGCAGAGCCAGCACCGGAATCTCGAATGGCTGGCCCGGCTGATGAACTACGGCAGGCTGGTCCTCATGAGCCGGCTCTGGCGCCGGAATCTGAGCCCCCGCCAAGTCTATTTTTTCTGGTGTCTCTGACATGGTTATATCTCAGTTCCCTTGATCGTTTGGCCGTAATCCCTGCCGATCCACAACCTCCTTGCAAAGCAGCGTGACGATCAAAAAACCATCGCGATAATCGTGGGCGAGCGACGCTTCTTCGATTACACAGGGAAACTGAATCGTCTTCTCAAAGCGACTGTAAGTGATCTCCATCTGCTGATAGCTGAACCCCTCTTTGAAAAGAGTGTCGCGCCGGCAACCGCGGATCCTCAGGCTCGAGTTGTCGAGCCCAATCTCGAGATCGTCCGCGCAGATGCCCGCCAGATCAACTTTTACGATCCAGCCATCGGCGGTCCGATAAACGTCGGCAGCGGGATTCCATAAACGCCCGGACGGTCTGACGCGATGGGCGACGGTTAACAAAGCAACCTCACGATTCGACTTTGGCATAATTAGATAGCCACAGGATAAGGGAAATCCTGTGAGCCTTCAAAGGGGGGAAAGCGACCGGTGGTCAAACTTCCCAGTTAAGTGATGGCGTGGGTCAAATTACCCAGTCGGAACTGCAGAAATCAATCGCATATTTGCTGAAACCATTATCCCGTCTAAGGCTTGTCATCCTGGCACCGGACGACGAGGGGGAGAGTGCAATTCTCTGGCCGTTGCTACTGAGTCTTCGTTCAGCGCGCGCCCACCTCAATTTCAGCGATCAACTGGACCCGCGACGTTATGTCGAGCGTACCCACTTCGATTGGCGTGGGTGCAGCATTTGTCTTCATCATCTGCATAGCTCCCTGATAAATCGGGACAGGTCTGCTAACGCCTTCTTCCTGAACTTCGACGATGCGAACCACTCGCCCGCCGAGCGCGGTTGCAATCACCTGGGCCTTGCTGACAGCTTCGCGAGTTGCCTCGGCCAATGCCTGATCGCGCGCGGGCCGATCCTTCCTTAACGTGAAGGAAATTCCCGCCACGTCATTCGCGCCCGCCTGGGCCGTGGCGTCAATGACCGCACCGACTCTTGTCAGATCCGAGATGACGACTGTGACGCTGTTGCGCGCTTCGTAACCAACGATAGTCGGCGGTTGGTTCTCTTTGTAAACCCGCTGCGGCTGTATGCTGTAACCGCTCGTCTTCACTTCAGCGCCCGGACCGGCGGCGTTCTTCAGAGCGCGCACCACCGCGTCGCTCTTGTTGGCGTTCTGCTGTTGTGCTTCAAGCGCGCTACGCGCCTGGGTCACTACCGAGACCGTCAGAATCGCGGTATCCGGTTGCGCAGAAACGATCGAGTCTCCGGTGACTGAGACTTTGGTGAGATCTCTTGACGCGATTTGATTTTCGCCGGAACCGCTTTCTGCTAAAGGGCGCATCGTTCGCACTTCAAACGGAGTGCCCTCCATAAAAGTCGTCACTACATCCGGTTTCTTATCGCCGACCGCTTCGACTTCGTTCCCTTCCGCAAACCACTTCTCGTTTTGAAAACTTCGCGCATTCAGGATCAAATATTTCTGGTTGCCGGAAACGACCTCCCAACCACCCGGCTCAACAGTTCTTTGCAAACGTCCGCGCACGGTCATCTCTTTCGCAAAAACCTGGGTCGCGAGCAGCGCCAGCAGCGCCACCGCGCCCAGTATTGTTTTCAAACTTCGCATTATTGTGAATTTAGCTATGAGTTTTCTGTTCATGCTTGATCTCTCTTTCATTGATTCTCCGATCTCCGCGCCAGGTTGATTCCTGAAGCGCGACCTCAAAGAACGAGTGCGACGGCCAACTCTTGCTCCCATTCTCACTTACATTTTGGCTTCTTTAATACTGTTTTGTTACGATTCATGCAATGCAGTCATTCGATACTGAGAACAATAAATCCGAGCGACGGACGGAACCGTCAAAACCTCTCGACGCTGGCCGGGTCGAGGATTTACCTCACGGGAGCTGCAAAACGATAGGCCTTCCAGAGGGGCGCGAGCTTGCTCTCTACAATGTTAACGGCGAATTCTATGCCACCGAAAATTCTTGCCCGCACCAGGGCGCACGCTTAGCTGACGGAATTCTCTGCGAACACGTGATCGAATGTGGTCTGCACGGTTGGCAGTTTGATGTGCGCAGCGGCGAGTGCCTTACGGTGACGGAGAAGCTTTCGATTTATGAGGTTGTGGTTGCGGATGGGTTGGTGAAGATTATAGTTTGAGCCAGAACGGCCGGGCGAGATTTTCCATTTCTCATTTTTCACTTAGAACAACGTTTTTTGTCCACGCGAACAGCCGGTGAGTTTCGCAGCCGTTGCTTAAATGAAAAATGAGAAATGGAAAATCTTCACTGCTCCTCTCCATCGTTTCCAATCGCCCCATCATTGCCAATAGCCTCAACCGGACAGCAAAGCGCGGCTTCTTCGCACGCTACTTTCTCTTCCTCAGTCAGCGGCTGCTTGTAGACAAACGAATAGTTGTTGACGTCGGAGCGGCAGAAATTTTCCGGCGCCGTATCGCGACACACATCGCAATCGATGCACGACGAATCGACGTAGTAAGCGCCGGGCACGTTTTCCTTCACACGATCGTTTCGATCAGGCAAACTCTTCTCCAAAAATGTAGGGGCAGCCCTCGTGGCTGCCCGTTGCCGAAGATGCGGGCAGGGACCAGCCCTGCCCCTACGAAATTATTTTACGGATGAGTCATTTCTTCCGGCTTGACGTACTTATCAAACTCCTCACCGCTCAAAAAACCAAGCGCGATCGCCGACTCGCGCAGGCTAATCCCTTTCTTGTGCGCATTCTTCGCCACCTGCGCCGCTTTGTCGTAGCCGATGTGAGGGTTCAAGGCCGTGACCAGCATCAACGAACCTTTGAGGTGCTCATCTATTTGTTCGCGATTTAACTCAATCCCGGCGATGCAGTAGTCGACAAAACCATGCGACGCGTCGTGCAGCAAACGAATCGAATGCAGAAAATTGTGAATCATCACCGGCTTGTAAACGTTCAACTCGAAATGCCCCTGCGAGCCCGCAAACGTTGTGGCCGCATCGTTGCCAAACACCTGCACGCAGATCATCGTCATCGCCTCGCTCTGCGTCGGATTAACCTTACCCGGCATGATCGACGAGCCGGGCTCATTTTCGGGCAGAATCAATTCGCCCAACCCGCAGCGCGGTCCAGAAGCCAGCCAGCGAATGTCGTTGGCAATCTTCATCAGCGAACCCGCCAGCGTCTTGAGCGCGCCGCTTGCGAAAACGATCTCGTCGTGAGCGGAGAGCGCCGCAAATTTGTTTGGATGCGACTTGAAAGGCAAACCGGTCAGTTCGGCAATCTTCTTTGCCGCGCGCTCGCCAAACTCCGGATGGGAATTCAATCCGGTGCCAACCGCCGTGCCGCCAATCGCCAGATCATAGAGACCGGGCTCTGCCAATTTTATTCGCTCGATGTCGCGCTCAACCAGGCTGGCCCAACCAGACATCTCCTGACCGACAGTCAAAGGCGTGGCGTCCTGAAGATGCGTGCGGCCAATTTTAACTACGTCCTTAAACTTCTCAGCCTTCGCGTCGATTGCGTCGTAGATTCTTTGAATTGCGGGAATGAGCTTGTGCAACTGTTCCGCGCCGGCGATGTACATCGCAGTCGGAAACGTGTCGTTCGACGACTGCGACATGTTGACGTCGTCGTTTGGATGAATCGGCTGCTTGCTGCCCAACACTCCGCCGGCTAGCTCGATCGCGCGATTCGAGATCACCTCGTTGGCGTTCATGTTGGTCTGCGTACCGCTGCCCGTTTGCCAAACGCGCAAAGGAAAGTGCTCGTCAAGTTTGCCCTCAATAACTTCGTCGCATGCCTGCACGATCAGCTTCGCTTTCTCGGCTGGAAGCTTACCCAACTCCTGGTTCACCAGCGCCGCGGCCTTCTTAAGTATGCCCAGTGCGCGAATCATCTCGCGCGGCATCTTGTCGTCGCCGATATTGAAATGCAGCAAACTACGCTCGGTCTGCGCGCCCCAATATTTATCGGCGGGCACCTCAATCTCGCCCATCGAGTCGCTCTCAATGCGCACTCCGGTTTTTGTTTCCAGTCTTGTCTCTTTCTGTTCGCTTGCCTCAGATGACATCGTCATTCGCCCTTTGCGAGATTATTCGCCTTCTGCGAGATACCTTCTCATCTTGAAAGCTTTAACTGTTCAATTGGCTTTTCTTCCGCTCCGCGCCGCAGAGCGGCGCAATGTTTATAGCCCCACGACCATCAATAAAACTTCTTCGCTCCGCGGAGCGCCACGTTTCTGCCGCCCATAAATGGGCTCTACATATGCTAACGGCATCCTGTCTATAAACATTTCGTGCCTACGGCACCAGGAAGAGCCGAGAACTCTCATCAACCCGGCCCGAGTGAATAATACCATCTTGCCTCGCCGGATTACTGCTCAGCGCAGAGCTCAGAATGATCTTGACTCACGAAGACTTGCGTTTGACCCGCGCCAAGCTCTGCCGCACAGTTTTCGCATAAGGTGACTTAAGTTTTTCAAAGATCGCCAAGGCTTCGTCGAAAAGTTGCGCCGCCTCCGCGTTGTTGCCTTCATCTTCGGCAAGCCTTCCCAACTGACCCAGGGTGAGAGCGATGCCGGGTTGGTTACCGAGTCTCTTTTCAATGTGTAGGCTTTCGTTGTAAAGACGGCGTGCCTCCTCCAAGTCACCTTGAGCTTGAGCGAGCCCACCTAACTGGTGCAAGGAAGCTGCGAGGCCCATCTGGTTGCCAAGTTTCCTCTCAATTTCCAAGCTCTCGTTGTAGAGTCGGAGCGCTTCCTCTAGTTCGCCTCGCTCTTGGGCCAGCATTGCCAACTGGTGCAGAGTGCTAGCGATGCCGCCCTGATTCCCGAGTCGCTTCTTGATCTCGAGGCTCTCCTGGTAGAGCCGTCGCGCTTCGTCGAGTTCGCCCTGGTCTTGGGCAATCGTCGCCAAATTGTGTAGGGTGATCGCAATGCCGCTCTGGTTCCCGAGTGTCTTATTGATCTCCTGGCTCTCGTGGTAGAGCCGCCGCGCTTCGTCGAGTTCGCCCTGGCTTTGGGCCAGCCGCGCCAACTGGTGCAGACTATTGGCGATGCCGCCCTGATCGTCGAGGCTCTTCTGAATCTCCAGGCTCTCGTTGTAAAGCAGCCGCGCCTCGTCGAGTTCGCCGCGCTTCTGAAGTACCACTCCTAAATTGTGAGCAAAATGCGCGACGCTTGATGCAGATGTCAACTCACGAGCAGCCCCCAAGGCTTGCTCGCCACTGCGGATCGCGTCTTCCCAGTAACCATGTAGATCAAGAAACTCTTCCAGTGCTGAGCGCGTGTAAACGACACTCGCCCAATCGCCAATTTTAGAGGATACATCCATCGCACTGAGAATGTTTTCTTTCACTAATTCCAAAGCCTCAAAATCTTCGGGTGTTGGTGCGGAGTGCGCTTCGGCATAACGCCGAAAATAAATGACGAATCTTCTGGCGAACTGTTCGAAGTGATCATCTCTTGACAAACGTGTTTTCGCCAACTCGCGCGTCAAACCCTCTACGCTCAGCCTTTCGTTTCCTTCAGAAGTCTGTATCAAGCTAAGCTCAGCTAACTGCTGCACTGCTTTATCAAGGCGCTCTGAGTCGTTGCCGAATCCAGCTACTTCTGCAAGCGCTTCGCGTGAGGCACTTGGGACGAAGAGGGATAACGCAAGCAAGACGGCGCGTCCGCCATCTCCGACCTGTGGCAAATCAAACGAGCGATCAAAGACTCGCTTCGCGGCATCTCCTTCCCCGTGTGCTAGATCGTCTAAGACAGCTTGCGGTTGTTTGGCCGAATCGATTTGTTTGACCACCCACTGCAAAACCAGTGGAATCCGATCACCGGCTTGGATTATTCGTTCGCGATCTAATCCTTCGAACGCTCGCGGATTATGAGCTTGAATCAAGAGATGTTGCAGAAATTCCCTCGCTTCAGACAATGACATAGCTAGTATGTGAATGGGCCGGGCATGAACTACCTCATCTCGTGAAGTTATTAGCACAGGGCAGAAAGCACGTTTGGCAAGCCATTCCGCGCAAGGATCTTGTTCCTTCAAGTCAACGGTTTCAAAGTTATCAAGCACAATCAACGTAGTGGGCACCATTGCCAATGCGTCATGAACTTGCTCGTCTTTGGTCGCAAGTCCGAGTTGTCGCAAATCTGATCTTCCCAAGTAGGTCGCGATCTCATCAAGTAAGGTTGAAAGAGTAAAGTCGGAACGTCCCTCGGCGCTTATCCAGACGATGTGTCCAGCAAAGGCTTGTTTCAGGCTTCGCGCAGCTTCCGCGGCTAACGTTGTCTTGCCTACGCCGCCTGCTCCCCACAAGACTATTAGTTGGTCTTTCCCGGGACTGAGTTCTTCGCTAAGTCGGCTTAAGATGTCGTGCCCTTCAGAGTCTCTTCGAGCAACAAAACCGGCTACAGGTGGACGAGGAATTTTGGGAACTGGAGTTGTAATTGTGGCCGCTGGTAGTTCAACCGCAGTTGGAATTGGTTGCAAACCGTCAAGTTTGATAGTGATCTCATGTGGCGGTTGTTGAGCAGGAGGCAAGGTTGAAGCGTTACTCTTTGTCAATAGCCGCCTTGCTAACAAGATGAGACTGTTGCGGAATACTACGGCCACGCCAATGATCAGCGCGACAACAAGGCCGGAGATTATGCCGTCACGCATACCTTGGGGCAGTTGACGCCAATAATCCACCAAGGGGTTCAGCAGGCTCAGTGAGGGCATTCGTTTTGCTCCACATCAGGCTAGCTAAAGGCAAAGCAATTTCAACGAAGAACCGCGTGAGTATACACCTTGGAGTCTTTCCAAGCTGTCCACAATGCCCAATCTCGCTTATCGATGCCGAACAATCCTAATAGTGGCTGTATACTGAACGCGCGCGCATCATTCCAGCATGATCGCCACGAAGGTTATCTAAATCCTCGCTGTCCGAACTCCACGATCTCTCTGACTCGCTCTCTACGGTCAGGAGGACAGAGTTAGCCAAGGAGGCAACACTCATGAATAAGATCAATCAAGGCAACAACCGCAGGGACTTTCCAGACAAGCACAGAGACCCTTTAAAGGACCGCAGGGAGTTTCTAAGAAGAAGTGCCACCGCTGCCGCCGGGCTGGGCTTTCTCAGTCTTGGGTTGCAGGCGCAGCCTTTGTTGACGGGGCGATCGCCCGTGGCGACGCTTCCGCTGCTGGACCAGCCGGGAACACATAACATGCTGGTGGTGGGCGAACAGACCGTCTATCTGTCGCATCTGCCGATGTTCGCCGGATTCAACCGGCGCAGGACCGACTTCGTTTCACCACACCGCTATCAGGTAATTCTGGAAGCGACCTTCACCGACGGCACGAACAACCTGACGGATGTCTACACTGCGGATCGCAAGAGTCATGCGACGGAGAAAATGTATTCGATTAACCCGGCGCTCTTTGTACTTCCCGATCTCGATCCGAAGGGCAAGGCGCTGAAGACGTTTCGCGGCAACACTGTCTATCGCGGCCACCTCGAGCGAGAGAACACGCCGATCATCGGCTTCCTGGAGCCACCGCCAAGCGATCCGCCGGAGGGCGGCGTCTTTGATGTGAACGTGCGCAAGGTGGTCCATTTTCACAAGTTCGTCCCTGGCGCGCCAAAACCAGCTCAACTCCAATACATACTCTTTGGCAAAGGGCCGGAGACTTTCCTGGCCCACTTCATCGCCCAACCACCGGACTTCGATCAGATCATTTCGGCCAAGGTCATAGGCCCGATGTTTAGCGACGACGAACTGAGCAATGGAATAAAGGTCAGCTTTCCCGGAACTGCAAACACGGCTAAGACGAGAATCAAAGAGAAGCAAAAGGCGTCAGGACTAGTTCAGCCTTCGGGAACTGGCGGCGCCAAGCCGGTGCAAGTTGAGGTTGTCAAAGAGTTCTACTTTGAGGAAGGGGAGCTGAGAGTGCCGGCAAATTTCAACCCGACGGCGGAAGAAAAGAATTCCGGATTCCTGGAGTAGACTCGGCTTGATTACTAGCGTCTTTCACTGGGACCGCGGGCGTCTCGCCCGCCTCAAGCAACGGATTCATTCTACTTAGAGTTGAATTATTAGGTCCAATAATGTGGCATTCAACGAAGGCGGGCGAGACGCCCGCGGTCCCAGTGAAGCGGTCCAGTGAAGGAGTTGACCTTTTGATCTTAGATAAGCTTTCAAACTGCCTCACTAAGGGGCGCGCCGGAGTCTTTCCAGGCTTTCCAGCCGCCGGCCATGGAGAAGACGTTGGTGTAGCCCATCTGTTGCAAGACGTCGGCGGCGAGGGCGGAGCGGAAGCCGCCACCGCAGTAGAGGATCAGTTCCGTTTCCTTGTCAGGGACTTCGGCTTCGATGTCGCGTTCGAGGATGCCTTTACCGAGGTGTTCCGCGCCGGCCGCGTGGGCGGTTTGCCATTCGTTATCTTCACGAACATCAATTAGTCTGGCGCCGCTGTTGGCCTTCATGCGTTCTATTGTCTCCTCGACTGAGACTTCGCGGATGCGGCTCTTGGCGTCGTTGACGAGTTTCAAAAATCCTTCAGAGTGTTTCATGTCGTTGCCTCGCTCCCGTTGCGTTGGCTACTGATTTACCTTTGTGCAACCTGAGGTCACACAGAGAAATCGAATTCAAGACACCATCCATCAACCCCTCAATTGGCTGAAATTGCGGCGAATGATTATAATGCCGGTCATTACTAGAAAGCATGAAAATCTGCGACAAGTGAACGGTAACAAGTGACAGGTTCAATCCTGACATTTGAAAACTTGTTACTTGTCACTTGTCACGGGAGGTTCTGACTTCATTGGCTAACGAACAGTTTGACGTAACGATTATTGGCAGCGGACCGGGTGGCTACGTGGCGGCGATACGCGCGGGCCAACTGGGCCTGAAGGTGGCGATGGTTGAAAAAGACACGCGTCTGGGAGGGACATGTACCTTGCGTGGGTGTATTCCCACCAAGCAGATGCTGATGTCGGCCCACGTCTACGAACAGATGCAACACGCGGCGGATTTCGGCGTGCAGGCTACCGGGATTCAGTTGGCGTTTGCCGACGTGCAAAAGCGCAAAGACAAAGTGGTGCTGAAGAACACCAAGGGCATCGAATACCTGATGAAGAAAAACAAGGTAACTGTTTTCAAAGGCACGGGAAAACTCGCGCTGCCCGGAAAAGTTGAGGTCACTGGCGCTGACAGCAAGAAGCAAACGCTCGAAACAAAAAACATCATCATCGCTACCGGTTCCGTGGTTCGTCCTATTCCTGGTTTTGAAACCGACGGCGTGCACGTCGTTAACAGCGATCATATCCTCGAACTCAAAGAGGTTCCGAAGTCGCTGATCGTGATGGGCTGCGGCGCGGTCGGGGTCGAATTTGCTTCCGTTTATTCACGCTTCGGCGCCGAGACAACCGTCGTCGAATTGTTGCCCAGACTAGTGCCGCTGGAAGATGAAGAAGTTTCGAAAGAGCTCGAAAAGAGTTTTCGTAAGCGCGGTGTTAAGTCGCAAGTCGATACCAAGCTGGAGAAATTAGAGAAGACTGAGAAGGGCGTACGGGTTACCGGCAAGACTTCGAAAGGCGAAGCGGTCAGCATTGAAGCTGAGATGCTGCTGGTGGCAGTGGGCCGCATGCCGTTCACCGAAGGGCTGGGACTCGAAGGCACCAAGATCAAAGTCGAAAAGGGATTTATCCAGGTTGATGAATTTCAGCAGACGGCAGAAAAGGGCGTCTACGCGATCGGTGATGTCGTGCCGACGCCGTTGCTCGCGCACCTCGCATCGAAGGAAGGCATCGTCGCGGTGGAGCACCTGGCCGGACAAAAAGATGTGCGCCCGATCAATCTTCGCTTAGTGCCAAACTGCACCTACTGCGATCCGGAAGTTGCTTCGGTGGGACTGACGGAAGCGAAGGCGCGCGAGCAGGGCTACGATGTGAAGATCGGAGAGTTTCCCATGTCAGCTTCGGGGAAGGCGCGCATTCTCGGCGAAGAAGAAGGCTTTGCGAAGGTCGTCAGCGAAGGCAAGTATGACGAAATACTCGGCGTGCACATCATTGGCCCACACGCGACGGAGTTGATTGCGGAAGCCTGCGTCGCAATGCAACTTGAATCAACTGCCGAAGAACTGGGCCGCACGATGCACGCGCATCCGACGGTTTCCGAGACGGTAATGGAAGCCGCGGAAGGCGTGCATGGGTTGGCGGTGCATATTTGATGTAGGGGCAGGGCTCGTCCCTGCCCGAAGTCCACGGGTAGGGACAAGCCCCGCCCCTACAGAATTTCACGGGCGGAGACAAGCCCCGGCCCTACAGATGACAAACGAAGAACAGAAGAAGATTCGACCCAACCGCCGGCGTGGTCCGCGCCGGCCGCGTTTTCAGATGCGCGTGAGCACGAAGTATGCGCCGCGCAAGCCGGGTGAAGGTTCACCGCTGAGCTGCACCACCGAGACCACGCTCAAGCCGGAGCAGATGCTTGAGCTGTATCGCTATCTGAAGCTGACGCGGCTGGTCGAGGAGCGGCTCGTCAATCTTTATCGTCAGACAAAAGTTGTTGGCGGTGTTTTCCGTTCGCTGGGCCAGGAGGCGACCGCCGTCGGCAGTGCTTACGCTTTGCGGCCGCAGGATTTTGTTACGCCATTGATTCGCGATCTTGGCGCAGTGCTGGTGAAGGGAATTCGGCCGCGCGATATCTTTGCGCAGTATATGGCAAAGGCCTGGGGACCATCAGGCGGGCGCGATCTCAATATTCACTTCGGCGACATGGAGAAAGGTTTCATCGGCCCCATCTCGCATCTCGGCGACATGATTCCGGTGATGACCGGCGTGCTGCTCGCCGCGCGCATGCAGAAGAAACCAATCGTCGCGATTGCTTACATCGGCGACGGCGGCATGAGCACTGGCGCATTTCATGAGGGGCTAAACTTCGCCGCCGTCCAGAAGCTGCCGCTGATCGTCGTCGCGGAATACAACTATTACGCTTACTCGACACCGACGAGTTTACAAACCGCCGTGAGAGACCTGGCCGAGAAGGCTGCCGGCTATAACATCCCCGCTTCGATTGTCGACGGCAACGACATCATCGCCTGCTACGAAGTGACGAAGAGCGCGGCAGATTACGCACGTCGTGGCGGAGGTGCCGTCTTGATTGAAGCGAAAACTTACCGGCGCAAGGGTCACGCGGAACACGACGATCAGCGATATGTGCCAGCAGGCGAGATCGATTGGTGGGAAAAACACAACGATCCGGTTGATCGTTATGAAAGATATTTGCTCGAACAGAGCGTCGCCACCAAAGAAAAGTTGGAAGAGATAACCGCTGATGCGCAACGCGAGATCGAAGAGGACTGCGCCTGGGCCGAATCGTCGCCAATGCCGGAGGCGGAGCAGGCGGCGTATGGAGTTTTCGACAACAACGTGGTGCCGCCGGCGTTCAGGCCTGAGATTCTGAAGTAAGCAGTGAGCTGTAAGCAGTGAGCAGTGATGCGAGAACGACATGATGTGAAGAAATGCGGCAGCGACGGGAAAGCATTCGCGGTAGTTTGTAACACTGCTCACGGCTGACTGCTTACCGCTTACTTGTATTTATGGCAACGGCAACAAAAAAAGAGCACAAGTCAGCGCGTCCTAAGCGGGGCGGTCAGGCTACGCTCGTCGAGGCAATTCGCCAGGGCATCTGGGAAGAGATGGAACGCGACCCGACGGTGTTTGTGATTGGCGAAGACGTCGGCGCTTATGGTGGCGCGTTCAAGGTTACCGACGGACTGATCGAAGAGTTTGGCCAGGGACGCGTGATTGACACGCCGATATCCGAGGCGGCAATTGTGGGTGCGGCGTGCGGCGCTGGACTGATGGGCATGAAGGCGGTGGCTGAGTTTCAGTTTATCGATTTCATTTCCGCCGGGTTTGATCTGCTGACCAACTATGCGGCGAAGTGTCGTTATCGCTGGGGCGCGAATATTCCGGCGGTCTTTCGTGGTCCATGTGGTTCGGGAGTGCGCACTGGTCCGTTTCATTCGCTCAATGCCGAAGCGTTTTTCCTGAACACGGCCGGTCTAAAGATTGTCGAACCCTCGACCGCATACGATGCGAAGGGACTGATCAAAGCAGCCATCCGCGATCCTGATCCGGTTCTGTATTTTGAACACAAAAAACTTTATCGCCTGCCGCGTCTGCGCGCGGAGCTGCCGGCGGACGACTACATCGTGGAGATTGGCAAGGCGCGCACTGCGCGCGAGGGACGCGACCTTTCGATCATTACTTTCGGCGCCATGGTTTTGACGGCGCTGGATGCCGCCGAGGAACTCGAGAAAGAGGGCCTGGACGTTGAAGTGATCGACCTGCGCACGCTCGCGCCGCTGGATAAGCCGGCGATACTGGCGAGCGTCAGGAAGACGAACCGGGCGATCGTGTTACACGAAGCTTCGCGCACCGGCGGCATTGGCGGCGAGATTGCGGCAACTATCGCGGAGGAAGCGTTTGAATGGCTGGACGCGCCGGTCTTGCGCGTGGCCTCCATCGATACGCCGGTACCGTATTCACCGCCGCTTGAGGATTACTATTTACCGCAGACGAAAGATGTTTTGGATGCGGCGAGGAGACTGGCTGCTTATTGAGAGCGGAAAGACAGAGGTCAGAGGACAGAGGACAGACGTCAGATCTGAGATCTGAAATCTGAGATTTGAAATTTCAGGAAGAGGAATCGGACCAATGCCAAAGTTTCTAATTGAGCGCGAGATTCCGGGTGCGGGAAATTTGTCACCGCAGGAGCTGCAAAGAATCTCGCAAACCTCTTGCGGCGTTTTGCAGAAAATGGGACCGCAGATTCAGTGGCTGCAAAGCTACGTGACGGCGACAAAATCTATTGCGTTTACATCGCGCCCAACGAAGAGATGATCCGCGAGCATGCCAGCCAGGGTGGCTTTCCCGCTAATCGTGTGTCGGAGATAAAATCGGTGATCGATCCGACAACGGCGGAAGGTTGAATTTAGAGTTTCAGTTTTTGAAATGGAGTAGCTATGGCAACAGAAGTTGTAATGCCGCAGATGGGCGAGTCCATCGCAGAGGGAACGATCACGAAGTGGCTAAAGCAGGTAGGCGACCGCGTCGAGCGTGATGAACCACTGTTTGAGATTTCTACGGACAAAGTCGACGCCGAAATCCCGTCGCCCGCTGCCGGCACCTTAACGGAGATTCGTTTCAAGGAAGGCGATACGGTTGAAATCAACACCACCGTGGCTGTGCTCGACGGAGAGTCGGCTGGCGCCGGAACAACGACCACGCCTGCCGCAAAAGCTGAAGCGGCGAGTGGGCCGAAGCCCGAGGCGCCGGTAGAACCGCAACCATCTGCTGAGGCTGGCAGCGCGCCACCACAAACTCAAGCGGAAACATCCGCGGGGACTGGAGCCGAGGTCGCCGAGGTCCAGGAAAAAAACGAATCCAAAGCAGCGGCAACATCGCAGCCGGCAGCGGCGACCGTCGAGACGAAGAAAGCGGTTGCCCAGCGCGCGGACGCGCCCGCGCCCGCGACGGATAACGGCGGCAGCGCATCCGCCACCGCGGAAGAACTTCGTCGCACCAAGTCCAGCCCTTTGGTTCGCAAGATTGCTCAGGAGCACGGTGTTGATATTGCCCGGCTCGAGGGCACTGGTCTCAGTGGGCGCGTAACCAAAAACGACATTCTTAGTTTCATTGAATCAGGAAGTCCGGCCGCAGCTTCCGCCGGCGCAAAATTGCAGCCGGCCGTATCGACCGCCAGGCCGACGTCCGTGGTCCATGAAGCACCGCCGCTGAAACCAGCCGAGGGCGATCGCGTCGAGCAGATGACAGTGATGCGCAAGAAGATCGCGGAGCACATGGTGCAATCGAGACGCACCTCGGCCCACGTCACCACCGTTTACGAGATCGATATGACGCGCATCGCCAAGCTGCGCGAACAATACAAAGACTCCTTTGCGGAACGAACCGGCACCAAGCTCACCTTCATGCCGTTTATCTTCCAGGCAGTGAATAATGCGCTGCGCAAATTTCCGATCTTCAATGCCCAGGTGAGCGGCGATCAAATCATCTACAAGCGCGACATCAATCTCGGCATGGCGGTGGCTCTCGATTGGGGTTTGATTGTCCCGGTAATCAAGCGCGCGGACGATCTTTCAATCGCCGGACTGGCGCGCGCGGCAAACGATCTGGCGGAACGCGCTCGCACGAAGCAGTTGAAACCTGATGAGGTTGGCGGCGGCACCTTTACGATTACAAACCCCGGCGTCTTTGGTGGTTTGTTTGGCACTCCGATCATCAACCAACCGCAGCTGGCAATTCTCGGCGTGGGCAAGATCGAGAAGCGCACGAAGGTGTTGACGACGCCTGACGGCGACGACTACATCGCGATTCGCTGGATGGCCTACTTCGCACTCAGCTTCGATCATCGCGTGATCGACGGCGCTGACGCGGAGCGCTTTCTTGCGTATATTAAGGAACAGTTGGAAGCGGGAGAGTTTTCAGTGTAAACAGTGTTTCGCTCCTGCGATTAGAATTTGAGATCTGAGATCTTAAATTCAACGCGTGAAATCTGAGATCTTAAAAACTTTGTTGTTAATGTCCGCGGTTATTGCGATCAAGTGGCAATTAGATGAAGAATGCGGCCAACGACAGCAAAGCGCTTGACTTAGTTTTACGAGCGGGCTAAGAAGTGTGATTGTTTTTGTACCCCTTCCAGAGACGGACAACAATTGACTGGCAATGTCGTCAGAACTTACAACGATCCCGAGCTCGCTAGCGTGAGCCGCACACTTCAAAGATAAGGAGAGAGTTATTTATGGTAATCCCGAAATTCAGAATGTTCTCCCTCATGCTTGCAGTTTCCCTCTTCGCTTTTTCAGCTTCCGTTGCTTTCGCGCAAGACACAACCGCGACCGCCGGTGCGCGCACCGTCGCCAGCGGCGAAAAGATGAAGATCAAAGGTGTCGTAACGCGACGTGACGCCGATACCTTTACCGTCCGCGATGTGAATGGCGTGGACACCACGGTCCGCCTCGATAACAGAACCAGTGTGAAAACCAAGGGCGGTTTTCTCCACAGCGGCTCAACCTACGCGCAAACGCAAATCCTGCGTGGCCTCAACCTGGAAGTCGAGGGACGTGGCAATGCGTCGGGCGAGCTCGTGGCTGAAAAGATCAGATTCAATGATTCAGATCTCCGGGTAGCACGCGCTGTTGAATCACGCGCCGCTCCGCTCGAGGATCGCGCTTCAAATACCGAGACGAAGCTGAGCCAGGTTGAACAAAATGCGCAGCGTCTCTCCGGACAAATGGATGAACTCGCCGCGGTGGCAAATACCGCGAAGGGTGGCGCCAAGGCCGCGCAGGAAACCGCGGATTCCGCTGTTGCGGGAGTGAATGCAACCAACGATCGCATCTCGGCGCTTGACGACTATGTGCCGCAAACCGTTTTGGCCGTTAACTTCAAAACCGGAAGCTCGGTGTTGTCAGTCGATTCGAAATCAAAACTCGACGAACTCGCCACCAAGGCGCTAAATGCCAAGGGTTACGTGGTTGAAATTTCGGGATTTGCCGACGCGACCGGCAGCATTGACAGAAATCGTGTCCTCAGCCAGCGTCGTGCGGATGCAGTGATTCGTTATCTGGTTGAGAACCATAACATCCCGCTGCGCCGCATCGTTCAGCCGTATGGATTCGGTGAATCGCATCCCGTCGCGGCAAATTCGTCGCGCGAAGGTCGCGCACAGAATCGCCGGGTCGAGGTCAAGCTGCTGGTGAACAAAGGCCTGACCGCGCCGACGCCGACGATGACCACTTCGAGCTCGAGCGGTGGTCAGTAGACGACTGAACAAATCGCGCTCGTGCGTGCAACTAGCAAACGCGCGCGCGCACCTAATTCCATGAATCATGCCGTCGGAAAAGTTGTTAAGGAAAAAGACTAAGGCCAGCAACCCTGGCGGCATGACTAATGGCTTTATGAATCGCACACTTGGGGGAAGACAATTTGGGCCAGCGCTGCTGCTAGCGGTGCTGGTCCTTTTTTGCTGTCCGTCGTTGACGGCGGCGCAGACTATTCGCGACATGCCGCCGCCGCCACCCGCGCCGACGCCCAAGCCAACACCGACTCCAGCCCCGCCCAAAGATGAGGACTTCGACGTCATTCGCGTTAGTTCGAATCTGGTGATGGTGCCGGTGTCTGTAGTTGACGCGAAAGGTGAGCCGGTGAGGGGTTTGCAGGTCCCCGACTTCCGGCTCGATGAAGAAGGACGCGAACAACAGATTACTGATCTTGGCAATCCCGATGAAGTGCCACTGGACATTGCGATTTTGTTTGACGTCTCGAGCAGCGTCAGCCAGAAGGGTTTCTTTTCGTTTCAACAAAGAGCGGCCGCCAGCTTTTTGAAGCAAGTGCTCAAGCCGGTAGATCGGGCGGCGGTTTTTACGATCACCGATCAGCCGACGCTGATGTCGCCCCTGGTCTCAGCGGAAACTGCGGCGCGGGAATTAGTGACCATTCCGGCAGCAACTTCTCCTGTTCCGACGGCGTTCTACGACACGGTAATGGCCGCAGCAAAATACCTGATTACTAACTCGGCCGAGCGCCATCGTCGCGTCATCCTCGTCATATCAGATGGCGACGACAACTTCAGCAACATCGTGAGAGACCTGACCGTGGCTGAGTATCGCGCCAGTCAAAAGGGAGAAGTCACGTCAGCGGCGGCTTATCAGAATCTGCTGGAGCGCCGGCGCCGGGCAGTGGTTGAAGTGCAAAAATTGGTGCAACAAGCTGATGCGGCTTTCTACTCGATCAATCCGGGCGGGCCCTCGGTCCACCTCAATCAGATCAGCACCCGCGCCCAAAATGCAATGGAGTCGATCGCACAGTCCACCGGCGGCACGGCATTCGTGCCGGATGGAGAGAAAGACTTGGAACGGGTCTTTAGTGAGGTTGCGGCCGAGCTTCGCGGACAATACCTGTTGCAGTACTACTCAAACTCGCAAACGCCAGGCGCGCAGTTTCGGCGCATCGCAGTTAAGTTACCCACCCGTCCTGAGCTTCGCGTGCGCGCTCGTCAGGGTTATTACCCAAAGGGAAGTAAAAAGTGAAAAGTGAAAGGTGAAGAGTGAAGAGTGATGAATGCTCTCGGGGGCTTAAACAATCTCTCTTTTACTTTTCACTTTTCACCTTTCACCTTACCGCATCTCCAGCAAAACATCCGTCAGGTGGTTGACGACTTCCAGCAGCGTGCGCCCTGCTTTATCAAACTGATTGGCCGCAGCTTCCTCCTCCGCCGTGGCCGCGCCGGCCGCAACTCCTGCGAGCTTTATGTAGTAACGCTGCAGTTCCGGCGTCGTGCGAAAATCGATTTCCAGTTTGTCCAGTCCTTCTTTCACTTTTTGAATACTGGCGCGCACTGTCGCCTTGTTTTGTTCGGCCTGCTTCAGAATCGCCGGCGAAGCCTCGTTGCGGCGCGCCGCGTCGTCAACTGATTCTAGTCCCTTGGCCACGCCACCCAGCAAATAAATGAAGCGCGTCAGAATCTTAATCTGGTCGGCAACGCGCGCTGCGCCTGCGCGCTGAATCTCCGTGGCCTTCGCCGGCGTGTTGGTCCGGCTGCTTTTGTTAGTGGTCCGTTTTCGTGTTTGCGAGAAGCCGGCGGTCGGAAACAGAATGATTGTCATGATCAATACGGCGATGATTCGTTGCACTTTGATTCTCCTGTCGCGCTTGATTGTCTAAACTGATCTCAAACTATTCTGCCGTCGCGTTAACGTCAAGTCGAACCGGAAATGTTTCGGCATCGTTCGCACGTTTTCCCCTCCCCGCAAGCGGGGAGGGGATTAAGGAGGTGGGGGGTGTGGCGGCGCGTCCACCTCTCCCCCTTCCCCCTCTCCGCTTGCGGAGAGGGGGGTGTCGCCTTCCTTACGTTTCTTTGCTATGGACGGTTAGAATGACGCAAACGACAATTAGGCTGCACAAGTGAACGAAAAACGAAGACTGCTAGTCAGGAAGTTAGGACGCATCGAATATGGCGCGGCGCTCGTGGTGCAGAAAGAAACGGAGCTTGCCGTCAAGGCGACTGAACAGCCTGACACGCTGCTGCTACTAGAACATCCACACACTTTGACTGTCGGCCGTCGCGGCGACAGCGCGGGAATCCTGATGTCCGAGGACGCACTCAAAGCCCGCGGCGTAACAGTGTTCGAAACAAATCGTGGTGGCAAGATAACTTACCATGGCCTTGGGCAAATCGTTGGTTATCCGATCATCAATCTGAGCCCGGATCGGGAAGACGTGCATCGCTATGTGCGCGAGCTGGAGGAAGTTTTGATCCGAGCGCTCGCGGACTGCGCCATCCCGGCTTTTCGGATCGAGGGTTTGACGGGCGTGCACACCGCGCGGGGAAAGGTTGCGGCCATCGGGGTTCACATTGCGCGCTGGATAACCACCCACGGCTTTGCGCTTAACGTGAATACGGATCTTAGTTTCTTTAACTTGATCATCGCGTGCGATGGCGAGCAGGTAACGTCAATGGAAGACTTGCTCGGTCACGAAGTTGACATGAGCGAAGTTGAAGATCGGATCGTCGCGCGATTTGCGGAAGTGTTTGATATGCAGGCGCACGACTTCAACCGCCAAGACGCCAAGACCGCCAAGGGATAGACAAGGTAAGGTTCTGTTTATTCACCTGTTGGCCTTTTCTTACTCGCTTGGCGTTCCTGGCGTCTTGGCGGTTAAACTTCACGGATGCTGACAATCGCGCTCATTCAAGAAGCGGCCGCACGCATTCGCGACCGCGTTCATCGTACCCCGGTTATCACTTCGCGTTCCTTCAATGAAGCCACGGGCAAGGAAGTTTTCTTCAAGTGCGAAAACTTGCAGCGCGCGGGCGCGTTTAAGATTCGCGGCGCCACCAACAAGATCTTGTCATTGACTGAGGACGAGAAGAAACGCGGTGTCGCGGCATTCTCGTCGGGCAATCATGCGCAGGCGGTGGCGTTGGCCTCGCGCGAGGCCGGCATTCGCGCCGTCATCGCGATGCCTGACGATGCACCGCAGGCGAAGGTTGCCGCTACCAGGGCATACGGCGCGGAGATAGTTTTCTATGATCGGTTGAAGCAGGATCGCGAGCGAGTGGCAATCGAAATTGCCGAACGCGAGGGGCGCGTCATGGTGCCGCCATATGACGATTACCAGATTCTTGCCGGCCAGGGCACTTGCGGCGTGGAGTTTCTCGAAGAAGTTCCCGATCTCGATTGCCTGCTGGCGCCCTGCAGTGGCGGCGGACTGTTCGCCGGCGTGAGTACCGCGGCAAAAGCAATTAATCCGTGGGTACGCTGTTTTCCGGTTGAACCCGATACTGCTGACGACACCCGGCAATCATTCTTAAAAGGCGAACGCGTCTCGATTCCACCGCCGCCGACGATCGCGGACGGCTTGCGTGTGCAGTCGCCGGGCGCGCTGACGTTTCCAATTTTACAGAAAACTGCCGAAGACGTCTTGACAGTCAGCGATGATGAGATTATTGAGACGATCAAATTCCTTCTCTTCCGGATGAAGTTGCTCGTCGAACCCTCAGGCGCCGCCGCCGCGGCTGCGGTGCTCGCTAACAAATTGCCAAGCGGGACGAAACGCGTGGGCGTGATCCTTTCGGGAGGCAATATCGATGTGGAGCTTTTGTCGCAGTTGCTGGCAGTCAATGACAAATGAAAAATGGAAAAATCTGTTTTGCTTTCTTACTCGCCCTGCAACGCTGGCTCACCCTAACAATCCGAACCATCCCCACGCATTCATCACTTCACCGATTCCAAAGGAAGCAAGGTTGGCAACGATGATGGCGATGAAGTCGCGCCGCATCGAGGCTTGGCCCACTTCTTCATCTTTACCAAATGCCAACCAGAATAGAGCGCACTCTGCAACGGGCGCGAACGTTTCCGCTACGACTAAATATAGCGCGCGCGATTCGAGCGAGAAGAGCAGCGGCAACACCAGCGTGACGATTGGATAGGTGCAGGCAGTCAACCATACACCCGCGAAGAGTTTCCTACGGAGCGGGTGACGCCGAGACAAGCCCACGCAGAGAATCGGCGTCTCGATCAGAATTGTCAGCAGGTAACCAAGCGGCAGAAAGCGCCAGAGCTCGTTTGGGGACATATTCAATCAGGAGCAGACGGCAGACGCAGGGGGAGGAAGAACGATTTTCCATTTTCCATTTTTCATTTCTCATTTGCCAATTCAGAAGGGTGGGCTCACTGCTAATGCTTCACCTTACAAATGGAAAATCTATCTTCTGCTCATTACAGTTTACTGACACCTGCTCTAACGGGTTCTAAAGCATCCTTAGCAGAAACGGCGCTTCTGCCAAAACGTGTGCAATTGCGACCGTGAAGTAAACGTCGCGCGTGGTTGTGTAGTCGACGGAAAAACCAAACCAAAGAATCGCCACCAGAAAAGCGCTGAAAGCCAGTGCGGTCGCCACCAGTTTCGGAAAGCCACGCGGATGACGCGCCAACGGCACAGTCTTGACGTCCCAGAATTGCCCACTCGCACGCTTGGTAGGGGCGGACCTGCGTGTCCGTGCCGGGCGCACACCTAAGTGCGCCTCTTCAGTTATTCGCGGGTATGCAATTAGCGGCAGCGCGATTAGCCAAACAGCGTAATGCAACATCTCCAGGAAGACGTGAACAGCGACGAGCACGTGGCTGGAGATGTTTGGTAGCAACTGCGCACCGGCATGTTGGGTGATTCTCCAGAAGAGCCCGTTGTCATCCGCAAGCGCCGGAGTTCGCGTGAGTTGCCAAACCATTCCGGCGAGCAGCAGCGGCACCAAGCACAAGCAACGGCGATATGCACGCAGCCACTCGGGGCGCGTGCGGCCCAGATGACGATCCAAAAACCACAAAGCCACCAGCGGATGCAGATAGACAATTGCCAGACTAAAGAACTCAGGCGCCAACCAGTTTAGCGAACATAAAGCGAGCGCGACGGGAATGGCCCACGACCAATCGCGCTTTAGTTTTTGTTTGCCACGCAGCCAGACGAGAATTGCGAGCCAAAGCAGCAGCAACGTGTTCCATGAAGCAAGGATGTTGGGCCAGGCAGTGGCCGGCCAGAGGCTGAAACTGTAGAGCACGGGCAGCGCGACGTAAGCGATTGTCAGAAAACCGATGCCTACAAAAGCGGTGAGGAAAAAATTGCGCGACTTGCCGAAACGTACCGGCAGGCGCATCAGGAAGTAGCGTAACTCAAACCAGTTGTGCGGTCCGGCAAAAAGAAAAACCGTGAGCACGGACAACTGTAGTGGCAACCAACTCGCCAGGAACGCCGAGAGGCAGGCACACGCGATCAGGATGCCCGCGAAGACTCTTAGGCTGAGCTCAGGATTGGCGGCGCGTTGGCGCGGGCGCCACGCCGCCAAATCGATGTTGGCAGTGCGTTCCACATCCACCTCCGATTCTTTCGTTTAGAAGCGGCACTTCTGCCGCAGTATGGGACAAGTCCTATTTCTAAACGGGCCTTTTATTCAGGTCGCTGCGGAATGATTAATTTCATGCCGGAACCGTCGTTGGAGTCGGGCACGATTTCAATGTCGATACCGCCATTCGTGGGCGCGCCCTTGCTCAGGTTCTGTGGCAACTTGCGCCAGAGCCACGATCCAGGCGGGCCGGCGTTAGCGCGTGCAATGATCGTTGCGGCGCCGATCACCGCAGCGCCCATCAGCAAAGCGGCGATGGCTTTTTGGCCACGCGTTTGTACTGAGCGCGCCAACCAAACACCGGCAAACGAGAGCGACAAAAACATGAACAGACCCGCCAGCATTGTCCGCGTTGAGCTGTGCGCGATGCGTTGGGCCATCGACTCGTTTCCGGGTGTGTTAGAGAGCGCCGCGCGCAGTTCCTGCAAACTGCTTTGTGAAATCTGCAAGCGTGCTTCGTAAGCTTTGTTGTCGGGGACGATGGTGAGACTGGTGTGCAACACTATTCGCGGTTGTTGCGGCGATGGTGACGGCTTCGGCCGGGCGATGTCGGCGTATGAAGTGATGGCCATTGCCGGCAGTAAACACAGAATGCCGAGACTGAAAAACTTTTTCATGGGGTTGCCTCCGATAGTTTGGGCAAGCGGGCCGGCTTGCCGATGTCCTGAATTGCCGCGCAGTATAGCGCAGTTTAGAGTACAAGCTTTAGCTTGCTCGTTGCTTAACCTGAGGGTTGTAGTCTGACCTTCTCGAGCCTTCGGTGTCTTATCGATTCTTGCGATGCTAGAATATCCGTAGCAGTTGACTAACAAATAACCAGGGGGAGAAGCTTTTGTCCCGCGAACTTCGAGTAATCAGCAATAGTCCGAAAGCCCGTCTGCCGAAGCCGGAGTGGCTGAAGATTCGGCTGGGCGATCCGGCGAATCAGAACCACGTGTTGAAGTTGATCGAGGGCTTGAATCTACATACGGTCTGCCAGGAGGCGCGTTGTCCGAACATTTTCGAATGCTGGTCGGATCGCACGGCGACGTTCATGCTCGGCGGCGACATTTGCACGCGCCACTGCGGCTTCTGCGCAGTCGGGAAGGGCGAACCGGGCTCGCTTGACGCGGAAGAACCGCGGCACGTCGCGGAAGCTGTGCGTCAACTCAACCTGGCCCACACGGTAATCACTTCCGTTAACCGCGACGATCTGCCGGACGGCGGCGCCGCGCATTGGGCCGAAACGGTGCGACAGGTGCGCGCCCTCAACCCCGAATGCCGGATTGAAGTTTTGATTCCTGATTTCAATGGCGATGAAGCTGCGCTCAACACCGTGCTCGATGCGAAGCCGGACGTCCTCAATCACAATACCGAAACTGTAGCGCGGCTTTACCGGCGCGTGCGGCCAGACGCCGGTTATCAGCAGTCGTTAACACTACTCGAACGCGCAGCGGCAAGACGTGATCGGGAAGCGCGCGGTATGTTAACCAAGAGCGGAATCATGGTTGGACTCGGCGAGACGTTTGACGAAGTTGTCGAGCTGATGAAAGACCTGCGCGCAGTAACGTGCGACATCATGACCATTGGCCAGTATCTCCAGCCTCACGCGCGCCGTTTGCCGGTGGAGCGCTACGTCACTCCGGAAGAGTTTGAGCGCTGGCGCGAGCTTGGAATGGACCTGGGGTTTCATCACGTCGAGTCGAGTCCGTTGACGCGTTCCTCATATCACGCACGACAACAGGCTGAACCACGGGAAACAGCCGAAGACGAGCCGCGGATATACGCGGATGCGCTCTGATAGAAGCACGAAATCACTGCACAGCTTCGGGCCGCAGTCACCGCAGTCAGGTTGTTTCGAGTTTCACTATTCGCGTAAATCCGCGTTCATTCGCGGCAGAATAATTTTATGAAAGCGGTTGTCTTCAAACAGCATGGCAGGCCGGAGGTGTTGGAATACACTGACGCGCCGGATCCAACTATCAAGGCAAACGAAGTTCTGGTCGAAGTAAAAGCCTGCGCCTTGAATCATCTCGACGTTTGGGTGCGCGGCGGATTGCCGGGAATTGAAATTCCGCTGCCGCACATACTCGGCAACGACATCGCCGGTGTGGTGCGCGAGGTTGGCGCGTTGGTCTCCTGGGTGCGGGCGGGAGCCGAAGTGATGCTACAACCCGGAGTCTCTTGCGGTCATTGCGCTGAATGTCTCGCGGGCCGCGACAATCTTTGCCGCGAATACGACATGCTTGGTTATCGTCGCGACGGCGGCTACGCCGAGCTCGTTGCCGCGCCGGCCGTGAACGTTATTCCGAAGCCGAAGAATTTGAGTTGGGAAGAAGCTGCGGCCTTGCCGCTGGTGACGCTGACAGCCTGGCATATGCTGGTCACCCGCGCCGCGGTGCAGCCAGGCGAAGATGTTCTGATTCATGCGGCGGGAAGTGGCGTTGGTTCCATCGGAATCCAGGTGGCCAAACTCCGCGGCGCGCGCGTGATCGCGACCGCGAGTTCAAATGAAAAACTCGCGAAAGCAAAGGAACTCGGCGCCGACGAGACCGTGAACTATACGAGCGATGACTGGCCAAAGGAAGTTAAGCGACTAACTGACCGCCGCGGAGTGGACGTGGTTTTTGAGCACACCGGCGCCGCGACCTGGCCCGGATCGATTGCGTCGTTAAAAAGTAATGGGCGGCTGGTTACTTGCGGCGCCACCAGCGGCTTCGCGGCGCAGACCGACATTCACCAAATTTTCTATCGCCACTTAACGATTCTTGGATCGTTCATGGGCTCGAAGGCTGAACTGCTCGAGGCGATGAAGTTCATCGAGAACGGCAGGATTCGCGCTGTGGTCGATCAGACCTTGCCGCTCGCAGAAGCGCGCCGCGCACACGAGTTGATGGAGGATCGCGCGCAGTTTGGCAAGCTCGTGCTCGTGCCGTGATTGACCGGAATCAAAACCGCCAAGCGCCAGGAACGCCAAGACAGAACTCTAAATTTTTAAAGCGAAGGAATTGTTGCTTGGAAATGTTCTCTGACCTCGTAAGTTAACTTGGCGTTCTTAGCGTCTTGGCGGTTGAGGCCGGCTCCGCTCGTAAAACCAGCGATTGTCCTGCTAACGTATGACTTTCTATTCGAAGTAAGAATCAAGAGTAACGGTCTCGCGCCAGGGCAGCCGCACACTTTACACTGACAATCAACCAAAGAAATCAACTCGGAAGGTTTTGGAGATATTTATGAACTCACGTCTACAAAGTTGCCGCGCGCTTGTCGCGCTCGCGCTGTTCGTCAGCTTGCTGGCGTCATCTATTAGCGCTTTCGCTCAGACCGCCACCACCGGCGCGGCATTACCTAAAGGCATTGAGCGGGTCACTTCCGTCGAAGGGATCAACGAGTACCGGCTGGCCAACGGTCTGCGCGTTCTTATGTTTCCCGATCAAAGCAAGCAAACCATTACTGTAAACATGACCTATCTCGTCGGCTCAGCGACAGAAAATTACGGTGAAACGGGCATGGCGCATTTGCTCGAGCACATGGTTTTCAAAGGCACGCCAAAGCATACCAACGTTCCACAGGAGTTGACCTCTCACGGCGCTCGGCCCAACGGCTCGACGTGGTCGGATCGAACGAACTACTTCGAAACCTTCGCCGCCACCGACGAGAACCTTAACTGGGCGCTCGATCTTGAATCCGACCGCATGATCAATTCATTCATCGCGAAGAAGGATCTGGACAGCGAGATGACCGTCGTTCGTAACGAGTTTGAGCTTGGCGAGAACAGTCCGTTCAGGGTTTTGCTCGAGCGCTCAATGGCTGCGTCTTACATCTGGCATAACTACGGCAAGACCACGATCGGCGCCCGCAGCGACATTGAAAACGTGCCGATCGAACGGCTGCAGGCCTTCTATCACACTTACTACCAACCGGATAATTCCGCGTTGCTGATCGCCGGCAAGTTTGACGAACAGAAAACGCTCGGGCTGGTAGATAAATATTTTTCGCCCATTCCGCACCCGACGCGCACGCTTCAGAAAATCTACACAGTCGAGCCCACGCAGGACGGCGAGCGCTCGGTAACCCTGCGTCGCACCGGCGATACGCAGCTCGTGCAGGCGCTCTATCATGTTCCCTCTGGATCGCATCCCGACTTCGCCGCGATTGACATCATCGCTCAAATCCTGGGCGACACGCCCTCCGGCCGTTTGCATAAAGCGCTGGTCGAAACGAAGAAGGCGAGTTCGATCTTCGGTTTCGACTTTCAGTGGCGCGACCCCACGTTCGCGATTTTCGGCGCGGAGGTGCGCCAGGGCGATTCTCTTGACGCGGCACGCGACACGCTGCTCGCAACCATCGAAGGCATCACCGCCGCTCCGCCGACCAAAGAAGAAGTTGAGCGGGCGCGCGCCCAGTTACTTAAAGACATCGAGCTGGCCCTGAACAATTCGGACCGCGTGGGAATAACGCTGAGCGAGTTTATTGGCGCCGGCGACTGGCGGCTGTTCTTCCTGCATCGCGACCGGCTGCGCAAAGTGACGCCGGAAGAGGTGACGCAGGTCGCGGCGCGTTATTTCAAACCGGCCAACCGCACGCTGGGACTTTTCATCCCCACGCCGAAGCCCGACCGCGCCGAGATTCCAGCGACGCCGGATCTGGCCGCGGCCTTGAAAGACTACAAGGGCGATGCCACGGTGACGGCGGGCGAGGCTTTTGATCCATCGCCGGCCAACATCGAAGCACGCACTGCGCGCAGTGATGCCGGCGGCATCAAGCTGGCACTGCTGCCGAAAAAGACGCGTGGCGGCAAGGTAGTGGCGCAGATGACGCTGCGCTATGGCGACGAGAAAAGTTTGCTGAACCGCTCGACCGACGCGCAACTCGCTGGCTCGATGTTGATGCGCGGCACTACGAAGCATACGCGCCAGCAAATCCAGGATGAGCTGGATCGTTTGAAGGCCCGCGCCAATGTTTTAGGTGGTCCAACCCAGGCCGCTGTCAACATCGAGACGACACGTGAAAACCTGCCGGCGGTAATGCGTCTAATGGCTGAGGTGCTTCGTGAGCCCGCCTTTCCGGCGACGGAGTTTGACTTGCTCAAGCAGGAGAACCTTGCGAATATCGAGCAACAGAAGAGCGAGCCGAACCAGATTGCTTCCACGGAGTTTGGGCGGCGGTTGAGTCCTTTCCCCAAGGGTGACGTGCGCTACATCTCAACTTCCGAGGAAAGCATTGCGGAGTTGAATGCCGCGACACTCGATCGAGCGAAGCAGTTTTACAAGGACTTCTACGGCGCTTCAGACGGTCAGTTGACTGTCATTGGTGATTTCGACGACAAAGAGATTGCCAAACTGGCGGCGGATCTATTTGGCGACTGGAAGAGTCCGAAGCCCTTCGCACGCGTGCCGAGCGTCTACAAAGACGTTGCTGCCGTCAACCAATCTTTCCCGACGCCCGACAAGGCCAATGCCTTATTCCTCGCCGGGTTTAATCTGAAAATACGTGACGATAATCCCGACTACCCGGCGCTGTTGCTTGGCAATTACATGCTTGGCGGCGGCTTCCTCAATTCGCGTCTCGCGGCGCGCATTCGCCAGAAGGAAGGGTTGAGCTACGGCGTCGGCTCCAATATCACCATTAGCTCGCTCGATGAATACGGACGCTTTACTACGTTCGCGATCTACGCGCCGCAGAATGTTGAGAAGCTTGAAGCCGCGTTCAAGGAAGAGATCGCGCGCATGTTGAAGGACGGCTTCACGGCCGAAGAGGTTGAGGGTGCCAAGTCTGGTTTCCTGCAATCGCGTCAGGTAAGCCGGGCCCAGGACAACGAGTTGGCCAGCCGTTTGAACAACTACTTGTTCCTGGGGCGAACACTTCAGTTTGACGCCGACCTCGACGCCAGGCTCAAGGCGCTCACGCCGGAACAAATTGCCGCGGCAATGAGGAAGTATATCGATCCCGCAAAGATAACGATCATCAAGGCTGGTGACTTTGCGAAGAATCAGCCAACGCAGTGAAGCGTTGGAAAAAAGAAGCACCCTGAAAGGGTGCAAGATTGCGAACCTCTGGCACCCTTTCAGGGTGCAGAATCTTTAGCCGCGCATTCCCCGGTGGTCTACGCTGCGCTTCGACCACCGGCTACTATCTTGCAGCCTCTCAGGCTGCCTGCCGCCTGTCTTTACTTGCCCGTGTAGTCTTCAACAACGAATCGCTTCTTGAGCGGCGCGAGCGGTCCTTTAGTCAGATCAAAGTTGGTTCCCGCGATAACTCGCTTGCCCTCACCGGTAGTAACCCAATCAACAACCTGCGGCGCGTTAGTTCTTAAGAAGGCGGCATCATTTTTGTCCAGCGGCTTGCCGTCTTTCCGGGAAAAAACCCAAATGTAGGTGTATTGACCTCTGCGGACATAGTCCAGGTCCGCCTCAAAACCGGTCTTGGGTGACGCGGCCGGTGTCGACTGTGCGTTGGCGGCAACATTTGCGGGAGCTGTGTTTGTATTGCTGTTCCCGCACGCGGTCAGCAGCAAGCCGGCTACGAGCAATGCCGCAACAATCAGGTTGGGTTTGCGTAGCATCATATCGGCAATACTAAACTACTGAGTGACCGTTTGGAATTACGAATGATCAGTCCACACGTTTAGAGTGGGCACTCGTGCCCGATCCCGGCGGACAAGTCCGCTTTCTAAACGGATCACTTATCTAGCTTTAGCCAGCACCAGAATTCACGGACTATTGTCCGGCTCCGGCTCTTCGTCTCCGCTGTCATTGTTGTCCGGCTCTTCCGGTTCCGGCTCCGCTTTCTGATCGCGTATGTGCAGGATCGTGCAGTCGCTATCCTCGTAGACGATCTCAAACCAGCCGCTTGCTTTGGCATTATGAAAAAAGTCGTTGTGGGAATTATCGGTGAACACGTAGCGCGCCCCGAAGCGATCGCGAATCAACGGACCGGGATCCTCTTCCTTGCCGAGCGTGATGTTGTCGTAAAGTTTGGAGAGTGCCGGATTTTTGTCGTACAGATAGGTTGGATCGAGTCCTGACACGTAAGCGTGGCTGGGATCGAAATAAAACAGCCGGGGAAAGTCGTCCCAGTCCGTATTGAAAATTATCTGGCCGGGCGGCACATTCGCTCGCATCCATTCGGCGCCGGCGCGGAAAAAACTGTGGGGCTCGCTGCCGCCGATATCTTTTATCGTCGCGCGCAGATTAAAAAAGAGAGCCAGACCCAGCAACACCGCCACCGCGCCGACTGCGACTGTTCGCCAGAGTGCCTTCATATCTTCTTCAGCCTGCGACGTTGTGGTTTGGGAGCGATCAAGAAACGGCTGCAACTCGTCGAGCATGTCGGTTGACAATCGTGTCAACGGCGAACGCGCGCCCTGCAGCCAGGGTTGCAATGCGAACGCAGAAAAGATTACCGCGAAGGGCGGCCAGTATTCGGCGATACGTCTCCAGCGCGCCGTCATGATCATCAGCGCGGTCGAAAAAATCAGGAAGAATAACGAATGATGTGCGTGCTTGCGGTCGGACGGATCGAAGGCCAGGTAGCCCACCAGCATCGCCACGCAAGCGACAATAGAGTTGCCCAGAAATTCCCAGGAGTCGTAGGGATACCATTCGTTGCCGACTTTAGTAGAAAACCCGGAAGCCGTTAATTTAGTTTTCAGGTGCTCATAAAACAGGTGCAGGTTGGTTGGGAAGTAAGGATTGATTACTAACCCTGCGGCTGTTCCCAGCAGTACCCAGGCAATCGGTCGCCACTCAAAGCGACGTTCAGTCCAGCCGATGACTGCGGTCCAGATGAAGGCCGCCATGATTAGTAACACAAACATGTCGTAGGTTAGCGCGAAGATGAGACCAAGCGGCATCAGCAGCCAATATTTCTTGCTAAACAGCAGGTGGATTCCGATTACGAGATAAATGATTGCGAAAGGCGGCGCCTTGGCCATGTTGAGCCGGTACAAAAACGGCGCCGAACAAGCCAGCAACGCCAACAGCCAAATGAGCGAGTAACGAATGCGATAGCGCACCAGAAACCAGTAGCACGAGAAGACCGCCACGCTCGCGAAGATCGTCGAGGCGATTTTTGCGCCTGAGCGGAGGTCGCCAAACCAGGTGAAGGGCATTTGGTAGAAGTGGAACAGCAGATGATGATCGACGTAGTGTTGAGGATCGAGCGTGGTCAGCGGCAACCAGGTAAACGGTGGCGGAAAACTGTGATTGCGTAGCGACTCCCAGAGCATGCGGCTCCACTTGATGTGATAGTAACCATCGTAGTCGCCGCAACAGATTGCCGAGGTGGAGTATTGAAGCTGCCAGAAGATCAGGCCGATGGCGATGGCGCCCGCGCACAGTTCCGCCGCGCGCAACGCAGATTCGGATTGAAGAATTAAAGGAAGACGCGGCGTTTTCATCTACCGCCCAACTGCTTTAGGACAAGCACAGCCTAATCTCACAGTTGTTCGAGCAGTGCGAGGAAGGCGCGCGGATCGATTGGCTTGGTTACATGCTCATTAAATCCGGCACTCAACGAGCGATTGCGATCGTCGAACATGTTATAGCCGGTGACTGCCACCATCGGCACTGTCTCATAACCCGGCAACGACCTTAAGACCTGCGCCAGTTCGTAGCCGTTCATCTCGGGCATACCAATATCAGAGATCACAACATCGAAGCTGCACTCGCGCGCCAAAGCAATTGCATCCTGAGCCCGGGAAGCCGTCGACACTTCATAACCGGCATGCGTCATCAACACTGAAAACATCTCCGTAATATCGGAGACGTCGTCAACAACCAGGGCCGAGCGCGTTGTTTCAGTTTTCCTGACGGACGACTGCTCGAATGATGAAGGCGACGTGGGTTGTTGACTGTTAGACGGCAGAAATTGACTCGAGAATTGCTCCAGACTCCAGTTATTAAAAGGGGCAGAGGGAGTAAACCTTGGCTGAATCATCGCCACCTTCCGCGGGTAATCTTCAAACGCTCCGACAATATACTTGGGGGGAACTTAATGTAGCCGAAAGGAGAATTCCTGTCTAGGGATTCTGTAAAAAGGATACTGGACTAGCAGTCCGATAAGCTTTCGCGACCGGCAATCTCGATGGCTTCAGCGGCAGAATTACACGGGACCACCCGGTAGCCGCGCGCACGAAATTGCGCCGCCAACATTTCCAGAGTGTCGGGTTCGTCTTCGACAATCAAAATGCGCCCACGACTCTCGTGGTTTTCTGGATCGAGTCTGGCTACATTCTGGCGGGTCGTGTCGCCGTGTTCTGCTTGGCAAACAAGATGCGACTGTTTACATCGATGGTGATGATTGCGTCGGAAGCGGTCTCAGTAATGATCCTGGAGCTTTCGAGAATATCGGGAAGAGGAATCTTCGCGGCTTCGCGCGCCTCAGTGAGTGAATCGTCGCCGGCCATTTAATGCCACCCTCCTTGCACGATTCGCCAATCCTGGCGCGGAGATACTAACCCGAGGTCCCCGGCGCGGGCAGCCCGCGTGGGGTGGTGAAGACTGAGAGATTGCTGTTCAATGTCAGGAAAACTAAACTTTCACGCTTTCGAAGTCAAACTCCCATTGGATTTTATGATACGGTTTGTTAGATGTATCCGACAGGCAATCTTTTCATTCCCGCAACCCACGGCCGGCTCGAGGCGATCCTCAAAGAGCCGCGCGAAGGTACGGCGCCGGGCGTGGCGCTGGTGCTTCACCCGCATCCGCTGGGCGGCGGCACGATGCACAACAAGGTCGTGTTTCGCGCGGCCGCGGCACTCAACGAGGCCGGTTTGATCACGCTCAGAATAAACTTTCGCGGCGTGGGCCAGAGCAGCGGCGAGCACGACGAAGGACGAGGTGAACTCGAAGACGTGCGCGCGGGCTTGCAATATCTCGCAGAGACTTATCCGGGCCGGCCAATCACGATTTGTGGTTTTTCATTTGGCGCGCGCGTGGGATTGGAGGTGGGAATGTTGGACGAACGGGTTCGTAATATGATTAGTATCGGGACACCCGTAGACAAGTATGATTTTGGTTTTCTCGTAGACTGTGGCAGAAGCCCGACCATGAGGGAGGGCTCCACAGGAGCCCTTGCTAACGCGCGGGCTTCCGCCTGCGAAAAGCCGATACTGTTTGTCCATGGCGACCGCGATGAGTTTGGCAGCCTGCCGCGGCTGCTGGAATTGGTCGAGAAAATCAAACAACACAATGCAAATGTTGAGCTGCGCGTCATCAAAGATGCGGACCATTTCTTCGAAGCCCACCTCGACGAGTTGAAGCAGGCGATAACAGACTGGACAAAGCGACAACTAAACATATGACAGAAAAGGAATCCCCATTCGCTTGTGATATGACCGCGATAGCGGCGGATCAACGCGACGCGCACCTCGCTACCATAAACAAACTTTTCCAGGCGGTTGAAGGCGTCCGGGAACTGCCAAGCGGCTACAGCTTTCGTCTGCCGAACGAGTCGGACGTAATACTGACGGCCGCAGAGTTCATCGCGCTGGAACAGCTGTGCTGTCCGTTCTTTGGCTTTGCTTTAGAGATTGAACGCGAGCGCGGCGCGGTTTGGCTGAGTCTTACCGGGCGCGAAGGTGTAAAGCCATTCATCATGGCCGAGATCAGCCTTCATCTACCCGCGAAGATTCAACGGACTGGACAAGGCGGCAGTTAAAGATTTAGCTTCACGCAAATGATTCGCTGGAAATTCCTGCTCCTCGTTTTCATTCTCGCCGTGGCGCCGGTTGGCGCCTTCGCGCAGAAGATCTCAAAAGAGACCATCGTCTCGGAAGGCAAGAAGCGCACCTACTACCTATACGTCCCGAAGAGCGTGCCGCCAACTTCGCCGGCGCCGCTGGTCGTGCTGCTGCATGGCTCAAACCACGTCGGCCTTTCGCTCGCCGAGAAGTGGAATGACTTGGCGGAAAAGGAAGGTGTGATTATCGTTGCGCCCGACTCGGCTGATTCCTCTCATTGGTCAGTGCCCGGCGATGGGCCAGCGTTTCTGCACGACCTGGTGGAGTCAGTAAAAACCAAATACCCGATCAATCCGAAGCGAGTCTACCTTTTTGGCCATTCAGGCGGCGCGGTCTTTGCGCTCTTGATGTCGCTGTATGAGTCGGAATATTTTGCCGCCACTGCCATCCACGCTGGCGCCCTCCGCGCCGAAGAAAGCGGCTTGATCGCTCTGGCCAAAAGGAAAACGCCGATCCAAATTCAGGTGGGAGCAGTTGATGAGTTCTTTCCGCTGCAGGCCGTCAGAATGACGCGCGATCTTCTCAATGCTCGTGGATTTTCCGTGCAAGTGATCGAGATTCCGCAGCATAACCACTGGTACTACGATCTCGCGCCCAGGATTAATCAAGCAGCCTGGGAGTTTTTGAAGACTCAAGAACTGCCAGGCGAACCGCGTTTCGAGACATACGAATTCAAATCGGAGGATCGAAAGTCCAGGGAAGCTGCCGAGCAGTATAATCGTGGACTTAAACGTCACCAGGCCGGAGATATTGCGGGAGCGATCGCAGACTATACGCGCGCTATTCAACTCGATCCAAAATACGCCGACGCCTACAACAATCGCGGCGTCGCATACATGACGCAGAAGGATTACGCCGCAGCGCTTGCCGACTTCAGCCGCAGCATTGAGCTCGCGCCTTCCGACATGGCCTATAACAACCGTGGCAGCATCCTCTTCTCGCAGCAGAAGACGGAAGAGGCAATCGCGGATTTTACCGCCGGCATAAAACTAAAAGCCTCCGCAGAAGGGTATACAAACAGAGGCACTGCCTATCAACAAACCAATCGCGACGCGTTGGCGCAGGCCGACTATGATCAAGCTATCAAGTTGAATCCAAAGTTCGGACGCGCTTATGTTCTGCGTGGCTTGTTGCGGCTAAAAGGTGGGGGCCAGGACAGCGCGGCGCAGAAAGACTTCGACCAGGCCTTTCAACTCGACCCAGGTCTACACGCGGAATTCGATCCGTTGATTAAGCAATTGCGGCCGGGGCAGTAGCCCGACCGTTTGGAAGGGCGCCCTTGCTTACGCGCGGGCTACTGCCCGGCAGCTAATCGCGAGTGACTTTCGGCGTCTCATCTGTTTGTTGAAAAGAATTGATGGAAATAAACTGCGCCGGCGGATTCTTTTCGCGCAGTCGTAGTTTGATGAACGTGTAGACGACGGCAACTACAACTGCGAGCACAAAACCTCCCAGCAGTTTCTTGCCGAGTCCATCGAAATCAGAGGAAGTGTTGTCTTCGAGAAGACTGATCGAGAGCAAGCTGAGATAATAAAGCGCGAGTGCAGTCGGCATGGCTTCAGAGACCTTTCATAAACTAAGGTTTGATTTTCAGATGTGGCCAGCCGCGAACTTAGACACCCGCGGCGCCGGGTTTGTTCCGGACCACTTTTACTAACCGGGGAAAATGCATATGAGTTCTTTCCGCGATCCGGCCATCCGAATTACTTTGCTACCCCGCGACACAAATTCCGCGGGCACTGTCTTTGGCGGCGTCATCCTCAGCTATATCGACATGGCCGGTGCGATTGAGGCGCACCGCCGCACCGGCATGCCCAGGTTTGTAACCGTAGCGATGCGCGAAGTCATTTTTCACAAGCCGGTGTTTGTCGGCGATCTGGTGAGCTTCTACGCCGAAACGGTCAGCATCGGAAACACCTCAATCACCATTCGGGTGATTGTGGAAACGGAAAGGGTCGGAGCGTCGAAGGAGCAGGTGCGCGTGACGGAAGCGGAGGTGGTTTACGTCGCCGTGGATGAGAACCGCGTGAAGACAAAGATAGTAATGAGTCGTGCGTAGCAATGCTCCGTACACCATTTGCCGGAGTTTTTCGCATGATTGAACTCTCTACGCTATTGTTTTAAGAATTTAGCTAGCGCCCGATGTGCAGGTTCAATTAGGGAATCGAGCGTCTCTTACGGCTCTCCAAGCTCGCTCAAGTAGTTGTGCGCGTCCGTGCGGCATTAACGAGCTATACGGTGGACGGCCTAGCGGTACAATCGGTCTACTGGTTGATTCACCTCTTCCTTGAAAAACCCACCACACGCGGTTAAGCTTGCCCATGAGTTTCAACGAAGTCATCGCAGAGCTTCCACATCTAACCTTCGAGCAGCGTCAGATTTTGATTCGCCGGGCATTGGAGCTGGATGATCCGCCTTTGTCGGCATCCGATGAAGCGTTGGTTGAAGAGCGCATGGCAGAGCATCACGCCAACCCCGGTTCTTCCGTCTCTCTGGATGATCTGAAGCGACGACTGCGCACTCGACCGAAATCATGAAGTGGGAAGTCGTTGCGCGACCCCAGGCAGAAGACGACGTGCTTGAAACGGCCGACTGGTATGACGCTCAACGCGCCGGACTCGGCTGGGAGTTCATCGAAGAGATTCTGGCGGTGCTTGACGCGCTAGAGGCGAAATCCACTATTGAACTGCCGACGGCATCCCACCAAGAACATCCGCTGGCGCTATCCAAACAGATTCCCTTATCGCGTGATTTACGAGGTGATCGAAGACGATCGGCTTGTGATCATTGCGGCTGTAGTTCATGCCGCTCGGCATGACCGCGTTTGGCGAGGCCGAGTGTAGATTACCGATCCATTTAGAAGCCAATATCAGTTCCACTAAACGGAATGATGTTCAGTTCAGCAGCGCCTGCATGCGGTGCAGGCCGGCGGCAGCCTCAGTGAACCCGGGTTGCTGTTCGAGCGCCTTGCCATAGTGTCTGGCGGCGTCGAGATACTTCTTGCGCGTCTCGTAAATCCGGCCGAGGTTGAAGTGTGGGAAGGCGTAGGACTCATAACGAGGTGCGTAGAGAGCGCGTTTGAACCAACGCACGCTTGAGTAAGAGTCGCCTTTGGCTAAAAGATAACTGCCGATGTCGTTGTAAGGGTTCCCCAGCGTCTCATCCACGCGAATCGCTTCCAGGCATTCCTCAATCGCTTCGTCATAGCGGTCCTGAAAACTATAAACCCAACCGAGAAACGTGTGGGCTTCGGCGGTCGGATAGGTTTCGATCGAGCGCTTGTAAAGCTCGATTGCTTCGTCATAGTTCTCAGCGAGCTGGGCCTGATAAGCCTCCTGAAAAAGCTGCTTGGCCTCATACTTCGCAGCGGGCGAAGCATCGTCCTGGTAAACGTTTTCTTTCATCGTTCGTAGTATCGTAATTCAAAGTTTTCTTCTCTGCGCAAACTCTCTGTCCTCTGCGTCTCTGCGGTAAATATGAAAAAGCCACTCACCGCAGAGACGCCGAGTGCGCTGAGATAACGCAGAGACTTGACCTTAGGACGCCACTCTTCATCGTTCAATTGCAATCGGTTTTCGGTTGCTGGTCCTTGTCCAACCGTTTGATGCGGCCCTCCACTTTTGGCGCGATCACTTTCTGCGCCCTGATCGCCGTCTCCAAAATATCCGAGTCAAACTTCGCCTGCTCCCTCGGAATAAGCACGCGCGCGCTTTTCAACATCGCGTATCCGTCGCCGCCGTCGATGGCCACGTAATCCGTAGTCGCGAGCGTGTAGTTTTTCTTTTCATCCAAAGGCTTGCCATTAACTGTCAGGCTCACGATTCGCGAATTCGGCGGACGGGTCGCATCAAAGCTGAATTTTATGCCAGATACTTGCGGGAAGCGGCCCGGCTCCGCATCTTCCGCGCTGCGCGCCACGCCGTGCTCCAGCACCTGGCGCAGGATTGCGCCGCTCAGCTCCACCTTTACTACTTTGTTCTTGAAGGGCAGCATCGACAAAACGTCTCGCCTTGTCAAAGCACCGGCTCGGATTATCTCATCCGCGCGAATCGAGCCGCCATTCACCAGGGCAACGTCCGCGCCCGTCGCCGCGCGAAACGAATCCGCGATGAAGTCTCCGATGTTTGTTTCCTCAGTTCGGTTAGCCTTACTTCGGGCATCCAGATCCACGGCAGTGCGGCCGACAACCACGGAAAGCTCTTTCAGCAGCGCTCCATATTTGCGATTGAGGGCGGCGAATTGCGGATCGTCTTTTATCTGGTCGGTTACCGGGATCACTTTCCAGTCGATGCTTTCCACAGTGCCGGTACTTTTCGAGATGTTCAGATCAATCTGCCCGAGTTCGCGAGCGTCGGCAGTCATTTTAAAAATGGGAGCGCCTCCTGAAGCCGACTCGAGCAGCGTGTGCTCATGACCGCCGATGATTACGTCGACGCCGGAGCAGCGAGCAACTTGCTTATCTTCGCTCATTGAGAGATGCGTGAGCGCGACGACTGTCTTCACGCCGCGCGCATGAATCTCGGCGACCATCTTCTTCGCCGTTTCACAAGGATTGAGAAACTCAACATCCGGACCGGGCTTCGAAGTGATCTTCGTTTCCTCCAACGTCAAGCCGAACATTCCAACCTTCACGCCATCAAACTCGCGAATTACATAAGCGGGCGCGTCGCCGAATGGCTTGCCGGTTTTTTTATCAATCACGTTGGCGACGACCCACTTAAACTTGGATTCCTTCATACGCTGGCGCAGCACCTCGGGACCAAAGTCAAACTCGTGATTGCCAAAGGTTGCATAGTCGAGACCGGCCGTATTCCAGGCGTCGATCATCTGCGCGCCCTTGTAGGTTATGGATTCAACCGAAGGCGAAATGGTATCTCCGGAAAGCAGGAACAGAGTGTTTGGCGACTGCTTCTCAATTTCTTTCTTCAAAGTCAGTACTCGCGCCAGGCCGCCGCGCGTTCCCAGATCGACTGGAGCGAATTGATAGACGTCGTTCACCTGCAGCAGGGTTACTTTTACGATGCAATCAGGCTTTTGTTGTGCAGACAGCGAAACAAGCGCCGCGAACACAAAGACAAGCATCAACGCCAGCCGCCGCGGCGCCACTGTGTCAAGTTTCATCCGGTTCTTCTCCTTCCACGTTCACAAACTAAGGCAGCTCTCGGACTCTGGTTATGCTGCTTTCGAAGTGCTGAATTATACTCGGGCTGTTGAGGTGAAGCGAAAGTGTCGCCAGACCAAACAGTTTTTCTAACCGGCTTTCCCGGCTTCATTGCCAGCCGCTTGTTGCAGCGCCTGGCAAATGATAGCGCGCGCTTCCTGTTGCTCGTGCAACCAGCTCTTGCCGACCGCGCGCAGAATGAGCTGAAGAGCGTAGCTGAACAGACCGGCAGACCCGTTTCCGATTTCACGCTGCTTCCCGGCGACATAACTGAACCTAATCTCGGAATGTCGGTGTCTGATTTGGAAACGGCTCGTGCCGGTTCGACCGTCCTCTTTCATCTGGCGGCAATCTACGATCTGGCGGTGGCGCGCGAACTCGCGCTCCGTGTCAACGTTCATGGCACGCGCAACGTCAACGAATTCGCCCGTTCGCTGCCGCATCTCAACCACTATCATTACGTTTCCACTTGCTACGTTGCCGGCAAACGCACCGGACGGATTCTGGAGAACGAGCTGCGGCACGAAGCCGGCTTTCGCAACAACTATGAAGAGACGAAGTACCTGGCGGAACTGGAAGTTGAGGCGCTGAAAGCAGAGGTGCCAACTACAATTCATCGTCCGGCGGTTGTTTGCGGCGATTCGCGCATGGGCGAAACTGCCAAGTATGACGGCATCTATTATTTGATCCACTATCTGCTGAAGTGGCCTAGCGTGCTTTCAGCTTTCAACATCGGCAACAGCGAGGTGTCGTTGAATCTTGTTCCCGTTGACTTCGTAGTGGAAGCGATGGCTACGCTCGCACGAGATCCGCTGGCGCTCGGCAATACCCTGCAGCTTGCCGACCCAGCGCCCTTAACCACTCGCGAGCTCTTCAACGAAATCGCGCGCGCCATCGAGGGCAGGGAATCGCGCTTCACGATTCCGGCGTCACTGGTGCAGGTTTCTTTAATGTTGCCGCTGGCGCCGAAGCTTACCGACCTACCGCATTCCGCTGTTCCGTATTTCTTCCTGAAGCAAAACTACGACACGACCCGGGCCGTTGAGTTACTCAAACCTCACGGCATCGCTTGCCCGCCGTTTAGAAGCTATGTCGAAACGATAGTTGACTTCGCCGCGCGCCACCCAGTTTTGTAGCACCTCTGATCAAGTAAGCTTCTAGCCCAAGTGGCTCTCACTCGCACCGCGGCTTCAGCCCGGTGACGAATACTGCGCCCCTGCTAACCGTTTCAACGGTTTCGGATTTGTGGCAATTGCCGACAGAGCAAACCGTTAAAACGGTTCTAAGTCTTCCATAAAAAGCTGGCTGGTCACCGGGCTGAAGCCGCGGCGTGAATGAGAAGTCGAAATGTAAATTGAAGCGTTTCACCCAGAGCCCCACTTGACAACCTCATATATTTAGAATTAGTCTAACTCCAGTAAATGGGAACCCCAAGCGCAAATCGTAAGAACGAAGAAAAGCTGACCCGTCAGCGCGACGCCGTGCTGCAGGTTATTCGTGCGCGAGAAGACCATCCGACCGCGAACGAAATTTTTCAGGCGGCGCGTCTCCGGTTGCCGACGATTAGCTATGCGACTGTCTACAACTCGCTACGTTTTTTGAAGGAAGCGGGCCTGGTGCATGAGATCAAGTTTGGCGACGGCGCCAGTCGTTACGACAGGGAAACTGAGCGGCATGACCACGCCATCTGCAACGAATGCGGGAAGTTGGTTGACTTCGATCTGCCAGAGGCAGCCGAGCTAATACAAGCGGCGGCGCGAAAGTCGAAGTTCAAAGCCGCTTCGGTTCATTTAACGCTCAGGGGGGTGTGCCCGGACTGCCGCAAGGCAGCAGCGGGCTAAATGTCTTTAGGTTCGAAAATCATAAATTGCAAATTGGAGGATTCATGACAGCAGCGACAGCAACAGCAATGGAGAAGGCGATGGTGGGCCAGCCGGCGCCGGATTTCGATATGGCCTCAACTAAGAACATCGAGAAGCTAAATGAAAACGTGAAGCTCTCAGACTACAAAGGCAATTGGCTCGTCCTCTTGTTCTATCCGCTCGACTTTACTTTCGTGTGCCCGACGGAGCTCACCACTTTTAGCGATCGCTACGAGGATTTCCAGGGCATCGGCGCCGACATCATCGGGGTCTCGACTGATTCGGTTTTTTCGCATCGGGCCTGGATCAAGACACCTCGCGATAAAGGCGGCGTCGAGGGTTTGAAATATCCACTGGCCGCGGACGCGACGAAAAATGTAGCGCGCGACTACGGCGTGTTGATTGAGGATCGCGGCATTGCGCTGCGCGGTTTGTTCGTCATCGACCCGGAAGGAATTCTTCGTTACAAGGTCGTTCACGATCTCAACATCGGACGCTCGGCCGAGGAAACGCTTCGAGTTATCCAAGCGCTGCAAACCGGCGGTCTCTGCCAGGCAGAATGGAAACCTGGTCAGAAGACGCTGAACGGCTAAGCGCAGTGACAAGTGACAAGTGAAAAGTGAAAAGTGAGGAGTGATGAGTGATGAGTGATGAGTGATGAGTCGAAAATGGCAATCCCTATTTTGACTTGTCACTCGTAACTTGTCACTGGTGACGCTATGGGAATGAGAATTGGAACAGAGATGCCGCGGCTCGATGGCGCGACGGAATGGTTTGGGGGCACGCAGGCCCACGCGGAAGCGGAAATCAAGGGCCACCCGACGCTGATTCATTTTTGGTCGCTGAGTTGTGGTGTCTGTAAAGAAAACATGCCGCGCATTGCGGAGTGGCGTGATGAGTTGAAGGAGCGCGGCCTGCGCGTGATTGCGGTCCACCTGCCGCGCTACGAATCAGACGCCGACATCGAAGGCGTGCGTGCAGCGATTGCGACCAACAGCATCACTGAGCCGTGCGCCATAGACAATGAACACAAACTGAAGGACGCCTTCCAGAACGACAAGGGTTACGTGCCGGCATATTATCTTTTCGATGGCGCCGGGAAGCTGCGCGGCTTTGCGGCAGGTGAACGCGGCCTGGACTTACTTAAGGCAACTCTCGACCGTGTGCTGGCTGCAGGAATTACGCCACAGCCCGGGAAAACCGATCCGCAATCAGCAGCAGCAAGTAAAAGCTAACGGCGGCCGCGCCGATTGCAAGCCCAGCCAGCAAGAAAATTATCAAACCCACAAACAGCCAGTCGCTCAGTGTTCCCTTGCGCGCCTCGCTTGCGGAAACGGTGGCCCGCTGGCTTAGCAACTCAACGTTCATCTGATTTGATTTCCACCAGGCATCGAAAATATCTCCCACCAGCGGCAGCGATCCGAGGAGATAGTCGATGCCGATGTTCATGCCCATGCGCAGCAGCGTCACTTTCGGGACGCGGTAACGAACGGCTGAGACGAGAATGTAGAAAGACACGATCGTGGTGGCCGTGTCGCCGAAGGCGGGTATCAGACCGACGATTGCATCGAGTCCAAACCGCCAACCCAATCCCGGCACACGAATCAGATCATCCATCAGCCAGCTCAAGCGTTCGAGGCTGGCGTCGACTTTGACTGGCTTTGACTCCTGCAGTTGGTTCATCTTGGTTAGCAAGTTCTCTCGATCTGATCATGGACAGGATTTACATGATTCACAAGATGAAACAAAAAATGCCGCTGAGGCCGGCCTGTAATCTTGTTCAGCTTGTAAATCCTGTCCGATTTTTTGGGAAAAGACAGGCCGGAATGCCTGTCCCACCCTTCAGCGTATGCGCGTGACCTGTTGCCAGAAAAATTTGCCTAAGCGCGCGAACGCGTTAAGCGGATTGGGGGAACCGCCTTTTTGCTGGTTCGGCTTGGCGGGCAATCCGAGCGAAGTAGCCAGATCCTGATCGGGTTTGGCGATGTCTTCATCACCACGCTTGCTGGCCAGCCAGCGGTTGAAGGCGCGGGCAACCATTCGTCTTTGTTCGATCGGTGCCTCCGCGATCAGCGCGCCGCGAAGATCGTCGAGTTCGGCGATCTCGAACAGATTTGCTTTGTAGTAATTCCTGAAAGCGGCCAACAACTTCTCCTCGCCAAGCAGCTGCTGCAACTGAACAAACATCAGCGCGCCTTTAGTCGTAACTACCGCAGCATACTGAAACGTGTTGCGATAATCGCGTGACGGGCGATTCGCATCCATGTCTTCGCCGCCAAAAGTTCGATACAGGCGGTAGACTCCCTGCAACTGGTCCTGCAATACGATCGCCGCTTTTTGTGCTCCGTAGATTTCGCGGAAATACAGCAGTGCCGACCAACTCGCCATCGCCTCGTCCAACACCGCCTCGCGCGCGGGGTTGTTGCCCACGGCCGCGCCCCACCATTGATGCGCAATCAAATGGGCCACGCCCCACTCGAGACTCTCCTCGACCGAGGGGCGTTGTTCACGAATAATTTTCGGCAGATTCCGAACGGCGGGCGAATCAAAATCGACGTAGTAAGCGCTGGCGATCACCTCCAGTCCGCTAAACTCGTTGCTGCCCAAACCAGCAACCAGCGGGGCCTCGGCGATGTTGAGTGTCTTAAAAGGCAGCGGGCCAAACCTGGAAGTGAAAATTCGCAACGAATTTTCAGCCATCCGGAGCACATGCTTTCCAATCCGCTCATGCTCGGGAATGAAAATGGATCGCAGAGTGATTTCCCCGATTTGAGTTTGTTCAGAGTGCAGGTTGCGGCCGGCAATAATCGCAAAATCTCGCAGCGCCGGAGCGGAGAAGACGGTCGTGTGTTCGCCGGCAGGCTGGTTTCGATCTTCGCCGGCGGAGGTGAAGACAAGCACACCTGGCGCGACCGCTATTTCCACTTCGTAGTCAGCCGCTTCGTTGAAGACCATGTCGCCGACGCTGGGTTCGAGCTTTCGCATCCACTCGTCGCCATCGTGCACGGCGAGCACCGGATATGAAGTGCCGAGCAACATCACACCACGACAACGAAAATTGAGATCTCGCGGACTACGAATCTCTCGATCGCCGCGCAGCGCAGCGCTGACCTGCTTCACGACGTGTGTGGTCAGGCCGGTTTCATCCGGATCGATCTCCGGAACATTGCCTTTGAAAGCGACAATAACTTCCGTCGATTTTCCCGGAGCGACAGGTTCGCGCAGATAGACTCGCAAGGTTGTGCCCTGGTCATCGATTGAATAGGTTAGCGGCGCACGGTCTGTCGCGGAGCGAACTTCGCTGATCTCGATGCGCGGCTCCTCGATTTCGGTGCGCTGCGAGCCGGAGCCATTCGCAGTCGTCGGTTGATCCGAGCGCAGGTTGGAGTAGAGATGAAAGTAGAGGGCCCCGGTCGCATGGTCGCCGTGATTGAACCAGCGCACTCGTTCTGAACCGGCGTAAGAAAGCGCGTCGAAATCGATTTTCAGTTGGATCTGGTAGCGCGCTCGCTCGTTTTCTTTAGACGGACGTTCTTGCCGGTCGTTTGGGATCGCAAATACAAACAAAGCCCCACTCAACAGCAGGAGACTGGCAGACACACCAAGTTTTGGGAATGCGTATTTCACTTTGCGCCAGATAAAGAGGCTTTACTGACCTCGCGTCGATGCGCGGCGCGGGGCTTCTCTGATGACAATTGAACGAATCACATCGCCGCGAACGATAGCATCGACTGTATTCATCCCGCCGATGACGTTACCAAAAACGGTGTAGCCGCCATCGAGATGCGGTTGCGGCGAATGAGTCACAAACCACTGCGACCCGCCGGTGTCTTTTCCCGAGAGCGCTATCCCGACGGCGCCGCGCTCGTAAGGAACTTCGTTTATCTCGCAACGAATTTGATAGCCAGGTCCGCCATTGCCGTCGCCGCGCGGATCGCCGTCCTGGATTACAAAGTTGGGAACTACGCGATGCACCGTGCTCCCGTTGAAGTATTTACGCTTCGCTAGCTGGATGAAGTTGTCTACGTTCAAGGTCGCTTCGTCCGGCAACAAACGAATCGTAAAGGAACCCTTGTCAGTCGTGACCACAGCGTCGATCTGTTTACCCATGCGCGCGATGGCGCGTTCGTAATCAGCATCCGTGTTGCGTGTTCGCACTGTTCCGATGCGTGAAGTGAAATCGCCGGCGCCGTTCGCTTTCAAAAGAGCGACGGCTCGGCGGCGGACAAGATAGTCATCGGAATTGAGTGCGGTTTTGATCGCTTCGTTGGCCTGCGCACTTTTCTGTTTCGCCAGCGCGTCGAGAATCGCGAGTGCCGCGTCGTTCAACTCTTTGTCGGCCAACGCCACCGGCAAAGCTGCGACCAGCGCGCGCGTGTTGCTTTCATCCGGCGGCAGTTCGCCCAACAATTCCGCTGCAGTCGCCCTTACAATCACATCTTTTTGTCTCAAGCGCCCACGAAACAATTTGCTTTGATCTCGTGGCTTGAAAATGGCCCAAGCCCGCAAAACATCCGGTTCGGCAAGAACGGGCAAACTGGTTTTATCCAGTAAGTGTCGCAAGTCATTTTCTGATTCTTGTTGAGCTTTATCGCCTGCACTGCCAGTTGCCGCGCCTTTGATCTCGGACAACGTAGCCAACCCTTGCGCCAAAGCAGAGAATTCCTGCGAACGTAGTTGTGATGGCTCTCTTTCATTCGGTCCAATAACACTGGTGATTCTTTCGTCACGCAGGTAGAGCCCAGGCGCAATTCGCGCGTAAGCAATTTCCAGTTCAGGATCAGCAAAATCTTCACGTTTGCGTAACTCATGCAAGAACGATATTGCTGACAAGTCGTTTGTGTTCGCGAGCGTCCGTCCGAGAGCCGCTGCAATTTCCAGGATTTCGTTAATCGCCGCCGGATGGGGTTCGGACTTGTGCCACCTCGATTGCTGGTAGAGGGCCGCAAGTTTCTGGGCATGATCTAGCAAAGGCGTGGCTGCGCCCACCACTTTTAAACTGCCCAGAGCGCGAATCGCGCTCACGCGCACGCGCGAATCCTTATCCTTCAGCGCGCGATCCAGTAGCGCTTCAAAAGAGGCCTTGTCTTCCGTGACCCCGAGCACTCGCGCTGCATTCGCACGCACAATTGGATCGGGGTCACTCCCCAAAAGTCTACGCAGTTGCTCGTTGCCGTCTTTTAGTTTGAGCCGGCCAAGCGTGTTCGCGGCGTCGGCGCGAATGCGCGGATCGGAGTAATGAAGAAACTCAGCCACGATTGGCCCGGCTTTCGGCGGTTTGGCGCGGAGCGTGGCGGTTAGTCCAAGTAAGATCGTCAAACGGTCCGGAGCAGAACGCCGGCGCGCTTCGAAAGTCAACGCCTCGAGAATCGCGGCACCCAACTCGTGCGCGCGTGCTTCCTGTTCCTTGGGCAATGCCGCTGTAATTTTTCCCAGCGCTTCGACGGCGCGGGCGCGCAACTGGGGCTCGCGCGAATCCTTCAGGATCGCGATCAGCGCGTCAGCGCCGGCGGAAGCCTCAATCTCACCGAGCGCAAATGCAGCCATCGCCCGCACATCCGGCTCGTCATCTCGCAATAGGACAATCAGATCGCCGACCGCATCCTCGTTTCCGATGCGTCCGGTCGCCAGCGCGGCCCGCGAGCGCACATTGGCATTGCGTGCTGAAAACAAACTGCGCAAGTCGTCGTCCCAGCGGCGCTCGTCTTCGGCCCGTATGATTCGCAGCAATAAGATCTTCGGCACCGGGTCCCCGGAAGTGGGGTTGTGTAATATTCCGGAGCGACGCTGCGGCAAAACATTCGCGGTGGAAACGAGCAACAGAGCGCAAGCGGCTAAAGCGACAACAACCGCGCGCGCTCGCAAACAATCAGATTGTGAGACTGGATTCATGCGGGTTTTTGTCACGAACGGGATTGGAAAACGCAAACCGCAAACGCACCTTAATTAATGATAAGAATTAATGACAAGTTAAATGCGGGGGAGTTTGCTCTCTATGTATCAGGTAGGCGGCGCGGTTATGTCAAGGTGTCGAGAGACTGCAAGCGGAATGCAGCAGAAACAAGAATGGCGCCTCGCCCATTCTCAGGACGAGGCGCCAAACAAACATTTCCGTAAGTAACGAACCTCTAGCTTGCTACGCTCGAGACGTTTGCAATTTCCGTTGGCTCGGGACCCGAGTCAGCTTTGAGTGGTTTCATGCTGGTGGTATCGAGCGGCTGATCATCGCGGCCATTACTCTTGCCTTTGGCAGTGCCGATGCCGGCATTCAGCTTGATCATTTTGCAGCTACCTTCGAAGAGCGCGCCTGGCTCGATCATCAGCGACGCGGTCTGAATGTTGCCGTTCAGTTTGGCCGCGCGGCCGAGTTCGAGACGTTGCGTGGCAATGATGTCGCCATTGACGGTGCCGTGAACAATCGCCACCGCTACTTCGATGTTGGCATCGACCTTGCCGTTAGCGCCGACGATCAAGGTCCCGCTGCTGGAATTGATCCGGCCTGACAAGTGGCCGTCAACTCGCATCATCGCCTTGAAGTTGGCTTCACCAGTCACCACCGTACCACTGCCGACGAAGCCGCTAAGATTGCCTTCCTTGATTTCGCGCGCGAGCGATTCGCTTTCCGTCAGCGCCTTGGCCGCAGACTGCGTGTATTCAGGCTGCGGCTTTACCTCCGGCGTCGCCGGTTGATACGAATTAAAAGTTCTGGGGGCGGTATAGGCTGACACTTCGGGTTTTTCGGGAGAAATTTCGCTGTCCGTCGACTCTTTTGGGTTCTTTCCGATCCTAAGCATTAGAAAACCTCCGTTGTTTTGGGGGGCCGCGGGATTAAGTCACAGGTGCCATCGCGGTAAAAGTAACGAAACTGCCCGAGCCTTGTTTGTAGTGGAATTATCAGCCTTGACGACTGCTTCTGATTTAATCGACCGCCCGGAAGCGGGGAACACATAATAGACAGACAAACCTTTCGGTGTCTAGCCTTGCAACGTAAATGTAATGCGGCCGGATGTAATTTCCGAAAACTGAAAGCGAGATCCGTTTACTGATGTATTCGCCTGCGCCAGACTTTGGCAAAACCAACTTTGATAGCACGCCAGCCCGGGCGTTCCCAGTGTTCGAACGGCGCTTCGACTTGTTCGGACGGTTCAAAATAGCACCGGCCCTGGATTATCGCTCCGCCCTGGATTGTCAGCCCCGGCGTATTGATCTCTCCGATCACCAGCGCGTGGTCTTCAAGAAAGACATGCTCCGTTGCCCTGATCTTTCCCTTGAAGAGACCATCGATCACGGCCACAGTCACCTCGACATTGGCTTGCAGCTCTTCATGTTCAGTTACCAACAGCGTGCCCAGGGAGCGGGTCCGATGCGGAAGCTGGTCGTGCAAACTCGCTGCGGCAAAGTCAGCATCGCCATTCTTCGGATGAACTTCGCCATGCGATCCAGCCTGTTCGCGGTTGCGGGAACTTTCAAGCGACCGCAACCACGCGCCGAAGTGCACGCCGGGATCGAAGGTGTAGTCCACAGTAAGTTGATCCGAAGCGATGGCCTCCTGCGAATCTTTTACATCTGCTACAGCGCTCATGGTTTAGTGTTGGGGCAAAAATTGACGACTACCTGAAAGGGTTTACCGAAGACGGTCGGGTCAGTCTGAAAGACGGCCAGCGAGCATCGTGCAAACACCATCAAAGAAAGCACCGTCCTTCATAGCAATGGAGCGGGTCCAAATATTTCCGTAGATTTTTGCGCCCGGTCCAAGCTCAATCCTCTCGCGGGCAACAATGTCGCCTCTTACAGTTCCGCCAATGACCGCGACGGCCACGTCGATATTCGCGTCAACGGTTGCAGTAGTGTCTATGATTAGAGTGCCGCCTTTTGAATAAACTGTTCCGGCGATATGACCATTCACTCGCACCATGTCGCGAAAATTAATTTCGCCCGCAAGTTCCGGCTGCGACGCGAATGCCGATCCTGATTTTTGCTGCACGCCTAAGCTACCGCCATTGCCGCCGAGTTGCCCAGCGACCAAGCCATCGATAGAAAGCATTCCCTTGTAGTGAGCTTCACCGGTGATGACCGGAATCCTGGTCTGATAGTTCTTACATTCTTTGGGAACGGGCAGAACGGGAACCGTGGGCGTCGAATGTGCTTTGAGTGATACATCTTCAGGCGTCGCGTCGGGAAGCGGCGTCGGTTGGAGAGTGGCGGCCGTAGCGGTTGCGCCGCGACGGCTGTTGCTTTGGGTCTGATGGAATTTTCCCATGACTTCGAGCAAAGTCCTACTCTCCGCTAGGAACAATAAGTGTTTCCCCTTGATTGGAATTCTTAGTTGTGGGAGGCCCAAGAGCGCCCTGAGCAGGGTGGGGGGGGAAAAACTAAAAATTGCCAGGACGAATTACCTTGAGTGTCGCGCACGGTAACACAGCCGACACTGCTACCACAAGGAAATTTACCGGCTTAAGGGCGA